>Ga0070741_10002393_pt1 | contig 50803 bp, 52 predicted proteins | sample Coa_R1_4_FD_66440 | JGI IMG/M metagenome (GOLD analysis project Ga0070741, IMG submission 66440) | Surface soil microbial communities from Centralia Pennsylvania, which are recovering from an underground coalmine fire - Coalmine... | ecosystem: Environmental > Terrestrial > Soil > Unclassified ... | reverse complement strand
TCGGTGGCGATTGGTACGACGCGTTCACGGTCGACGCCGGGATCTGCCTCGTCGTTGGCGACGTGGCCGGCCACGGGCTGGCAGCGGCCGCCGTGATGGCACAGCTGCGGCCCGCAGTGCGGGCGTTCGCCAACGAGGACGCCTCGCCTGCGCGCGTGCTCGAGCGCGTCAACCGCATGATGCTGCGCCTGCTCCCGGGCTCGACGGCCACCGCGATCCTCGCCGTGTGGGACCCCGGGCGCCGGACGATCACCCGCGCTCGCGCCGGGCACCCGCCGGTGCTGTTGTGCCGGCCGGGTGAAGCGTCGTTCCTGGAGCCGATCCCGCCCGGGCGCCTCCTCGGCGCGACGCCCGACAGCCGCTACGTCGACGTCCCGCTGGCACTCCCGGAGGCGGGCACGCTCGTGTTCTACACCGACGGCCTCATCGAGTCTCGCGGCGAGGGCCTGGACCAGGGCATGGAGCGGCTACGCGGGCATGTCGAGCAGCTCCCCGACCTCGCGCCCGAGGCGCTGTGCAAGGAACTGCTGTCGTGGTCGGTGGCGTACGGACGCCACGACGACGACGTGTGCGTGCTGGCGGTGCGGTTGGCCTGATCAGGGCCCGGGTCGGCTGACGGGGCGGGCGCCCGTTTGGCCGCTGTGCCGATTGACGGCAGCGCCACCGGGTATGAGATCCACATGACGGCGACCAGCGTCCTCGCCCGGCCCATGCTGGCGGGCTTGTTCGTCTACAGCGGAGCGGAATCGGTCCGTGACCCGAAGAGCAGGATCGTGCCCGCCGACAAGGTGGCCCCGGCGATCGCCCGCAAGCTCGGCCTGCCCGAGGACACCGAGATGCTCGTGCGCATCAACGGCGGCGTGCAGGTCGTCGCCGGCGTGATGCTGGCGACGGGGAAGCTCCCCCGCGTGGCGTCGCTGGCCCTGGCGGCGACGTTGGTCCCGACGACCGCGGCCGGCCACAGGTTCTGGGAGGAGCAGGACCCGAGCAAGCGCCATGCCCAGCAGGTGCAGTTCCTGAAGAACACGGCCATGTTCGGCGGCCTCCTCCTCGCCGCCGCCGACACCGGCGGGCGCCCGTCGGTCACCTGGTGGGCCACACGCAAGGCCCGCCGGGCGAGAGGCAAAGCGCGCCGGGCGACGAAGGCGTCGCGCAAGGCGGTGAGCGCCGGGGCCGCGGGCCTCGTCCCGGGGCTCGGAGCCAAGGCGGCGACGGTCGGCTCCGCCGTCGGCGCGCTCGGGGAAAAGGTCGGCACGCCCGACGTCAGCGGCATGCTCGAGGACGTGGCCGGCGGGCTCCGAGACGTGAGCACGGCGCTCCAGGCGTTCGGGCGCGACGCGGCAGACGCGCTCGCCGATGCGGCGCCGAAGGCGAAGGTGGTGCTGGCGGACGCGGCACCCAAGGCGAAGGTCGTGGTCGCCAGCGCGACACCGAAGGCGAAGGAGGCGTTGCACGAGGTCCGGGGGGCGGTCGCCACCGCCACGCCGAAGGCCCTCGAGGCGTTGCACGAGGTCCGGGGGGCGGTCGCCACCGCCACGCCGAAGGCCCTCGAGGCGTTGCACGAGGCGCGTGGGGCCGTGGCCACCGCCACGCCGAAGGCGCTCGAGGCGCTGCGCGACGCACGGGGGGCGGTGGCGAGCGCCACCCCCAAGGCGGTCGACGCGCTGCACGAGGCGCTCGACGCGGTGACTGGTGCGGCGCACGAGGCGCGGACGGCGCTGGGGGGGTTGGCGCACAACGGCGACGGCGCCCTCGCCACCCTGCGGAGGTAGCGGCGCGATGATCACCGCCGTGCTGCTCGGCCCGGTTGTGATCGTCGTGCTCTCGCTCATCCTCGTGGTCACGACGCGCATCGAGCACCTCTTGACCGGCCCGCCGCTGACCGAGGAGGAAGCACCGGAGCACGCGCACTGAGCGCCGGCGTGGGCGACATCCTGGTCGGGACGTGCTCGTGGACCGACAAGACCCTCGTCAAGGACACCGACTGGTACCCGCGCAAGTCGATGAGCGCGGCCGACCGGCTGGCGTACTACGCCGAGCGCTACCCCATCGCCGAAGCGGACAGCACCTACTACTTCCCGCCGACCGCGCAGCTCACCCAGGGTTGGGCCGAGCACTCGCCACCCGGGTTCACCATGAACGTGAAGGCCTTCTCCCTCCTGACGGGCCACCCGACCCGCCCCGACGCCCTGTGGCCCGATGTCCGGAGTGCCGTCAAGCCCGAGTTCGCGGGCAAGGCGCGGGTGTACCCGGACCACCTCCCCGACGACGCCGTCGACGAGGCCTGGCACCGTTTCGCGGCGGCGCTGTCGCCGCTCCGCGACGCCGGCAAGCTCGGCGCCGTGCTGCTCCAGTACCCGGTGTGGTTCACGCCACGGCGGTCCAACCGTGAGGAGCTGGTGCGGGCCCGCGAGCGGCTCGGCGACCTCGACATCTGCGTCGAGTTCCGGTCGCCGCGATGGCTGGCGTCCCCGGAGGACCAAGACCGCACCACGCGGCTGCTCCGCGACCTGGCGGTCAGCCTTGTCGTGGTGGACGCGCCGCGTGCGTCGGGCCTCGAGACGTTCACCGACGTCACCGACCCCGACCTGGCCGTGGTGCGGTTCCACGGTCGGTCCGACGCCACATGGGACGCCAAGGCGACGTCGGCGGCGGAACGGTTCCGCTACCTCTACAGCGAGGACGAGCTGCGCGAGTGGGTGCCGCGGCTCGAGGCGCTCGCCGAGCGCGCCGATCGGGTGCACGCGCTCATGAACAACTGCTACCAGGACTACGGCGTCCGCAACGCAGCCCAGCTGCGCGACCTCCTCGCCGCCGACTGAACGGTGGCGCGGCTCCTCGTCGGCACGTCGGGGTGGCAGTACCGCTCGTGGCGGGACCGGTTCTACCCGCCGAAGCTCCCGTCGCGGCGTTGGCTCGAGTACTACAGCCACGAGTTCCCCGTCGTCGAGCTCAACACGACGTTCTACGGCCTGCCGGCGATCGCCAGCGTGGCGAGGTGGGCGGAGCAGACGCCGGAGGGGTTCTGCTTCGCGGCCAAGATGAGCCGCTACCTGACCCACATCCGCCGGCTGCGCGACCCGGAAGGGCCGGTGGCGCTGTGGTTCGAGCACCTGGCGCCGCTCGGTGCCCGGCTCGGGCCGGTGCTGTTCCAGCTCCCGCCGGACCTCGAAGCGGTCCCCGACCGGCTCGACGCGGCGTTCGCCGCCTGCCCGCGCGGCGTGCGGCTGGTCGTCGAGCCAAGGCACCCGTCATGGTTCACCGACGAGCTGCGGGACGTGCTCACCCGCCACGGCGCCGTGCTGTGCGCCGCCGACCGGCGATCGCAGATGCGCAGCCCGCTGTGGCGGACATCGGACTGGGGCTACGTCAGGCTCCACGAAGGGCGGTCGCACCCGCTCCCCTGCTACGGCGAGGCCGCCCTCCGTGCGTGGGCGGCGCGGATCGACGCGACGTGGGGCGAGGACGAGGACGTGTTCGTCTTCTTCAACAACGACCCGCAGGCGTGCGCCCCGCGCAACGCGCGGGAGCTGGCCGAGCTGGCATCGCGTTTGCCCGCGCACCGGGTGTGGAACAACGACCGGGCATGAGATTGCGCCGTTCGGACTGTTCCGCGCTGGGCCTGCGCCGGCGCCGGGCAGGCAAGGGGTTCCTGTACACCGACCCCTGCGGGCAGCGCGTCCGCGACCCCGATGTGATCGCCCGCATCGAGGCGCTCACAATCCCGCCGGCTTGGGAGGATGTCTGGATCTGCCCCTGGCCCAACGGCCACATCCAAGCCGTGGGCACGGACGCCAAGGGCCGGCGCCAGTACCTCTACCACCCGAAATGGCGCGAGGCGCGCGACCGGGAGAAGTTCGCGCACATGCTCGAGGTGGCCGCGGAGCTCCCCGCCATCCGCACGCGCTGCCGCGCCGACCTGGCGCTCGACGGCCTCCCACGGGCGCGCGTGCTGGCCGGGGCGGTCCGCCTGCTGGACGTCGGGTTCTTCCGTGTCGGCGGCGAGGAGTACATGGAGGAGAACGGCTCGTTCGGGCTGGCCACGATCCGCAAGGAGCACACGCGCGTGAAGGACGGCGAGGTCGTGTTCGATTACCCGGCGAAGTCGGGCCAGCACCGCGTCCAGTCCGTCGTCGACCCGGACGTCCTGGACCTCGTCACTGCGCTCAAGCGCCGCCGCGGCGGCGGCCCGGAGCTGCTGGCGTACCGCGACGGCGCGCGGTGGGTCGACGTCCGCTCACAGGACATCAACGACTACCTGCGCGAGGTGTCGCGGGTGCACGTGTCGGCCAAGGACTTCCGCACGTGGCACGCGACGGTGCTCGCGGCGGTCGCCCTCGCATTGGCGTGGCGCGCCGGGTCGACACCGACGGCGCGCAAGCGTGCGGTGAGCGCTGCAATGAGAGATGTCTCCGCGTACCTCGGCAACACCCCGACGGTGTGCCGCACCTCCTACGTCGACCCTCGCGTCGTCGACCACTTCCGGGCGGGCACGACGGTGCTCGCGGCACTCGAGCGCCTCCCGTCGGGCGAGCGCATCATCGACGTCGGGCAACGGGAGACCATCGAGCGCGCCGTCCTCGCCATGCTGACGGGCGAGGACGCCCAGGCCGCTGCGGCCTGACCCAGCACCGTCTCGCGGCGAGACGAGCGCGCCGGGGCACGCCTCGCGGGGCGCGGGCCCGCGAGGCGTGCCCGCCGGTCAGGACGCCTTCGACTGCGCCTGCGCCCCCTCGGCAAAGGCCTCGACGAGCTTGGCGGTGAACGCGGGCAGGTCATCGGGCTCGCGGCTCGTGACGAGCACCCCGTGGCCGCGGTCGTCCACGTGGACCTCCTCGTCGACCCACGTCCCGCCCGCGTTGCGGATGTCGGTCTGCAGGCTGGGCCACGACGTGAGCACCCGTCCGCGGACCCGGTCCGCCTCGACCAGGGTCCACGGCCCGTGGCAGATCACCGCCGCCGGGAGGCCGCGGTCGAGGGACTCGCGCACCAAGGCGACCGCCGCCTGGTCCATCCGCACCCTGTCCGGGTTGGCCACCCCACCGGGCAGGACCAGCGCGTCGAAGTCGTCGACGGACACCTCCTCCACCGTCTTGTCGACGGGGAACGTGTCGCCCTTGTCGAGGTGGTTCATGGCCTGCACCTCGCCCGGCTTCGGCGCCACGAGCACGGGCTGCCCACCCTCGCTCTTCACCGTCTCCCAGGGCGTCGTGAGCTCCACCTGCTCCACACCCTCGTTCGCCACGATGAACGCCACCCGGCGGCCCTGCAGTCGATGACCCACTGGACTACCTCCTCGATCGGACCCCGGCGTGCTACCCGCTCGCGGCGGAGACGATTCGCGCCGCGGTCGCCAGGTCACCGGCGAACTGCCGGAACTCGCCCTCCCGGTCGCCTCCTTCCGGGACCCGGAGGATCGCCGAGGGGTGGATGGTCACGACCACGATGCGCGGCCCCCGCTCGATCGGCTGCCCCCGGTCGCGCGTGACCCGCGCGCCCGGCCCGAGGAGCGACGCCGTGGCCGTCGCCCCCATGGCGACCACCACCTTCGGGTCGACGACGGCGATCTCGGCCTCGAGCCAGGGGTGGCAGGCGGCGACCTCCGACGCGCTCGGCTTCTTGTGCAGCCGGCGCTTCCCCCGCTGCTCCCACTTGAAGTGCTTGACCGCATTGGTGACGTACACCTCGGCGCGATCGATGCCGGCGTCCATCAGCGCCCGGTCGAGCAGGTGCCCCGCCGGCCCGACGAACGGCTCGCCGGCGCGGTCTTCCTGGTCACCCGGTTGCTCGCCCACCAGCATGAGCCGGCCATGGTCGGCACCGGAGCCGAACACCGTCTGGGTGGCGCGCTGCCAGAGCGTGCACCCGCGGCAGGCCTCGGCGGCCTGGCGCAGTGCCGCGACCGACTCGACCGGCGGGACCGACGCCACGGACAAGGTGTACCCGCGCCGAGACTGAACGATGGCGGCCTCGGCCGGCCGTTCGGTGGGCGCGATGGTCAGCGGCGCACGAGGCACGGCCCGATGGCGAGCGCGTCGATCGGCGACGCGCCGAAGCACTCGAGCGCGTCGCGCGGGTCGTCGACCATCGGCCGCCCGGCGGTGTTGAAACTGGTGTTGATGACCACCGGGACCCCGGTCAGGCGCTCGAAGTGCCCCAGCATGGAGGCCACCAGCGGCTCGTCGTCCGGCGACACCGTCTGGGCGCGCGCAGTGCCGTCGACGTGCACGGCCGCGGGGATGCGGTCGCGCCACGCCGGGAGCACCCGATGGACGAACAGCATGTACGGGCTCGGGACGACGCCCTCGAACACGTCGTGGGCGCGGTCGAGGCGGACCATGGGCGCGACCGGCCGGAACTGCTCGCGCCCTTTCACGACGTTCAGGCGTTCGGTGTTCGCCGCGTTGCGCGCGTCGGCGAACAGGCTCCGATGCCCGAGCGCGCGCGGGCCGTACTCGCTGCGCCCCTGGAACCACCCCACGATCCGGTCCGCGGCGAGCTCGCGCGCGACGGCGTGGGCGATATCGGGCGGGACCTCGTAGGGCACACGCGCCGCGTCGAGGGCGGCGCGCAGGTCGGCGTCAGACCATCCCCGGCCGAGGTCGGCCCCGCGCATCGGCGCCACCCGGTCCCCCATCCCGGTGGCGACGTACAGCGCGGCGCCGAGCGCCGTCCCGGCGTCCCCCGCGGCCGGCTGCACCCACACCTCGTCGTACGGGCCCTGCTCGGCGAGGCGCGCGTTCGCGACGCAATTGAGCGCGACGCCCCCTGCCATCGTGAGCGCCCGCTCACCGGTCTCGGCGTGGAGCCAGCGGGCCAGCTCGAGCACCACCTCTTCGAGGCGCAGTTGCAGGGATGCCGCGAGGTCGGCATGTTCCGCGGTCAGGTCGTCGTTCGAGGACCGCCGCTTGGCGAACACCCCGAGGTCGAGGGGCTCGATGGTGAACCCGCCGTCCCCCGTCACGCGCACCGCCTCCCTGAACGCGCCGATGTGCGCGGGCACGCCGTAGGACGCGAGCGCCATCACCTTGTACTCGTCTGAGGACCGCCGGAACCCGAGGTGCTCGGTGACGTCCTCGTACAGCAGGCCGAGGGAATGCGGCAGCTCCTGCGCGTACAGCGGCACGAGGTCGCCGCCGCGCGCATGGGCGGCGAGGTGCGACGCGCGCTCACCGCGCCCGTCGAGCACGAGCACCGCAGAGTCGCGGTAGGGCGAGGCCAGGTGTGCCGAGGCACCGTGCGCGACGTGGTGGGGAACGAACCGCACGGAAGCCGCATCCAGCCCGGGCAGCGCCGACTGCAGGAAGTTCGGGGCGCGCTCGGCGTAGAGCGTCCGCAGCGGTTCCCAGCCGTTCTCCGTCACCGGCGCGCTCGACGGCGCGGCGAGCGACGGGTCATAGGAGTAGGCCACGGCGTCGAGGTCCGACGCGCCGATCCCGGCGTGCGCCAGGCACCATGCGGCGGCCTGCTCCGGTACCTCCCACGTGCTGAACGGCACCGGGAGCTTGCCGTGCTTGCGCCGGCTGAAGCGTTCCTCCTCAGCGGCCGCCACGATCTCGCCGTCCACCACCAGCGCGGCGGCGGGGTCGTGGAACACGGCATTGATACCGAGCACTGCGGTCACAACGGCTCCTTCGTCGGGGAACATGACCTCGCCTCTTCGAGGGCGCGGCTGACGTCGTCGACCGTGATAGCGAGCAGGCCCGCGGCGGGCGCGGGCGCATGCGGGTCTCCCTCGATGCCGGCCCACAGCGCGCGGTGCCACGGCCGCGATGGCGGCGGGCCCCACCGGCGCGGGCTCACGGGGCCGAAGACGACGACGGAGGGGACGCGCGTGGCGGTCGCGAGGTGGGCGATGCCGGTGTCTCCGCACACGACCATGCCCGCGGCCGCGACGACGGCGGCGATGTCGAGCGCATCCGCCGTCCGCCCCGCCCACACCGAGCTCGACGGCAGGCCGGCGCGGTCGGCCACCTCGGCGGCGAGGTCGCGCTCGCCGCGGCTCCCGGTGACGATGACCGGGTGGCCGGTGCGGGCCTCGCGCGCGGCGATGGCGGCCCATCGGTCGGCCGGCCACCGGCGGGCGCCGGCGGACGCGCCGGGGTGGACCACGGTCACGCCAGGCGGCACGTGCGGCGCGGGGGCCACGTCGATGTCGAGGTCGTCTGGGTCGGCGGCGAACCCGAACGACTCGATCATCCGGCACCACCGGGCCACCTCGTGCTCCTCCTCGCACCACACCGGCCCGTCGATCGCGAGTGCCGGGCAGGCGAAGCCGACGAGCCACCGCGGGCCGAGGGCGGAAAGCAGCTGGTGGCTTTGCGGCCCGCGCCCGTGGAGGTTGACGGCCACGTCGGGCGCATCGACTGCGGGGCATCCGAGCTCCGGTGTGGGGACGGCGGTGAACCCGGGGCACGCGTGCTCGACGAGCCGGGCGAGCGGCGGCGTCACTGCGGCGATGCGCCGGTGCCTCGGGAACGCCTCGCCGACGGCGCGCAACGCGGGCACGGCGGCGAGGATGTCGCCGAGGTACAGGGTGCGGTAGGCGAGGAGGGAGCTCACCCGCGCGTGGCCCGCTGCAGCAGCGCTGTCGTCGAGCGACCGCCGAGGTAGGGCAGGATCACGACCTGCCCGCCCCATGCCGCCATCGCCCGCGCCTCGGGGAGCTCCCCGAGCGCGTAGTCGCCGCCCTTCACGAACAGGTGCGGCCGCAGCGCGCCGAGCAGCCGCACCGCTGTGTCGTCGTCGAACACGGCGACGGCGTCGACGGCGCCGAGCGCCCGCAGCACCGCCGCCCGGTCCGACTCGTTCTGCACAGGCCGCCCGGGCCCTTTGAGACGCGTCACGCTGGCGTCGGAGTTGAGGCACACGATCAGGCAGTCGCCGAGGCGACGGGCCTGCTCGAGGACAGCCACGTGGCCGGCGTGCACCAGGTCAAAGCAGCCACCGGTGGCGACGACGGTCCCGCCGGACGCGCGCACCCGGCGGGCCAGCGCGGCCGCGTCCTCGCCGCCTCCACCGGTCCCGGCGCGCGCCGCACCCGGGCGGGCCACGCCGTCCGACGCGCCGATGCGCGCCGGACCTGGCCGCGCGCCGATGCGGGCCACGCCGTCCGACGCGCCGATGCGCGCCGCACCGCCCGCGGCGACGAACCGCGACGCGGCCGCGACACCGACGGTCAGCGCCTCGCTCGGGAGTGCGCCGCCCGCGAGGGCGACGGTCGCCGTCGCAGCAAGGCAGTCGCCCGCGCCACAACTGTCGCCGGGGAACGGTTCGGTCGGGACCATCAGCGGCGGCCCGTCCTGCTCGACGAGCATGGCACCGCCACCGCCCAATGTGACGGCCACGGCGCGGACGCCCCAACTGCGCGCCAACATGCGCCCCGCCTTCTCGGCCTGGCGCAGGCGCGGCCCCTCGTGCAGCCCTGACGCCGCGAGCGCCTCGCGCTCGCTCGGCGTCGCCAGCCACGCGCCGGTCACCGGCCGCGCGCCCTCGGGGTGCGGGTCCCAGACGACCGGGAGCCGCGACGGCACACCGGCGAGCCACCGGCGGGCGGCCGCGGCGGAGCCGGCGCCGTAATCAGCCACCAGCACGGCGTCGGCGTCGGCGAGCGCGTCACCTGTCGACGCCGGCGCCTCGACGCGATCGGCGCGACCGCCGCGGTCGAGGCGCACGACGGACTGCCCGGCAGACCTGACGCGGACCTTTTCGATCGTCGGCCCCTTGCGCACCATGGCGACGACCTCGACACCGCCGCGCTCGAGCGACGCACGCAGCTCCTCGGCCGCAGCGTCGTCGCCGAACGCGGCGACCAACCGGACCCTCGACCCCGCCGGCGCAGCCGCAGCGGCGAGCACCGCCGCCAGGGCCGCGCCGCCGGGCCGCGTGCGTTCGGCGGTCACGTCGACGACGGGCGCCGGCGCGTCCGGGCACACGCGCTCGACGTTGCCCTCGATGTCACGGTCGAGGAACGCGTCGCCGACGACGGTGATGATCATGCGCCCTCGATCGGCCCGGCGGGACGGCACGCGGCCGTGGCGGCGACGGCCTGGTCGAACGCCTCGCACAGGATGTGGATGGCAACGAGCTGGAGCTCCTGGACCGTCGCGGCGGAGCCCACCTCGAGCGTGACGGCGTCATCGCACGCGTCGGCGAGGGGGTTCGGCGCCGGGCCGGTCAAGGCCAGTGGGCGGGCACCGACGGCACGGGCCGCGGCGGCCGCCGCCAGCAGGTTGGCGCTGCGCCCCGACGTCGACAGGCACACGAGGATGTCGCCCGGGCGCCCGTGCGCGGCCACCTGCCGAGCGAACCCGGCGTCGGCGCCGTAGTCGTTGACCACGGCCGTCAACGTCGACGTGTCGGCGTGGAGCGCGATCGCGCTGTACGGCGGTCGGTCATGCCGGTACCGGCCCACGAGCTCGGACGTCAGGTGCTGGGCCTCCGCGGCGCTGCCGCCGTTCCCGGCGGCGAGCAGGCGACCTCCCCTGGTCAGGACCGCGGCGATGTCGCTGCCCCACTGCTCCAGCCGGGAGACCTCGGCACCGAGCGCGTCGACACCCCGGCGCAAGTGGTCGAGGTGGGCCTCGGCGGCCGTCGCCGTCACCACGCACCCCCGCTCGCGGCGAGCGACGGCGCGCCGAGCGCCGCCCGGTAGGCGGCGGCCATCCGCGCCGCTACGGAGGCCCACCCGTACCGCGCCACGGCGCGGCGCCTCCCGGCCTCCCCCATCCGCGCCAACGTGGCGCGCTGCGCCGTGAGGTCCGCCAGTGCCGCCCCGATGTCGTCGGGCCGGCGGGGCGGGACGAGCACGCCCGTCACCCCGTCGACGATGGTGTCGAGCAGCCCCCCGACCGCGCTCCCGACCACGGGCGTGGCGCACGCCATCGCTTCCACGGGCACCATCCCGAAGGGCTCGTACCAGGGCGTGCACACGACCACGTCCGCGGTGCGCAGGAGCGCCGCTGCCCCTTGCCGGCTCACCCGCCCCACGAACGTGACGCGGTCGGCCACGCCCACCGCGCCGGCGATGGCGCGCAAGCGCCGCACCTCAGGGTCCCCGTCCAGGCCGTCCGCGTCGGGGCCACCGGCGACGACGAGGCCGGCGTCGGGTACCGCCACGAGCGCGGAGATGAGGTCGTCGACGCCCTTGCGCTCGACCAGCCTGCCGAGCGACAGCACGCGCGTCGCGTGGCCGCACGCGGCCGTGGGCCACCACCGCGGCCCGTCGGGAGTGAAGACGTCGAGGTCGACGCCGCAGGGGACGACCTGGACACGTTCGGGACGGGTCCCCATCGCCAGCAGTTCGCGGACCTCGTCACGGCAGGTGGCCACGGTGAGGTCGGCTTCGGTGACGATGCGCGTCTCCGTGGCCACTCGGCTCCGGGGGCTGGTGTCCGCGCCCCCCTGGAAGCGCCGCTTCACCGTCCCGAGCGCGTGGAAGGTCTGGACGACGGGGAGCCCGAGCGGCCTGGCGGCGTCGAGCGCCGCCATCCCGGACATCCAGAAGTGGGCGTGGGCGACGTCGGGGCGCCGCGCCGACCAGTGCCGGGCCAGCTCGGCCGCGAAGAAGGGCATGTACGGGAGCAGCTCGTCCTTCGGCACCGCGAACGGGGGGCCGGCGTCGACGTGGTGCACGAGGTACCCGTCGGGGACGACCACCTCGCCGGGGAGCAGGGCGTCGTCGCGACGGGTGTGGACGGTGACCCGGTGGCCCTGCGCGGCCAGGCCGCGCGCCAGCGCGGCGACGTACACGTTCTGGCCGCCCGCGTCCTCGCCCCCGAGCGCGGCGAGGGGGCTGGCGTGCTCGGAGATGAGCGACACGCGCATCAGGCAGGGACCTCTTCGGGCCGCCACGCCGCATCCGCGCGCGCGGCCTCGGCGTGCGGTCGCCCGATGAGCGATTCGACCGCGGCCCGCACCGCCTCCGCGCTCACCCCTCCCAGACAGGGCTGGCCGGCGACCGGGCAGCGGCGCGCGCGGCACCCCGCGCACCCGATCCCCTGGTCTCCGAGGACGACCGCGCTCGACGCGTACGGCCGCCACCGGGCGGCGGGCACGGTGGGGGCGAAGACCGACACGATCGGCACTCCCACGGCGGCGGCCAGGTGCGCGGGGCCGGTATTGCCGACGACCACGGCCGAGGCGCCGGCCATGATGGCGGCCAGGTCGGCGAGGCTCGGGCACCCCCCGAGGTCGCGCGCCCGGCCCGAGCCGCCCGCGACGAATGCGGTGAGGGCCCGCTCATCGCCGGACCCGGTCACGACCACGTCGGCGCCGTGCGCACCGAGCTCGGCGACGACCTCGCGCCAGCGCGCCGGGGCCAGGGTGCGCGCCGGGACCGACGCGCCGGGGTGGACGACCACCGCGCCCCTGGCGTGCGCCGGCGCCGGCGGCAGGGGCCGGCGCACGCGGAGGGCGCCCGTGTCACCGGGCGGGAGGGCGAACCCCATGGCCATGGCCAGCGACAACGCCCGTTCGACCTCGTGGACGTCGCCCAGGTCGTGGTGGCGGACATCGAGCAGCGACCCCGGGTGGTCCGGGGAAATGGCGCCGATGGACGCGACGCCCGCCAGGCGCAGCAGCAGCGCCGCTGGCAGCGGGCTCTGGTGGTACGACGTGAGCACGAGCGCGACGTCGGCGCCGGTCCGCCGCAACCGCTCGACGATGTCGTCGATCGCCACCGGCTCGACCGCGGGTGCGTCGTCGCCCACCCAGGGTGCGGCGAAGGCAACGACATCGTCCACGCCGGGGAGCAGCGCGGCGGCCTCCGCGCCGCGCGGCCCGCACCACACGACGACGCGGTCGCAGCCGCGGGCGACGGCGCGGATGGCGGGACCGGCAAGGAGGACATCGCCGGCGTTGTCGAGGCGGGCGACGATGGCGGTCGTCAACGGCTTCTCCGAAAGGTCGGTGTCAGCGGGTTAGGCCGGGCCGCCACGGCCGAGGACGAGGTCCAGGGCTCCGGGCAGCGAGCTGGCGATGTGACGGGCGCGGGCACGTTCGTCGGCCCGCGTACGGTCGGTCGGGACGAGCACGGCGGTGGCGCCGCACGCCTCGGCAGCGTCGACATCGCTCCCGATGTCGCCGATGACGACGACGTCCTCCGGGCGCACCCGGAGCCTCGCCGCGGCCCGGTGCACGAGACCGGGCGCCGGCTTGCGGCACCCGCAGCCGTCCTCGGGTGCGTGCGGGCACACCTCCCAGGGGCCGAGCGGGCCGAGCAGGTCCTCGACCCGGCGGTTGACCGCGGCGACCTGTTCCATGGTCACGTACCCGCGGGCGACGCCGCTCTGGTTCGAGATGACGGCCGTCGGGATCCCGAGGCGACGGAGACGGGCGAGTGCCTCACGGGCGCCAGGTAGGGGCGTGACGCGGTCCGGGTCGCCGTTGTACGGGACGTCCTCGATCAGGGTGCCGTCACGGTCGAACAGGACCGCCGCCGGCCGACGGAGCGCCGGCTGCGGCACCGGGCCACCAGGGCGGAGCTGGGACGGGACACGCGCCCAGCCCCGCGCCGCGTGCACCACAGCGGCAACGGGGAGGACGGCGCTCGTCGCGACCATGGCCGCCACTTCGCCGCGAGTGCGCGGCCCGGGCACGATCCGTCGGGCGGCGAACTCGGCCGTGCCCGCCAGCCACGCCGCGCCCGCGGCGCACGCCATGGCGCGCCGACCTGCGGCCGCGGCGCCGAGCGCGACCACGCCGGCGGCAGTCACCACCAGGTGGGCGCGGAGGCGGCCCGGCGGGGCGCCCGCACGTGCTCGCCATCCCGCGCCGTGGACGGCCGCATCAGCGCGTCGTCGGCGTTCCCCGCCTGCATGCGGATGCTGACCCACCACGGTGCCGGGCGCACCGGATGGAGCACGGTCCGCTCGCCGTTCACGAGCCGCCAGCCCGCCGCACGCGCCCGCAGGGCGAGGTCGGCGTCCTCGCGATAGGCCCGCGGGAACCGCTCGTCGAAGCCGCCCACGGCCTCGAGCGCGGCGCGCCGGTACGCGGCGTCGGCCGTGGCCCAGCAGGCGCGCTCGAGGCCCGACACGTTGCGCTCCCAGTCGGTCGGTCTCCGCTCGGCAGGGAGCGGGACACGGATGCGCCCGAAGGTGGCCGCGACGTCCGGGCCGGCACGCCCGATGTCGTCTGCCAGGTCATCGTGCCATCGCGGCCCGAGCACGACGTCGTCGTCCACGAACGCGACCCATTCGACTGTGCTGGCGCGCCACCCGACGTTGCGCGCCGCCGCCGGCCCGCGGCCGGGACCGCGCAGGACCGTCGCGCCGGGGACTTGGAGCGGCAGCCCGTCGCGGCGGTCGTCGACGACGTACACGTGCGCCGCCACCGGGCTCGCCACGAGCGAGGCCACCAAGGGCCACAGCGTCGGCCGCCCCACCGTCGGGAGAACGACATCGATGATGCGCGACGCTTCCCCGACCCTGCCGGACAGCAAACACTTGAGCAGATCGAGTGTTATGTCCAAGTACGGAGGGCGCCCACCAGCGCGGCGAGGGCGTGCTCCGTCGCCTGTTCGCACACGGCCCCGGGTGGGCCCTCGAACCGGTGCAGCGCGGCGCTGACGCACCCTGCCGCGCACACAGCGAGCCAGACCGTGCCCGGCGGGTTGCCGTCCTGGGGGTCGGGCCCTCCCGCGCCCGTCACGGCGACGGTCACGTCGGCGCCGAGGACATGGGCGCCGCCGGCCGCCATGGCGCGTGCGGCCACCTCCGAGACGACGGGTCCGACAGGAACGCCGAGCAGCCCGTACTTGACCTGGCGCGAGTAGGCGACGACGCCGCCGCGGAACCAGTCGCTTGACCCCTCCGCGCGCGCCAACCGGCTGCACACCATGCCGCCGGTCAGCGACTCGACAACGCCGACCCACCGGGACGATCCACGCGCGAGCGCGCCGATGTCCTCGGCGGCGTCGATGCTCCCGGCCATCCGCCCAACTGTCCCCGGGGCAGACGTCCCCCCAAACGCCAGGCCGAGGGGCCGAATACGCGTCCGTGCCAGCGGGTACGTCCCTCGCAGCGGCCCGTGCCCGGGAGGAACGTGCGATGTGGGATGCGAGAGACGACGTGATCCTTACGGAGGCGGAACGCAAGGTGCTCGCCGAACTGGAAGCCGTGGCGACGAGGCGGGGCCGCGTGCGTGACGTGTGGGGGCGGCTCCGCGCCCGCCCGATCGCCTTCGTCATCGGCTCCGTGGTCATGCTGTCGCTCGCGCTGTGCGTGACCACGCTCACGTTCGCGTCGTCGCTCGCCGTCGGCATCGTCGGGTCGCTCCTCGTGCTGGCGTCGCTCGCCGCCCTGTTCGACAGCGCCATGGCGTTCGCCGAAGGCCGGGAACGCCGCCGCGGGTCGCGACGCCACCCCTCGGGCGGTGGGCGCCGGGCCGACGGCCCGGCCTGACCTGAGCGGCTGCGCGCCGGCCGCCATCCGAGAGGTCAGGACCTCACGCGGCGCGGGTCAACGAGGAGCTGCTCGGGATCGAGGCCCAACGCGGGTGCTCGCGTCGCGTACGAACGCGCGTCCAACGTCGGAGAAGCGGCGGTTGAATGACGTGCACGCGGGTACGACGGCGGCGTGGGCCTCGTCAGCACCGGGATCGGCGCGCTCACCCTGGTCTCGCTCGTGCTCGGGTGGGTGCTGCTGGCCGTCGCCGACGGCGGCGACCGGGCGCGCACTCATCGCGCGCCGGGACCGGCCCGCCCCGCCCAGCGCGCTCCCGTCGCGGTGCGGCGCACCCCGGCCCGAGATCGTCGGGCGGGGCGCGACAGGCGACCCGCCCATACGCTCAACGGCATGGATGCCACACCAGCCCGGCGACGTCGCGAACCCGTGTCGGGGCAGACGTCTCGCGTCACCCGTGAGCGGGCTGCCGCCCCCGTGTCGCGGTGACGACGCTCGCCGCACGCCTCGTCGCCCAGGGCAGCCCGTTGCGCCTCGAGCCGGTCGAGCTCGGCGCGCCCGGACCAGGTGAGGTCGCGGTCGACCTGATGTTCGGCGGCGTCAACCCGGTGGACCGCTACGTCGTGGAGGGCCGCGTCGCCGCCGACGGGCCGCTCCCGAGGACGGTCGGCTCCGAGGCGAGCGGGTACGCAGACGGCGAACCGGTGCTCGTCTGCGGAGGAGGGCTCGGAGCGCTCCGAGACGGCGTGTGGGCGGAGGGAGCTGTGGTCCCCGCGTCGGCGGTCACCCCGCTGCCACGCGGCGTCGACCTCCGGACCGCCGCCGCCATGGGCGTCGCCGGCCTGACGGCCTGGAACGTCGTGCACCTCGGCGGCGTCGGTCCCGACGACCGCGTGCTGGTCCTGGGCGCCGCGGGGGGCGTCGGCCTGCCCGTCGTCTCCCTGGCGTCGTCGCTGCGCGCCACCGTGTGGGGCCAGACGAGCCAACAGGCCAAAGCCGACGCCGTGCGCGGGCAAGGGGCGGCGCACGTCGTCGTTGCCGACGCGGGCGCGGTCGCCGACGCCGTCCGTGACTTCCGCCCGACCGTCGTCATCGACCCTCTCGGGGGCGCATTCACGCCTGCCGTGCTCGGGGTGATGGCGGTCGGGGGGCGCTACGTCCTGTACGGCACGTCGGCCGGCGCCGAGGCGACGGTGCAGCTGCAACAGCTGTACCGCAACTCGGTCCACCTCCTCGGGTACGGCGGGCTGCAGCTCAGCGACGACCAACGCCGCGCGTCACTCGTCCCCGCCCTGGCCGCGCTCGCCGATGGGCGGTTGCGGATCGTCGTCGGGCGGACGTTCCCGCTGGCCGAGGTCAATGCCGCGGTGACGGCGACCACGGACAGGAGCATCACGGGGAAGGTGATGCTCGACCTGCGCGCCGGGGGCCGGTGACCCACCGCCCGCATCATCGCGGCGGCCGGGCCGACTAGCGACGCGTCCCGGCGGGTACGCCTCGCACATGGGGAAGCTGACCGGGCTGCTGCGGGAGCTCACCGGTGCCCTGACCGGCGACCGGCGGACCGAGGCGCGTGGCCGCGCCGAAACGAAGGCGGCTCACGAGGGTGCGCCGGTCACGGACGCATCGGTCGAGCGAGACCTCGATGCCGTTCGCGAGCAGCAGGGCGACATCCGCCCGCGTGAGGGCCCGCCGCCGGAGTGAGCGCGCCGCGGCGGCGGTCGCGCCCAGGCGCGCGAGCGCTACACATGAAAAATGGGTGCCGTCACCGAGGGCCTGGGCCACGGCGGGCGGGCGGACACCAGCCTGGCAGGTACATCTCGATGACGACGCCCCAGCCCGCAAGCGGGCGACGCCGAGCGTAGCGCAGGGCGCGTCCGGCGCCGACGTCACTCGGGCTGCGGCACCACTGTGACGGGGACGCGCGCGTGGTGCACGCATTGCTGGCTGACCGACCCGAGGAGCAGGCCGGCAAAGCCGCCGCGTCCTCGCGACCCCACGACGAGGAGGTCGGCGTCCTTCGACGCGTCGAGCAGCGCCTGCGCCGTCGCGCCCTCGACGACCGTGCGCGTCACGGTCACCTCCGCGCCCACGCCGGCGGCCGTGATTGCGGCACCGAGGCGCTCCTCCGCGTCACGACGTGCCTCCTCGGCCCACCGCACGATGTCGGGCGCGTAGCCATCGATCCACGCGTAGGACAGCTCCCACGCGGTGACCGCGTCCAGCTCGGCGCCGGTCTCCTTTGCCAGTCCCGCTGCCCATGACAACGCGGCCACCGAGCCCGGTGACCCGTCCACTCCCACCACGATGCGCCTCATACGCCTATCGTGCGCGCCTGCGGTGCCGGACGGCAGGGCCGCGCGGCCCTTGTACCCGGGCCTATCGGCACCACCCGCGCGCCGGACGACCACGCGCCGCGCACCCGCGCGCACCCGGGCGCCGCGCACGCGGGCGACGCACGTCCGGGCCCGGCGCTCACCCGTCCGTGTCGGGCGGCGTGATGGCGAAACTGACGCGGACCACGTCGCCTTCGAACGTGCTGCGCGCGCCGAACCCCGACTCGCGGAACACGCCGAGCATCCGCTGGTTGCCCGGCAGCGTCTCGGCGACGAAGCGGCTGAGCCCGCGCGCACGAGCCGCATCGGCGAGACGCTGCAGGAGCAGCGCGCCGAGGCCCTGGTTCTGGTAGCGGTCGGCGACGACGAAGGCCACCTCGGCCTCGTCGTCGGAGAGCCGGTCGTAGCGCGCCACGCCGACCAGCACCCCGTCGTGCTCGAGCACGAGGGCGAGGCGCCGGTCGTAGTCGACGTGTGTGAAACGCTCGACTTCGGTTGTGGACAGGTGCGGGTGGGCGTGGAAGAACCGCAGGTACTGGCTCTGCGGCGACAGCGCCTCGTGGAACGCGACCAGCGCCGGGCCGTCGTCGGGCCGGATCGGCCGCACGTGCAGCGTACCCAGGCTCGTCGTGACGTCGCCCTCGAGCTCGGCGGGGTACCCGGGATCCGTCATGCCGGCACCACGTCCCGTCGGGAGAACGCGACCGCTCCCGCCGCCGCGCCGACGACCGCGAGGGCGACGAACACCCCCGTTGACACCCAGTCGGGGTCAGCGGCCGGCGCCGGGCGCATGTGGAAGAAGAGGGACGTGTCGAGCAGGGCACGGTTGCCCGGCGCCACGGACGCGACGAACTCGACGAGCAGGGACCACACGACGAGGGCATAGCCGACCAGCGCCGTGGCGCGGGGCCAGACGCCGTAGACGAACGCGGCGGCCCCAATGACGAACACCGCAGGCGCAGCGACGTTGAGGCCGGCGCCGACCAACGACCCCAGCCCGACGCCGCTGTGCTGGGTCGCCGCCCCCGCCCACGCGGCCACCCCGGCGCCGAGGCTGGCGGCGACGACGAGCAGCGCTGCGGCACCGAGGCGACCGGCCAGCCAACGCCATCGCGCCACGGGGCGCACGAGCAGGTGCTCCAGGCGCCCGGACGCCTCCTCGGACCGGGCACCCGCCACCTGCGCGGCAGCGGCGAACGCCACAAGGGCGGCGACGACGAGGAACGCGAACCCGAGATAGGTCGCCGCGCCGCCCCGGTGCCCACCGAGGTGCGCCAGCGCCCGCTCCAGCGCGGCGGAGCCACTGATGGCGCTGGCGGCCGATTGGGCGACGAGCCCGAGGACGGCGCCCAGCACGGCCAGCCCCGCCACCCACGCGGCGGCGACCGAGCGGTCGAGGCGCACGGTGAGCCCCTCGGGCCCTGACAGCCAACGGGTGCGCGACACCGCCGTCCGCGGCCGCAGCATGCTCGCCCCGAGGTCGCGCCGCGCCGCGGCGATGACGCCCCCCGTCGTGAGGGCGGCCACGGCGGCCACGAGGGGAGCGACGGCGGCGCCACGCGACCCGGTCAGCGGCCGCATGTCCTCGGCCCACCCGAGCGGCGTCGCCCAGCGCACCCACGTGACACCCGCGCCCGCGTCCGCGACGACGCGCAACAGGTACGCGACGCCGAGGACCGCGGCGCCGAGCGCGTTCGCCTGGCGCCGGCTGCCCGCAACTTGCGCGGCGACGAAGCCGACGGCGGCGAACACCGCGGCGCAACCGACGACGGCCAGTGCGAGGAAACACGACGCGCCGGCTGCGAACCCGATCCGCCGCGAGGCACCCGCGCTCATCGTCGCGACCGCGACCATGGCCCAGCACACCGCCATCCCGGCGCCGATACCGGCGGCCGCCTGCGCCGCAGCCGCCCCACGCGACGTCGGCCCGGCGAGGAGGACCTCCCAGCGGCCCTCGTCCTCCTCGCCGCGCGTGAGGCGGGTGGCGAGCAGCAGGCCCCAGACGGCGCCGACGAGGGTGAGGAACCCCATCGAACGCCACGCGGTGAAGCCGGCGACCGTGTCGAGCCGCCGCGCCGTACCGAACAACGCGGCGAGACCGGCGTTGCCGGCGAGCGACGTGGAGAACCTGGCCCTCGCCGCGACAGTCGCGTACGACGTCGCGTAGCTGTAGGCGGAGGACACGATGAAGACGGCGAACACCGAGCCCCACAGCACGCCCGATCGCAGCGCACGCGCTGCCGTCGCGCGCAGCACGACGCGGTCACGCGGCACCGGACGCCTCCTCTCGGCCGTAGTGGGCGAGGAAGAGCTCTTCGAGCGACGGTTCGCGGCTGAGCAACTGCCGGACCCCGGACGAGGCCAGGACGTGGAGCAGCGGGTCGACCGGGCCCACGACGCGACAGCGCATCCGGTGGCCCGACACCTCGACGTCGGCGACGCCGGGCACGCGGGACACGTCCGGCACTGCGCCAGCGAAGGTCGCTTCGACCTCCAGCGACGACAGATGACGGAGCTCCGCCAGCGTCCCGAGGTCGACGAGCCGGCCGGCGCGCAGGATGGCGACCCGGTCGCACAGCGCCTCGACCTCCGAGAGGATGTGCGACGACAGCAGCACGGCCTGCCCGCGGTCGCGCGCCTCGTGGACGCACTGGCGGAACGCCTGCTCCATGAGCGGGTCGAGGCCGCTGGTGGGCTCGTCGAGCAACAACAGGTCGGCGCGCGTCATCAGGGCGGCGACGAGGACCAGCTTTTGGCGGTTGCCCTTCGAGTAGGCGCGGACCCGTCGCGAGACGTCGAGGTCGAAGCGGCCGACGAGCTCGTCGCGGTACGCGATGTCGACGGACCCGTGCACCCGGCCCAGCAGGTGGAGCGTCTCGGCACCGGTGAGCGAAGGCCACAGGTTGGCCTCACCCGGGACGTACGCCAGGCGCCGGTGGGCACGCACCGGGTCGGCCTGGCAGTCGACCCCGAAGATCTCGGCGCCGCCCCCGGTCGCCCGGAGGAGCCCGAGCAGCAGCCGGATGGTGGTCGTCTTGCCAGCGCCGTTGGGCCCGAGGTACCCGAGCACCTCTCCGGCGCGCACCTCGAGGTCAAGGGCGTCGAGCGCCAGCGTGGGCCCGAAGGCCTTTGACAGCCGCCGGGTCGTGATCGCGTGCACGGTTGCCTCCTGGGCGCGGCGGCGCCCACCCCGAAGGGTGGGCGCCGGAGCGGGAGTGGCGGGATCAGGCAGCGGCCTGGAGGGTTTGCCCCTCGAAGACTGCTGCGTCAGGGGCGACCTTGCGGAGGTGCCAGACGCCGAGGGCGGTCAGCACGGCCATGACGCCGGCGAGGATGAACGACACCACCGACGCGACGTGGGCGATGTAGCCGATCTTCCAGAAGGCGTAGGCAGACAGCAACAGGCCTCGGAGCGTCTCACCACGGAACAGGGTCTGGACCTGGGCAGCGAGCTTGGCATCGTTGGGGTTGGCCTGGCTCTTGGTGCTCACCTGGGCGTAGGTCTGGCCGCCGGCGACCTCGGAGAGGTGCACCCGGATGAAGTGGTTGGCGTAGGCCTCGGCCTGCTGGCCGGTCGTCAGCTGCTGGCCGGCGTACTTGTTGAGGTACGGGCCGATCTCCTTCGGGGCCAGCGCCGGGCTCCCCTTGGCGGGGAAGAAGATCTGCTGCTCGGCGAGCTGGTCGTGGACGTTGCTGTTGGCGAAGTGGGCGCCCCAGAGGAGCAGCCCACCCGCGACGATGAGCACGACAGTGAGGACGAGCCCCCCTGCGGTGAAGATGGTGTCGAATGCCCTGCGGCGCATGGTTTCGCTCCTTCGAGGTGGTGAGTGCCGTCACGGAACAGGGAACCGCGGCGGGGGGTGCCCGGGTTAGGGCCGCAGGTTGGCTCCCGGTGGGACCAAGGTCCCGAACGCCGCGGTTCTGGCGGGACCAAAGTCCCTCGCGGGAGCGGCGTGCGGGCGCGGCGCCGACGGGTCGCGATTGATCGCGGGCGCCCGCGCGAGACGGTCGCCGGCAATGTCGAGCACCCCTGCGCGCGGGCACTGGGCCAGCGCATGCGGGCCGGCGCCGCGGGGCGCCGCTGGGTCAGGTCCCGGTGGCGCGCCGGCGCTCAGCGAGCCGGGCGGCGTACGCCGCGGCCTCGCTCCGCCGTGCCATCCCGAGCTTGGCGAGGAGGTTCGACACGTAGTTCTTGACCGTCTTCTCGGCGAGGAACATGGCCTCGCCGATCTGGCGGTTGGTCCGGCCCTCGGCGATGAGGTCCAGGATCCGGCGTTCCTGGGGGGTGAGCCCCGCGAGCGGGTCGTCCTGGCTGTGGGGGTTGCGGAGCCGCTCGAGCACCCTCGCGGTCACGGCCGGGTCGAGCAGGCTCTCCCCGCGGGCGACGCGGCGGATGGCGTTGACGAGGTCGCCGCCCCGGATCTGCTTCAGCACGTACCCGGCGGCCCCCGCGAGGATCGACGCGAAGAGGGCCTCGTCGTCGGCGAAGCTGGTCAGCATCACGCAGGCGACCTCGGGGTGGGCCGACCGGATCTCCCGGCACACCTCGATCCCGCCGCGGTCGCCGCTCTCGTCCCCCAGGCGCACATCGAGGACGGCGACGTCGGGATGGGTCTGGGGGATCCGATCGAGCGCTTCCTCGCCGTTGGACGCCTCGCCGACGACGTTGATGTCGTCTTCGGCCCAGAGCAGGTCGCGCACGCCACGGCGGACGAGCTCGTGGTCGTCCAAGAGGAAGACGCGGATCGTCACGCCCCCATTGTGCGTGGCCGATGGCCCTCCGGCGAGGGACCTTCGGCCCTTTGTCACCGGGGCGTCCGCCTCACCGGCCGGGCCAGCGCCTGGGCTTACCCCCAGCCGACCGCCGCGGCCGCCCTCCGCGGCCCCGTGCCGCCGGCGGCGGCGACGGCAGCGCGGCACGCCGCGTCCGGCCTGCCGGCGGTGTCGATGGCGGTCGCCTCCGGCCATTCCGGGAACCTCGACGCCAGCTCCGCCGCGACGTCGGGCCCGGCGTCGGAGCCGGCGTGGGTGCGCTCGGCTGCCCGCCTGGCGGCCAGGTCGACGGGGGCCGCGCAGCGGAGCTCAACGACGTCGGCGTGCCCCGCGACCCCCACTCGCCGCGCCTCCTCACGCCAAGTCTCGTCGCCCCAGGTGGCGTCGAGCACGACACTCTCGCCGCGTTCGAGGAGCCCGCGCGCGCGGTGCACGAGCTCGCCGTAGGTCAGCGCCGTCATCGCCGGGCTGTACACGCCCGCCATGAGCGGTGCCGCCGCCGGCGCTGTCGCGGGGATGCCCGCCAGCTCTTTGCGGACGTCGTCGCTGCGCAACACGACCCAGCCGCGCGCATCTCCGACGGCGCGCGACACGGTCGTCTTGCCCGTCGCGGGCGGGCCGCCGACGAGCACGAGCCGCGGGCGGCCGGCGTCCAAGTGCGCGAGGGCCAGCTGCAGGAACCCGTCGGCATCCGGGGCGCTCGTGTTGCCCCGCTCCGCCGCTGCGAGACACGCGACCTTGGCGCGCACCTGCGCGCGGTACGCGATGTGGAAGTGCTCGAGCGATGCCGGCCAGTGGTCGGCGGCGAACTCCGCGTACCGGGCCAACAGCTCGTGGGCGAACCGTTCGCCGCCCAGCCATTCGAGGTGCATCGCCAGGAAGGCGATGTCGGCCAGGCCGTCGCCGTAGCGCAGGCGCGGGTCGAACTCGATCGGGTCGAGGATCCGCGGGCCGTCGGGCAGCACGAAGATGTCGTCGGCGAGCAGGTCACCGTGGCCGTCGACCGCCCGGCCGGCGGCGATGCGGCTGGCGAAGAGGGCACCCCGCCCGGCGACGTACCGTCGCGCCAGCTCGAGCGCCCGATCGGACGCGCCCGGGTCGGCGAGGCGGTCCGCGAACCGCTCGAGCTCCACGTGGTTCGCCTCCCAACGGTGGACGGTCTCTGCCGGGCTTGCCGCCTCGTCGGCGGCGGGCAGCCGGCCCGAACGCAGGTGGAGCGCCGCTACCCGGCGGGCGATCTCGCGGACGGGGCCGCTGACGTCGGTACCATCCTGCACGAGCGTCGACAGGCGCCTCCCGAGGGGCATCCGGCGCATGACGACCGCCCAATCGTCGCCCGGGAGTGCCTCGACGCCGAGGTAGACGTCGGGGGCCAGCCGCCGCCCGAGGCGCACCTCCTCGGCGCACGCCTCGGCGCGGCGCTCAGGGGTCGTGTAGTCGAGGAACGGGGTGCGGATCGGCTTCTTGCGCTTGTAGGCGCGGTCGCCCACCAGGTACACCGACGAGACGTGGGTCTCGAGGACGGCTTCTGCGTCGTCGAACATCGGGCCTCATGGTGAAGGACGGAGCCAGGCGGCGGCAGAGGCGAAGGTCCGTCCCAACGCCGTCATTAGAGGTACGCGCGTAGGGTCAGCTGCCACTCCACGTCGCGGGGCCGGAGGACGCGGCCCGAGACGTCGATGGCGCGTAGGGCCAGCCAGGCATCGCGGCCGTCGAGCCACGGCCCCGGGTCGGCGGCGGCCCCAAAGGCCCGGACCTCGTCGGCTCCCAGGTGGGTCACGAGCCCGCGCACGAGCACGGACCACCCCGTGCGGTGGACCGGGTCGATCCCGTCCACCTCGAACCCGGCGCGGGCGGCCGCGTCGAGGCGGTTGCCCGGGCGGGTGCGCATGACGATGCAGAGCTCGCCGTCGGTGGGGAGGACGCGGTAGTTCACGGGGAGCACGACCGGGAAGCCCTCGACGACCACGGCAACGCGGCCGACCCCACGCGTCCCGAGGAACCGGATGCAGGCGTCCCGGTCCAGCTCATCGAGCTGTTCGGGGGGCCCGTTGTGCATCATCACCAGCGTCATGCGCGTGGGCGCACGGGGACAGAGGCGAACGGCCCAAGACCGCTGACGTTGGGTAGGAATGTCGCGTGAACGTTCCCCCCTCAGGCGAGCAGTACGAGATCCGCTGCGGGGACCAGCGGGCGACCATCGTGGAGGTCGGGGGCGGCGTGCGGTCCTATCGGCACGGGGAGCGCGATGTGCTCGACGCCTACCCGGTCTCGGCGATGTGCGACGGGGCGCACGGGACGCCGCTCATCCCCTGGCCCAACCGCCTGGCTGACGGCCGCTACCGCTTCGACGGGACGGACTACCAGGTCGCCCTGACGGAGCCGGCGCGTCACAACGCCATCCACGGGTTCCTCCGGTGGCGGCCGTGGCGGCCGTCGGAGGTGGCGCAGGACCGGGTGGTGATGACCACGCGCCTGTACCCGATGAGCGGCTACCCCTTCGCCGTCGACGTCGCGATTGCCTACGCCCTGAGCGATGAGGGCCTCACGGTGACGACGACGGCGACCAACATCGGGGACGCGGCGTGCCCCTTCGCCATGGGGCAGCACCCGTACCTCTCCCCCGGTGCCGGGCCGATCGACGAGTGCACGCTGCACGTCGACGCCCGCACCAGGATCATCGCCGGGGAGGACCGGCTGCTCCCGGTCGGCACGGAGCCCGTCGACGCGACCCCCTACGACTTCGGCACGCCGCGGCGGCTGGGCGCCCTGCAGATGGACGCCGCGTTCACTGACCTCGTGCGGGACGCGTCGGGGCGGGCCTGGGTCCGCCTGACCGGTGCCGATGGACGGTGCGCCGCCCTGTGGGTCGACGAGCGGTACCCGGTGATCGAGCTGTTCACGGGCGATTCGCTCCCGCCCGGCCGGCGCCGCCTCGGGCTCGGCACCGAGCCTATGAGCGCTCCTCCGAACGCGTTCCAGACGGGCGAGCACCTCGTCCGGTTAGCGCCGGGCCAGTCGGTCACCGGGGTGTGGGGCGTGTTGCTCAGCTGAGTTCGCTGGGTGACGCCTGCGCCCGGCGCTCCAGCCGTCGCCGCTGCGGCTCGATCGTGACGCGCGGGTCGCTGGCCGAGGCCAGCCCGGCATGGAAGATCCCCCACCGCGTGCACGCCGAGGCCGCCATCAGGGCCGTGCCGCCGACGGCGGCCGCGACCCGGCGGCGCCGGCCGGCGACGGCGCCCAGAGCGATGCCGGCGACCGTGAGGACCTCCCCGGCGCGCATGTAGGCACCGCCCCTGCCCGTCTTGTACGGCTCGGCGACGAGCGCGCCCGCCGACTGCTCCATCCGCTTGGCGGCGAGCAGCTCCACCGCGGCGCCGAGCATGGCCAGCCGGCGCGCCGGGCCGTTCTCGGCGGTCGGGCCGACGAGCAGCCCCAACCCTCCGGCGGCGGTGGCGGCCGAGCCGACGAAGACCCATGGCATCTCCCGGTGCCCGTCGTGCCACGCCGGGATGGCGGTGTTGGCGACGAGGGCGCCCGTGTACGACGCGATCGCAGGGCCGATGACCGCCGCACCGACGGTCGCCGCGGCGCCGACGGCGGGCAGCCGCCCCGTCACCGCGCACGCGGCCGCTGTCCCCGCGGCCGGGCCGTAGGCGGCCAGCAGCCAGGACCCGACGCTCATCGGCGAGGTCGGCTTGCACACCCGGAGCATGTTGATGAAGCGCGCCGGCCGGCCGAGGTCGTGCACGAGCCCGACGACGCCCACGCCGAGCGCGGCGACGGCGCCCACCTTGAGCCGTTGGGCCGTCGCTCCGCGGCCGGTGAGCGACGCGCCCGCGGCAAGCACCGACGAGGCGCCTGCCAGCCCGCCGCAGAACAGGTAGCCCGGGATGTCAGGCGACTTCCACGAGGGCTGGTTGAGCACGGGCAGCCCGTAGTAGGACCGGAACTCGGCATCGGGCACCATCGCCTGCTCGCCCCCGCGCCCCCGCCGCTGGGCGGGCGCTCCCGCCACCGGCGCGGCACCGCTGCCGACGACGGCCTCCCGCCCCGGCCGCGCGTTGCGCACCCCTTCGCGCGTGACGTCCGACGATGTCATCGCCGCCGCCCTGCGAACGCGCCCGCGGTACCGACGAGCAGGGCCACGGCGGCGGCGGCGACGTGGCGCCACATCGCCGGGAGGTCACGCGTGGTGACGACGGGGTCCGGCGGCAACCCGTAGACCTCGGGCTCGTCGAGGAGGAGGAAGAAGGCGCCGTCACCGCCGACACCGTCGCCGGGGTCGTGCCCGTAGAGCCGGGCGTCGGTCACCCCCGCGCCCTGGAGCTGGCCCAGCCGCTGCTCGGCGCGGGCGCGCAGTTCGTCGAGCGGCCCGAACTGGATCGAGTCGGTCGGGCACGCCTTTGCGCACGCAGGCTCCATCCCGACGGTGAGACGGTCGTAGCACAGCGTGCACTTCCAGACGCGGCCGTCGCCCTTGCGCTGGTCGATCACCCCGTAGGGGCAGGCGGGGATGCAGTACCCGCACCCGTTGCAGATGTCCTCCTGGACGACAACCGTCCCGAACTCCGTCCGGAACAACGACCCCGTGGGGCACACATCGAGGCACGCTGCGTGCGTGCAGTGCTTGCACACGTCGGACGCCATGAGCCAGCGCAGCTCGCCGCGCTCGCCCCCACCGTCGCGGGCGACGTTGGCCTCCTGGTGGCCGAGGGGGCGGCGCTGCTCGATGAACGAGACATGGCGCCACGTGTCAGCGCTAAGCCCGACCGTGTTGTCGTAGGACATCCCGGTGAAGGCGAGGCCGTCCTCGGGGACCTGGTTCCACTCTTTGCACGCGACCTCGCATGCCTTGCACCCGATGCAGACGGAGGTGTCCGTGAAGAAACCGACGCGCGGCGGCGCGTCCGTGTAGCCGCTCGCCGTGGCCGGGTCAGCCCGCTCGAGGAACGGCGGCGTCACGGCTGCGTCCCCGTCGTCTCGGTGATGCCGGCCCGCCGTTGGTACTCCTCGACCAGCGCCACCTGGGCACGCCCGCGCGGCCGCCGCCCGGGGCGGATGTCGGCGGTGTAGGCCTTCACCTCCTGGATGTGGACGTTCGGGTCGAGCGCGGTATGGGCCAGGTCGTTCGCAGAGTCCCCGGTCGACAGGCCGTTCTGCCCCCAGTGGTAGGGAAGGCCGATCTGGTGCAGCTGACGGCCCCCGACGCGCAGCGCGCTCATCCGTTCGGTCACGAGGACGCGCGCCTCGATCGCCGCGCGCGCCGTGATGATCGTCGCCCACCCCTTGTGCTCGAGGCCCCGTTCGGCGGCCAGCTCCGGCGACACCTCGCAGAAGAACTCCGGCTGCAGCTCCGACAGGTAGGGCAGGAACCTCGACATCCCGCCGGCGGTGTGGTGCTCCGTCAGGCGGTAGGTCGTGACGACGTACGGGAACACGTCATTCCCCGGCTCGCCGGCGCTCGGGTGGTAGCGGTTGAGCCGGCTCGACCGCGCCTCGCGGACGGGGTTGCGCTGCTGCGGGTAGAGCAGGTTGCGTACCGGGGACTCCTCGGGTTCGTAGTGTGTCGGGATGGGCCCGTCGAGGAGCCCGGCCGGCGCGTACAGCCACCCTTTCCCGTCGGCCTGCATGATGAACGGGTCGACGCCGGAGAGCGCGTCGGCGCCCCGGGCGCCCGCCGGCGGCCGGTACCACGGTGAGGTGTTCGGCGGGAAGTCCGGGGTGTCATGGCCGGTCCACTCACCTTGCTCCTCGTCCCACCATACGAGGGCCTTGCGTTCGCTCCAGGGTTTGCCGTCGGGGTCCGCCGACGCGCGGTTGTACAGGATCCGGCGGTTCGCCGGCCACGCCCACCCCCACTCCCGCGCCAGCCAGTTCTGCTCGCGGGCGGGCTTGCGGCGCGCCGCCTGGTTGACGCCGTCGGCGTACACGCCGCAGTAGATCCAGCACCCGGATGCGGTGGAGCCATCCGGGTGCAGCTGCTCGTACGACGAGAGGGGGCGACCCTCCGCGTCCCACCCGTTCACCTCGAGGAGCACGGCGTCGGCGCTCGGTTCGGCGATCTTCCCCTCGGTCGGGTAGTCCCACGCCAAGTCGAGGACCGGGCGGTCCATCTCGTCCGTGGACCCGGCCAGCTTCTCCCTGATCCGGCGCCCGAGGTGGTAGTAGAACCACAGCTCGCTTCGCGCGTCACCGGGTGGCTCCACCGCCAGGTGGTGCCACTGCAGCATGCGCTGCGTGTTGGTGAAGCTGCCGTTCTTCTCGGTGTGCGCGGCGGCCGGGAAGAAGAAGACCTCGGTCGCGATGTCCTCCGTGCGCAGCTCTCCGGTCTGGATCTCCGGCCCGTCCTTCCACCACGTCGCGCTCTCGATCAGTGAGAAGTCGCGTACGACGAGCCAGTCCAGGTTGGCCATGCCCAGGCGCTGCATCCTGCCGTTGGCGGAGCCCACCGCCGGGTTCTCGCCGACGACGAAGTAGCCCTTGCACGTACCGTCGACCTGCGCCTGCACGGTCTCGTACGTGCTGTGGTTACCCGTGACCCGGGGCAGGTAGTCGAAGCAGAAGTCGTTTGCCTCGCTGGCCGCGGGGCCGTACCACGCCTTGAGCAGGCTGACGACGTACGACTTCATCTCCGCCCAGTAGCCCTTGGCCACCGCGGTCGCGCTGGTGAAGGACTCAAGGTCGTTGTCCTTGCCGGCGTGGGGCATGGGGATATACCCGGGCAGGAGATTGAACAACGTCGGGATGTCCGTGGAACCTTGGATGCTCGCGTGGCCGCGGAGGGCGATGATGCCGCCGCCGGTGCGCCCGATGTTGCCGAGCAGGAGCTGGAGGATCGCCGCGGTGCGGATGTACTGCACGCCGACCGTGTGCTGCGTCCAGCCCACGGCGTACGCGAATGCGGTGGTGCGCTCCCGCCCGGAATTGCGCGTGATCGCGTCGCACACTTCGAGGAACAGCCCAGCGGGGACGCCGCAGATCGCCTCGACCATTTCCGGGGTGTACCGGGAGAAGTGGCGCTTGACGACCTGGAAGACGCAGCGCGGGTGCTGCAGTGTCTCATCTCTCGGCGGTTCTTCGACCGGTGGGCCGCCGGAGCCGAAACTGTGGCCGAACGCGGTGGCGCTGAGGTCGTGCCGCGATTGGTCTTGGCCGGCCTCGCGCTGGGGCTCGCTTTCGCGGTGCCCAGCCGAGGCTTCGACGTTCATGCCTTCGTATTCCCAGCTCGAGGTGTCGTACTGGCGGTGGTCGGGATCGAGCCCCGAGAACACGCCGTCGAGGTCCTCGGTATCGCGGAATTCCTCCTTCAGGAGCGCGGCCGCGTTCGTGTAGTGCACGACATAGTCGCGGAAGTACTTTTCGTGCTCGAAGACGTAGTTGATGATCCCGCCCAGGAACGCGATATCGGTGCCCGCCCGGATGGGGACGTGGATGTCGGCGACGGCGCTGGTCCGCGTAAAGCGGGGGTCGACGTGGATGACCGTCGCACCACGCGCTTTCGCTTCCATCACCCACTGGAAGCCCACCGGGTGGCACTCCGCCATGTTGGAACCCTCGATCACGATGCAATCGGAGTTCTGGAGGTCCTGCTGGAAGTCGGTCGCCCCGCCCCTACCGAACGATGTCCCCAAACTGGGGACGGTGGAGGAGTGTCATATCCTCGCCTGGTTCTCGATCTGGATGGCGCCGAGCGCGGTGTACAGCTTCTTCATGAGGTAGTTCTCTTCGTTGTCGAGCGTGGCGCCACCGAGGCTGGCGATGCCCATCGTGCGACGGACCCGCTTGCCCTGGTCCTCCCACTGCCACGTCTCACGGCGCGTCTTGATGACGCGGTCGGCCACCATGTCCATCGCGATGTCGAGGTCCAGGTGCTCCCAGTCCGTGCCGTGCGGACGGCGGTAGAGGACCTGGTACTCGCGTGCCGAGCCGGTGGTCAGCTGCAGGCTCGCGGAACCCTTGGGGCACAAGCGGCCGCGGCTGATCGGCGAGTCGGGGTCGCCCTCGATCTGCACGACCTTGCCCGCCTTGACGTACACGTTCTGCCCACAACCGACCGCGCAGTACGGGCAGATCGACTTCACGACACGGTCGGAGGTCACCGTCCTCGGCTGCAGCGCCATTGACCGGGGCGACTTCACCGCAGCGCCACGCCCGAGGAGGTCCCCGTCGCGCTGCCGCAGCACCGGCCATCCCTTCATCACTGCCTCCCACTCCTCGGTACGCCCGGGAGCTACCCGGCCCCCGGGTTCTAGCAAACGGCAGCGCCCGGGAACGGGCCTCGGAGGGGTTTGTCCGGCGGCGCAGAACGGGTAGCCAAGGGGGTCTCCGGCGATGTGGAGGTCCGCGCAGTGAGTAGTGAGTGGCGCGTGGTGCGGCGGGCGGGCCTTGCCCTCCTCGGCGCGTGCGCCGCGGCGCTGCTCTACGTGTTGCTCACGGGCCGCGGTGCCAGTGCCGCGACGCTCCCGGGCCCCGTCACGGCGGTCGTGACCGCCCCGGCGGCAACGGTGACCCACGCAGCGGCGCCGGTCACGCAGGCCGTGTCACAGGTCGCACCTGCTCCGGCGAAGACGGCAATCCAGGCGGCCCCCCCCGTGGGGAACCCTGCGCCGGCGACTGCCCCGGTGCGGGCGGCTGCTCCGGCGCCGGCCGCCCCGGCGAAGACCTCGCCGGCACCTCCGCCGACCACCACGGCGAGCCAGGGGCCGCCGCCTGTGACGGGCACCGTCACCCCGGTCGCGGGCGCGGTGGTGCAGGCAGCGGCCCAGGTCGTCGCCCCGGTGACGAGCACGGCGACGCATGTCGTTGGCCCGGTCGCGACCACCGCCAGTCAGGTCATCGGCCCGGTCGCGACCGCCGCCAGTCAGGTCATCGCCCCCGTGGCGCACACCGCCACGGATGTCGTCGGCCCGGTCGCGAATACCGCCACGGACGCGGTCGGCCCGCTGGCCAACGCCGCCACTCAGCTGGTGACGCCGGTGGCGAACATCGCCACTGACGTCCTCGCTCCAGTGGTGACGGTGGTCAGCGACGTGGCCGCGCCCCTCGTCGACGCCGCGTCCGCCGTGGTTGCGCCGACCGTCGGCGCCGTCTCAGACGTGATCGCGCCGCTAGGTGGCGCGGGCATCTCGGACGTGATCGCGCCACTGGGTGGCGCGGTCGTCTCGGGCGTGATCGCGCCGCTGGCTGGCGCCGTCGCCCCGGACGTGGCGAACGCCGTCGTTGCCCCCCTGACGGGAGTCGTCGGGGCCGAGGTCGCGCCGGTCACCGGCTCGCTGTCCGCGGTCACCGCGCCTGCCATTGGCGACAGTGCCGGGCCGACCATCGGCCGCGCCCCGGCGATCGCCACGCCTGTGGCCGGCTCGAGCACCTCGATGCGTGCTCCCATCGCGCCCGCCACGTCGCCAGCCACGGAGACACCCGCGGCCGCGACGACGACAGGCCTCCCGGCACCTGCCGTGCCTCCCGCGCCGTCAACGACGGCCGACGCGCCGCACGTCACGAACGCGTATTGGATGGCACCTGTCGGCACCGCTGCGACGACCGTCGCAGCCGCCGGCAGTCCCGCCGGTCCGCATCACCATGCGAACACCGCGCCCTTTGCACCGGCACCGGTGAGCACGCCTGACGGTTCGTCCGCCTCAGGTGCGCTGCACCTGCCGGTGCAATTCGCCGCGGTCGTCGCAGCATTCGCGCTGCTCACGGCCCTGTTGATCTGGGCCAGGCGCGACGCGGCGTTCGTCGCGAACTCGCGACTTCTCGCGCTGGGCACCGAGCGCCCCGGGTAGGGCGCGTCCCCGCCGCGGGCGAAATCCTTCGAGGATTTTGCGCGCGGCAGCGGCCGTCCTGACCCCAGCAAATGCGCCGGGTCGCGCTCTGCGATTTCCATTCCCGGCCGCTTTCGCGCGCCTAAAAACGCATTTCCAGAAATTCGGCGAAAATCGCGTCGATTCGGTTTGGCTTCCCCCCTACAGGGGTTACGTTCGCCATTGCCGACACGGACGCTCGGCTCCACAAGCCAACAGAGAATGGAGGAAACAATGGAGCTCACACTCGAAGAGATGGACCAGGAGACCGTCGAGTACCTCCCTCCCCGCGAAGTGATGTGTTGCTGCTATCCGTGCTACTGCCAGCCGCATATCGAGGTTGAAATCGAACTCAGCCTCTGCCTCTAGGCAGGACATGACGGCCGATTCCGGCCAGTCAGCCACCCACCGGAGGGGTGCGGCCCGCAAGGCCGCACCCCTCCCGTCGTGACAGAGAAGGTCCACATGAGCGTGATGCCCCAGGAACACAACCACCAAGAGACTCCGCCGCAGCCCCGGATCTCCCTTCCTCTCCGGCTGGTTCCGGGGACCGAGCTGCTCGGCCGGTACGAGAGCTCGGCGTTCAGCCAACCGCAGTACCTCATCCGCCGGGAGGACGGCCAGATCGTGCAGGTCGGTCAGCTGGCGTACACGCTGGCGCTCTCGATCGACGGCGCGCGCGATGGCAGCGCGATCGCGTCGCAGATGAGCGCCCACCTCGCTCGGCCGGTCAGCGTGGACAACGTCGTCTACCTCGCCGAGCGCAAGCTGCTCCCCCTCGGCGTGCTCGCGCTCGACGGCGTCGCCGCACCCCTGACGCGCGTCAACCCACTGCTCGCGCTCCGCTTCCGTGCACGCGTCATCCCGGAGCGGGCGCACCGGTGGGCGACGTGGGCGTTGCAGCCGCTGTTCCGCATGCCGGTCGTCGTCACGGTGCTCGCCGCGGTCGTCGCCGTGAATATCTGGATCTTCACGAGCCGCGGCGCAGCCCTGGTCGGGGGCGCCCACGAGCTCGTGCTCCACCCCGCTCTCCTCCTGCTCGTGATCGGGCTCACCATCGTCGTCGGGGCGTTCCACGAGCTCGGCCATGCCACGGCCGCCCGCTACGGAGGAGCGAAGCCGGGCGTGATGGGTGTCGGGATCTACCTCATGCTCCCGGCCTTCTACACCGACGTGAGCGACTCCTATCGCCTCGACCGCAAGGGCCGCCTGCGCACCGACCTCGGAGGCGTCTATTTCAACGGCATCGCCATCGTCCTCACGGCCGGGGCCTTCCTCGCGACGGGTGCCGCAGCACTCCTCGTGTTCATCGTCGTGTCCGAGATCGAGGTGCTCTACCAGTTCCTCCCGTTCGTCCGGATGGACGGCTACTACGTGGTGGCCGACCTGATCGGGGTCCCGAACCTGTTCGCCTTCGTGGCCCCCGTGTTCGCCTCCCTCGTCGGCCGCCAGCACCCCTCGCGCCAGCGGCTCAATGCGCTGACCCGCCGCACGCGCGTCGCCATCCGCGCCTGGGCGCTGCTGACCGTCCCGATCCTCGCCTTCGACGCGTTGATGTTCGCCTGGATCGCCCCGCACTTCTTCCCGGGGTTGTGGCACTCCGCTCAGCTGTTCGAAAAGAGTGCGGCCTTCAACATCGGGCGCGGCGACTACGTGGCGGCGCTCGACAACGGCTTCCAACTGCTGTTCCTCGCCGTCCCCGCCGTCGGGTTCGCCCTGATGGCCGGCATGCTCGCCGGCCGCCTCGCCCGTCGGGTGGGCGCTCCGGTCGTGCGCCCGGTCCGGGAGCACCCCCGGTGGGCCTTCGCCACCCTCGCCGTCGCCGCCGCGCTCCTGGTCGCGTTCATCGTCCCCGGTGGGCGCATCGGCGAGCCCGAGATACCGGCGACGAGCGCAGCGGCGGCGCCACGGCCGGGGTTCCTGGCACCTGCGCCCTCGATGGCGATCGTCAACGGGCACGGCCGTGCCGCCAACGTGTTCGCCCTCGCCGTGGTCGGTGTGGCAGGCGTCGCCGCGGCGCCGTCGGCGGGGCAGGCGGCGGCCCCTGCCTCGAGCCCCGTCCCGGGCGCGGACGCCCCGGCAGCGGTGACACCCGGAGGGACGCCCGTCGCCGTGACGACGACCGGGGCGGTGCCGACGATCGGGGGCACCGGCACCGCGGGTGCGCCGTCGGTGGCGGTGACGGTCCCGTTGCCGATTGCGGTCGCGCCGCCGGCGCCGACCGCATCGGTCGGCGCAACGGCGCCGGTCGGACAGGTCGGGGCGTCGGTCACCGCGCCGCTCGCGGCGAACGTCTCGACGCCCGTGGCGTCGGTCGGTGCGTCAGTCGGCAGCCCGGGACCGTCGGCGACGACGACCGTCTCCACGCCGGTGGCGTCGGTGGGCGCCTCGGTCGGCGGCCCGCCGGCACCGGTGTCGGCAACCGTCACGACGCCCGTGGCGTCTGTGGGGGCCTCGCTGGGCTCGTCGGCGCCGCCCGCGCCGCCGCCCGCGCCGACGGCGCCTGTGCGCGCGTCGGTGAGCGCATCGACGCCCCTCGCGTCGGTGACCGCGTCCGCGGGCCCGGCGCCCGCGCCGGCGCCAGCCGTGGCCATGCCCGCCGCCCCGGCGAGCACGCCCGTCACGCGGGCTGCAGCGGCCACCCCCACGGCAGGCCTCCCAGCGGAGCCCGTCGTGCCTGCCGTCCCCGTCGTGCCTGCCGTCCCCGTCGTGCCTGCCGTCCCGGTCGTGACGAACACCGTCCAAGCCGTCACCAACACGATCGCGGTGCCGTGATGGGCGACGGCCCCATCGTCTTCTTCCACGCCCATCCCGACGACGAGTCGATCTTCACGGGCGGGACCATCGCCAGGTGCGCCGAGCGCGGCACCCGCACGGTGCTCGTCGTCGCGACATCGGGCGGGCTGGGCCGGTCGTGCCGGCGCCCGCGCTCCCTCACCGACTGCCGGGAGGACGAGACCCGCGAGGCAGCGTCGATCCTCGGTGTCCACCGCATCGAGTTCCTGCGCTACCCGGACTCGGGGATGGCCGGTGACGCGCGGAACAGCGAGGCCGGCAGGTTCTCCAACCTCGACCCCACCGCAGTCGCAGCCCAGCTGGCGGCGATCCTCCGTGAGGAGCGGGCCTCGGCGTTGGTCACCTACGACCGCCAGGGCATCTACCGCCACCCGGACCACGTCATGGTGCACCGGGTGGGGCGCGTGGCGGCGGAGCTGGCGCCCGTCGCGACGACGTACGAGGCGACCGTCGACCGCGAGTACCTGCACTTCGTCACGCCCCACCTCGTCGAGCGGGCGAGCCGCGGGCGCGCCCGGGAGCTCGGCCTCGGCGCGCCGTCGGTCGCCATCTCGACGACGGTGCGCGTGACCGACCAGCTCTGCGCCAAGCGGGCGGCCATCGGCGCGCACCGCAGCCAGCTGCGTGACGCGCGGATCGACCCGCGCGTGTACGGCTTCGAGTGGTACATCCGACGAGGCGCGCCCGGCGTGCTCGACCGGCTCGCGGTCTAGCTACGCTCACATCCCGTGATGGACCCCAACATCGGCCCGGCGAACACGCCGCCCACCGCACGACCCGGCGACGACGAGCGCGACCTCATCGCGGAGTCCATCCAAGCCGCGGTCGAACCGCTCGACGTGGCGGTGAACATGTACGAGGCCGAGGAAGCCATCGTCATCGTCGGCGCCATGCCGGGCGTGATGGCCGACGACATCGAGATCACGGTCGAGCGCGACCGCGTCTGGTTGCGGGCGCAGAACCGCACCCTGGCGCCGAAGCGCTACCTCCTGCACGAGTGGACCTACGGCCCGTACGAGCGGCTGGTCGAGCTCCCCGAGGGGTTCGAGGGCGAGCCGTCCGCGCACTTCGGCAACGGCCAGCTGGCGCTCAGGATCGAGCGCGGCGGCCACAGGGACGAACCGGTCATCGTGCTCCCCGGGACGAGCTGACAGGCTGGACGATGTTTCCCCCATCCCGAGGCGGGGAACCGCTCGGCCGTGTGGGGGGCTCGGGTGGGGCTGGGGGCGGTGGCCGCAACGGCGGTGGCGCTCGGCCTGACCGTCGCCGCGCCCGGGCACAGCGCCGCCCAGGGCGGACCGGGTGAGCCGACGACCACCGCGGCCCCGGGGGGCCCGACGACGGCCGCTGGCTCCAGCACGGCCGGCCCGGCGGCGAGCGGCGGCGCCGCGGCGACGGGGCGGTTCTACTTCCTTCGCGACTGCGCCTACTGCCACGGTGCGGACGCGGCCGGCACCAACTACGGCCCGAGCCTGCGCGGCGTCGGCCGGGCCGCTGTGGACTTCTGGGTGTCGACCGGGCGGATGCCCCTCGTCGACGCCGCGGCGCGCGACCCGAAGACGGGCCAGCTCGTCCCCCTGACCGAAGCCGAGCTCGCCGACGCCGGCGCCCGGCCGGCGCGGCACACGCCGGCCTACTCCCGCAACGTCATCAACGCGATCGTCGACTATGTCGGCTCCATCGCACCGGGCGGGCTCGACATCCCGGCGGTCGATACGGCGCACGCCAACGTCGCTGCGGGCGGCGAGGTGTACCGGTTGGAGTGCGCGGCGTGCCACTCGTGGGCCGGGACGGGTGGCGCGCTGCTCCGCAGGGAGGCGCCGGGCGTCACGCGGGCCACACCGGTACAGGTGGCCGAGGCCATCCGCACCGGCCCTGAGCCGATGCCCGCGTTCGGCACGTCGGCCATCCCCGACGACGAGCTCAACAACGTCGTCGCCTACGTGCGGTACCTCGCCAAGCCGAACAACCGCGGCGGCAACCCGCTGTGGTACCTCGGGCCTGTCGCCGAAGGCGGCGTGGCGCTGATCGGCGGCATGGGCGCGCTGCTGCTCATCACCCGCTGGATCGGGGAGAAGACGTGAGGGAGCGCCGCGACGTCCTCGTCATCTCGGCGTCGTTCTGGGTCGCGGCCCTGAGCTGCATCGGGCTCGCCGCGCTGTACTGGCGCGGCGGGCAGCCGCAGCTGGAGGGGTGCCTGCTCGCCCTGGCGGCGGCGGCGTTCGGGGTCGGCATGGTCACGTGGTCGCACCGGCTGCTGCCCCAGGGCCCGTTCACCGAGGAGCGCGAGCCGATGCCGTCGCCGGCCGCCGAGCGCCGCACCTTCGAGGAGGACCTGAGCCAGGGCGGCAGCCTCCTGCGCCGGCGCACCATCCTGCGCAGCCTCGGCGCGTCCGTCGTCGCCATCGTCGCCGCGTTCCTGTTCCCGATCCGCTCGCTCGGCCCGGCGCCGTCGGGAGCGGCGCTCGACGACACGCCATGGACGCGGGGCAAGCGGCTCGTCAGGTCGGACGGCACGCCCGTCGCCGCCGACCAGGTGCCGATGAACGGGCTCGTGTCGGTCTTCCCGGAAGGCGCACTCGACTCGCAGCTGGGCCAGGCCGTGCTGATGCGCGTCGACGCCGGCCTCATCCAGGCACGCCCCGGGCGAGGGGACTGGGCGCCGCAGGGGCTCATCGCGTACTCAAAGGTGTGCACCCACGCCGGGTGCCCGGTCGGGCTGTTCGAGTCGAGCACGTACCAGCTGTTGTGCCCGTGCCATCAGTCGACCTTCGACGTGCTGCGCGGCGCGCGCCCGATCTTCGGCCCGGCGGCCGTCTCGCTCCCCCAACTGCCGTTGTACGTCGACAGTGACGGCAACGTCCGCGCCGGCGGCGGGTTCTCCAGCCCGCCGGGGCCGTCGTACTGGAACCGGTCGGAGTGACGCGGCGGGCCCTTCAGGCCGCGGGCCTGCTCGCCCTGGCCTTCGTGCTCGCCGGGTGCTGGAAGCACTCGCCGTCGATCCTCGACCCCCACGGCTCTAACGCGCACACGCTGGCGGGGATCTGGTGGCTGATGTTCGGGATGGCCGCGGGCGTCTACGGCATCGTCGGCGGCCTCATCGTCTGGGCGGTCCTGCGCGGGCGCCGCGCCGCGGCGGCGCCGGAGGGCGGCCCCCACGGCAACCACTGGATCCTGTGGGGCGGCGTCGTGGTCCCAGTGGTCATCCTCGGCATCCTGGCGGCCACAACGGTCGAGGCCGTCGCCGAGCTCGGCAACGCGCAGCCCGGCGCCGTGCGCGCCGAGGTGGTCGGCAAGCGGTGGTGGTGGGCGGTCACCTACCCGGGCCAGCACGTCTCCACGGCGGACGAGCTCCACCTGCCCGTCGGGAGGCAGGCGGCGATCGGGCTCACGTCGACTGACGTGATCCACAGCTTCTGGGTCCCGCAGCTCGCCGGGAAGATGGACATGATCCCGGGCCAGCACAACGTGGTGCGGTTCACCCCCGACAAGGTCGGGGTGTACCGAGGCGAGTGCGCGGAGTTCTGTGGGATCGAGCACGCGCGCATGAACTTCGTCGTCGTCGTGCAGACCCAGGCCGACTTCAACGCCTGGCTAGCGCGCCGCCAGGTGACGCCCTCCGCGCCAGACGGTGACGCCGCCCAGCGGGGCGAGCTCGTGTTCATGCGGGAACCGTGCGCGGGGTGCCACACGATCCGCGGCACCCAGGCGCAGGGCACGCTCGGGCCCGACCTCACCGACATCGGGTCGCGCCAGACGCTCGGGGCGGCCACCATCCCGAACACGCCGGGCTACCTCGCCGGGTGGATCGCCAATGCCCAGTCCATCAAGCCGGGGGCGTTGATGCCCCCGATGACGCTCAGCGCGTCAGACCTCCACGACCTCGTGACCTACCTGGAGGGCCTCAAGTAGATGGCCATCACGGAGCGCCCACCGCCCCCTGCCCACGACTCCACGCTCTCCGAGGAGACGCTCGAGAAGCTCGAGCACAAGTGGCACGACCCGAAGGGCATCCCGGGGTTCTTCACGACGGTTGACCACAAGCGCGTCGGCCGCCGCTACATCTACACGTCGTTCGTCTTCTTCTTCATCGCCGGGCTGGCCGCGCTCTACATGCGCGCCCAGCTCGCCGGCCCGAACGACAGCCTCATGTCGCCCGAGACGTACAACGAGCTGTTCACGATGCACGGGACGACGATGATCTTCCTGTTCAACACGCCGATCCTGGCCGGGTTCGGCAACTACTTCGTCCCGCTGCACATCGGTGCGCGGGACATGGCGTTCCCGAGGCTGAACGCGTTCAGCTACTGGATATTCCTCTTCTCGGGGATCTTCATCTACTCAAGCGTGCTCGTGGGCCACCTTCCGGATGGTGGCTGGTTCGCCTACGTGCCGCTCACGGGACGTACGTACTCCCCGGCGATCAACATCGACTTCTGGGGGCTCGGCATCACGCTGGTCGGCATCTCGACGACCGTCGGTGCCGTCAACTTCATCGTCACCATCTTCAAGATGCGCTGCCCTGGGATGACCTTCAACCGGATGCCGTTGTTCGTCTGGTCAATGCTGGTGTTCTCGTTCATGGTCATCTTCTCGGTCCCGGCCGTGACCCTCGCCGCCGTGCTGCTCGAGATGGACCGCCTGTTCGGGACGGCGTTCTTCAACCCCGCCGCCGGGGGGAGCGCCTTGCTCTACCAGCACCTGTTCTGGTTCTGGGGCCATCCCGAGGTGTACATCCTGTTCATCCCCGCCACGGGCATGGTCTCGATGATCGTGCCCGTGTTCTCCCGACGGCCGATCGTCGGTTACATCTGGCTCGTCACGGCCCTCGTCGCCGTCGGGTTCATCAGCTTCGGGGTCTGGGTCCACCACATGTTCGCGACGGGGCTCCCCTGGCTGGCGATGGCGTTCTTCTCGGGGGTGAGCCTGCTCATCACCGTCCCGAGCGGTGTGCAGTTCATGGCGTGGATCGCCACGATGTGGAAAGGGAAAGTCGCGCTCACGACGCCCATGCTGTTCATGGTCGGGTTCCTGCTGATCTTCCTCCTCGGCGGGATCACCGGCGTCATGGTCGCCGTGCTGCCGTTCGACTGGGCGGTGACCGACAGCTACTTCATCGTGGCCCACCTCCACTATGTGTTGAACGGCGCGGTGGTGTTCCCGATCTTCGGGGCCGTCTACTTCTGGATGCCGAAGATGACCGGGAAGATGCTCTCCGACAGGTGGGGCAAGATCAGCTTCTGGGTGATGTTCGTCGGGTTCAACCTGACCTTCTTCCCGATGCACATCCTCGGGATCATGGGGATGCCGCGGCGCATCGCCACGTACCCCAACAACCTCGGGTGGAACTCGCTCAACGCCCTGGTGTCCGCTGGCTCCGACGTATTCGCGGCAGGCGTGGCGATCACGCTGTTCAACTGGGTCTGGAGCATGCGGCGGGGCAGGGACGCGCCGGCCGACCCGTGGGCGGCTGACTCGCTCGAGTGGTCCGTCTCGTCGCCGCCGCCCGAGTACAACTTCGCCGAGATCCCGGTCGTCAACAGCCGCCACCCGCTGTGGGAGGGCGGGGTCCCCGCAGCGATGCCGGAGGTGACCGACACCGAGGCCGTCGACGAGCGCCTTCGGACGTTCGCCGTGTCCGGGGCGTTCGAGAAGACGTCCCCCGTCACGAGCGGTCGCGACACGCGCCCGCACGAGGTGCTCGACATCCCGAAGGCATCTGCCCTGCCGCTCGTCCTCGCCGTGGGGTTGCTGTTCATCTTCGTCGGCCTGCTCATCAACGCCCTGGTCGTGATGTGGATGGCCGTTGCCGTCGCGCTCGTCGGGCTGCTCGGCTGGACCTGGCGCACCGACGCGGACCTGCCCTCGGAGGCGCGCGAGTGACCGCCGCCACGGCGCCGATCGCCGGGCCGCTCATCCCGACGCGCAAGAAGGGCTACTCCACGTCGTGGTGGGGCATGGTCACGCTGATCGCCACTGAGTCGATGGTCTTCGTGATCCTCCTCGGCTCGTACTTCTTCCTGCGGGCGACGTCGAAGACGTGGCCGCAGGGAGGCATCGCCCCTCCCGAGCTGCACCTCAGCCTGCCGTTCAGCCTCGTGCTGTGGGGCAGCAGCATCCCGATCTTCTACGCCGACGCCGCCATCAAGAAGGGGTACCAGGGGGCGTTGCGGGCCGGGCTGCTCATCAGCTGGCTGATGGGGGCGTCGTTCGTGCTGTTCACGGCCAAGGAGTTCAACGACCTCACGTTCGGGTGGCGCACGAACGCCTACGGCTCCATCTTCTACACGATCGTCGGGCTGCATGCCCTGCACGTGATCATCGGCCTCGGCATGAACGTGATCGTCCAGATCAAGGCGTGGCAGCGGAAGTTCACCGCGGAGCGGCATACGACCGTCGAGGTGTTCAGCCTGTACTGGCACTTCGTCGATGCGGTCTGGATCTTCGTGTACAGCTCGCTATTCCTGTCGGAGGCGGTCCGGCGATGAGCGGGCGGGTGCGGCGGTGAGCGGGCGGGCCCGGCGATGAGCGCGGCCCCCGACCGCGTCGAGGCCCTCGAGCAGGCCGGCCCGCTCAAGCGAGGGGTGCTCGTGTGGTTCGCGGTGTTCGGCGGCCTCGGTGCCTGGACGGTGCACCTCGTCGCCAGCGCGGCCATGGCGCGGTGGCTGTTCAACATCCACGAAGGCCACTGGCCGCTCGACGTCGTCACGGCCGTGTGCGTGGTCGTCACCCTCGTGGCACTCGCCCTGTCGTGGCGGCTGTACCGCATCGCGGGGACCACCGACGAGGGCGACGCCGACGACGCCGGGCAGCTGCGGTTCCTGGCCAGCCTGGGGCTGCTGTTCAACATCATCAACCTCGCACTGATCGTGATCGAGGGCGCGTACGCCGTCGCCCTGTTCCAGGCCCATGCTCTCCAGTAGCCCGCTCGCGACGGTCGTCACCGACCCCGGCTCGCTCACCCTCATCGCGCTGGTCGGGCTGGCGTACGCCACGGGGCTGCGCGAGTGGCGCGCCTACGCGGGCCGGCCCGTCGTGACTGGTGGGCAGCAGCTGATGTTCTGGGCGGCGCTCGCCGTCACCGCCGTGGCGGTGGCGTCGCCGCTCGACTCGCTGTCGGCCCGCACCATGACGGCGCACATGGCCCAGCACGTACTGCTGCTCAACGTGGCCGGGCCCCTCTTCGCGCTGGGCGCCCCCGTCCCCACCCTGCTGTGGGCGCTCCCCGCGTCGTGGCGGCGGCGGGCGCTGCGCGCCAGCCGGCGCCTGACGCGCAGCCACGACCGGTGGCAAGTGGCCTGGGTGGCGGCGAGCCTGCTCGTCGAGGGCACCGTCCTGATCGGGTGGCACTTCCCAGCGCTGTACGACGCCGCGCTCCACAACCAGGGGGTGCACCTCGTCGAGCACCTCACGCTGCTGCTCACGTCGACGGTGTCGTGGTGGGCGGTCGTCACCGGGCGGCGTTCACGGCGCGGTGCCGCCGCCGTGGCCGCCCTGGTCGGGTCGCTGTCGGGCATCGTCCTCGGCTCGGCGCTGGTGGTCATCCCCCACCCGCTGTACCCGCCCTACGTGCACGGCCTCGGCGCAGCGGCGATCGCCGACGCGGTCGCCGACCAGCGCATGGCGGGCGTCATCATGTGGGCGTTCGGCGGCCTGCTCGAGGACATCATCGGGGCCGCACTCTTCGCGTCGTGGTTGGCGATGACCCACGAGCGCCCCGAGGAGTCCTACGCCGTCCCACCTCTGCCGGGGGTCCCCTCGTGAACCGACGCCTGCCCCTCCTCGCCCTCGGGGCCGCGCTCACGGCGGCCGTGCTGGCTCCCGTGGCGTGCAGCAGCAGTACGGCGTCACCACAGGTCATCACCGGCGGCGACCGGTCTGCGGGCGTCGACGCCATCCTCCACTACGGCTGCGGCTCCTGCCACACGATCCCCGGCGTCAAGGGAGCGAACGCCCTTGTCGGGCCGCCCCTGACCCACTGGAGCCGGCGCAGCTTCGTCGCGGGGAAGCTGCCCAACACGCCTCCGAACCTCGAGCACTGGGTCCAGGACCCGCAGTCAGTGTGGCCGGGCAACGACATGCCCAACCTGGGGGTGACGCCGACCGACGCCCGCAACATCGCCGCCTACCTCGACGGGCTCGGCTGATGACGGCGATCGAGCGGCGCGAGGACCGCGCCCTGCGGCGGTTCGGCCGCCTCGGCGACTGGTTCGACGACCGGCTGGCGCTCTCGCACTTCGCGGACAGCGCCCTCAACCACATCTTCCCGGACAACTGGTCGTTCATGCTCGGGGAAGTGGCCATGTACTGCTTCGTGATCCTCGTGATCACGGGGATCTACATGACGTTCTTCTTCCACGCGAGCGACACGCAGGTCGTCTACAGCGGAAGCTACGTCCCGCTGCGCGGCGTGCGGATGAGCGACGCGTACGCCTCCGCCATCCACCTCAGCTTCGACATCAGGGCCGGGCTGGTCATACGCCAGATCCACCACTGGGCGGCGGACCTGTTCGCCGCATCGCTCGTGTGCCACCTCTGCCGCGTGTTCTTCACCGGCGCGTTCCGGCGGCCGCGCGAGGTCAACTGGGTCATCGGGCTGACCATGTTCATCCTGGTGATCTTCAACGGGTTCGTCGGGTACTCGCTGCCCGACGACCTCCTCTCGGCCACCGGGCTCCGGATCGGCTACTCGATCGCGCTTTCGGTCCCCCTCATCGGGACGTGGATCTCGTCGCTGTTCTTCGGAGGGCAGTTCCCAGGGCCGGAGACGATCAGCCGCCTCTACGTCATCCACGTGCTCCTGTTCCCAGCGGCCATCGCACTCCTGCTCAGCGTGCACCTGGCGATCGTGTGGCGCCAACGGCACACCCAGTTCCCGGCCATGGGGCGCACCGAGCACAACGTCGTGGGGTCGAAGCTGTGGCCGACGTACACCGCGAAGTCGATCGGATTGTTCGCGGGGGTTGTGGCCGTGCTGTCACTGCTCGGTGGCGTGGCGCAGATCAACCCCATCTGGCTGTACGGGCCGTACCGCACCGGCGCGGTGACGACCGCAGCACAGCCGGACTGGTACATGGGGTGGTTGGAGGGAGCGCTGCGGATCTTCCCGGGCTGGCGGATCCATGTGTTCAGCCACACGGTGCCCGAGGTGTTCTGGCCGGGGGCCGTGCTGCCGACGTTCACCTTCGGGATGCTCTACCTGTGGCCGTTCATCGAGCGACGGCTGACGCGCGACGTGCTGCCCCACGAACTGCTCGACCGCCCCCGCAACCGCCCGGCGCGGACGGCGCTTGGGACCGGCGTGCTCGCGTTCTACCTGGTCCTGTTCGCGGCCGGATCTCAGGACATCATCGCCCAGCACCTGGGGGTGTCGGTGGTGGACGTCGACTACACGTTCCGCGGGCTGGTGGTCGGGGTGCCGATCGTGGTCGCGTTCATCACGTACCACTGGGCGGCGCAGCTTGCCGCCGAGGACATGCGCATCTCGGAGTCGGCGATCCGTGGGGGCCCGCTGGTGGTCGGCGCGGGCGTCGCGGCACAGGAGCCGCGGACCGGGGCGCCGCACCTGGTGCAGCGCGTCGAGGAGGTGGCCGGGAAGGTCGGGTCGTTCGCCGCGCTGGCCGCCGGGGTGGCGATCGCGTGGCGCGGCCGCCGGAAGGCGCGCCGGTAGCCGTCGCGGTCGCGCCGTCCCATCGGTCGCCGTGGCGCGGTGGCGTTGCGGTGCGTCGGCCGGGTCGCGCGGTCGCGTCGCGTCGCGTCACGTTGCGTCGCGTCGCTCGCCGTTGCCGCCTCGGTGGGCTCAGGGGCGGAGGACGAGCGCCACGACGCCCGACACCACGCCGGCGCCGATCGTGGCGAAGGCCAGCGCGACGGACTCGCTGGCTGACTGGTTGCAGTCGCTGCCCAGCCCCCGTTGGGCCGCCTCGCCACCGGCGCCGTTGACGAGGACCGGCAGGGGCGACCCGCCGCAGTCGGCGCCCCGCGCCTCCTCGGGCATGGCGAGGACGTACACGCCGACGGCGATCAACCCGAGTGCCAGCAGCACCATCAGCACCACCCACGTGCGGCGCACGCCCGCTCCGTACCCGCCGACCGCGGCGGCCGAACCACCGATGCGCGCCGATGCCATCGGCTCCCCCGCCAGAATGGTGGGATGTTCGACGACGTCCTCGAGGCCAATCGGCGCTATCAGGCCGCGTTCCAGGACACCGGCCTCCGCGGGACCGCAGCGAAGGGCCTGGCGGTGCTGACCTGCATCGACTCGCGCATCGACCCCCTCGCCATGCTCGGGCTGGAGCGCGGCGACGCCAAGATCATCCGGAACGCCGGGGCCCGCGTGACCGACGACGCCCTCCGCTCCCTGGTGCTCGCCGTCAACCTGTTGAACGTCAGCCGCGTGTGCGTCGTCCAGCACACGGACTGCGCCATGGTCGGCCGGACGGACGACGACATCCGTGCCCGCATCACGGCACAGAGCGGCGCAGACGCGGGCGGCTGGCAGTTCCTCGCCACCACCGACCGCGACGCGGCGCTGGACGCCGACCTGGCGCGCATCGGGTCCTGCCCGCTCCTGCCCGCCGACCTGGAGGTGGGCGGGTTCCTGTTCGACGTCCGTACGGGGGCGCTCCAGCAGGTGCGCTGAGCGACGGCGCTCAGGCCACGCCCGGCAGGCGGACCGCGAAGCAGGCACCTCCGTCGGGGTTGGGCTCGTACCAGGCGTCGCCCCCCTGGAGGCGGGCCAGCTCGCGCACGATGAAGAGCCCCAGCCCCGTGCCGCGGTTGCCGACCCCTGCACCGCGCACGAACTTGTCGAACAGCAACGGGGCGAGCTCGTCGCTCACGCCCTCGCCGCGATCGCACACTCGGAGCTCGATGCTGTCGCCGTTGCGCGTCGCGGCAACCGCGACCGGCGGGCGCCCGTACTTGAACGCATTGGTGACCAGGTTGGTCACGATCTGCACGAGCCGGACGCGATCGGCGCGCACGACGAACTCGGGCCCGACGGCGACGGTCACGTCGCCGTCAGGCGACGACGTCTCGGCAAGCGCCTCCTTCACCGCCGCCTCGAGCTCGACGTGCTCGGGTCGCAACTCGAACACGCCAGCCTCCAGCCGCGACGCCGTCAGCAGGTCCGCGAGGAGCCGGCGGATGCGCCTACCGCCACGGGTGATGTGCCCGAGCGTCTCCCGGCGCTCGTCGGGATCGAGCTGGTCCCAGTACTCCACCAGGATGTCGGCCGCGCCGGTAATCGCGCTGACGGGGCTCTGCAGCTCGTGGGCCGTCACCGCAAGGAACTCCTCGGTGCGTTCGGCGGCGGACTGGAGGCCTCGGTTCGCCGCAGCCAGCTGTGCGGCGCTCGCCTCCAGCGCCGCCGTCGCCCGCTCCTGTGCCTGCTGTGCGCGCCGGCGTTCGGTCATGTCGCGGGTGACCTTGGCGAACCCGACGAGCTCCCCGCCATGGTCGAAGAGGGCGGTGATGACGACGTTCGCCCAGAACATCGAACCGTCCTTGCGGACCCGCCAGCCCTCCTCCTCGTAGCGCCCCTCGCGGACCGCGATCTCGAGCTCGTGCTCGGGGTGGCGCGACGCCTTTGCGTCCTCGGTGTAGAAGGTGCGGAAGTGGCGCCCGATGATCTCGTCGGCGCGATAGCCCTTCATCCGTTGGGCACCGAGGTTCCACGTGGCGATGTGGCCGCCTGCATCGAGCATGAAGATGGCGTAGTCCTGGACGCTTTCGACCATGAGGCGGAAGCGCTCCTCGGTCACCCGGAGCTGGGCCGTCGTCGTGCGCCTATCCGTCGTGTCCTCAGCTTGCGCGAACAGGTACAGCGGGTTCCCGGCCGAATCGGCCACGGCCGCGATGGTCGTGCGCGCCCACCTGCCGGCGGCCAGGTCGTGCTCGAGCACGACAGAAGGCGCGACGCCAGAGGCAACGTCCGCGACCGCCTTGGCGATGCCCTCCCGAGCTTCCCCCGGCCCCAGGTCCCAGTACGGCGTCCCGACGAGCTGGTCCTCCTCACAGCCGATCAGCCGAGCGAGGGCGGCGTTGGCGCGGACGATGCGGCCGGCCAGTGTGAGTGTCGCCATCCCGATCGCCGCCTGGTCGAAGACCGTGCGGAAACGCTCCAGGTGCTCACGAAGCACGTCCCGGTCGACAACGGGCGGCTGCGTGAGGCGGTCACCGGCGTGACCCAGCACACCGAGCAGCGTCGCCGGGAGCTCATGGACCGGCGTCGACTTCTCAATGTAGGCGTGGGCGCCCAGTTCGATCGCCTTTGACTCGAGCGTCGGTGCATCGAACCCGGACAGCATCACCACAGCGGTCGCCGGCGAGGCGCGCCGCACGGCAGGGATCGATTCGAGCCCATCCATCCCGGGCATGGACGCGTCGAGCAAGAGCACCGCCGGCTGGTGGCGCGCGACGAGCTCGATCGCGTCGGTACCAGATTGCCCCTCCGCGACCACGGCGAAACGTCCGCTGAGCCGCAACGCCTGCCCGACGACCTGCCGGACCTCGGGCGCATCGTCGACCACCACGACGTCGAACCGGTGCTCGTCCACCGCCATCGACGCTAGCGCCCTATAACGCCGTCGTCGCAGCGCTCCCGCTACGCTCGTCCTCCATGGCGACGACCGTCCTCCTCGTCGATGACGTGGAGGAGGTCCGCTTCGTCATCCGCCAGGCATTACGGCTCCGGGGCGGGTTCGACGTCGTCGCCGACGCAGCCGACGGGAACACCGCGATCACCGCAGCTCGCGCGCAGGAGCCCGACATCGTGGTGCTCGACCTTGGGCTCCCCGACCTGGCTGGCCACGAGGTACTCACCCGGCTCCGCGCCGCGGCCCCAGCGGCGCAAGTCGTCATCTACACCGGCACGATGGCGGAAGAGGTCCCGACGAACGGTGGGCGCGTCGCCGCCGTGGTGCGCAAGGACCGTGATGTGCGCTACCTCGTCGACCTGATCGTCGACCTCACGCGCGAGATGCACGGGGCGCAGGTCGAACTCGGGCCCGAACTTGCAGACGTCGCGAGGGCGCGACGGTTCATCGCGGAGCGGTGTGCCGAATGGGGTTACGTCGCGGCCGAGGAGGACGCAGAGCTCGTCGCGACGGAGCTCGTCACCAACGCGCTCGTCCACGCCAGCGTCCAGTGCGAGCTTCGCGTCAGGCTGGCGAGGGACGTCCTGCATATCGAGGTCGAGGACAAGGGAGGCGGCACACCCGACGTGCAGGCGGCTGACGAACGCGCCGAGCACGGCCGCGGCCTGCTTATCGTCTCCGCGCTGTGTTCCGCGTGGGGGGTCGACGCCCGGCCGCCCGCCGGCAAGCGGGTGTGGGCGCAGCTTGCCCCACCGCCGCACGAGGGCCACGACCGACGGGAGCTCGCTGAGGGGCTGGCGCCCCGCTGAGTGATCCAGGCGCGGGAGCGGCGCCGAACGCGCGAACGTGCTCCCGATCGCGACCGCGGGTGTCGCTGGCCTCGGTGCGGCGGTCGCCCTCGTCCTCCTCCTGCCGATGGAGGCGGGCATCCCGATCCCGCCGCCGGCGGACCTCGTCATGTTCGCGGTCGGGGAACGCGTCGCGGCGGGCGCGTTCCCGCTGTGGCTCGGTGTCGCCGGGCTCGAGGTCGTGGCAGTGGCCGGCACCGCCGCGCTGTTCTTCGCGTGCCGCGGACCGGGGCACGCATTCGTCGAGCGGTTGGGCCCGCGCGTCGGGCTGACGCGCGAGCGGCTCGGCCGGGCGGCGTCCGTGCTCGAGCAGCGGGGCCGCCCGGCCCTCGCGATCGGCAGGGCGACGCCCGGCCTGCGGACCGTCACGGTCGTCGCCGCGGGAGGCGCTGGCATCGCGCCCGCCCGCGCGCTTCCGGCGCTGGCCCTCGGCAGCAGTGCGTTCCTCCAGCTCCATTTCGTCCTCGGCCTCCTCCTCGGGTCCTTGGCGGACTCCGCGTTCAACCGCGCCAAAGGGCCGGCGGTCGTGGCGCTGCTGGTCCTGATCGGCGTCGCGATCGTGTTCTGGCTGTCGAGGCGCCGCACCGGCCGCCCCGGCACCGATGAGGGTGCGGGCGCCGCGTGGCAAGCCTGCGCCGAGGCGGCGTGCCCGGCGTGCCTTGCGCTCGGTGCCCTCGCCGACCGGGCCGCCCGCACATCGCGCCGCACCGCGCTCGCCACTCCTCGCGGCGGCGCCTAGCCTAAGGCAGCGGCGCCGGGGGGCGCGCGCGGGGAGGGGGGCATGACCACATCTGCTGGCGACCTCGTGATCGACGGCGACGGGCACGTGATGGAGCCGCCTGACCTGTGGGCGGCACGCATGGACGGGAGCCGGTGGGGCGACTGGGTCCCGCATACCGACGACGAGGGACGGCTCTGGATCGGTGGCGAGCTCCGCAACGGCGGGCGCGAGCGGATGGCGCAACTGGCAGAGCAGGCCGGCATCACGGTCGAGGAGATCGAAGCCGCCCTCGAGAAGAACATCGCCGCACTGGGGCGCGCCGGCGGCTACGACCCGGCGGCGCGCCTCGCCGACATGGACCGCGTCGGGATCGACGTTGCCGTGCTCTACCCGAGCAGTGCGATGTTCTTCGGGCCGAACGACCCGATCAAGGCGCTGCACGACACCGGTTTCGTCCAGGCGTGCCAACGTGCCTACAACGAGTGGCTGCTCGAGTACTGCAGCGCCGACACCGCTCGGTTGTTCGGCATCGCCGCCGTCCCGCTGCAGGACATCGACCTCGCCGTCGCGGAGGCGGAGTGGGCGAACGCCAACGGGCTGCGTGGTGTGTTCATCCGGCCGGCCGCGTATATCGATGACCTGCCGCTGAACCACCGCGTGTACGACCCGTTCTGGGAGGCCTGCCAGGACCTCGGCGTCGCGGTGTCGCTCCACCCCGGGGTGCACGTCGACACGCCGGGCGCATGCCTGAAGTTCGGGCTCGTCCGCAACGACGCCGACATCATGGCGACCAACCTCGGGCTCACACCGGACTTCGGCGGCTCCGGGTTGGGCCAGGCGATCGGCAACCCTGTCGACATGATCGTGAGCATGGGGCGCCTGATCATGGGCGGCGTGTGCGAACGCTTCCCGCGGTTGCGGTTCATCTTCCTCGAGTCGGGCGGGGGTTGGTGCGCGACGCAGCTCCAGCGCATGGACGAGCAGGTTGAGGAGTTCCCCATCGAGGGGCGGTGGCTGTCGATGCCCCCGAGCGCCTACTTCCGGCGGCAGTGCTACGTCAGCTTCGACCCCGAGGAGTGGAACCTGGCGGCGTCGGCGCAATGGATCGGGGCCGACCGGGTCCTGTGGGCATCGGACTACCCGCACCCCGAGTACCGCGACGAGGTGGTCAAGGAACTGCTCGAGAGCCTCTCGCCGCTCAGTGCGGAGGACCAGCGCAGGATCCTCGCAGGCAACGAGATCGACGCGTACCGCCTGCCGGTGCCCGCGCGCCGCTGACTCGCTGAGCCGGCGCTGACGCCACGCCGCGCCGCGCCGCGCCGGCAAGGCAGGGCGACCAAGGTGGTCGCGACAGCGTGCACGTAGGCGCGTTCTGTCGCGACCACCTTGGCGCGGGGGCGGACGGGGCGGCGCCGGCCTGCGCAGCGACGCAAGGTGGTCGCGACAGCGTGCACGTAGGCGCGTTCTATCGCGACCACCTTGGCGCGGGGCGGACGGGGCGGCGCCGGCCTGCGCAGCGA
>Ga0070741_10002392_pt1 | contig 50807 bp, 45 predicted proteins | sample Coa_R1_4_FD_66440 | JGI IMG/M metagenome (GOLD analysis project Ga0070741, IMG submission 66440) | Surface soil microbial communities from Centralia Pennsylvania, which are recovering from an underground coalmine fire - Coalmine... | ecosystem: Environmental > Terrestrial > Soil > Unclassified ... | reverse complement strand
ATCCTGCATCTTCTCAAGGCGCAGGGGGCGGGTCCCGGTCATCATCTCATCGAGCAGGACCTGTGTCGCCAGTTCGGCGTCTCACGCACGCCAATCCGCGGCGCGCTGCGACTCCTGGCCGCGCAGGGTGCCCTGCAGGCGCGTACCCACAGGGGCTATATCCTCCGGGGCCCGGTGAGAACGGCGCCCGAGGTGCAGAGCGTGAGCCTGCAGGACGAAGACGACAACGAGCTCTTCATCGCTATTGCCGAGGCGCGCAACACCGGTCGCCTGCCTGGCGACTGCACCCAACAGGAGTTGGTGCGACTGTTCGATGCAAAGCTCGCCGTCGTAGCGCGCGTAATGCGCTGCCTTGCCCAGCTCGGGCTCGTCGAACGCAAGCGCGGCCACGGGTGGTCATTCGTTGCCTCCATAAACTCCACCGGCGCGCAGGCGGAGAGCTACGCCTTCCGCCACATTCTCGAGCCTGCGGAGCTGTTGCAGCCGGGCTTCGAGCTCGACCGGGAGTGGGCGCGGGCGAGCCGTGCGCGCCATCTGGCGTTCAGGCGCAGACCCTGGCGCAAGACGCTGGCGGTGGAATTCTTCGAGATGAATGCCGACTTTCACGAGCAGCTCGCGCGCTGCTCGGGCAACCGCTATCTGCTGGATGCCGTACAGAGGCAGAACCGCGTGCGGAGCTTCCTCAACTACCAGTGGACGTACGGCGTCGAGCGCGTGCAGGCCTCGATCGACGAGCACCTGGGAATTCTCGATGCCCTGGAGGGCGGTGACAATCGCCGCGCTGCGGAGCTCATGCGGGCGCATATCGAGGCCGCGCGAATGGCCGGCACTCAGGACGGCGGCGATGACACATAACCGCCGCGCGCGCCAGTGCTCAGCCCGCGGGCAGGCACGGGTTTAAGAAGGTTTAAGGACGCTTAACGGCCCGCCCGGGCCGTGATGGTGATGCCTACCCCGAAAGGAGTACATCGGCGGCTCTCGCGCAGGGAGTTTCAGCCACTCAACAACATCCCTACACTGCATCCGCCCATTGAAAGGAGACAGCCATGCATATCGTGGTAGCGCAGATGATCGTGACGGGCGTGTTACTGCTCGCCTTCTCGGTCGAAGTCCTGCTCGGTCAGATCATCCCCTCGAAGTAACCTCTTCCCGCGGCGAGCGCCGCGGGAGGAGCCTTCCGGCAATCGAGCAGTCCGTTGCCGTACCGGGCCCTCTGAGACCCGCGATCGCTAAGGGAGGGATCCTGGGACGCTCTTCACGATCGAGGCGTCGAGCGCCTCATAATCCGCATAGGCGATCGTTTCGTACAGCTCCTGCCGGGTCTGCATCTGGCCGATGAGGCTGCGGGGTCCATCCTCGGTGCGGATCGTGGCATAGAGCTGCTCCTGGGCCTTTGCCGCCACGCGCAGCGCGCTCACCGGCCAGATCACCATCCGATAGCCCATCGCTTCGAACTCCGCCGCTGTGAAATACGGCGTGCGGCCGAACTCCGTCATGTTGGCGAGGAGCGGCGCGCTCACCCGGCGCGCGAACTCCCGGAACATGTCGGCGGTAGTGAGCGCCTCCGGGAAGATGGCATCCGCACCGGCATCGAGGTAGCGCTTCGCGCGGGCCACGGCGCCATCGAGCCCTTCGCTGGCGGCGGCATCCGTGCGGGCAATGATGTAGAGGTGCCGGCGTGCCCGTGCGGCGGCCGCGATCTTGGCCGCCATGTCCTCGGGGGCGGCGAGCTTCTTGTCATTCAGATGGCCACATTTCTTCGGCAGCAGCTGATCCTCGATGTGCACTGCCGCGGCACCGGCGTCCTCGAAGGCGCGCACCATGTGCATGACATTGAGGGCCTCACCGTAACCGGTATCACCGTCCACCAGCAGCGGCAGGCCCGAAGCGCGGCTCACCTGGCGGATGAAGAAACACATGTCCTCGACCGTGATGATGCCGAGGTCTGGCAGACCCATGGAAGCGCTGACCGCGGCACCGGAAAGATACAGCGCCTCAAAGCCCTGACGCTTGGCCTGCAGCGACGCGAGGCCGTTATAGGCGCCTGGCAACCGCAGGATTCCGCCGCGGCGGACGAGCTGCGCGAACCGCTCGCCCGCCGGCTGTGCCGGTGAGCCCTGCGCAACGAGATAGATACTCATGGCGAAGTCCGCGGTTCAGATGACGTAGCGATCGACGTATTCGTTGACGGGTGTCTGCTCGAGGCGCGCGCGATCGAGCGATAGCTCCGCGATCTCATGCTGTTGCTTCTCCGGGAATCGCCGCGCCAGGTTGCGCCGGAACTTTGCGACCAGGAGCGGTATGCCTTCCTGCCGCCGCCGCCGGTGTCCGACCGGATACTCCACCACCACTTCCTCGAGCGTACGGCCGTCCCTGAGTCTCACGGTGACGGCATTCGCAATGGAGCGCTTCTCCGGATCGAGGTAGTCGCGCGTGAACTGCGGGTCCTCGACACACTCGATCTTGGCGCGCAGCGCATCGATCCGCGGATCGCGGGCGACCTCGTCCTCGTAGTCAGCGGCGGTCAGCCGGCCGAAGAGCAGCGGCACCGCCATCATGTACTGGATGCAGTGGTCGCGATCGGCAGGGTTGGCGAGCGGTCCCTTCTTGTCGATGATGCGAATACAGGCCTCATGAGTGCGCACGCTGATGTGCTCGATGTCATCGGTGCTCACGCCCATCGACTGCAGCCGCCCGTGCAGTTGCATCGAGGCCTCGACCGCAGTCTGCGAATGAAACTCCGCCGGATAGGAGATCTTGAAGAGCACGTTCTCCATCACGTAGGAGGCGTAGCCGCGCTGGAACTTGAACGGCTGTCCCTTGAAGAGCACATCGTAGAAGCCCCACGTCTTGGCTGTCAGCACCGAGGGATACCCCATCTCGCCGGTCTTCGCGATGAGCGCGAGACGCACGGCGCGGCTGGTGGCATCGCCGGCGGCCCAGCTCTTGCGCGAGCCGGTGTTGGGGGTGTGTCGATAGGTGCGCAGGCTCTGCCCGTCCACCCAGGCGAGCGACAGCGCGTTGATGAGCTCCTCGCGCGAGAGGCCGAGGAGCCGGCCGATGACCGCCGTGGAGGCGACCTTCACCAGCACCACGTGATCCAGGCCGACGCGGTTGAAGCTGTTCTCGAGCGCGATCACGCCCTGGATCTCGTGCGCCCGGATCATCGCGGTCAGCACATCGCGCATGATGAGGGGCTGCCGGCCGGCAGCGACCGCCTGGCGCGAGAGGAAGTCCGCCGTCGCGAGAATGCCGCCCAGATTGTCCGAGGGATGGCCCCACTCGGCGGCGAGGAAAGTGTCGTTGAAATCGAGCCAACGGATCATGGCGCCGATGTTGAAAGCGGCCTGCACCGGATCGAGCTGGAACTGCGTTCCCGGCACCCTGGCCCCATTCGGCACCACCGTGCCCGGGACGATGGGGCCGAGGAGCTTGGCGCAGGCCGGATACTCCAGCGCCTCGAGGCCGCAGCCGAGCGTATCGAGCAGGCAGTAGCGCGCCGTCTCGTACGCGAGGTCGCTCTGGATGCCGGCGCCGAGCACGTAATCGGCGATATCGGTGAGGACCCGGTCCGGGGCGGGCCGGGCGGCGGTGGGGGATGAGGACATGGAGGCTCGCGTGAACTCTAAAGGGCTGAAGTCAGGAACGCCGTTCGATCGGCACGAAGCGCAGCGGCTCAGGACCGGTGTAATTGGCGGTCGGCCGGATGATCTTGCCATCGGCGCGCTGCTCCATGGCATGCGCCGCCCAGCCGGTCGTACGCGCGATAACGAAGAGCGGAGTGAACATCGCGGTCGGTACGCCCATCATGTGGTAGGAGACCGCGGAGAACCAGTCGAGATTGGGGAACATCTTCTTGGCGTCCATCATCACCGACTCGATGCGCTCGGCGATGGCGAACATCTTCATGTCACCCGCCTCTTTCGAGAGGCCGCGCGCGACTTCCTTGATCACCTGATTGCGCGGATCGGACACAGTGTAGACCGGGTGACCGAAGCCGATGATGACGTCTTTGTTGGCGACGCGCGAGCGGATGTCGCTCTCGGCGGCCTCCGGGCTGTCGTAGCGCTTCTGGATCTCGAACGCCACCTCGTTGGCGCCGCCATGCTTCGGGCCGCGCAGCGCGCCGATCGCTCCGGTGATGCAGGAGTACATGTCGGAGCCGGTGCCCGCAATGACGCGCGCGGTGAAGGTCGAGGCGTTGAATTCGTGCTCGGCGTAGAGGTTGAGCGAGGTATGCATGGCACGGACCCAGGATGCGGGCGGCGGCCTGCGGTGCAACAGATGAAGGAAGTGACCACCGATCGAGTCGTCCTCCGTCTCGAGGAGCGGCGCGTGACCGTTATGGCTCACGTGGTACCAGTACGCCAACATCGAGCCGAGGGAGGCGATCAGCCGGTCGGCGATGTCGCGCGCGCCGGCGGGGGCATGGTCATCCTTCTCCGGCAACGCGCAGCCCAGCGCCGAGACACCCGTGCGCAACACGTCCATCGGGTGTGCGGCAGCCGGCAGCTCGTCGAGGACCGCACGCACCGCCGCGGGCAGGCCGCGCAATGCCTTGAGCTTGCTCTTGTAGGCGGCAAGCTCGCTGCGGGTCGGGAGCTTGCCGTGGATCAGCAGGTGCGCGATCTCCTCGAACTCGCAGGTCGTTGCGATCTCGAGGATGTCGTATCCGCGATACTGCAGATCGTTGCCGGTGCGGCCCACGGTGCAGAGCGCCGTATTGCCGGCAACCACGCCGGAGAGCGCGACGGATTTCTTCGGCTTCGGCCCCGTCGTGGCCGGCTCGTCGGTGTGCGTCATGGCCTGCACTGTAGACGGCGCCAGATACCAAAGAAAATACCTTGAAGATGGCATCTCCATATGCGAAAAGTATCGTCATGGAGCTGCGCCACCTCAGGTACTTCCTCGCCGTCGCCGAGGAGCTCAATTTCACCCGCGCCGCCCAGCGGCTCGGCATCTCCCAGCCACCGCTCACCCAGCAGGTGAAAGCGCTGGAGGCAGAGCTCGGAGTCGCCCTCCTCGACCGCTCGGCCTATCGCATCGAGCTCACCGATGCCGGCCGCATCTTCGCGGCAGAGGCCGCCCGGATCCTGGGCGATGCGCGCAGCGCGATGCAGGCTGCGCGCCGCGCAGCGGCGGGTGCCACCGGACGGGTGCGGGTCGGATTCACGGAGTCCGCCTCCTTCAACTCGCTGGTCACATCCACCCTGCGCCACTACCGGTCCGAATATCCCGCGGTGGAAGTGTCACTCGAGGAGCATCCGTCGACGGAGCTCATCGTGGCGCTGCGGCAGGGGCGAATTGACGCGGCCTTCGTGCGACCGCCGCTCCCGGCAGAGCGGGGGCTGATACTCGATCTATTGGAAAAGGAGCCGCTGGTCGCGGCTGTCCCGAGTGGACATCCTCTCGCCAAGCGGCAGCAGGTCGAGCTCGGCACGCTCGCCGCCGAAACCTTCATCCTCTATCCGCGCGCGGTACGGCCGGGGCTCGCCGATACCGTGGTAGCGGCCTGCGAAGCGGCAGGATTCACGCCCAAGGTCGGGCAGTACGCGCCACAGCTTTCCTCGACCATCAACCTGGTTGCTGCATCGCTCGGCATCTCGATCGTTCCCGACAGCATGCGCTGTCTGCAGGCGGGTGCGGTGACCTATGTGCCGTTGTACGGGGAGCCTCTGCACGCCCTGCTCGGTATCGCTTATCGGGCGGATGAGGGCTCGGTGGTGGTCCACAACTTCATCGCTGCAGCGTGCCAGGGCAGGAGGCCGCAATCCGGGCATGACTCGGACGACCCGTCGCGCACCCGACTCCAGCGTTGACGAGGCCGTCCATGGGAACGGAGTTCCCCAAGCTGCCGTTATAGTCCAGGACACCGGGGCATCTGCCCGGCTCCGTTCGTATGACCATCGCCTGCACCGACTGCGGAACGCTCCAGGACATCCCGCCGCTCCCGTGGGGAGCCATTGCCGTCTGTCCGACCTGCGACAACCGCCTGGAGCGTACCAACGGACGCAGCATCAATGGTGCCCTCGCCTGCGCCTCGGCGACATTCGTGCTGCTCTTTCCGGCCAACCTCCTGCCGATCATGCACGTCTCGATGCTGGACATGACACGCGAGAGCAGACTGGGCAGCGGCATCGTCACGCTGTGGCAAAACCAGTGGGTGCTCGTGGCGCTGCTGGTTGCAGCGTTCGCCGTCATCCTGCCCTTCGTGAGATTCGGGCTGTTGTCCCTGGTGCTCACGCTGCTGCAGCTCGGGCGCCGGCCGCGCTGGCTCGGCCCCGCCTTTCGCTGGTCGCTGCATCTCGATCAATGGGCGATGCCGGATGTCTTTCTCATCGGCTGCGCGGTGGGCTACAGCCGCATCGCGGCGGTGATGCCTGTGAAGATCGGCTGGGGCGGCATCTGCCTCATCTTCGCCGCGTTTCTCTGCATGCTCTCACGCGCGGCTCTCGACACGCGTGCGGTGTGGCGCGTCCTCTCACCGGAGTGCGGCGCGCCGCCCGAGGAACAGCCCACCCTCGCCTGCCGCTTCTGTGATCTCGTACAGCCCGCCGACGCAGAGGGCCGCCGCTGCCCGCGCTGCGGCCTGACTCTGCGAGCCCGCAAGCCCGACTCGATCATCCGCACGGCGGCGCTGGTGATCGCGGGTTTCGCCCTGTTCTTCCCTGCCAACCTCTATCCGATGAGCCTCGACCGGCAGTTCGGCGTAACGGTCACGCATCGGATCGTCGATGGCATCCTCGAGCTCTTCCAGGCGCACCTCTGGCCGCTCGGCGTGCTCATCTTCTTCACCAGCATCGCCATCCCGCTGCTCAAGCTCGCCGGACTCAGCTGGTTCCTGATTTCCGTCTGGTACGGCTCGCGACGCAGCCTCGTGCTGAAGACCCGCCTCTGCCGCCTCATCGATGAGATCGGCCGCTGGTCCTGTGTCGACGTATTCACCATCGCCGTGTTCCTGCCGCTCATGCATTTCGACGGCATGGTGAGCACCAACGCGGCACAGGGCGCCACGGCCTTCCTGCTGGTGGTCGTGATCACGATGTTCGCCTCCCATGCGTTCGATCCGCGGCTCTTGTGGGATGCAGCGCTTGCTCCGCGGCCGCAGTCGCGCCGCCGATACTCATGAACGACGACGACCGCCCAGCAAGAGAGCCCAGGCGAACGATGGCCATCACCCGCCGCAGCTGGTGGCCCGGTTGGATCTGGGCCGTGCCCATCGCCGCAGTTGCCATCGTGCTCTGGCTGCTGCTGCGCTCCATCAGCGCGCGCGGAATCGACGTCACGGTCACCTACAACGATGCCGCCGGCATGCAGCCGGGCGATACCCGCGTCATGTACCACGGACTGGAGGTCGGTAGAGTAACCAGTGTCGCGCTGGCGAGCGATGATTGGCACGTGATCGTGCATCTCGGCATCGACGGGCAGCTCGCGCCGAAAATCAACACCGGCACGCGCTTCGTTCTGGAAGGCGCGCATCCGAGCTTCTCCGATGCCTCCTCGCTCCGGGCGCTCATCGCCGGTCCGACCATCGTGATGGTGCCCGGCCCCGGAAAGCCGGCGACGAGCTTCATCGGCACGGAAGGCGGCCCCCACCAGACGCTCACCGTTTCACTGCCCTATCTGGTCAGCTTCCGCGGCGCGGTGGGGCAGTTGAAACCGGACGCACCCGTGATGCTGCGAGGCTTCACGGTCGGGGAAGTCAGGAGCGTGGGGCTTGCCGTCGATCCGCAAACAGGACGGATCTCGACCCCGGTGGTGCTCGCGCTCGATCCGACTCGCTTCCACCTCACCGCGCCCGCGCCGGCCGACGGCAACTGGAAGCCTCTGATGGACGAGGCCCTCTCGAAGCTGATCGACGCGGGTTTGCGCGCCAGTCTGACACGCGCCGTGCCGCTCGTTGGGGGCGAGCAGGTGGAGCTCGAGATCGTCGCCGGCGCGCCGGCGGCGCGACTCGATACCTCCGGGCAGTATGCGCAGATCCCGGCGAGCGAGGGCCGCGGCCTCGAGCGCCTGCCGGCCGAGATCGGCTCGCTGCCGCTTGCGCAGATCGCCGACAACCTGCGGGTGGTCACCGGCCAGCTGCGCTCGCTCACCACCTCGCCGCGGGTGGATGTCGCCCTGGCCCACCTCGATGCGACCCTCACGGCGCTGGATCGCACCACACGCGAGGCGGGGCCGCAGATCGCCCCGACCCTGCGCGAGATGCGGGCAACGGTGGCCACCCTGCGCGACGCCGCACAACAGATGGACACGACGGCCGAGGCCGCCAGGTTGACGATGGGCTCGACGCCTGCCGCGCCGAGCGGCAACTTGCAACATGCGCTGGATGAGCTCGCCGGCGCCGCCCGCTCGGTGCGGTCGCTGGCGGATTATCTCGAGCGCCACCCCGAGGCGCTGCTGCGCGGACGCCCAGCCTCTCCTGACTAGCCGTCCGGGGCGCCGTCGGCCGGCTGCTCCTCCACCCAGCCGCGCCATATCGAGAGCAGCGCCGCCATGAGCGCCGGCCCGATGAAAATACCCACGAGGCCGAAGGATTCGACACCGCCCAGGATGGCGAGCAGCGCCCAGAGGAAGGGCAGCTTCGCGCCCTCACCGATGATGACCGGGCGCACGAAGTGATCGGCGATGAAAAGCACCAGGATGCCTGCCACCCCGACGACGATCGCCGCTGCGATCGAGCCGCGCAGCACCAACACCACGGCGACCGTTCCGAAGACGATCGGCGCTGCGAACGGGATGGTCGCAAATACACCCGTGACGACGCCTGACAGAATCGGATGCGGCGCGTGGGCCAGGGCGTAAACACCGCACATGATGGCGCCTTCGCCGACGGCCACGAATACTATGCCGTCCACCGCTGCACGGATCGCCTTCACGACACGCCGCAGCAACCGGTCCACCGACGATCCAAAGAGGCGCCGGCACATCTGCGGCACCTGCAGGCTCAGGCGATCGCGGTTGAGATAGACGAAGAAAAGGGTGAGCAGCGTGAATCCCAACGTGACGATGCGCCGCGCCACCTGCATGCCGACGACGCGAGTCCACTCGATGACCGCGGGGCTCGCGTGCACGTGTCCAGCGCCGGCTCCCAGAGGACCCACGTACTCCACCCAGAAATCGCGCACCCAGCGGCTCAGCCACGGGATCTGCACGAGCCATGACGGCAGCGGCGGCGGTCCGGTACCGGTGGAGGCCGCGACTTCCCGGGCGAGGGAGATCGCCTCGCGGCCGGCCACGATACCCCCATAGATGAGGGGCACCAACAACACCGCGCCGACGATCGCGGTGAAGGTGAGTGCCGCCCAGACATCGCGCCGCTTGCCCCGAAACTTCGCCCGCCAGCGGTCATAGATCGAGGCAGTCGCGATGGCCAGGACCACCGCCCAGCAGAGCGCGGGGATGAAGTGCCGCAGCATCCAGGCACCCGCGAGCACCAGCGCGCCGATGAGCACGTAACGCGCAGTTTTCTGGGCTATCGTCACATTCTCTGGCGGCACGCCGAAACTCCGGGTCAGGCCACCACCTATGGTACATGCGGTTTACCTGCCGCGGGCTTCAATCAGGCGGTTGGCCCCGCGCCGGGAGGGCCTCCACGACCAGGGGCCCGTGACGCACCTGCCAGCTAACGCCGACGTTGTCATCGGAGGCACGCAGGAAGGTGAGATCCACGACTGCCTGGCCCACACGCACCCGGCTGAGTGACAGCCGGTCCGTGCCCGCCGGCAGCCGTGGATCCACGATCCGCAGCCGGTGCTCGAGTGCATCGGGCTCGAGCCCGAGCAGGCTGACGAGCGCGTAAGGCATGGCGGCGGCCGCCCATGCCTGCGGGCTGCACGCCACCGGGTAGCGGACCGGATGCCGTTCGACCGGGTCACGCTCGAAACCCGCGTAGAGCTCCGGAAGCCGGTGCTCGCGCAGGCCGCCGGCGGCATCCTGGAGCGCCGTGAATACCTGCTGGGCCTCCGTGTCGCGGCCATAGTGTTTGAAGCCGGCCAGAATCAACGCATTATCGTGCGGCCAGACGCTCCCGAGCTGATAGCTGAGCGGGTTGTAGCGCCGCTCGCGACTGGAGAGCGTGCGGATACCCCAGCCGCTGAACATGTCGTTCTGCATCAGGCGCCGCGCCACAGCGCGCGCGTGCTCCGGGGAAGCGATGCCACTCCAGAGCACCTGGCCGGCGTTGGAGGCGACGACCTCCACCGGCCGTCCGCCCTGCTGCAGGCCGAGCACATAACATCCGAGGCGCTCCGACCAGAAGTCTCGCTCGAAGCGCGCGCGCAGCGCCGCCGCCCGGCTCGCGAGCGATCGTGCGCGGGGCGCATCGCCCAAGAGCTCGAGGAGCTTCGCGGCCGCGAGCCAGGCGCGATAGAGATCTCCCTGAACTTCACAGAGCGCGATCGGCGGGACCGCCAGCGATCCGTCGGCGTTGACTATGGCAACGCCGGAATCCTTCCATCCCTGATTGACGAGCCCGTTACCATAGGCGCCGCGGTAGTCGAGGTAACCGTCGCCATCGCCGTCGCCGAATCCATCGATCCAGCCGAGCGCCGCCTCGATGTTGCCGCGCAGCTCGCGAGCCAACCCGACATCTCCGGACCAGGAGACGTATTCCCCGAGGAGGACGAGGAAGAGCGGCGTCGCATCGACCGTACCGTAGTAGGCAGGGCTCTGCGGGATCTCGCCGAGCCGCGCGAGCGGGCCCTGCCTGAGCTCGTGAGCGATCTTCCCCGGCTCGGCATCGCGGTACTCATCGCACCGATCCGCTTGGTAGTGCGCGAGCACCCGTGCGGTATCGCCCGCGATGCTGCTGCGAAAGCCGCAGATCTCGAGCGCCGAGATCGCCGAATCGCGGCCGAAGAGCGTCGCGAACCAGGGGATGCCGCCGGCGATGTAGTGTTGGCTCCCGTGCAGCGGCGTGCGCAGCAGTTTCAGATCGAGGAGGCTTCGTCGGATGATCCGCTCGAGGACCGGATCGCCGCTCACGCCGATGCAGGACTGCAGCCACTCGCGGCCTTCGCGCTCGCGGTCGCGAAGGATGCCATGGGGGTCGCGATCGGGCAGCGCCGTGTTCACACTCGCCGCACCCAACCGGGGAGCGATCGCCACCGCGAGCTCGCGGCGCTCGCCGGAATCCAGATCCAGGTCGAACCGCGCCGCCTCTCGGGTGAGCCGCGCAGCCGGCAACGAGAACTCGAGGATCGTCGCCTGTTGCATTCCATCGCGCGCCACCGAGCGCAATGCAACCTGGCGCGGGTGCGTGACCTGGGCCCAATGGCGTGCCGGCGCAGGCGGCTCGGCGATGCCACGGAGGACGAAAACGTCGAGGAAGTCGGCAGCGAAGGTGAGCTCGAGCGACAGGTGCACCGGCGTCATGCCGAAGTTGGTGACGGCGATGATTTCGCGCACCGCGCCCTCGTCCACCAGCCGGTCGCGGCGGATCGCAAGGGTGTGTGGCGCAATGCAGCCATCGCCTGCGGTGGCGAGCGCCGGATTACCGAGGACGTGGAATGTCCATGCGCCGCCGCCGTCGTGGCTCGAGAGCGGCACGAGCGGAGAGCCGTTGAGCATCAGCTCGTAAACGCTGAGAAAGCGCGTATCGCTGTAGAAGAGTCCGAGCCCCTCGCTTCGCACGCGATCTCCCGGGACGTCACCGCGAGCATCGCTCAGCAGGATGATCCCGGAATCCGCCAGCACGACGGACTCGGCATCGTGATGCGCCTGCGAGGCATGGTGTGCCGTCAGCAGCCGCTCGCGGCAGCGGTGCTGCAACGGCGTCAATTCGCCGGGAAGAGGCTCACCTGAGGTCATGGGCCGCGGTCAACTGTTCCGCGCGCGCGACCTGACAGGTTCCAAGCGGCAACGCGGCGTCGGGTGCGCCGCAATCCCCGTTCCTGCGGCAGCGCCAAGTCTGCGGCTGCGTGCGCGTGGCGGAACCGGGGCTGCGTATACGCGTTCGCGAAGTGAGGCCGATGCAAATGCTCCCCGGACGTAGCACCAAAGTAGTCGTGGTCACCGGCGCCAGTGCCGGGGTCGGCAGGGCCGCGGCGCGCGAATTCGCGCGCAAGGGTGCAAACGTAGCCCTGCTCGCACGCAATGGCGACGCCTTGGACAACGCGCGTGCAGAGGTGGAGCGGTACGGCGGGCGGGCACTCCCCATTCCCCTGGATGTGTCGGATGCGGATGCGGTCGAGCGGGCCGCTCTCGCTATCGAGTCCGAGCTCGGACCGATCGATGTCTGGGTCAACAATGCGATGGTGACCGTATTCTCTCCCGTCGCACTGCTTCAGGCGGACGAGGTTCGCCGCGTGACGGAGGTGACGTATCTCGGCACGGTAAATGGCACGTTATCCGCGCTGCGGCGGATGCTTCCCCGCAACCGAGGAGCCATCGTGCAGGTAGGGTCGGCGCTCGCCTATCGCTCGATTCCACTGCAGGCGCCTTACTGCGGCGCAAAGTCCGCCATCCGCGGCTTCACCGACTCGCTGCGCACGGAGCTGTTGCACTCCGGCAGCCGGGTCAGGATCACGATGGTGCAGATGCCGGCGCTCAACACGCCCCAGTTCGATTGGTGCCGGACTCGCCTGCCGCGCAGGCCGCAGCCGGTACCGCCCATCTTCGAGCCGGAGGTCGCCGCGCGCGCCATCGTCTGGGCGTCCCGTCATCGGCGTCGCGAGGTTTTCGTCGGCGCGAGCACAGTCGCCGCCATTTGGGGCAATCGACTGCTGGCACCGCTCCTCGACCGCTATCTGGCCCGCACCGCGTACGATTCGCAGCTCGCCGAGGAGCCGGTCGAGCCGGGTCGGCCCGACAACCTGTGGCAGACGGTTCCGGGAGATCACGGCGCGCACGGCAGATTTCAGGACCGGGCGAGCAAGACGAGTCGCGAGCTCTGGCTGACCACGCACAGCCGCCTCCTGCTGTCGGCATGCGCAGTCGGCGCGGGACTGGCGTGGCTTGCGGCCTCCCGTATCGGCGCCGGCTCGCGTCACCCCTGAAGCGCTCGGCGCCCCTTGCGGCCGCGCGGCCGAACAGGGTACGCAAGTTGCCGGAGTGAGACTGCCCATGCCGTGGTTCCTCGAGCCGCTCCTGCCCTGGCAGTTCTCGCCGACCGTTCTCGTGGCGGTTGTCGTCGCGGCCATCGCCTATCGGTGCGGCGTGACGGCTTCTCACCCACGGCCAACAGCGGGCCGGCGGACCGCCTTCCATGTGGGTCTGCTCCTCATCTATACGACCCTGCAGACGAGCTGGGAGTACTACGCGGGGCACATGTTCTTCGTCCTGCGGCTGCAGCATTTCGTGCTGCATGACCTCGCGCCAGCGTTGCTCGCCGGAGCGATGCCGGGTGCGGTATTAGCGCGAGGCGTACCGCGGCAGATGCAGACGCCAATACGCATAATGAAGCGAGCGCTTCGGGGACCCACCCGCCTGCTGCAGAATCCCGGCGCGGCAGTGACGCTCTACGTCGCGGGCCTTCTCATATGGCTCTGGCCACCGCTCACCGATTACGTCATGGTGAGCAACTGGCTGTTCAAATCGATGAGCTGGAGCGTGCCGGCGACGGCGCTGCCGTTCTGGTCGCTGGTCCTCGACCCACGCCCCTATCCGCTCGCCCGCGCCAGGCCCGGCCCTCGTCTCGTGATGTTGTATATCGCCATGCTCAGCATGGTGCTCACCAGCGTATCTCTGACCCTCGCGCAGCGCGATTGGTATCCGGTGTACGCGGTCTGTGGCCGCTTTCTTCCCATCGCGCCGGTGGCCGATCAACAGCTCGGGGGGGTCATCATGTGGCTCTTCGGCAGCGCGCTCTATGGCGTCGTGTTTTTCATGGTCCTCGGACGCAATCTCGCCCAGGAAGAGGCTTCGGCGGCCGCGCAACACGGAACGTAATTTGCAGGCCGCAATACCGCGATGCCGTGGAGCTCAACAATAACGTTCCAAGCTTCACCGGCGGCTGGAGGCGAACGCGCAGCGACCGCAGCTGCCGTTCTCTGAGCGCATGCAGGTTTTCTCGCCGGGCACGGTTCTCGCCCTGAAGCTTGGCGCGCTCGGCGCGCTCGTCATCCTCATCGCAAGCGTGTTCCTCTGGCGCCGATATATCGAGCTCGCGCCGGCGATCGGCGCTCCGGTGGCGCAGGTGGTGCCCTTCAGCCACAAGCATCACGTCGGTGACGACGGGATCGACTGCCGCTATTGCCACAGCTCCGTCGGGCGCGCCGCCTTCGCCGGCATTCCGCCGCTTTCGACCTGCATGACCTGCCACTCGCAGTTGTTCAAAACCGCTCCCGTCCTCGCCCCGGTGCGTACGGCGTTCGCAGGCGGGCGGGCCCTCGAGTGGAACCGGGTGAACGCGCTGCCGGACTTCGTCTACTTCGATCACTCCATTCACATCGCCAAGGGGATCGGCTGCAGCAGCTGTCACGGTGAAGTCGACCGGATGCCGCTCACCGAGCGCCAGGCCCCGTTGAGCATGCAGTGGTGTCTCGCGTGTCACCGGGACCCGGAGGCCCACCTGCGCCCGCAGTCACAGATATTCAACATGCGCTGGAAGCCGCCGGCCGACCAGCGCGAGCTCGGGCGGCGCCTGCGGCTCTTCTATCACCTGCATTCCACCGACGTGCTCACCTCATGCTCGACCTGCCACCGTTGATGGATCGACGCGAGTTCATGAAGCTCATGAGCGCAGCGCTCGCGCTCGCGGCGGGCGGCTGCGCTCATCCCCCTCTCGATCAGATCGTGCCGTATGTGAACGGCCAGGACGAGACGGGCGAGGGAGAGCCACTCTACTTCGCGACGGCGCTCACCCAGGGCGGCTACGCACAGGGAGTCCTCGCCAGAAGCGACCGGGGTCGGCCGACCAAGATCGAGGGCAACCCGCACCACCCGGCGAGCCTCGGAGCGAGCTCGCCCATCGAGCAGGGAAGAATCCTCGAGCTCTGGGACCCGGAGCGCTCACGCGCGGTACTGCATGACGGGGAGATCGCCTCCTGGGACGAGCTCATGAGCATGTTGAGCCTGCGTCTCGCGCGCCTGCATACGGCAGGCGGCGCGGGACTGCGCCTGCTCACCCGCTCTTCGAGCTCCGTCACGGAAGAATCGGCGATCGATGCGGCGCTGGCGCGCTACCCGCGAGCGAAGCGACATCGGTACGAGCCGATCAATCGCGACAACGTGCACGAGGGCGCCCGGCTCGCTTTCGGGCGGCGGCTCGAGCCGATATATCACTTCGACCGCGCGCTCGTGGTGCTGTCGCTCGAGGCCGATTTTCTCGGATGCATGCCCGGAAAGGTCCGCTACGCGCGCGACTACATCCAGCGCCGCCGTCCGGATGATACCCGCTCGCCGATGAGCCGCCTGTATGCGGTCGAATGCATGCCGAGCCTCACCGGAGTTGCCGCCGACTATCGTCTGGCGCTGGCGTCCAGCCGCATCGGCGCTCTCGCCGCCGAGCTCGCCAATCGGCTCAACGGCGGCAAGGCGGGCTCCGCATGGCTCGAATCCGCGGCCGCGGACCTGCAATCGCACCGCGGCCGCTCTCTCGTGCTGGCAGGTGAAGGGCAGCCCCCCGAGGTGCACGCGCTCGCGCATCGCATGAACGGCCTGCTGGGCAACATCGGCACCACGGTCGATTTCATACAGCCGCCGGTCGCGGCGCGCGAGCTCGCCGGAGAATCGCTCGCTGCTCTCGCCGCCGACATGCACGCGGGACGCGTCGACTCGCTCCTCATCCTTGGCGGCAACCCTGTTTACGACGCTCCGGCGGACCTCGAGTTCGCCCGCGCGCTCGAGCGAGTGCCTGCCGCCATCCATTTCGGTTTGTTGGTGGATGAGACGGCGCGCAGCTGCGCGTGGCACGTCCCGGCCGCCCATGAGCTCGAGGCCTGGGGCGATGCCAGAGCCTTCGACGGTACTCTCACGATCCAACAGCCGCTCATCGCGCCGCTCTACGGCGGCAAAGCTTCCGTGGAGCTGCTCGGCCTGCTCACCGGTCAGCTCGGCTTCACGAGCCACGATCTGGTTCGCGCCACCTGGCTCGAGCGCTTCGGCCAGGCGCAATTCGAGGAGCGGTGGCGCGAAGCGCTGCGCAGCGGTGTCGTCGCGGGTACCGCGACCGCTTTCGAAGCCGTCAAGCTCCTCGAGGAGGCAGACGCGCCCGCGGGTGAGACTCGGGCGGAGGGAGCGTCAACGGCGGCACTCCCCGCCTCGAGCAGCGATACCGATGCCCTGGAGATCGTCTTCCGGCCGGACCCCTTTCTCTGGGACGGCCGCTATGCGCAGGTGGCCTGGCTCCAGGAGCTGCCGCGGCCGCTCACCGACCTGACTTGGGACAACGCTGCCATGATGAGCCCCGCCCTGGCCGCGAGGCTCGGAGTGCGCAACGAGGAGATAGTAGAGCTCGAGTTGGACGGGCGCACGATGGAAGCACCGGTGTGGATCGTCGCCGGCCATGCAGACGGCGCCGTCACGCTGCCCCTCGGATGGGGGCGCACGGCAGCAGGCGACGTCGGCTCCGGCCACGGGAGGAGTGCGTATTCCCTTCGCACCTCCAAAGCGCCGTGGTTCTCCCGGGGACTTCGGGTCACGCGGACCGATCGCCGGCATGCGCTCGCGAGCGTTCAGGACCATCATAGAATGCTCGGCCGCGACATCATCCGCGGCGCCCCCCTGGCGGCTTATCGGGCGAGACCCGACTTCGCCAGGAAGCAGGCCGATCTCGAGCCGCCGCCGACGCTCTACCCCAACTACTCCTATCCGGGTCACGCCTGGGGCATGAGCATCGACCTCACCTCCTGCATCGGCTGCGGCGCCTGCACGATCGCCTGTCAGGCGGAGAACAACATTCCGACGGTGGGCAAGGAGCAGGTGCTCATGGGACGGGAGATGCATTGGATCCGGGTGGATCGCTACGACGAGGGTCCGGTAACCGCCCCGCGCAGCGCCTTCCAGCCGGTGCCCTGCATGCAGTGCGAGCACGCTCCTTGCGAGACGGTCTGCCCGGTGGAAGCTTCCGTCCACGACACCGAAGGCATCAACGTACAGGTATACAACCGCTGCGTGGGCACGCGCTTCTGCGCGAACAATTGTCCCTACAAGGTGCGGCGCTTCAATTTCCTGCGCTACGCAGAGGATACGCCGAGCCTCGATGCGATGAGAAATCCCGACGTGACCGTGCGCATGCGCGGCGTCATGGAGAAGTGCAACTACTGCCTGCAGCGCATCGTGCGCGCGCGGATCGTCGCCGATCGCGAGAATCGTGACCTCCACGATGGCGAGATCCTGACGGCCTGCCAGGCAGTCTGCCCCACTCAGGCCATCGCCTTCGGCGACCTCAACGATCCGCACAGCCAGGTGCGCATCGCCAAATCCTCGCCGCGCAATTATGCGCTCCTCGGTGAGCTCGATACCCGCCCGCGCACGACCTATCTCGCCCGCATCGTCAACACTGCCGGGGAAGAGCCCGGGTGAGCAGCGCACCGGAAGTTCTGCGCGAGTACGGCCGGCCGGGCGCCGCTCCGGTCATCCAGGGACGGCACACCTACGGATCGATCACCGACAAGATCGCGGACCTCGTGCTCGAGCGGCGCAGCGGCCGCAGTTTCTGGCTCGCACTCGGCATCACGAGCGCGCTCGCGGTGGTGTTCGCCGTCTCGCTCATCTATCTGCTCGTGGTCGGCACGGGCATCTGGGGCCTCAACAACACGGTCGACTGGGGCTTCATGATCACGAGCTACGTGTGGTGGATCGCGATCGGCAACTCCGGGACCTTCATTTCCGCCTTCCTCGTGCTGCTGCGGCAACGCTGGCGCAGCTCCATCAACCGGTTCGCCGAAGCCATGACCATTTTCGCGGTCGCCATGGCCGGCCTCCTGCCCATCATGCATCTGGGGCGCCCCTGGTTCGCTTATTGGCTCGCACCCTACCCCGACAAGATGAACGTGTGGCCGCAATGGCGCAGCCCCCTGGAATGGGACTTTTTCGCCAACACCGTCTATCTCATCCTCTCGATCCTCTTCTGGTACCTGGGCCTGTTGCCCGACCTCGCGACCCTGCGCGATCGGGCGCGCCATCGCTGGCAGCAGGTGGCTTACGGCCTGCTCGCTCTCGGCTGGCGCGGCGACGCCCGCCACTGGCATCACTACGAGAGCGCCTATCGCCTGCTCGCCGGGCTCGGCGCGCCGCTCGTGATCTCGGTGCACAGCGTGGTCTCGATCGACTTCGCCTTCGCCAACCTGCCGGGATGGCACTCGACGATCTTTCCGCCCTACTTCATCGGCGGGGCCCTGTACTCGGGCCTCGCCATGGCGCTCACCATCACGATCCCGATCCGCGCCATCTTCAAACTGCACGATTTCATCACGCCGCGGCACCTGGCCAACCTCGCGAAACTCATGCTGGCCTGCAGCTTCGTGCTCACCTACACCTACATGGCGGAGATGTTCACGGCCTTCTACAGCGCGGACAAGTATGAGATGGCCACCGCCCTCGACCGGCTCACCGGTCCCTACGCCTGGACCTACTGGCTCACGATCTTCTGCAACGTCGTCCTGCCGCAATCGATCTGGTTCCGTCGGGTGCGCGCGAGTCCTCTGGCGCTCCTCATCGTTACCGTGATCATCAACGTCGGCATGTGGACAGAGCGCTTCATGCTGATCGTGACGACGCTGCACCGGACGTTCCTGCCTTCGAGCTGGCACTCGTTCGTCCCGACCTTCTGGGACTGGTCCACGCTCATCGGCTCGCTCGGCTCGTTCGTGCTGCTGTTCCTCATTTTTGCGCGCTTCTTTCCCGTGATCTCCATGGCGGAGATGCGCCGCCTCAACGTGCGGGTGACGGGGGTCGATCGATGAGCTCCGGTGGCCGGCAGCCGGGCTGTTACGGGCTGATGGCGGAATTCGGCAGCGCGCAGGAGATTCTGACGGCGGTGCGCGCCAGCCGCGGCGCCGGTTACCGGCGGATCGAGGCGTACACGCCTTTCCCCGTTGACGGGCTGGCCGAAGCGCTGCAGCTGCGCAGGAGTCCGGTGCCGCTCCTGACTCTCATCGGTGGCGTAATCGGCGTGGCGATAGGCTGGTTCATCCAGTGGTACTCCGCCGTCGTCGATTATCCCATCAACTCGGGCGGCAGGCCGCTCTACAGCTGGCCGGCTTTCGTCCCGACCACCATCGAGCTCGGCATTCTCGGCGCGTGCCTCTGCGCATTCGGCGGCGCGCTGCTGCTGAGCGGACTGCCGCGCCTGCGGCATCCTGCATTCGATACGCCGGGCTTCGAGCAGGTCTCGCGCGACCGGTTCTTTCTCTGTATCCGCAGTGACGATCCCCTGTTCGATCGCGAGCGCACGCATGCCTGGCTCGCGGCGCTCTCGCCCCTTCGCGTGGCGAGCACCCCGATGACTCCCGGGGAGCCGGCGTGAGACTCGGGTTGCTCAAAGTGGCGCTGGTGCTCATCGCCGCAACGGCGCTCGCCGGCTGTGAGAACGGTGTCAGGAACATGTACACCCAGGCAAGGGATGATCCACTCACATACAGCCCCCTCTGGCCGGATGGACGCTCCTCGCGGCCACTCGAAGCCGACACGGTCGCCTTCAGTGCTGGCCCCCTCGCGGAGACCTCGAGCGGCCGACAGGGAATCATCCCGTTACCTGCCAGCGGACCCGTGTATACGGCGGCAGCCCTGGCGCGGGGCCGCCAGCAGTTCGAAATCTACTGCGCGCCTTGCCACGGACCAGCGGGAGACGGCGACGGGTACATCACCCATCGGGGCTTCCCCCATCCCCCGAGCTATTACTCCGAGACCCTTCGCGACGCGCCCGACAGTCTCTTTTACGAGGTCATCACGCACGGGTACGGAATCATGTATCCCTACGGCGATCGGGTCGCAGCCGCTGATCGATGGGATATCGTCGCCTACATCCGCGCGCTCCAGCTGGCGGGACACGCACCGCTCTCGGACGTCCCTCCGGCGGCGCGGCAGCGCCTCGAGTCGGAGCCAGCCGTCAAGGATGCGCATGCCGGATCCGGAGACCCGCCGTGAGCGCGCCGCGACCCCTGCACGACGACCTCCCTCTTCTGACACGCCTGGGCAGGCGTCGCTGGATCGCACTGGTGATCGGCGTTGCGGGCCTTGTCGCCTGTGGCTTGGATGCGCCCGCGCACCCATCGGAAGTGATCCAGTCGTACTTCATCGCCTGGCTCTATTTTCTCGGTCTCACGATCGGCTCCATGACCACCCTCATGATCCATCACCTGACGGGTGGTGATTGGGGACAGCCGGTGCGCCGCTGGCTCGAGGCCGCGCTCGCCCCCATGCTGCTGCTTGCGGTGCTCTTCGTACCCGTTGGACTCGGCCTGCCTCACCTTTTCACGTGGGCGATTGCCGGCACGGAGCTGACGCGACTCGACGGTAGCTCGCAGCAGTGGTTCCTCGATCCGACGTTCTTTCTGCTGCGCGCAGGTCTGTACCTCGCCGTGTGGCTCTTGCTGAGCCGGCTCGTCGTGCGCGGGATGCGCCACGGACGGCCGCTCACGGCGGTCTGTGCCGCCGGTCTCCTCGCCTACGCGGTGACTGCCATGTTCGCGAGCGTAGACTGGATCGACTCGCTCATGCCGCTCTGGTACTCGACCGCCGCCGGGCTCATCTTCATGACGAGTCAGAACCTCGGAGCGTTCGCGCTCGCCGTCCTCTGCGCCACTGCGAGCCACCTCTCTCACACGCGCAGTCCCGCTGGCCTCGCTACGGAGAGCCCGCAGGCGCCGCCGGATCTCACCCCGGACCGCTGCATCGACCTGGGCACATTGCTCTTCGTGTACGTGCTCACCTGGGCTTATGTGGCCTTCTCGCAGTGGATCATCGTCTGGGGAGGCGACCTGCCGCATGAGACCGCCTGGTACCTGCCGCGCTGGCACTCGAGCTGGCGGTGGGTGACTTACACCATCGAATGCGCGCAGTTCGGCCTGCCTTTCATCCTGCTGTTGTTCAGAGCGTTGAAACGGGATGCTCGCGCGATGCTCCTGATCGCGGCGCTCGTGCTCTGCGTTCACTGGCTGTACGTCGCATGGCTCGTAAAGCCCTCGCTCGCTTCCGCCGGCGTTTCGCTCGCTTGGCCGGATTGCGCAGCCACCTTCGGCGTCGGCGGACTATGGGTCTGGCTCTTCCTGAGAGATCTCGCCGCATCCCCCTCCTTCGCTCACGGCGGCGCCGAAGTGTCGGTGGCCGCCCAGCCTGAGGAGCACCCGGGTCATGCCGAGGAGAGACGCGAGCCACAGGAGCCGAGCGCACGCGGCCTCGCTGTCGCGGGTCTGGTCCTGCTCGCCGCCATCATTGTTGCCGTCGCCGTATCTCTCGGCCTCATGAGCCTCTTCGGCGGCTTCTCCGGTCCGCTCGCCCGGGCAGAGCACGGCACCCTGCCCGAGCCGCACCTGCAGCCGCATCCACTCACCGACCGCGCACGATACGAGGCGCGACAGCGCGGCATGCTCACTCACTACGCATGGGTGGACCGCGGCGCGGGGATCGTACGCATTCCGATCGACAGGGCCATGCAGATCCTCGCCGAGCGCGGCGGACCCGCCGGTCGCACGACCGGTGCCGCTGCGCCGGCGCAAAAGGAGCGCAGAGCGCCGTGAGTTATCCGCTCGTAGCGCTGCCGGTCGCCGCGACGCCCTACGCAGACAAGGTGGACGGCCTCTTCTGGGCGGTGACGGGTGTCTGCGCCTTCGTGACATTGGGGATCGCGTTCGCGATCACCTATTTCTGCTTTCGCTACCGCAGCGGAGCGGCAGCCGATCGCACGCTCCCCGACCTCGCCGCCGGCAAGAGTCGCAGCCGCCGGATCGAGGCGACCTGGATCGCCGTGCCTTTCGCGTTTTTCCTGATCTTCTTCGCCTGGGGCGCGCAGCTCTATTACGTCTATGACGACCCGCCCGGCAACGCGCTCCAGGTCTTCGTGACGGCCAAGCAATGGATGTGGAAGGTCGAGCATTCCGACGGGAGGCGCGAGATCAACGAGCTGCACGTGCCGGTCGGCGAGCCCGTCAGGCTCGTGATGACCTCGCAGGATGTCATCCACGACTTCTACGTGCCGGCGTTTCGCGAGAAGCGCGACGTACTGCCCGGCCGGTACACGGTGCTCTGGTTCAAGCCCACCCTCACCGGCGTCTACCCCCTGCGCTGCGATGAGTTCTGCGGCACCGGGCACTCGATGATGACCGGACGCGTGTATGTCATGAGCCGCGATGCCTATAGCCGCTGGCTCGCGAGCGGGAGCGAGGAGCCGAGTCTCGCCCGGCTCGGCTTCGCCAGGTTCCGCGAGCTCGGCTGCAGCGGCTGCCACGGGCCGGGCTCCAGCATACATGCGCCGAGCCTCGCCGGCCTCTACGGGCAGATGGTGCCACTGGCCGACGGAAGCTTCGTACGTTTCGACGATGCCTACATCCGCGACTCGATCCTGCAACCGGCGAGGCAGATCGCCGCCGGGTACTCCAACGACATGCCGCCGTTTGCAGGGCGCATCAGCGAGCAGGATCTGCTCGAGCTCACCGCCTACCTTCGCTCCCTCGCCAACACCCCGCCCGATGTGCCTCAGGGAAATCACCTGCAATGAGCACCGTGACCGCCGAGCCGGCGCTGCCCGAGACGGAAAGCAACTATCTGGCCAACGGGTACAGCCTCTGGTCGTGGCTCACGACCACCGATCACAAGCGCATCGCGATCCTCTACGCCGTGACGATCACGGCCTTTTTCTTCATCGGCGGCGCCGCGGCGACGCTCATGCGCCTCGAGCTGATCTCCCCCACTCCGCTCATCATGGGCGCCGAGACCTACAACAAGCTCTTCACGGCGCATGGCGTGATCATGGTGTGGTTCTTCCTCATCCCCTCCATTCCCGCGACGCTCGGCAACTTCCTGATCCCGATGATGGTCGGCGCCAAGGACGTCGCGTTGCCGCGGGTGAACCTGCTGAGCTGGTACACCTTCATACTGGGGGGCGCCTTCGTCATCGTGGCGCTCATCTCGGGCGGCATCGACACCGGCTGGACGTTCTACATCCCCTTGTCGACCCGCTATTCCGAGACTCAGGTGGTGTACGGAGTGATCGGTGTGTTCGTCACCGGGTTCTCTTCGATCCTGACGGGCCTCAACTTCATCGTCACCGTGCATCGGCTGCGTGCCCCCGGACTCACGTGGTTCAAGCTGCCGCTGTTCGTCTGGGCCATTTACGCGACCAGCATCATCCTCGTGCTCGCGACACCGGTGCTTGCGATGACGCTGGTGCTGCTCGCCGTGCAGCGCGTCTTCGGGCTCGGCATCTTCGATGCGGCGCTCGGTGGCGATCCGGTCCTCTTCCAGCACATGTTCTGGTTCTATTCGCACCCCGCGGTCTACATCATGGTATTGCCGGCGATGGGGGTGGCGAGCGAGGTGATCACCTGCTTCGCGCGCAAGCCGGTGTTCGGCTATCGCACCATGGCCTATGCGATTGCCGCCATCGCGGCATTCGGCTTCATGGTCTGGGGCCACCACATGTTCGTCGCGGGGCAGTCGCTCTATGCGAGCCTCGTCTTCTCGTTCCTCAGCTACGTCGTCGCGATTCCCTCGGCGATCAAGGTGTTCAACTGGACGGCAACGCTCTACAAGGGATCGATCACATTCGAGGCGCCGATGCTCTATGCCCTCGGCTTCGTGGGCCTGTTCCTGATCGGCGGCCTCACGGGGCTCTATCTCGCCTCGCTCGCGCTCGATGCCAATCTGTCTGACACGTACTTCGTGGTCGCCCACTTCCATTACATCATGGTCGGCGGCTCGGTCATGGCCTACTTTGCCGGCATCCATTTCTGGTGGCCGAAGATCACCGGGCGGATGTACCCGGAGAGCTGGTCGCGCCTCGCCGCCATCGTGATCTTCATCGGCTTCAATCTCACCTTCTTCCCGCAGTTCATCCTCGGCCTCGAGGGCATGCCGCGCCGCTACTTCGAGTATGCGCCGCAGTTCCAGTTCCTCAACATCCTCTCCTCCGCCGGTGCCTCCATCCTGGCCGCAGGATACGTGCTGCCGGTGCTCTATCTCACCTGGTCCATACGCCACGGCTCGCGCGCCGGCGGCAATCCCTGGGGCGCCAAAGGTCTCGAGTGGCAGACCCGATCGCCGCCACCGGTCGAGAACTTCGACGTGCCACCGAAGATCCCGCAACGCCCGTACGACTACGATCCACAAGCCGAGGAGGCGCAGCGGCAATGAGCGCGAATGCCGAGTTGGCCGGCCGCCGGGCGAACGACAGCGAGTCGGAAGTCGGGCTGTGGGTGTTCCTCGCATCCGAGGTGATGTTCTTCGGTCTGCTCTTCTACGGTTACACCATCACCCGGATGGCTCATCCGCAGGCATTCGCGATCGCGAGCGCGCACACCGATGTCCTCCTCGGAAGCATCAACGCGCTGGTGATCTTCACGAGCAGCCTCACCGTGGCCCTCGCCGCGCGCAGCCTCCGAATCGGAGCACAGCGCGCGAGCGTTTGGCTCCTCGCCGCGACGCTCGCACTCGGAGTACTGTTCCTCGCGATCAAATGCTACGAATACTACAGCGACATCGACAAGCATCTCGTGCCGTGGGGCGACTTCGCTCTGCACGGGCCGCTCGCCGGCGGCGAGCGCATGTTCTTCTTCATGTACTTCGTCATGACGGGCGCTCATGCGATCCACCTCACGGTCGGCCTGGGGCTCCTCGCCTTCATGCTGGCCGGCGTGGCGCGCGGCGTTTATACGCAGAAGAACTCCGAGGCCGTGGAGCTCACCGCGCTCTACTGGGCCGTGGTCGATACGGTGTGGATCTTTCTCTATCCGGTTCTCTACCTGGTGCATCGATCATGACATCCGGTGCGCTGCGGCTGATCGGTATATGGCTGGCGGTCATCGTGCTGCTCGGGGTGTCGCTCGGCACCTCGTACATTCCGCTGGGCCCATTCAACTCGGTGATCTCGGTGACCATCGCCTTCGTCCAGGCCTTGCTGGTGTGGACGTTTTTCATGCGTCTGCGCTGGAGCGGACTCCTGGTACGCCTGATCGCGGCGGCCGGGCTGATCTGGTTCCTGCTTCTGCTGGGGCTCAGCCTCACCGACTACCTCACTCGCCACACCGTAGGATCCTGACCATGCGAGACTCCGCAGCACCCATCGAGCGCATCTGGGCACGTGCCTACCGGATCCCGACCGATGAGCCCGAGTCGGACGGGACTCTCGAGTGGGATTCAACCACCCTCGTAGTCGTGCATGCGCGCGCCGCCGGCTGCAACGGAATGGGCTTCACCTACTCGGGCACCGCCGCTGCAAGCCTCATCGAGGAAAAGCTCGCGCCCCATCTCGCCGGGCGGGACGCCTTCGCCACCGCTGGCTGTTGGGACGAGATGGTGCACGTCGTACGCAATCTGGGTGCGCCGGGTTTGTGCTCGATGGCGATTTCCGCTGTGGACAGCGCACTCTGGGACCTCAAGGCGAAGCTGCTGGATGTGCCGCTGGTGAGCCTCCTCGGACAGGCGCGCCGTCGCGTACCGGTGTATGGCAGCGGCGGCTTTACGTCCTATTCGGTCTCGCAGCTCGAGAAGCAGCTCGGCGATTGGGTCGCCGGCGGCCTCCGTTGGGTCAAGATGAAGATCGGCCGGCGGCCCGAAGAGGATGTGCCGCGGGTTCGCGCGGTACGCGCTGCGATCGGCAAAGGGCCGGAGATCTTCGTCGATGCCAACGGCGCCTACTCGCGCAAGTTCGCCCTGCGCCAGGCCGAGGCACTCGCGGAGCTCGGAGTGACGTGGTACGAAGAGCCGGTGTCGAGCGAGGATCTCGAGGGCCTTGCCCTCCTGCGCGATCGCGCGCCGCCGGGAATGGAATTGACCGCGGGCGAGTACGGCTACGACAGTGTGTATTTTCGCAGGATGTGCGCGGCGGGAGCCGTGGACGTACTGCAGGCGGACGCTACCCGGTGCAGGGGCGTCACAGGCTTCCTGCGTGCAGCATCAGTTGCCGATTGCTTCCTCCTGCCGCTCTCGAGTCATTGCGCGCCATCGCTCCACCTGCACCCCTGCTGCGCCGCGCCTCGCGTACGCCACATGGAATATTTTCACGACCATGTGCGCATCGAGCAGATGCTGTTCGATGGCGCACCCTCTCCGGTCAATGGCGAGATCGAGCCGGACCTCGGCCGGCCCGGCTTGGGGCTCGAGCTCAAGGAGGCGGACGCTCAGCGATTCGCCGTCCGCGCGTAGATCAGCTCCGTTCAGTGCTGCCGCGCTGCATGCTTGCCAGTGCGGCATCCAGCGCCTCGTCCAGGGAGGAGATGACACCTTCCTTGGCGACCGCACGAACGACCTGCTCGTTGATGCCACCTCGGGTCTGATGCTCGTTGGCCAACTCCTCGAAGGTGCGGTCCGGCCCGGCAGTAGCAAGTCCCTCGAGCATCTGGCGGACGAAAGCGCGCGCGGTCTCGTGCGCTACACCATGTCGCTCCATCCAGCCGCTGATCGTGCCAGCGAACGCGAAATAGCTGGCCATTACCGCGGTAGCCGTGCCGAACACGTTGAATACGGCTTCCTGCTCCACCGGAATGGCCGTGCCCAGGGGATCGAAGAGAGCCACTACGTCATCGGCCGGTGGGAAGATGGCGGTGGGCCCCTGTCTTCGGGCGACCGATGGCAGCGGCACCGCACGTGTGACACGCGAGGCCGGGTGGGTCGCACGCTGCAGATATTGCAGCGACACCCTGGCGACGAGACTCACGACCCGATGATCCGGTCGAAAGCGCAGCTGCTGCAGCACCTCCTCGACGATCTGGGGGCGCACCGCGATCACGACGACTTCGCTGTCATCGAGCACCGTCTGGTTGCACTCCGCCACGCGCACATTGGAGTATCGGGCTGCCAGCGCACCCGCTACGGCGGCGTTGCGCGGCGACAGCACGATAGAGACGTCAGCCTTGGCGGCACTGAGGCCCTCAACGATTGCCGCGGTGATCGTGCCGGAGCCGACAAACCCCAACCTCATGCCTCGCGCCCGCTCAAGATCGCCACCCCGTATCCGCTGCCGTCATGCGGCACGATACCGTTTGAGCTGCTCCATCGCCAGCGCGACCATCCGCATCGCGAAGGCACGCTTGGCGCGCGCGACCACCCAGCCGGCGAACCCCGAGTGCCATGCTCTCGACGCTGTGTGAGCGCGACCTCCCTGGTATAAACTCCCGGATTACGCCCCCCTGGAGTCATTGATGGCCATCACCCGAGACAGCGTCGTCACCATCCATTACATCCTGAAGGATGATGCGGGTACGGTCATCGACAGGTCCGCCTCCGGCGAGCCCCTTGCGTATCTGCACGGCCACGGCAACATCGTGCCGGGCCTGGAGCGCGAGCTCACCGGACACAGTGCCGGTGAGAAACTGAGCGTGCGGGTCACCCCCGCTGAAGGCTATGGCGAGTACGACAAAGGCCTCGTTCAAAGCGTTCCGCGCCGTGCGCTGCGCGGCATCAAGGACGTGCAGCCCGGGATGCATCTGCACGCGCAGACCGAGGCAGGCACACGCACAGTCACCGTCACGCGCGTGCAGGGTGACATGGTCACCCTCGATGCCAATCATCCGCTCGCGGGCAAGAACCTCAATTTCGACATTCAGATCGAAGATGTGAGGCAGGCGACGGAAGAGGAGCTGTCACATGGACACGTCCATGGACCGGGCGGGCAGCACGAGCATTGACAGCGCTTTCATCGACGACCAACGCAACTCGCTGAGCCGCGACGCGCGCTGGAATGACGCCACTGCGCCGCGCTGAGCACGCAAGAGGCTATACTTGACCGATGCCAGCGCGGACCCCGAAAGGCTCGAGCAGCTCCGTGCAACACCGGGCGCTGCGGTTGCACGGTACGATCGCCCGCGACATCGGCGTGCGGATCGTCTCCGGCCGCATCCCGCCCGGCCGCATCCTCAACGGTGAGATCGAAGCCAGCGAGCGCCTGAAAGTCTCCCGGACGGCGTACCGCGAGGCCGTGCGCATTCTTGCGGCCAAGGGGCTCATCGAGTCGCGACCCAAACTCGGCACGCGCGTGAGCGAGCCGCGACACTGGCACCTGCTCGATCCCGACGTGATTTCCTGGATCTTCAGCGGTACGCCCGACGAGCGACTGCTGCGCGGCCTGTTCGAGCTGCGCACCGTGGTGGAGCCGGCCGCGGCGGCGCTGGCGGCACAGCGGCGCACTGCCGAGCAGCTCGAGATCATGCGCCGTTCGCTCGATCGGATGGCCGCAAGCTCGCTGGCGGTCGATGAGGGCCGGCAGGCTGACCGCGAATTTCACACGGCACTGCTCGAAGCGTCCGGCAACCCTTTTCTCGCCTCTCTCACGAGCGGTGTAGCCGCCGCCGTCACCTGGACGACCATCTTCAAGCAGCGCAAGCGCCCCCTGCCCCGTGATCCCATGCCCGATCACGAGCGGGTGTATGAGGCGGTGGCATCAGGCAACTCAACGGCGGCGCGCGCGAGCATGACCGAGCTCGTGCATCTGGCGCTGCTGGACACCACCGGAGCACAGTCCGTCAGCCCACGAGCCGCTCGTCGTCCAGAGCGCCGGTCGGGCGGGAGCCCCAGACCGCGTAGAAGAGGATGAAGAGGTAGCACGCCCAGGGCAGGACGTACGAGAGCTGCAGACCGATGTGATCGGCGAGCTTGCCCTGCAGCTCGGCGAGCGCACCCCCGGCGATCGCCATGATGAGCAGCCCCGAGCCCTCCTCGGTGAGCGGACCCAGCCCGCGGATGCCCAGTGTGAAGATGGTGGGGAACATGATGGAATGGCAGAGTCCCACGGCGATGAGGCACCACATGGCCAGGTGTCCCGTCGAGACGATGGCAACACCGGCGAGTGCAAGTGCACCGACGCTCACGGCGGCAAGCAGGCGGCCCGGTGCGATCCAACGCAGCAGCCACGCGCCGACGAATCGGCCCGCCATGGCGCCGCCCCAGTAGAGCACCACGTAGTTCGCAGCCTGCTCGTGAGTCATGCCGCCGATTTCCGGCCGCGAGATGAAGTTGACCAGCGTCGAGCCGATGCCGATCTCGCAGATCATGTAGAGCACGATGGCCGGCACGCCGCAGATGAGATTGCGGTGCCGCCAGAGACTGTGCCGGGCGCGCTCCGCACGGGCGGCGCGCCGCGTCTCCCGGCCGAGATCGGGCAGCCGCACCCGCCACACGAGCAGCGCCAGCGCGAGGAGCACGACGGCGATGAGGACATAGGGCAGCTCCACCGTGTGGATGTCGGCCGCACGCTGCGACGCCGACAGGGTCACCGTCCCGTGCGCGGTGCCCGAGACGCTGCGGCCGAGGATCAGGAAGCCCCCGAAGAGCGGCGCGAGCGCGGTCCCGAGAGAGTTGAACGCCTGTACCAGGTTCAGCCGGCTGGAGGCTGTCTGCGGCGAGCCGATCACCGCCACGTACGGGTTGGCCGCGACCTGCAGCAGCGTGATGGAGGAGGCGAGCAGGAACAGCGCCACCAGGAACATGTCGTAGGACTCGAGCATCGCGGCCGGAACGAAGGCCATGGCGCTCAGCACCATGCCGAGGAGCCCGAGCACCACCGCGAGCTTGTAGCCGGTGCGCTCGAGCACTTTGGCCGCCGGCACGGCCATGATGAGATAACCGAGATAGAAGGCGAGCTGCACGAGCAGCGACTGCGCGTAGTCCAGGCTGAACGCCGATTTGAAATGCGGCACGAGGATGTCGTTGAGGACCGTCGTGAACCCCCACATGAAGAACACGATCGCGAGCACCACGAGCGCCGCGGTATAGCTCTGTTTCGGCGAGGCCTGCTCGGCCACCACCCCGGAGCCTCCTGGAAGGTTGACTGCCATTACGGTTACCTCAATGACCCGGGCAAACCAATATCGGCCGTGCGCGCGCCTGTCAAGCCCGTCCGCGCATTTACTCAGACAAGAGAGTGGCCTTGGTCTATGATCCGGACAGGCGGCCCAGCCGCTCATATCGTGAGGTTGCATGTCGGTGCGGCTGGTACAGGTGGAGCTTGCGGGCGGCGCGCGCTGCGTGGCGGCACTCGAGCCCGGGCGCCCGGGCAGATCAGGAGGGATCGAGGCCGTCCGGCTCGAGGGCATCCGCTCGGTCTACGAGCTTGCGGGCGCCGCCATCGCCGAGGGCCGCTCGCTCGGGGAGACGGCGCGCCAGCGGCTCGGGAGCGAGATTCTCGAGGTCGGCGGCGGGGATACCACCCACCGTCTGCTCGCACCCATCGACCATCCCGATCCTGCGCATCTCTATCTCACCGGCACGGGACTCACCCATCTCGGCTCCGCCGAGAGCCGCGACCGGATGCACGCGCTCGCCGCGCAGGATGGCGCGCAAACCGACTCGATGCGCATGTTTCTCGACGGGCTCGAGGGCGGCAAGCCCGCTGCCGGTCTCGTCGGCTCCCAGCCGGAATGGTTCTACAAGGGTGATGGCTCCAGCATCGTAGGCACGGGGGCACCCCTCGAGATGCCGCCATTCGCGCGCGATGGCGGCGAGGAGCCCGAGATCGCGGGAATCTACCTGATCGATCCCGCGGGCGAGGCACGGCGCCTCGGATTCTGTCTCGCGAATGAGTTCTCCGATCATCTCACGGAGCGGGAGAACTACCTCTGGCTCGCTCATTCCAAGCTCCGCCCGGCCGCTCTCGGGCCGGAGCTTCTCTCAGGCCCGCTGCCGGCGGACGTGCGCGGCACCAGCCGGGTGCGCCGCGGCAGTCAGGTCATCTGGGAGAAGCCCTTTCTCACCGGCGAAACCAACATGTCGCACTCCATCGCCAACCTGGAGCATCACCACTTCAAATACGACAACTTCCGCCGGCCCGGCGACGTGCACGTGCACTTCTTCGGTACCGCGACGCTGTCGTTCTCCGACCAGGTGCGCCTCGAGCCCGGTGATCTTTTCGATATCAGTGCGGACGCGTTTCTCCTGCCGCTGCGCAACGAGCTCGCGCGCTCCTCATCCCGCTCATTCACCGTGCGCCCGCTGTAGGCGAGAGGGCTGCGTGAGACCGGCGCCTCGACGTTGTCTCGCCGCCACGCTCGTTGCAGCAAGCGTGAGCCTCGCCCCCATGGGTCGACGGTGTACCGGCTGCTGCCACATTAGCCTCAGGAGCGCCATCACGATGTCTCTGCTCAGAACGGTCCTTGTCACGGCTGCCACCCTGGCCGCACTCGCTCCCATGCCGGATGCCGGCGCGGCGCAGGCGAAGCGCGCGACCTTTGGCGCACTCGCAGACGGCACTCGCATCGAGGCCGTAGACCTCACCAGCCGGACGGGCATCAGGACGCGGATCATCACGCTCGGCGCGCGCATCCAATCGCTCTACACCCCTGATCGCACCGGCAAGCTCGACGACATCGTCCTCGGATTTGCGAGCCCGCAGCAGTACTTCGACGATGGCAACTACTTCGGCGCCACCGTCGGCCGCTTCGCCAACCGCATCGGCAAGGGCCGTTTCACACTCGAGGGGCGCGCTCATCAGCTCTCGACCAACGATCATGGCAACAGCCTCCATGGCGGCACACGCGGGCTCGACAAGCGTGTCTGGAAGATAGACTCGATCACGAGCGGCCGGAGCGCCTCGGTCGTGATGTCGTACGTGAGCCCCGACGGCGAGGAGGGCTATCCGGGCACGATGCACGTAACCGCCACGTACACCCTCTCGGACAGCGGCGAGCTGCGCATCGACTATCGCGCCACCACGGATAAGCCTACCATCGTCAATCTCAGCGGCCACTCCTACTTCAATCTCGCCTCGAGTCCGGCCGACTTCTCGACGATGCGCGACCTGCTGCAGATCGATGGCTCGCGCTACACGCCGGTGAACGAAGTGCTCATTCCCACGGGAGAGATCGCGCCGGTCGCGGGGACGCCGCTCGACTTTCGCAAGCCCACTGCGATCGGGCTGCACATCCGCGACGGCCAGGATGCGCAGATTCGTTACTGTCACGGTTACGACATGAATTTCGTGCTGGACGGCCGGCCCGGAACCCTACGGCGGGCGGCGCGCGTCGAGGATCCGCGCTCCGGCAGGGTGCTCGAGGTCTATACCACCGCACCCGGGGTGCAGTTCTACTCCGGCAACTTCCTGAGCGGCACCGTCATCGGCAAGTACGGCATCGCCTACCGCCAGGGGGATGCCGTCGTGCTGGAGCCGCAGGACTTCCCTGATGCGCCCAACCACGCCAACTTCCCCTCGGCGAGGCTCGATCCCGGCGCGACCTATCACAACGTGATCGTCTACCGATTCTCGGTGCGACGCTAGCCGCTCGAGCCGTCAGCGTGCTGCCCGTACCAGGGCATCCGCGGCATTGGCTTCCAGCACCCACGTCGCCGCAGCGTCGACCGTGTACTCATCCTCGAACCAGAGAAACCCGAAGTCGTCGATGCACTCCGGGAAATCGGGCTTGATGATCACATAGCCCGGAATCATGCCGCCGGGAACGAACGTGTCGTCAGCGCGATTGTTGCCGTAGGCGACCAGCTTCGAGCGCGTGCCAATCGCCGAGACGTACGACTCACTGGAGGCCGGATGCGTGCCCAACAGGTAATTGGCGGCCCGGAGCGTATATTCCGGACCGACGATGTCGGGAAAGGCCTGGTGGAGGAAATACATCTCCACGCCAAATTCGGCCACCTGAGTCGAGTCGCCCCAGGCGCCGACCGAGGGAGGCACGCCGAAGGGGGTGGCGGCAAGCCGGTGATCGAGCTGCGGCATGAAGGCCTTCACTGCCGTCTCGAGCCGGGTCCTGTAATCAGCGCTCAGGTAAGGCAGTACGCGTACGGCCGACCAACCGCCGAACGGAATGCGCTGCAGCATCGAGGGAAACATGCCTTCGACCTGTTTCTTGTAGGGTTGAGCGCCGTTGGTGGCGATCATGAGCTCCACTGCGGCCGCCCACTCCGGCGGACCGAAGCCGAAGGATCGGTAGCCGCCACCCTCGAGATCGCCGGCGAGATGATCATGGCCAGGATGAGCCTGCGCATCCCTCCAGAGCTGGATGGCTGCATCGAGGCACTGCCTCGCCAAAGGATCGTTCCAGCCCGCGAGCGTTCTGGCTGCAGCAGCCAGCGATGCGGCGGCGCCATACTCGATCGCCGGTGTGGTCGCAGTGAAGGCCCAGCGATCATCCGGCGTACCGGAATACTCGCCCTTCAGCTCGAAGGGAGCGAGCCTGGGATCATAGAGACGCCCATCCGTCTGAGAGGCGCCATCGCCGATGAAGGTGTAGCCCCTCAGATAGGGTGACTGGGTGCCGATGAACGGGTGCCCGACGGCGCGGACCTGGGCGAGGGTTTGCAGCACACCATGCTCCACCTGCTCGACGGCATCCGGGATCCCGTCGGGCCGGTGCATTTCGACGGTCCTGGTCTTCTCGTTCACCGAGAGCTCATCCCAGCTCATGTGGAAGGTGTTATAGGCCAGAGCGAGGTTCTGGATGGTCCCATACTGGCCGAAGGCATCGTTGTCGAAGTCACCCGCATCGAACCATCCGCCGACGTTGAGGCCCGGTATGTGCTGTCCGGCCTTGTAGGGAGACTCGGTGCTCGGCCCCATCCAGTAGCCATCGAAATGGGTCGTGTTGGGGGGCGCCTGCAAAGCATCGTCCATGTGCGCAAGGCCATGCCACATGCGATACGCATCCCGCACGGACACGTGATCCATCTGCACCGCAAGGAAGCCGTCGAGCGTCGTTTGCCAGCTCTTTCCGTAAACATCCCTGGCAATGGGAAAGACAGCGGTGCGCTCGCCCGCGTATTCGATCGCGTAGAGACCCGGCTCCCTGACGGACGAGAAGTCGAATCTGGCATAGCGGTACCGTAGCCATGGCGTCGGATTCGAGATGGGCCCCTCGAAGGCCTTGCGAAAGGTCCCGTCCTGCGACAGCCGCAGAAGCCTCGCGGTCGCGGGAGCCTCGAATCGCGGGTCCAGCTCGATGATTGCGACCTTGGAAAAATCCGCCGCGTATCCGACCTGACTGTGAGCGATCATCGGCGGCCGGGTCCAGCCGGGGATGTAGCTCGGACGGATGTGCCAGACCACTGCATCTTTCGTCTTGCCCGCAGGAATGAGCGTGCGCGCCACATACCAGCCGTTCTGCGCCTCGTTGCGCCCGTCATAGAGGCTAACGGGGCCGGTATCCGAGGTGATGCTGATGCGATCCAGCGGGTCATCCACCGCCATGGTGATGCTCTTCCCCGTGGCGAAGGGAAGCGGCTCTGTGTAGCCCTTTGCCTGGTGCCACTGCTGCACGTACCACGGCGCCTGCGGGTCGCCGGGCCTCGGCGCTGCGGTGCGCATCCGGGCCTCCGGGCTGCGGGGGAACACCCCGAATTCCCTACCGTCGACGGCATAAGCCTTGTCCACGTAGATGGAGGGCAGAAGCTCGAGATTGAAGCCGGCCCGCCCCACCAGCATCTGCGGCAGCGGCTTGTCCAGGTTCACGCTCACCCGCACCCCGCCCGGCTCGGCAGCCGCCACGACCTCATAGGTCAGGTGGTATGAGGGGTAGGCAATACGCGCGCTCAGCCGGCCGTGCTCCTTGTCGGCCTCTCGTCCCAGCAGGCGCGGCACGACATCCCATTGCTCCGGTGTCGGCAGCAGGCGCACGCTGCCGTCCGTGGCGATGCGATGGCCGTGCAGAATGATCTGCATGGCCGAATCCTTCTGATCGAAGAAGACCGGGCTGTAAGTGTCGCTTTCCAACATCACGCTGACGCCGGGCCCATCGAGATAGCCGCTGTCCGTGACCTTCATGGTGAGGCCGGCGTCCGCCGCGAGGGCGGGCAATGACGTCTGAGCGGAAAGGACGAGAATCGTCGCCAGGAGCTGAGTCACCGGTCTTTTCATGGGTATCATTCCGCGGAACGGTAGCGCTACCAATTTTGCTATCATAGCGTAGTGAGCCGATAACTGAAGGGGAGCTGCGCATGACGATCCCGTCCCGCATTTCGCATCCGGCAGCGCTGATCGCGGTCATGGCGCTCCTCACCGGGGCGGTCCATGCCCAGGGCACCGCGACTGCGGCCTACCTGAATCCCAAGCTGCCGGCCGCCGTGCGCGCCACCGACCTGGTACACCACATGACGCTGCGCGAGAAAGTCTCGCAGCTCGTCAATGGTGCGCGCGCCATCCCGCGCCTCGGAGTGCCCTCCTACAACTGGTGGAACGAGGCTCTGCATGGCGTGGCCGTGAACGGCACCACGGAATTCCCGGAGCCGATCGGGCTCGCTGCGACATTCGATGTCCCGGGCATTCACGAGATGGCCCATGACATCGGCATCGAGGGAAGGGTGGTGAACGCGCAGGCGGTACGGGCCGGGGGCTCGACCATCTTTCACGGGCTCGACTTCTGGTCGCCCAACATCAATATCTTCCGTGACCCGCGCTGGGGGCGCGGACAGGAGACCTACGGTGAGGATCCCTTTCTCACCGCCCGCTTTGCCGTGGCGTTCGTCACCGGGCTGCAGGGATCGAACCCCCGTTACTACCTTGCCATCTCGACGCCGAAGCATTTCGACGTGCACAGCGGTCCGGAGCCGACGCGGCATTTCACGGACGTGGACGTCAGCAAACACGACATGGAGGACACCTATCTGCCGGCATTCCGGGCCGCAGTCGTGGAGGGCCACGCCGGTTCGGTGATGTGTGCCTACAACGGCATCAATGGCCAGCCGGCCTGCGCCAACGAGTTCACGCTGCAGCACACCCTGCGCGGCGCCTGGCAGTTCCAGGGTTACGTCGTGTCCGACTGCGATGCGGTGCGCGACATCTTCACCGGCCACCACTACCGGCCGAGCCAGCCACAGGCCTCCGCGATCTCTCTCGAGCGCGGCATGGACAATGAGTGCGCGGATTTCGGCGAGCCGAGCGGCGACAGTGATTACATGCCCTTCCTCAGGGCCGTACAGCAGGGCTATCTGCCGGAAGATGCGCTCGATGCGGCACTCGTTCGTCTCTTCACCGCGCGCATTCGGCTCGGCATGTTCGATCCGCCGTCGATGGTGCCCTACAGCAGGATTCCGCAGAGCGAGCTCAACAGCCCGGCTCATCGCGAGCTTGCGCTGCACCTGGCGGAGGAATCCATGGTGCTGCTCAAGAACGATGGGGTGCTGCCCCTCAAATCGGTCAAGCACATCGCGGTCGTCGGTCCGCTCGCCGATCAAACTGCGGTTCTGCTCGGCAACTACAACGGCTACCCGACGCACACGGTGACCCTGCTCGAGGGAATGAAAGCGGCATTCCCCAACGCTACGATCACTTATGTCCCGGGAACACAGTTCCTTTCCAACCAGGGCACCCCCGTGCCCCCCTCCGCGCTCACGACGCCGGACGGCAAGCCAGGCCTCGAGGCCGAGTACCGGGCCGGTGTGAGAATGGGGATGGCAATGCCCACGGCTTCTGCGCCCCTCGCCTCACGTGTCGAGCCCGCGGTGAACCTGAGCGCAGCCGACCTGCCTGCCGGGGTACCGAAGGATTCCGCATTCACGGCGGAGTGGACCGGATTCATCGATCCGCCGCAGACCGGCGACTATCTCCTCGGCGTCAAGGCCGATGGCTTCGCACAGGTCACTGTCGGTGATGTGCAGGTGGTGCGCATGTACATCGAGGCCTCCAACATGAGCCCGGTGCACCTCGAGAAGGGGCATCCGCTGAAGCTCGACGTCGTGTATGGGCACCGCGGCGACGAGCCCGAGGTGCAACTGATCTGGGCTCCAGTGAACGACACACCCGATCCGGCCGCCCTGGCTGCTGCCAGGAATGCGGACGTCGTCGTCGCAGCCGTCGGGATCACCAGCCGCCTGGAAGGTGAGGAGATGCCGGTCCATGTGCCGGGATTCCTCGGGGGCGACCGAACCGACCTCAAGATCCCGGACCCCGAGGAGGCGCTGTTGCGTGAGGTGGCCACCGCCGGTAAGCCTCTGGTGGTCGTGCTGATGAACGGCAGCGCCCTGGCAGCCACCTGGGAGAAGGCGCACGCCAACGCCATCCTCGAGTCGTGGTATTCCGGCGAGGAGGGTGGAGCCGCCATTGCCGCTACGTTGAGTGGCAAGAGCGATCCGGCAGGACGTCTGCCCGTGACGTTCTACGAAGACGTCAATCAGCTGCCCAACTTCGAGGATTATTCGATGAAGGGCCGCACGTACCGGTACTTCAAAGGAGAGCCGCTCTGGCCATTCGGGTACGGCTTGAGTTACACGACGTTCAGCTATGGCGGCCTGGCGCTGCCCAAGAAGCCGGTAGACGCAGGCGATCCGTTGAACGCGTCGGTGCAGGTCACCAACACCGGCAAGGTGGCGGGCGATGAGGTCGTCCAGTTGTATCTGAGCTTCCCGGATGTCCCCGGTGCACCGCTGCGCGCGCTACGCGGCTTTCAGCGCATCCGTCTCGCTCCGGGCGCGAGCCGGGTGGTCAGGTTTCATCTGAGTCGGCGTGACCTCAGCATGGTCACCGAGGCCGGCGACAGAATAGTCCCCCAAGGCACCTATACGGTCTCGATAGGCGGCGGCCAGCCCGGTACGGGCGCTCCCTCGGTGAGCGGAGCGTTCGAGGTGAGCGGGAAGGTCCAGCTCCCCGAGTGATCGCACTCGGGGCGGCTCCATCCGCCTCGGTGAGGCACGCCGGACCGCCGCGCCACTAATCCGTCTACCCGCGGATGGCCTTGCGCGGGGGAGCGGCGGTCCGGCAGCCTGCTACCGGTTGCGACTCTCCGGTGGTTTGTGCGGCCGCTCACCGCCACCGCGCTCGTGCTGCTGCGGCGGACGATCAGCCGGGGCCCGCGGAGCCGGAGTGCGCATCTGCTGCGGCATGGGGGCACGCTCACGAGGGGCGAAGCCCTGCCGAGGTTGAGGTTGAGGTGGCGCCGACGGCCGTTCCATGGGGTGCGATTGCGGGCGTGGTGCGAAGTTCGGCCGTGGCGCGAAGCTCGGCTGCGATTGCGGCCGTGGCTCGGCATGCGGCTGCTCTTGGGGCCGCGACTCGAAGTGCGGCCGCTGTTCGGGTCGCGACTCGACGCGTGGCTCCTGCTGCGGCCTCGACTCGAAGTGCCCCTGTTGCGGCCGATCGTCCCGCGGCGCGCGCATCGGCGCATCGCGCTCTACAGTGCGTCCGTTGTGGCTCTGGCCGCCGGCCCAAGCGGGGCGGTCAGATCGCATGGGCGCTGCCTCTCGCGCGGGCGCTGCAGTATGCGTGGGTCCTCCACTGCGCGCCGGCGTGAAGTGCACAGGGCCGCCGGCGGCACGGGCGGCAAAAGCCCCACTCCCGTGGAATACCGCGGGTCGCTCGGTCGCCGCGACCGGCGGCCTCCCATGGTTGTAGTCGGCGCGCAGCGAGTGATCGGCGAACGCCATCCGCTGCTGCCGCTGTTGTAGCGAGGTGAAGGCGACATGGTGGTCGTGTTGCGCCTCGATCTGTTCCCGGCTCGGCCGAGCTCTCACTCCGCCCGGTCCGCCGTTGAAGCTCACATGCTGATAAGTCGTGTGATAGACGACCTGACGGTAGTACACGTTGCGCACGAACGTGGGTCCGACATGCACCACGGCGCGGTTGTAGAAGAACACTCCGCCCCGCCAGTAGCCGCCCACGAAGCCGTCGCCGTCATACCCGAAGCCGTAGGGCACCCCGCCGTAGAACCCCACGTGGGGGCCCCAATAGCCGGCATGCCAATAGTAGGCGCCGTCGTCCCAACCCCAATAGCCGGGGGTCCACAGGAGCCCCACCTGCGGTGGCAGCACCCAGGTTCCGGGCACCCAGTAGTAGGCGCCGTCGTTCCAGGCCCAATAGCCCGGCGTCCAGATGTAGCCCGCCTCCGGGCAAGGCGGCTGCTCATACACGGGAAGCGGCGGCGGCGCGATGTCCACGGATACGCCGACAAAGACGCCGGCCGGGGAGACGGCTGGCAGCGCCGCGAGCACGAGTGCCGGAACGAGACCGCGAAGGAATCGATTGCTCATGTGGACTCTCCGTTGGCATTCAGACTGAATCGCCGGCGCTGAACCGCCGCTGAACCTGGGGCTGCAGTGCTTCGTGCGTAGACTACAGTTGCATGACCCAACGGCCCCTTAACCGATCCGTTGACCGAAGCGGACTTGACGGGAGCGCGGGACCCATGTAGGGCGCGAAGCGTCTGGTATCGCTACCAGAAAATGAGCTGCCTAGAACCAGTTGTAATTGAAGCTGACGCTGATCCGCTCGCTGGCGACCGTGTTGGCGGCCACTTCGTGGCGCAACCAGCTCTCGAAAAGCAACACCCTGCCCGCCTCCGCGGGCATCACGACCCAAGGCCGGTTCTCCCTGCCCGCCTTTGGCAACCGGGGCGGCGCCGCCATCATCCGCTCCAGCCTCGGATCCTCCAGCTTCAGTCCGGGACAGCCCCGGGGTGTCCTGACATAGTAAGTGCCACTGATCGTGGCGAGCGGATGCAGGTGCAGCCCGTGCGCCGCACCGTGCGGCATCACGTTGACCCAACAGTCCGTCATCGCAAGCTTGCGCCCCGCCAGATCGAGCTCCAGCGAGCGGACGAACCTCGCGACGTGTCGATCGATTGCGCGCTCCAGCGCCTCGAACGTGGGCGACATGCGGTGCATCCGGTGCGCCGAGCCGTAGGAGGTGTACCCGCGGGGATAGCGCGTCGCCGACCAGCGCCGACCAGCAGCATCATCATGCCGCAGCTGCAGACACTCGCGCAGGAGGCGAGCGTTGAGCTTGCTACCCGGCGCGCCCGTCAGGCGCGCGGAGTACACCAACGTGGGAAAGAGCCTGTGCACCGCCATCGCGGCAGTATAGAGACCCTGCGGATCCGGCGCTCAGCGCCGCTGGCGGCGCCCGCCCCAAAGCAGGCGGTCAATTCAGCCGGCCCGACTCAGGCGGGCCGATTCAGACGGGCGGGCGCATTCGCGGGAAGGGTGCGCGTCCGGCCGGCGCACCAGGTGCTACGACGCGCGCTCGAACTGCTGTACCTCAGTGCTGCCTGTCAGTGCTGTGAGAGATGAAGTGCCACCCGAGACCGCCTGAGTGACCTCATCGAAGTACCCCGCGCCGACTTCCCGCTGATGCTTGGTCGCCGTGTAACCGTGCTGCTCGGCGGCGAACTCGGCTTGCTGCAGCGCGACATAGGCCGACATCTGATGCGTCTTGTAGCCGCGGGCCAGCTCGAACATCGAGAAGTTGAGCGCGTGGAAGCCCGCCAGGGTGATGAACTGGAAGCGGTAGCCCATCGCGCCGAGCTCCCGCTGGAATTTCGCGATAGTGTCGTCATCTAGCTTGCGCCGCCAGTTGAACGACGGCGAGCAGTTGTAGGCGAGCAGCTTTCCGGGAAAGCGTGCATGCACCCCTTCAGCAAAATGCCGGGCCTCCTCCAGATCGGGTTTCGCTGTCTCGCACCACACCAGGTCAGCAAATGGCGCATAGGCGCAAGCCCGGGCGATCGCCTGTTCGAGGCCGGCCTTGACGTAGAAGAAGCCTTCAGGAGTCCGTTTCTTGGCGGGATCGATGAAGGAACGATCGCGCTCATCGACGTCGGCAGTCAGCAGATTCGCGCCCTCCGCGTCCGTACGTGCCACGATGATCGTGGGCACGTTGCAGACATCCGCGGCCAGACGCGCGGCGACGAGTTTGTTGATCGCCTCCTGGGTCGGCACGAGCACTTTGCCGCCCATGTGGCCGCACTTCTTGGCCGAGGAGAGCTGGTCCTCGAAATGTACGCCGGCCGCGCCGGCATCGATCATCTGCTTCATCAGCTCGAAGGCATTGAGCACGCCGCCGAATCCCGCCTCGGCGTCCGCCACGATGGGCTTCAGCCAGTCGATGCCGCCATTACCTTCCGCGTGATGAATCTCGTCCGCGCGGCGCAACGCCGAGTTGATCCGCCGGATGACGGCAGGCACCGAGTCCGCCGGATAGAGCGACTGATCGGGGTACATCTGCCCGGAGAGATTGGCATCGGCCGCCACCTGCCAGCCGGAAAGATAGATTGCATCCAGGCCGGCCTTGACCTGCTGCATCGCCTGGTTGCCCGTGAGCGCGCCGAGCGCATTGACGAAGGGCTTCTCATTGAGATAACGCCACAGCTTCTCGGATGTGAGCCGCGCAATCGAGTACTCCACCGGAATCGTGCCGCGCAGGCGCACCACGTCCTCCGGGCGATAGCCACGCTCGATGCCGCGCCAGCGCGGACTCTCGCGCCAGGTGCGTCGCAGCTCATCAGCCGTCGGCAGGGGTCGGGTCGCTGTCATGGTGTGGGTCTCCGTCGCCTGTCAGTCGAGCAGGTCGTAGGCCGGAAGGGTGAGGAACTCGTCGAACTCGTCTTGCTTGGTCATTTGCTCGAAGAGGCGGACTGCGGTCGGAAATACCCCGTTGAGGAGCCTCCCGGGTCCCACCTCATCGTGGATGCGGTCGATCTCTTCCGTCAGAAGGAGGTCGAAGCGCTCCGGCGTCACCTGCCTGCCATCGCTGGTGCGCGCGCCGTGATGCAGCCATTGCCAGAGCTGCGCGCGGCAGATTTCCGCAGTCGCAGCGTCCTCCATGAGGTTGTAGAGGGGCACGCAGCCCGAGCCTCGCAGCCAGGCCTCGATGTATTGCACGCCCACGCGAATGCAGTTGCGGATGCCGCCTTCCGTAATCTCCCCCTGCGGAACCCGCAGCAGGTCCTGCGGCGAGACATTGACCTCGCTTCGGAGGCGGTCCAGCTGGTTCGGACCCTTCATCACGGCATCGAATGCATCCCGCGCAATGGTCGCGAGCCCGGGGTGTGCAATCCAGGTGCCGTCGTGGCCGGCATTCGCCTCGCGCAGCTTGTCGGCCCGCACGCGTGCCATGGCCGCCTCATTGGCCTTCGGGTCGTCGCGGATCGGAATCTGCGCGGCCATGCCGCCCATCGCGTGAGCCCCTCGCCGATGACAGGTCTTGATCAGCAGGTCGACGTACGACTTGAGGAAGTGCCGGTCCATCGTGACGCTCGCCCGATCGGGCAGCAGACACTCCGGCCGGTTGCGGAACTTCTTGATGAAACTGAAGATGTAATCCCAGCGTCCGCAGTTGAGTCCCGCCGAGTGCTCGCGCAGCTCGTAGAGGATCTCGTCCATCTCGAAGGCGGCCAGGATGGTCTCGATGAGCACCGTCGCCTTGATGGTGCCGTGGGGGATGCCGAGTGCATCCTGCGCGGCGAGAAAAACGTCATTCCACAGGCGCGCCTCGAGATGGCTCTCCATCTTCGGCAGGTAGAAGTAAGGCCCCGTACCGGCGCGCGCCAGCGCCTCGTGGTTGTTGGCGAGGTACACCGCGAAATCGAACAGCGCGCCGGAGACAGGCTCCCCATTGACGAGGACGTGCTTTTCGGGGAGATGCCAGCCCCGCGGGCGCACGATCAGCGTGGCCGTCCGATCGGCGAGGCGATACACCTTGCCGGTCGTTGCATCCGAGTAGCTGATGGTCCGGCGGATGGCGTCGGCCAGGTTGACCTGACCACGGACGATGTTCTCCCACGTCGGTGCGCAGGAGTCCTCGAAATCCGCCATGAAGCAGCGCACCGGCGCATTGAGCGCATTGATGACCATCTTGCGGTCCACCGGGCCGGTGATCTCGACACGCCGGTCCTGCAGGTCCGCCGGCACCGGAGCGATGCGCCAATCTCCCGCACGAACATCCGCGGTCTCGCGCAGGAAGTCGGGCATTTCCCCCGCATCCAGCTCCCCCTGCCGGCGATCCCTCGCCGCCAACAGCTCGAGGCGGCGTGAGTTGAATCGCCTGTGCAGGCTCGCCAGGAGCTGCAAGGCGAGCGGGGTCAGCGCCTCAGCGGAGCGCTCGACCCGCGGCCCGATGATTTCCACCGGCGAGCCGGCCGGCTCGCGGGAATAAACGAGCTCTTCTGGACTGGCGTTGGCGTTCATAAGTCGAGGAGCATACCGCCATTTTTCGCTCAATTTGACTAAAGAAACTTCACAGTGTTAATTTCACAGCTTCCCTGCGCAAAGAGCGTTCCACCGCCATGACACCACTGCTTCGCAAGGGGCACTTCCTCGGTGCCAAGCTGCGCTCGATCCGCAAGCGCAACGGCCTCACGCTCGAAGAGCTCTCCTCACGCTGCATTCAGCGCGACGCCGGCAACGCCCCGTCGGTTTCCTATCTGAGCATGATCGAGAGCGGCAAACGTGCGCCATCCGCCGAGATGCTCGAGCTCCTGGCCACGGTGTTTCAGCGCGACCCGGAATGGTTCCTCGACGAGAGCGCCGACCTCGAGCTGCCCACCCCCGCAACCCCGTCCGGCGGTGCAGCGAAGATACCGCTCGAGCCTGCATTTCTCTTCTCCAAGGACGTCTTGCAAGCAGCGATCCCGGAGCTCCTCGCCCAAACAGGCACGAGCGGCCGGCAATTCGCGCATCTGCTCATCCGCTCCCATCAGGAGATGTCGCGCAACGACTTTCCCGACCTCGAGCGCGCGGCGGATGGTGTCGGTGAGCGCAAGTTCCCCCTGTCGGTCGATGACCTGCAGCGCCTCTGCAGACGCCACGGCCTCGAGATCCGCTGGTTCGAGAGAAAGCCCATCCTCGCGCGCGACAAGGATCGCGAGGTGCGCAGCATGGTGCGGTCATTCTTCGAGGCACCGGGCGTCATCTTCGCCAACCGCGCGCTGCAATCAGACCCGGCGCGACTGAAATTCGATCTCGCCGCCCACATCGCACACAAGGTGCTGCACGGCGGAGATGGGCTCAAATCGGCGCATGCCACCGGCGGCGAGATGGGTGGCAGCCCCGAGGGCGGGTCCGACACCGCCGGCATGAATGCCCAGGACGTGCTGCACGCCTGGCGCGACTTCGAATGCAGCTTTTTCGCCGGCGCCCTGCTCGCCCCGCGTGTGCCGTTTCGGCGGTTTCTAACCCGCGAGCGCTATCGCGTCGAGGCCGGCACCCGGCTCGAGCTGACACCGGCGGTCATCATGCGGCGCATGACCAAGGTCTCTCCTTATCCCTACTGGCACTTCTTCGACGCCTACCCGCCCGGGTATCTGCGCGCAGTCTATCGTGGCAACGGCATTCCACTCCCATGGGGCAACCTTGCGCAGGTGAGCGACCCCTGCCCCAACTGGGCGGTCTTTCGCATGATCGAAGGCCCGCGCCGTGAGACAGGGTCGCAGATCTCAGTTCTGCGCGATGGCGATCGCTCCCTGCTCTACTGCTGCCACTCCTGGCGCGTGAAGGATATGGCGGGCAACCCTCACGTCCTCTCCGTCGGCGTGGACCTCGCGCCTGCGTTGGATGCCAACGGCGTTGCGAGCCACGGCGTGATCGACAGCATTTTCAGGGAATGCCTGCACCGGCGCGGCGAGGGCCGCATCCCAAAGGCCGCAACGGAGGCGCTGGAAGCCGTAGCCAACGTGCTCAACATCGCATGGATCGAAGACGCCTTGGAGAATCCCGCCCGTATCATCTGCCCGCGCAGCAGCCGCTGTCCGCGGCCTGAGCGATGCGAGGGCGCACGGGCGCGCCCGTCACGCGCAAGGGAGATTGATGAGGTGAAGGACGAGATTCTTCGGCGGGAACCTTCGGCTGGAGACTGACCGATTACGATGCCGTGTCAGAAGATGACATGAGCTTTCAACCTACTCTACGAGACCGCTCGAATAAATACCCGAGGCACCGTCTCATCGCCGGCTCGCGATACTCCTGCAGTCTGCCTGGAAGACACCTCTGCAACCGCGATGTTCGCGAGGATCATGCATTCCTCGATCAGACGGTGCGCATCACATGTCCCATCACCACTCAAGGCAGTCTCATTGCAGGTCCATATATTCGATATGGCAGAACCCCTGAGTATCCGGATCAACGTGCAGGGTCACAGCACCGCCAGAAGCTTTCGCACTAAGTGTCGCTGCCACTAGCGTGTTGTAGTTTGCCTCGGTGCCATTGATGTAAGTCCAGGTCTGGCCCGCACAGATCACCGGATTCCCTATCAGGAAGATGCGGAAATCGAAATTGCCGGGCGCACCGGCACCACCGCCTACGAACTCGAGGAGTCCAATCTGCCCCTGAACCGCCGCTGCCGCAAGCGCAACGTTCGCAGAAAAAGCAAACACCGATGCGAAGACGAGCATACGAATACAATTGAAGCGCGCCATTCACATATCTCCTGGACGAGAGCTGAGACTGAATTCGCTACTCTAGAGCTACTATAGAAGACGAGTTCATCGATTCATGTCACGCAGTTCACCTGCTTAAGGACGCACGATCCAAATCGAGCGATGGCGGATCGATTGCAATGTCTCGCGCCCACACAGCTCCCTGGGCAACCTGGCTCCGACGGAGGTCGCCTTCAGAAGCCAGGAAAACCCTGACCTCAGAAGCGCGCAAAATCTAACCGCGACTGTTCGCAAAAGGGACCAAGGACAGTACGTGAGGGAGTCTACTATTTCGCTGTATCCGCGGCGGGGAAGCTTACGATGCGGCATCGGCCGCTATTGAGGCTGCACGAAATACGGAGACGGTATAACCCAATTCCCGTAGGAGCCGCATGCAGTCGAGCTATAGAAGTAAAGTGTCGCACTGGTCCCAGCCTTCTGCGTCGCAAGAAGTCCCGCGTACCACGCCTTGCACGAATCGGTTGTCACGGTAACACCGTTGGCAGTGAACGGCTGACTGAGATTGCATACCTCCCAGATCCCGTAGCTAAGGTCCACATAGACGTTGCCCGCATTGTCGGCACCGAGAAAAACGATCGATCCCGAACACGACGTGTTCGCCCATGCACTCGCCGGAAAGCTACTGAAAAGTACAGCCCCCACCATTGCGACGATGACTTTACGCGCCCGATACGCTTTCGCCACTTCTCGCAGTGAGGCGTTCATCGCCCTTCTCCTTCAAATTAGTTGATGGTCTTCACGTGAGCGGGGAAAACTCCCACACGCCGCAATGCTTGGTTGACCGCATGGTAGGAAGTCGTATCTGGACCGCCGCGGCAGTGCCCGCCTCGATGGCCTGAGACGCTGAAGGCGGCGTCGCTCCATCGCGGCCCGCCCGTCACATGGCCAGAGTCACGACGACCAGCGTATGGCCGGCCGCACGCCCTCCCCAGACGCCTCCCGCCAGTGCCAGTTAGAATTCTGCAGCAGCATCTGCGTTACGCACGGTACTGTACACAAGCTTGGCAACGCTGTGCAACAATTTCTGTTAGAGATAGCAGAGTCGCCGCTGGGACGGTCCTCAAACTTCGATGCTGCCCACCCGGCAGTCATGCCGAAATCAATATCGTGTGGCTACAGCATCCGCCCGCATACATTGAAGTCATGTCCGCCCTTGACTAATGTTGCAATTGTGGTAGTAATGCGCGAATAGTTAGCAGAACTATCAGCAAGCAACGTCGAATTGTCTGCAACTTGTTGACTGCGGGCTTAACCGATGTAGTTGTCGTAATGGAAGTGAGTCACCGCCTAATAGAGCCAGCGAGGAGGTAGCCCATGAGAATTCTGCTTCGCACGTTGATGCTTTTGTGCTTGAGTTGGTGCCTACCCCATGCGATGCGGGTGGCGCGCGCCCAGAACATCTCGACCGGAGCGGTAACTATTACCAGCATGGGGTGCAATACGTCAGGACCTGCTGGAACCGCGGGAACCGCCTGCTTTTTGTACGTCAGCGGCCCCGCAGTTGGTCCCGCAGGGTGCAGCTCGACCTCAATCCGGTGGGACCCAACGCAAAGCCCGAACGGTCAGGTAACCCTCGCTCAACTGACCGCAGCATTTTTAGCAGGACAGCAGGTGGTCTTCGTTCTCAATAATAGCTGCTGGGCCGAGTGGCCTGCCTATCCGACCATCTTCTACTACCAGATCACTGGGCCGCCGTCGTAACAATGGCTGCTCCGGGACTGGCGTACGCGCGTGGCTCCGCCCGTCCCCGCGACCGAAGCGGGCCATCCCGAGGGCGTCGAGGTGTCGCTCGACACCAGACACCTTGACGGCACGTCGAGAGCGATCCCTGGGTCGAGAAAATTGAAATTTTCTGCTGGACGGAGCTCCCAAGCACGTTGGTATAGCCCAATCTCTCATCGTCACCTACCGCCTTCCGCCGTCGCCGTGTACAGCCATCTCGTCGACGTTCTGCAGCACATCAGCATTCCGCCGCCGTATTGCCCAGGCTGGCCGCTCAACCTGCTAGGTCCAAAGGGCGCTGTCCCATGGTTTCATCCCGCAGCGCGCGTACGCATCCGTCGAGCACTTCACCGGCTCGCGCGGGTCCTCGAGCCACCTGCCGGACTGAACCACATCTGGGCACTTGACTTCATGGCGGACTCGCTTCACAGCGGCAGAACAATTGGCTCAAGCTCACCTCTGCCGCCATTCACGGAATGGTACGAGACCCACGGCGATGAGGCCCGGTTCATCCAACCTGAGAAACAGCATCAGAACGCCTTCATCGAACACTCTCGGCGAGTACCAAGGCATCCCCATCCGCACCGTCTCGGACGCCTTGGGTCAGCTCACCGCACCCGCACCGCCGCAGAAGTGACCGCGGCCGCCCAACGCGCTCTGAGCCACCGTTGTCTCACAACCGTTAACAAAACTCGCTCCGCGGCTATCCTGCATCCACCCAAACACACTCACCAGGGACCGCGGCACGCGGGGGGAGCCTACGGAGAGATCATTCAATCTGGTACTGCCGCCATTCATTGATACGATCTGAGGCGATTTCCCGTACGGAGAGCGATCTGAACCGCGTCGCAGGCGCACCGCGCTATACCCCCTCTGCTCACGCCAGACTAGTCCCGCCGACCCACCAGCCGTGTATGTAACGGCGACTGCAGAGCAAAGCATTTCTCGAAAGTTGATTCGATGTCGGGACCTTGAACGATAACCGAGAAATCCGTCTGCTTCGCAGTCCACGTCTGAGCGTAGTAGTCAACTATTAATATCCCGGAGGCGGCTAGCGGAGCCACCACCACCCGGTCCTCAAGCTTCATTGCCAGATCAGCGAGTTGCGGAAGCACCAGTCGGCGACAAGCGAATGGGCCCATGTAGTTCTTTTCGTCCAACCAAAGCGTTGCAGAGATTTGCCCGCCGAGAACTGCTTGACAGCAGGACAGAATCTGCCTTGCTCTCGCGTAGCCGACGTAAGGAGCAACCAAGCCTGGACTCTGTTCAATACGCTCTGCCACAGACGCCTTTGGACAGCTATCCATATCGTAAACTGCCACGCCCTGACTGCATTCCGGCCCGAGGATCTCCGCCACAGCATTCACGATCGCTGCGCCGTTTTTATCGCGCAGCCGCGCGCGCTCGCGTTCCTGCGCCTGGGCCATCCTGCGCTGCTTCAGCTTCTCCATTCGATCATCGGCCATATTACTTCTAACACTGCGGTTTGTGGGGACAGAAATCCACTCTTACCTTACCTTCACTTTGAAGGCGCGGGCGACCAGCAGCATCTGTTTGGCCGCCCGGTTTGACGGTCCCAGCCTCGATTTGCGGTTGATTCGCATGAGCCCCTTGGACATCCCTCGAAACCTGAACTGATTTTTGCTCGGTGCCGCCGCCTGGCTTAGCCTCGGTATCATCCGCCCCGACTCCGGCAGTCTGAAGTTCCTCGTCAAACCTGCCAAGGACGCCGACGCTGAAGATCGCCAGATCGCAGACCAGGTCCTCCAGATGCAGCAAAGCTCGTTTCTCGAAGACCCCCTCACGCCGCTTGAGAAGCCGGAGTTCGCCTTCGTCTATCGCTACACCTCAGCCCAACACCCGCATAACCATCAGATCCATGACTGGGAGGTGCAGGAGGCCTACAGGCAGTACAAGCGCAGCTACGGCGATGCCGCCCTCGATCACCTCAAGCGCATGTACGGCGAGACGCTCCCCGCGGGCAACCTGCATTTGATCATGGGCACCATGGCCGCCCACCCGCGCACCTTCATCATCATTGGCCTCCTGCGCTCGACCCTCGACCCGGACGAGCTCTCCCGGCAGGGCACCCTAGAGTTTTAGCTGCAAGAGGCAGAGCCTATCATGGCACGCTCGATCATCCCGACCACCGAGCACATCGCACGCTCGATCCTCGTCCTGCGCGGTCAGCGCGTCTTGCTCGATACCGAGCTCGCAGACCTCTACGGCGTCACGACCAAGCGCTTCAACGAGCAGGTCCGCCGCAACCGCGAGCGCTTCCCGGCGGATTTCATGTTCCAGCTCACCGCCGAAGAGGCCGAGGCTTTGAGGTCGCAAATTGCGACCTCAAAAATCTCCGGCCGCGGCGGTCGCCGCTATCTTCCCTACGCTTTCACCGAGCACGGCGCCATCATGGCCGCCACCGTGCTCAACAGCCCCCGCGCCGTCGAGATGAGCGTCTATGTCGTGCGCGCCTTCGTGAAGCTGCGAGAGCTCCTGGTCTCGAACAAGGAGCTCGCCCGTCGTCTCGATGAGCTCGAGGCACGCATCGAGAAGAAGCTCGCCACTCATGACCAGGCCATCGCCGCCATCCTCTCGGCGATCCGTCAGCTCATGAACCCGCCGCCGCCCAAGCGCCGCCCGATCGGATTCACCGCCGACCTCAGCAAGAAGAGCTGAGATCTCAGCCAGCGGCCCTTGTGACCCAATGGGCCACAAAACTCCCTCCGCGGCTATCCTGCGTGCCCAGATTGCAACCTACTTGATTGGTCTAACCACGATGTTAGACACCTCATCCACCAAGATAAGTCTCTTCGGCCACTTTTCCCGATTGCCGACGAATCGACCGACTAGCGTCACCGTGATGACCTTGTCCTGAGTTCCCGGTTTTCCTGTAAAAAAGATTGCCTTGCGGAGTCGTTGCGCCGCCACGCTATGTGAGGCCCTAGCTGTATATTTAAATCCTATCCCGACCGCAGGGCATGCAGGATCACTTATCAGAGTGTATTCCTGGCCATCACTCTCGACCCTGCCCGAGACACTCACCACTTTTCCGTTGAACGCCTGCGAGTGATGCGCAATCTCGCAGATCGTCTGCTGCGGAGGAGGATCGGCTCGTGCAATACCGCCGTGGCCCATTACCAAGGCCGCCATCGTCCCGGCAAGAACACCGCTCCATCGCGGCCACGCTATAGCCACGGTCACTCTCCGCCTTCCCAATACTTCACATCCTCATCCGTCCGCTGGTTAACGGCCTGTTCTCGCAATCTGTCGGCAGCCGACGCGGGCCAGCTAGGATTCCATAGCCCCCGGACCGATTTGTCGTTCAGACCCTTGGAGACGTAAGACTGCACTTCCCATCCGTTGTGCTCCGCGGCTCGGTCTTCTTGGGGGTTAATCGGATCTCGCCCCCTAGCGCGCGCATCAATCCCATGCTGCCCCTCATGCGCCAACATACCAGCTTGTTCGCCCCTCGCATCCGCGCCTGGATACCCGGTTGTGTAGTACTTGGAAAAATCGCTGCCAAATGTAACCGTTACAGCCCCCGTCTTACTATCCATGGATGTTTGACCCAAGGCGGAAATGGTATCGCTGAAGTTAATCGTTACGCCGTTCTTCTCTCCTGCCTTCCCATAGAAGGCCAGCGCCTTTGAGACCGCAGCCGCTTGTGTCTTTGTTAATTTTCCACTCTTGACTGCAGCCTGCGCCGTGGAGATCGCAGTCCCCACCGCGTTGCAGTTGTCCTTACTACCAGAACACACGTAGAGGCCGGTCGGATCCCTTCCGTCAATGGGATCATTTCCGACATAGGCGTAAACATCGAGACCCGACGCGTGCTCGCCGTAAGCTGAGGGGATTTCCCCAGCGCGATCCGAGGGTTAACTGTCAAAGAGCCCGGCTGCGCGTGGCAGC
>Ga0070741_10002391_pt1 | contig 50833 bp, 40 predicted proteins | sample Coa_R1_4_FD_66440 | JGI IMG/M metagenome (GOLD analysis project Ga0070741, IMG submission 66440) | Surface soil microbial communities from Centralia Pennsylvania, which are recovering from an underground coalmine fire - Coalmine... | ecosystem: Environmental > Terrestrial > Soil > Unclassified ... | reverse complement strand
AGGATCTCCGCGTGCGCCACTTTGCCGTCCGGCCCGGGCATGCGGAACAACTCCTTTGCGCCGAACGCCCGTTTGTAAAAGTCGAGGGCTTTTGCTGCGCCGTTCACGGTAAGGTACGGGGTGGCCGTGTGATAGCCTTCGGGAATTGGCTTTACATTCTTCTTCATTGTGATCTCCTGTCGTGTCAAGTTTCAGCCCTTTATGAGCGGGCGGGCACCAGTACGACGTCTGAAAGTCCCGAAATCGACAACAGAAAAAGATTTTTTGGAGTGTAGCAACTTCGGCCGTGTCAGCACGATCGGGCAATTATTCTTCCGGTCTTTGTCGATTTTGGGGGCCTTGTGCGTCGTACTGTCGAAGCGGGAAACGAAACCTGCGAATCTGAAGGAGCCCGGCCATGAAACTCCCTATCGCGCTTGTAACATTGCTGCTAATTTGCAGTAGCAGCGCCGTCGCACCCGCGGCCGATCTCTACCCCAGTGCAGACAGGCTCGCATTCACGCGTTTGAAATCGCTCGTCGGGCACTGGGACGGCGACACAGCCTTCGGGCAGATTCGCCTGAGCTACGAACTCGCCTCGGACGGAAACGTGCTCCTGGAGCACGAGAGAATCGACGCCAGGCACGAGAACATGGTCACCGCGTACTACCTGGAGAATGGGAAACTCGCCCTCACTCACTACTGCGAAATTGGAAATCAGTCGCGGATGACGGCAAAGCGGATTGATCTAAGTAAAGGCGAGATTGATTTCGAATTCGCCGGCGCCGGGCACTCGGCAAGCGATCACATCAGCCATATGCAGTCCGTCATCGTCCGCCTGATTGACGCGGACCATTTTTCGAGTGACTGGACCATCTTCCAAAATGCGAAGCCTAGCCTCAGCGTGCGGGGCAGGTATGATCGAGTGATCGATTCCTCACTTCGCATGGAACTGACGCTTCTCAAATTGTGGTGGAAGCTCCAGAACTCAACCGGGTGGGGTTCACAGGCGTTACGCTAAGGCAACTGATTCAACGGAAATTAAAAGGAGACGCCGTGCCGCAATTCTTGTTTTTACTTTACGACGACCCGAGCAAGTGGCGGGAAATGTCACCCCAGGAACTGCAAACCGCCAACAAGAAATACATGGGGTGGGGCGAAAAAGCTCGCCAGGCCGGCTTTGTGCGAGCGGGACAAAAACTAGTGGACGATGCTGGAAAGGTGCTGCGCGGACCGCAGCGCGCCGCTACCGATGGTCCTTACAGCGAAACCAAGGAACTGGCGGGTGGCTACTACGTAATTGAAGCCGCAAACTATGACGAAGCGGTCCGCGGCGCGCTCGATCACCCTCACTTGCAGTACGGAGGCACCATCGAGATACGGCAGGTTGAGGAATTACCCTCTCAGCCCACCTAGGCTCCAGACGGCGGTGTGCATCGGCATCGAGATCGCGAACAAAAAGGAGGGACGTCCCGAATGGAACGCCCCATTAACAAAGAAAATCTTCTCAGAAGCGAAACACAATGCCGGCGGATGGTTGCGCAACGTGAGTGACGGTATCGGTATTCAAAGCGCGGAAACCGAAGTCTGGAGTGCTATAGACCAGCCCGCGGTACTCCGCCCGCAACGAGACATGCCGAACGATAGGAAAATCGGCGCCGCCTCCGTAAACAAAAACACCGGTCGTTTGTTGTTGTGCACCGGCAACCGTACCGAACAGATTATTAGTGGGATCAAAGACCAGGGCCCCGCCCTCGGCAAGAACGTAGGGACTGATCCTGAACCGGCGAGGTGTGGGCAAGCTTACTACTAGCCCGCCGGTGGCCTGGTGAACATTGGCCTGAATCCTGGACAGCCCGGCGGGAGCAAAGAACTGCTGGGTGTTGCGGTCGTAGCCATAGACGCCCTCGGCCGCGAGCCAGCGGTTGAAATGGTAGCGGTAGCCGACGAGAAAACCGCCGGTCTCCGAACCGCGCTGGGTAATCCCATTTCCGCTGGAGTCCTTGGTAAAGAAACCCGTGCCTTGCAAGCTGATTTCGGAACGATTTTCCTGGGCCGCGGCAACGGTAGTCGCCAACAGAATCGCACCGACTATGATGAGTAATTTTGTTTTCAAATTTCCCTCCTACCCGGATTTGCGCAGCGATCTTGCGTTGCTTGTCACTGCTCAGGATGGCAAGTTGCATCGGCGTTGCCAAAGTAGGTGGGTTGCTAGGGGATTCAGAACTCTCTGATACTCAGCAAGCTACCGTAACTCTCACTTTCTATGTCATGCGCAATTATCATCGGTTGTCGAAAGGCGTTCGACAAATGTCGATGAATTGCGACATCTTTATCGCATCGTTTGACGGCGTGTTTCATCAGATTAGGAAAGCCGCCGTCACTCATTGCGCATTGGGGCGCAGTGTCGTTCGCGCGATTCCACGAATGTTAGCGATTGATCAACTAATGAGATCATCTTCATGAGCGCCATCGCACAAGTCCCATCAGAAATGGAAAGCGTCCGCTACGAGGGACTGCTGCGGGCAGCCAACGCTATTGCTGCGTGTAATGATTGCGATTCCGCAGCCGAACGCCTGACTCGCGAACTGCATAAGGTCATATCTTTCGATTTTCTCCAGGTAACTGCCTTTGAGAGCGACACGACTCGGGTTGTTTGGCAACTTACCGATTTTCGCGGCAAAACCGAAAATGGACGGCCATGTGAAGCGTCCGCTCCCTCTCAAAATAGCCCCGTTCTTTGGGTTTACGAGAATGGTGAACCTGTCATAGTTGGGGATTGGAGCCGCAGCGCGCATTTCCTGGAATACGCGTCGCAAATGACGGATCTTGGAATTCGATCCACTTGCCTGCTGGCTTTGACACGCGGCGAACGGCGCATCGGCGTCTTAACTCTTGGCAGCGGGATCGAGAACTCTTATCCGGCGGAGGATATCCGCTTTCTGTGCCTGGTCGCGGATCAAATTGCCCTGGCGCTGGATGCCACGGTCAATTTCTATGCGTCTCAACGCGCCCAACATCGGCTCAAGCTCATCCTCGACCTGACCAACCAGGTTGTATCGAACTTGGCCTTTGATGACCTGCTGCATGCTATCTCTGCCAGCGTGCGACAGACTATGCAGTGCGACGCCGCGGCCATTATGTTGCCCGAGGCAGACGGCAAAATGTTGCGCGTTCATGCGCTCGATTTTCCCGATAGCAAGGGCTTCTTCACCGAAGGTGGTGTGATGCCGATCGAGGGCACCATGCCGGGCGAGACTCTGCGGACGGGTAAGCCGGCGGTGATGAATCGGCTAGACCCCTCCGTGGTTCCACCCGAGATGTACGCAAAGGCATCGGGGGAAGGCATGAATTCTTTTTGCGATGTAGCGCTCATCAGCCGTAATCGAATGCTGGGGGTGCTGGCTGTGGCCAGCCGGGAAGAAAATGCGTTCGATGAGGATGAGGTTGGCTTCCTGTCTCAAGTCGCCAGTCAGGTTGCCATCGCCATCGAAAACGCGCTCGCGTACGGCGAGATTGCCGAACTCAAAGACAAATTGGCCCAGGAAAAGCTGTACCTTGAAGACGAAATCCGCGGCGAGATGGATTTCGAAGGCATTGTCGGACAAAGTTCCGCCTTACGCCATGTCCTGAGCTTGGTCGAGACCGTCGCTCCCAGTGACTCGACGGTATTGCTGCTGGGCGAAACCGGCACCGGGAAGGAGTTGATCGCGCGCGCCATCCACGATCGCAGCCGGCGCAAAGACCGCACTTTCGTAAAGCTAAACTGCGCGGCGATTCCCACCGGTCTGCTCGAAAGTGAGCTCTTCGGACACGAACGAGGCGCTTTTACCGGAGCCATCTCCCAGAAGATCGGGCGTCTTGAGCTCGCAGACGGTGGCTCGCTTTTTCTCGACGAGGTTGGCGATATTCCGCTTGAGATTCAGCCAAAGCTGCTGCGCGCACTGCAAGAAAGAGAATTCGAGCGTTTGGGCAGCACTCGCACTAAGAGAGTGGACGTCCGGCTGGTGGCCGCTACCAATCGCGACCTTGAGAAAATGATCGAGAGCCGCGAGTTCCGCAGCGATCTCTATTACCGGCTGAACGTGTTTCCCATACGCATCCCACCCCTGCGCGAGCGTCCTGAAGACATTCCGCTGCTGGTTCGTTACTTCGCACAGAAGTATGGGCGGCGCATGGAAAAGCAGATCGAGTCCATTCCCGCGGCTGCGATGAAGAAGCTGACTCACTGGCACTGGCCTGGCAACATTCGTGAGCTTGAGAACTTTATTGAACGTTCTGTGATTCTGACCCACGGCCCGGCGCTCCAGGTGCCGACCGGCGAGCTGACGAATCACGCAACACAGGTTGCACCGACAACAACCCGCGACATCGCGGAACGCGAACAGATCCTGCGCATACTGAAAGAGACGAACGGACGAGTTGCCGGCCCGGACGGCGCCGCCGCACGCATGGGATTGAAGCGCACGACGCTGATTTCGCGTATGAAAAAGCTCGGCATCGATCCACGGCGTGTCTCCTGACTACCGCGTCCCCGTCTTCGATCTGAGTCTTCACATAAAAAAAGTAGGCGCCCGTAGTTTGGCACTCCTTGTGCACTGACACCTGCCATGATCATTCAGGTCGTCGTCGGAAGTATTTCCACTGCGGCAATCTTGTTCTATGGCTTTTTTCTAACCGCTCTGATGTTTGACGGCAAGCGCGTAAACCAAGGCGATGCCGTGAGGCCGGACAATGTCCGCGCGTTCCCCAAGAAAGCAGATTGTCCTCAAATCCCTTGTTCTGACAGCCCAACTTTACGCGCGGCGTAAATACATCGCGCCGCCGATCACCACTTAAGACTCAATATAGCTTCGTAATCGTCCAGCCCCCACGAGATGTGTCGACAGTGACTTCGACACTTTTCGACAGTTGCTGTCGAAGCTCAACAAAATTTCGCAATTCAGGCGTTTCCAACCGTGTCTGAGAGCCTGCGTTTGGCCAGACGATTGCCTGCTCCTGGTTGGGCAGGCGCGGAATGCTGAGAATCTCGACAATCGACACATCAACCGAGTGTCGCCTCGTTCTGGAAGGAAAGATGGTTGAGCCCTGGGTTGCCGAATTCACGAGAAACAGCAATAAGGTTTTGGAATCTATTGCGGGGCGGCGGCTCGTCATCGATCTCGAAAATGTGACCGTCATCAGCCGCGAAGCAGAGAGTGCCCTTTTGGAAGTTATGAAGCGGGGAGCAAAGTTCTGTTGCAACGGTGTTCTGACGCGGCACGTGCTGAAGCAGTTGGAGCATCAGTGCCCTTGTCGGGTTTCTGCCAGGTCGCGGTCCATAAGAGCCCGCGGCCAGCGAGCGAAATAAAGGGGAGGGAGAATGTCTCAGGTTCAAAATACTAAGAAGCCCTTGACCTACGCAACCAGCCAGGACTTCTGTCGGATCTTCCATGAAAATATGAATAGCCTCTACCTTTTAAGCCTGTTGTTGACCGCCGACGAGGGTAAGGCAGAGCGTTGCTACGTCCACGGCTTGGAAGACTGCAACGACGGCGGTCCAGTGTTTAAAGAATGGGCCCACTCCTGGGCGCGGCGCACTATCGTGCAAAATGCAATTCGGATGATCGCACCGCGTGCTGATACCCGCGAAATTGGCAATAACGGACCTGCGCGGAACGTGGCAGCCAGTTTCGCCTTGGCGTCCCTCCTCGAGCTGAAAGCATTCGATCGCTTCGCCTATGTATTGTCTGTGCTGGAGAAGTACTCCGACCACGATTGCTCGCTGCTGCTGGGCTGCTCTCACCAGGACGTCGTAAATGGCCGTTCACGCGCTTCACAGCATCTGGCAAGCACAGGCAACGTTGATCCCCTACCTGGCCGGAGCCTTCAGGCTGGCGCCGCTGCCGCACACTAATAGCTTTGCTCAATTCATTTCTGAGAAAGCACACACATCCGAAGGCAGAACCGACGGTCGCGAACATGCGAAAGTGATAAATATAGCGTCGATAAAGTCCGGACGGTTCGATCGGCGGCTATGAACTCAGAGTACCCAAATGTTGCTACTGACGTCGGCACACAACGCCGACTCCGCTCTTCTGCGGGACGCAGATCGCTCTCCCGTATGGTCACGTTCGTCGCTCTCGTTCAATCGATCCTTTCCCTGGCGCACTGGTTCGTCTACCAGACATGGAGCTTTTTCATCCCGCGAGCGGCAACTCCTGACGCCAATGCACTGCGACTCGCACTAGGCTTACTGTCGGTCTCTTTCATCACCGCCTCCCTTCTCGCGCATCGCTATGACAATTCCTTGGTGCGGGCGTATTACACCATCGCCGCGGTCTGGTTAGGGACTCTGAACTTCCTCTTTCTGGGGGCGATCTCCTGCTGGATTTTCTATGTTGCTGCGCTTCTGCTTCGAGTCCATCTGAATCTCCCGGTACTTGCAGCCGTTATCTTGGGCGCAACAGCTTTAGCCAGCATCTATGGGTTGCTCAACGCACGTCGCATTCGGGTCAAACGGATCGCGGTAAATTTGCCGGGCTTGCCGCCATCATGGCGGGGACGTATTGCCGCGCACGTCACCGATACACATCTGGGACATGTGAATGGGGCCGCCTTTCTCCGGCGGATCGTTGCCATGTTGCGCCAATATCAACCAGACATCGTATTCGTGACCGGCGATATGTACGACGGAACGCGCGCCGATGTGGCGGCTCTCGCTGCGCCCTGGCTCGACCTCGCGCCGCCGTTCGGCGCCTACTTTGTAACCGGGAACCACGAGGAGTTTTCGGATCCAAAGAAGTATCTGGACGCCATTCGCGGTGCGGGCGTCTCTGTGTTAGCGAACGACAAGGTAGTCGTGGACGGATTGCAAGTTGTGGGCGTGTATTACCACGACACAGTTAATTCCGCCCGCCTCCGATCCATCCTGCAGCGCGCCTTATTGGATCGCGAGCGGGCCAGTATTTTCCTGTCTCACGCCCCTTATGGGTTGGCAATTGCGGACGAACTTGGCGTCTCTCTCCAACTCTCCGGCCATACCCACGGGGGTCAACTTTTCCCCTTTACCTGGTTTACTCGCCGCGTTTTTGGCGAGTACACGTATGGTCTCAAGCGCTTTCGCGACCTGCTCGTCTACACGTCGACTGGCGCCGGCACCTGGGGTCCGCCCATGCGGATAGGGACCTCGCCTGAGATCGTGCTCATCGAATTCGCGTAGCCAACTTCGCGAGATAAGCCGGCGCGTCGCTGCCGTACACATTCTCAAGCCGCGCAAACCGGCGGTGTTCCCTGGCGTTTCCAGAACATTACCTAGACGGGTAAACAGCCAACGACCGTAGTCCCTGACTCTGAGAATCCGGCGCATGGGAATGCGAAGTCTCGGTCAACTCGCATGAATCTCCATTGACCTGCAACTGCAAAACGCCAATCGCCGATAGCAGGCCGTCCTCAGCCACATAGACATAGCCGCCATTACCGGTGTTGCTGGCGGTCGCCAAGCCCGCCCCATAAAACCAGCCCACTCCAAAGCCCTTCAGTACGGGTGAGGTGCATCCTGCGGAAACGACGCCAATGGTCTTGTCGAAGAAGGCGGCTGTAACCGTGCCACTTTTGTTGTTATCGACGAAAAGCATGCTCTCGTCGGGGCTGAGCAACACGTTGTTCGCGTCCACGCCGCCCCCGACGGTGTATACGACTGTGGCTGCCAGTTTTCCTGAGGAGATGTCGGAAACCTCCACGGTGGTAGTTCCCGAAATATCGCCGAAGATGGCATAATACCCGTCCTGCGTCAGCACGACTCCACTTGGATTGTTTCCAGTTTTCGAGCCGCTTGAGAACTGCTCGTCACCATTGGGCACCGGCACTCCATTGGAGATGTCGAAGGATTCGATGGAACCATCACCGTACGTGACCACCAGGACATTCCCATTCGCCGCCATCGGGCCAGCCATCCCCAGATCTTTCCCGATCGCATCAACATCTTTTATGAACTGCAGCTTGCAACCTGGCTGGATCTTGTAGGTTGCGATGGTATAGGTTCCGCTATAGCTCGCATAGACAAAGCGGTCGTTAGCCGCCAACGTGACACCATTCAGGCCGCCATTATCCAAGCTGGAGCCTGGGAAGTCGCCGGTGACCTTTTGGGTGCTCAGCACAATTCCTGCAACATCGCTGGAAGCTGAATCCGCAGCAAAGACACACTGCTGGACGCCGTCACTGGCCAGCAGCACGCCAACTCCAGCAAAGTAACCGCCGTCCAGGCCCTGTCCGCCGGTCGGGATCACCTTCTTGCCTACAAACTTTGGGCCATCGGGGCTGGCCTCCACTGAATAAATGGTCACTGTGTTTGGGCCGAAGACGTCGTCGTTGGTAATGAGATACCGCGGGTGGGTGGCTGCGAATCCGCTGGTAGAAATGAGCGCAATAAGCAGAGAGGTACAAGCGATGGTCGAAATTTTTTTACCGAACCGATTCATTTGACTCCTTGGGACCCCTAAACCGACAAGCGAAGCAAAATAACATAGGTTCTGACCAGTACTCAACCAGGGTGCCCCCCAAACAGAGCCAGCAGCGCCAGCTTTGGCGCTGATGAGTGCGCGGCCAGATCCCGATCGAGCAGCCCTCTTCGGAGAAGCTGCATCCCAAAAGCACTTCCAAGAAGAGGGAAGCAGGCATGCAAGCTTTTCAGTTCCGCCTATCCTGCGCGATGGTCGTTGCCGTCGCGTTGCTGCTCACAACTATCTCCGTGGCTCAACCCAACAGCTCGCCCAGCGCTTCGACCATTCAATGCAATATCACTCCGTTTCAGATTCCTGGTCCGACATCTTCTCCAGGCGCAGCTGGCATCAACGATTTCGACACCATCGTTGGGTCAGTGACCTACGATCTCACGAAGGCCGAGGGCTTCATTCGCCTTCGCAATGGACATATCACTACTTTTCTTGCGCCCGGCGTCTCCGACACTTGGCTGACCGGGATCAATGACAGCAATGCTCTCGCAGGTGACGCGACCACCGGTTTTGTCTACCAGAACGGGACCTACACTTATCCCAGCTATCCCGGTGCGGTATATACCGGGGTCAATGGCATCAACAACAACGGGGACGTAGTCGGGCAATGGCAGGACAGCAGCAATCAGTTTCAGGGCTATCTGCTGGTGAAGGGCCAATACACGAACCTACAATTTCCTGGTGGCAACAACACAAATCCGACGGGTGTGAACGATAGCGATGTCGTGGTCGGCAACTTCCTAGACGCCTCGTTTACGCAGCACGGCTTTGTTTATGCGGTGGGCAAATATCAGCAAATCGATTTTCCCGGCGCTTCGAGCACGGTCGTTGCTGACATAAACGACAATAATGAAATGGTGGGCTGGTATTGGCCGGCTTTAGGACAGATCAGCGGGTTCGTTTACTTGAATGGGCAATTTAAGACCCTGGTGATCCCTAATGCCAACGACGGAGTTTCCATCAGTGCAGTAAACAAGGCAGGACACATCGCAGGCGTAATGGGTGTTACCAACCGAACCGACGTCGTATTCCTGGGAGTGAACTGCCACTGATTCTCTAGTGTGAATGGATAGGGCCGGGCGTCAATCTTTGGCGCCCGAGCATATCCGCTCAGTGAGTGGCTTCTAAACGGGCGATTTCCTGAGCGAACAAGGGATTGGCAGGAAATTCGGTATGCAGGGATTCCAGCAATTCTCGCGCGCGCACTATATCTTTTTCGCGCACATATGCGATAGCCAGCAGAATACGCGCAAACGGCGCAAGGTAATGCCCCTTTGCTGCTGTTAACTGCAACTCGGCCATGCCCGCCTGCTTATCAGCAGAGACGCCACCCAGCCGCAAAAACCAGCGAACCGGCGCCGCCATGGTGCCCGTGATGTATTTGCTGATACCGGCGCCGAGATGCGCGTCATAACAGGACGGATCCACCGCCAGCAGTTGGTTAGCCCAGTTGCTGGCATCGCGCGTGTAGTGCAAAGATGCCAGGTTTCGCTTTTCGATGAGGGCGGCATAGTCGGCGCGAAGTCCTGAGGCGAGGGTCATGGCAAACAATGCGTCACGATCCTTAGGATCATGCCCGAGACGGACGCGCGAAAGGCTTTCGGATCTATCGAGAGTTGCGTAGATCTCATCGCGGACTGATGTGTCGGGCGTTAGCTTTTTCCGGGAGGCAAAGGCCGTGTCGCTCGCATAAAACTGTGCCTGCAGGATTCCCAGCCGGTTGAATTCTGAAAAAAGCAAGCCGGCACCCTCGCTAACCGGTCCGAGAGGATTATCGGGATGGCCTTTACCCCAGGCCGAGAACTCACTCTGGGCACCGGCGAAATCCAGCTCGTAGAGGTCGCGATATCCAAGATCGAGCGACGCAGCTTTGCCGTTGTCCGCGGCAGCAGGTAATTCGAGAGTGCACAAGGTCAGCAGCACCACAAGCAATTGCAGTACACTGACGCATTTGAAAAATCGCTGGTTCATGAAATTCTTGGGCTCACAATTTGCGTCCGACAACCCACAGACCGAAATCCTCTGGGCCTGATCTGTTAGATGCTTTATAGCTCGATGCTCCTGGATTTTCGGTCACTCAATCGGTAAAACTTTGTAAAAAGATTGTCACCCGATGCGATGCATAGCGCCTCCCAAAGTTATGAGGGGATAAGAAGTGAGTAATGATTTCGAAGTATACGCACCGGGCTGGCCCGGAATCCCGCCCCGCTGGACCTCGAGCGCCAAAGCCGGCGTGGGTACGGCGCTGACCCTCCATAGCCGCGTGTGGTTCACAATGAGCCACGGAATTCTCAATGAGGTTTACTTCCCGCGCGTTGACCAGGCCTGCACGCGCGACATGGGCCTCCTGATCACCGATAATTCAGGCTATTTTTCCGAAGAAAAACGGCATTGCAGCTTCGAGAATATCCCGCTCGAGCCGGGAGTTCCTGTTTATGAATTGACTAACACGTCACTCGATGGCCGATACCGGATCGAGAAGGAAATCTTCAGTGATCCGTACCGCAATGTAATCCTGCAGAAGGTCCGGTTTCATGTGCTGAAGGGCCAGTTGAAGGACTATCGAGTGTACGTTCTGCTGGCGCCGCATCTTGAAAATTTTGGGAATGGCAATACGGGATGGCTTGGCGATTACAAAGGCGTTCCAATGCTATTTGCGGAGCGGGGAGCGACTGCCTTGGGTCTGGCGTGCTCTTCGCCGTGGCGGAAGCGGTCAGTGGGCTTTGTCGGGGTTTCGGATGGATGGCAGGACATCTCGCAACATGGCGAAATGCAATGGGAATACACGCGGGCGGAAAACGGAAACATCGCCCTTGCTGGGGAAATAGACATTCAAGCCTCAAACGGAGAATTCGTGCTCGGGCTGGGTCTTGGAGGCATTTGGGCGGAAGCTGGACAGCAGGTGCTCTCCACGTTGCTTGAGGACTATGAAGATGTGCGGTCCCAGTATGTCTCGCATTGGAAAATCTGGCAGAAATCATTGCTGAATCTCGACGCGAGCCAGCGGGAGTGCGATCTTTACCGCGCGAGTATGGCGGTCTTGCGAGCTCATGAATCAAAAGATTTCCTGGGCGGCACCATTGCCAGCCTGTCTATTCCCTGGGGCTTCAATAAGGGAGATGAGGACCTCGGCGGCTATCACCTTGTCTGGCCGCGCGATCTGGTGGAAACAGCAATTGGATTTCTCGCCGGGGGCGCGGTTATCGACGCTCTTCGTGTTCTGCGATATTTGGAGGTAACCCAGGAAAGCGACGGCCACTGGCCGCAGAACATGTGGCTCGATGGCCGTGCGTACTGGAGTGGACTGCAGATGGATGAGACGGCCTTCCCCATTCTGCTGGTCGATATCCTGCGGCGCAAGGCTCCAAAGGAACTAGGCTCGCTCGCCCGCTGGTGGCCAATGGTGAAAAAGGCGGCTGGGTTCCTTGTTCGCAATGGACCGGTAACCCAACAGGACCGGTGGGAGGAGGATGGCGGGTATTCTCCCTTTACGTTGGCCGTTGAAATCGCCGCGCTCCTGGCAGCAGCGGATATAGCTGACTCGGTCGGGCGGTCCGCGACTGCGGGCTACCTGCGGGACGCCGCCGACAACTGGAACGACAACGTTGAACGCTGGACCTACGCCACGGATACACTCCTGGCCAAGCAGGTCGGCGTTGATGGTTACTATGTGCGGATCACGCCGCCCGAACTGGACGGTGCGGACTCCCCCCTGCATGGATTCGTGCCGATCAAGAACCGTCCACTGGATCAAGCCAACGATGAAGCGGTCCATGTGATCAGTCCCGACAGTCTGGCCCTCGTTCGGTTCGGCTTACGTGCGCCCAGCGATCCGCGAATTCTGAACACCATCAAAGTCATCGATGCGCTGCTGCGGGTGAAGCTGCCACAGGGGCCGTGCTGGTATCGGTATAACGGGGATGGTTATGGCGAACATGAGGACGGCTCCGCTTTCGACGGAACGGGGATAGGCAGACCCTGGCCGTTGCTGGCCGGTGAGCGCGCTCATTACGAATTGGCGGCGGGCAGGCCAGACACTGCGGAGGCGCTTTTGCGTGTCATGGAAGGATCGACCGAGGGCAGCCGGCTAATCCCTGAACAGGTTTGGGACGGCAAAGACATTCCTGAGCGGGAGCTGTTTCTCGGGAAACCTTCGGGGTCGGCATGTCCCCTGGTGTGGGCCCACGCTGAATACATTAAACTGCGCCGATCCTTGCTCGACGGCGAAGTCTTCGATCAGCCCCCACAACCAGTACAGCGGTACCAGCGCGAGAAGAAGACCTCGGCTTATTTCGGCTGGCGCTATAACAACAAGCCTCGCTCTATGCCTTGTGGGAAGATCTTGCGATTCGTGCTGCTCTCGCCGGCTATGGTGCATTGGAGCTTCGATCAGTGGCATACAACCAAGGATACAAACAGCATCGCTACCGGGCTGGGCGTTCACGTTGCTGACGTGCCTTCTGACAAGCTGAGATGCGGCCAGGAGATTTGGTTTACATTTTACTGGCGTGAATCTGAGCGATGGGAAGGAGCAGATTTTGCAGTGAAGGTAGAGTGAAGTAGAGACGCCGGTCACAAGCCGCAGCCGCTGGAGTTTGCCGGGCATGTTGAAGCGCTGGCCCGCAAACGAAACTTTCAGCAGCAGCTTCCAAATTTAAGATGCGACGTGGTTAATGACCCATTCGGAAGCTTGCCACCTGCGCTGGTTCGGCGGCGTCAGGTTCGCCGCCCCAGCCTTGACGAGAAATATTCACGTAGAGCAACGCCGCGCAAACAGCGGAGCCAAGAAGCAAACCGATCCCCAGCCCTAATGGACCCATGAGCACATGCCCGAGGCCAAATAGTGCCAGGTAGACCATCGCGCACCCGAGTATCCACGCGATGAGGTTGCTTCCCAGGTCGCGCGTGGCGGGCACTTCTGGAGTCAACTGCGCGATGGGCTGCCATCCGCGGACGTCAGGCCGGGCCTTGCGATAGAAGTCGACGAGAATGCGCTCGCTCTCAGGACTCGTCAAAAAGGTCACAGAAACCCAGACCACTGTGGTCACAACGGTGGTCAATAGAGCTCGCGCCGCTGAATCGACGGCCGAGCCGCCCGGGTAAAAATTGGCTACCCTCAATCCCACGCTCACCAGCAGCGCAGTCGCCATAGCCGAGATCTCGCTCCAGGCGTTAATTCGCCACCAATACCAGCGCAGAAGATACACGCCTCCCGTGCCGGCGCCCGCTTCAAGAACGACCCGCCAGCCTTCGCCTACCGACGTCAGCAACGCGGAAACCAGCGCCGAGCAGATCACCAGCAATACGGTTACGAGTCGGGATGCAACCACGTAATGGTTTTCAGTGGCATGCTGCTTCACAAAGCGACGATAGAAGTCCGCGACCAGGTACGAAGCGCCCCAGTTCAATTGCGTCGCAATGGTCGACATAAAAGCCGCCATGAATCCGGCGATCACAATCCCTCGTAGCGCCGGCGGAACATAGTGAGAGACAACCAGCATGTAACCGGTTTCCGGGTGATCGAGATGGGGATAAAGAACGATAGCCGCAAGCCCGGTAAGTATCCAGGGCCAGGGGCGGAGCGCGTAGTGTGCAACGTTGAACCATAGTACGGAAAGTAATCCGTTCTTCTCATCTCGAGAACTGAAGATGCGTTGCGCGATATAACCGCCGCCCCCCGGTTCAGCCCCCGGATACCAGAAGGCCCACCATTGCACTCCGATATTGACCAGGAAGGATAGGCCACTGAGTACCCAGAGCGCTTCTTCGCGAATAGGCCGCGAAAAGTCCGGGAAGAATGCCGTCGGATCTCCGGTCCCGGGGCCAGCAGCTACACGCATTGCCGCTAATTTATCGAGCAGCGCTGTCATCCCGCCCGCCGCATGGATCGCGTACCAGGCCACTCCGATCACGATCGCCATCTTGAGGGCAAACTGGAAAAGGTCGGTCCACAAAACGCCCCAAAGTCCTCCTAATGCCACATAGAGACCGGTGAAGGGGATCAGGAAGAACACGCAGATCGCAAGAGCATTTCGGTCAGTGACTCCCAGCGTAGTGGCGACAATGCTGGTCATCGCCTTAGTAACCCAGCCGAGTATCAGGCAATTCATCAGCAGGCCGAGATAGATGGCGCGAAAACCGCGCAGAAACGCAGCCGGCTTTCCGGAGTAACGCATCTCTGCAAACTGCACGTCCGTGAGCAAGCCGGAACGGCGCCACAGCCGGGCAAACAGAAACACCGTCATCATGCCCGAAAGAAGAAAAGCCCACCACAGCCAGTTCCCTGCTATGCCTTGCGTATACACGAGTCCCGTAACGACCAGAGGCGTATCCGCCGCAAAGGTCGTGGCCACCATCGACGTGCCGGCTAGCCACCAACTTACATTGCGTCCGGAAACAAAATAATCGTCAACGCTTTTACCGGAACGGCCGCGGAAATAGAGTCCCAGGAACAGCGTGATCAGCAGGTAGCCGACAATGGCCGACCAGTCGAGGAGGGTGAAGTTCATGGCGGATAAGAATACTGCAGTGGCAAAAGAATGTCGTGATGTTTTGCGGGATTAAAAGGTTTTTGTCGAGTTGTTGACCGCATCGGGAAACAGCTTTAAACGCGGGTGCACGCACTTACGGGTTGGGCGACGTTCACCCCGTGTATACCAATTCCACCACCGTGCAGTCGTCTCCGAGGGGGGTGCCTGCGCAAAAGCCAGAGACCGCTGAAAAGATATCTTCCAGGTTGGAGCTCCTGGCGGCAACGTCCTCGAGACGCTCGTTATCGAAGAACTCTCCGCTCGCGTTTTCTGCTTCGGTAACGCCATCAGTTACCAGCACCAGGCGGTCACCCGGTCTGAGCTGGCAGTGATCGCTGGCATAAGTCGCATCCGAAAGCAGGCCTACGGGAAGGTTCCCATGTTCGGGTCGCGCCACTTTGTGATCGGAGACAAGCAGCGGGGGAATGTGCCCACAGTTTACGTATTCCAATTTGCCGTCTTTGTTCACCCGCGCAATTAACACAGTCGCGTACTTTTCTCCGAGGTGCTTCTGGGTGAAAAAGCGATTGACTGCGGCGACGATCTCGGGGAGCGGCATTCCCGCAATAAGGTGCGAGTAAACCATGCCCTGGAGCGTGGACGCGAGAAGCGCCGCGGAGACACCTTTACCACTGACGTCCGCTAGTACGACGGCAAGCCCGTCGTCCGTGTTCACTGCATCGAAGAAGTCTCCACCGATTTCTTTACATGAAAGATTCCTGCCGCGCAGCGTTGCGAACGGCACTTCCGGGATGGTCACCGCCATAAGCCGCTGCTGAATGGATGCGGCGATCGACAATTCCTGCTGGTAACGCCTTGCGGATTCTTCCGCCTGCACCAGTCGGGCATTTTCGATCAGCGAGGCGGCCTCACGGGCGATCGCGCGAAGGATGTCATTACTGACGCTGGAAATGTCGCGCGAGGCGAAGCGGGAATCCACATACAGTGCTCCCGTTACTTCACTTCCAGGTGCCGGCGACTCGCCCAATTCCCGGCGAATGGTCTGCACTTGCGGCTTGCGCAGCGGCATGCAGATCACCGTCCGCAAGTCGTAAGCGACAATGCTTTTCCGGCCTGCCAGATCAAGCGACTGGCTTGTATCTGTAATCAGAAATTCGGAATTTGAATTCAGCGCCTCGTCCAGAATCGAGTGCGAAATCGTCTTATCGTCGAGCAGCGGCTCGCCTTTGTGATTGCGCCCTGCAGCCAAACGTAAACTGCCCTGCTCATCTTTCAGGAAAATGTAGCCCCGCTCAGCGCGCGTAAGCTTTAGCGTGGCATCGATAAGCGTGACCAGGATTTCGTCGAGGACGCCAATAGTGTTCAGCTTGCGAGCAGCTTCCAGGAACAGCGTCAGCTTTTCCAGGTCCGTGGCTTCCGTCGAAATCTGGATGCCCGAGATTTGGCTCAGGAACTCGCGCGCTGTGTTGGACGTGGAGTGCATGGGGTTGAAGATGACGTAGGCAACGTCTCGCACCCCGAACTCCAGGCGGTCATTGCGCTGCAGCTTTTGCCGCTGCACGCGCTCTCCGTTGACGAAAGTTCCGTGCTTGCTGCCCTGGTCGACTACAAAGAATTCTCCGTTCTCTGACACGATCACCGCATGATCACGCGAGACGCGCGGGTCAGGTATGACCAGGTCTTTGTCCACCTTCCTGCCCACCGTAAATGGTGTGTGATTGAGGATGAGCGAGCGCTGCTCGTTGCCCTGGACGCAGATCAGCGAAGGAAATATGCCTGAACCTGGATCGGAAACGGGCCCGGTGATGGGTTGAAAAGCCATGCGACGAAGTATCGCTCAACAATGCCAGCAACGCAGACTATCAGCTTGCCATGCTCTGCGCTACATCATGACACTATCGGCGGCCGGATGAAAGGTTTGCTTGCTCTGGCGCGAGTGCTGGGATTCACGCCTCCCGATCAGACCGTCTTGCTCTTCGACACTGAATTTTGAAATGCAGCAATCGCCTGTTGCTGGTTGTCATAGACCTCAAAAACCGTAACCAGTTTGGTGACTTGTAATGTGTCCCGCAGCCGTGCGCTCAGGCCGCACAGCTTGATATCGGCGCCGGCGCCCCGCGCAGACGAATACACTCCCACCAGGGTTCCCAGCCCACCACTGTCGATATAAGTGACTTGTGACAAGTCGAGCACCACGTTCTTGGTGGAACTCAGTACGCTTTTCAAGGCTTCACGCAGGCTCGTAGCCTCTTCGCCGAAGGCGATCCGTCCGTGACAGGAAACCACCGTAACCCCGTCCGAGACGCGAGTTTCCAGCTTCAGATTCATTCTTCCTCCGTCTTGCGGCGAAGCGATAAGGGTCTGAGAAGACTAGCGCGGGCGATGACAAGATGCAAGCTGCGCTACTCGATTCGTTCGATGCGGCGAAGCGCTAGGGCTTGGTCGTGCGATTCGCGAACTCGAAAGCAAGTATCGTCAGTATTGAAAGCACTGCCAGAGGAATCGGCACGGTGGTCAAGAGCGGAAGCTGCCACCCCTGTTGCACAGCATGCGGCGACATGACGACCGACGCAGCAGTCAAGCTTATGGCCGCGAACCACTGCCAGAGAATTAGAAAAGTGCCCATGCTTACCAATAATCTGGCCAAGGCACCTCTACGCCATAACGCTGTCGTGTACTGCACGGTGAGGAAAATGCCGGGTAGTAGCAAGAGCTGGTTGTAAGGCGCGAAGGTTGGGATGACTACAACCGTCACCGCCAGAACCAAAGCCAGTATCAGGCGAAAATTTCTTGTCTCGGCAGAGGCTCTACCGAAGCGCCGATAAACCGGAATGAGCATTGCAAAGGTTAGCGCGGTGAAGACCCGGCCGAGTGGCGCGGGTAGCAGGACATCGAGCAGCGATCTGCCACCCGTGTAATGCGAATAATTGGACACGGCAATCCGAAATTCGGTTATCCAGCCTGGCAGTAACAGTTCGGCGCCGACGATAAGAACTGTTATGGTCGAGAGAAAACCCCAAAGGAAATTCTGCCGGGACCGCCATCCGGACAGTGCCCACAAGGCCAGCCATGCGAACAGCAAGAAGACCAATTGTGGCTTGACCGTGGCGACCGCTAACAGCACACCAGCAAGAAATAGCTGTCCGGAGACGAGCAACGCAAGACTCGCGGCGATAAGAGACGAGATCAACAAGCTGAGTTGCTGAAGCTTTATGCCCTGCACTGCGGGAAAGCTGCCAAGCGTCAGAACCGTGCACACGAAAACCAGGCACCTCGATTGCCAGCGCAATGCCTTCAGCCATAGCCACACGCCACCCGCAGTCAGGACAGCCAGCAGCCAGCCAAAGCCTATTCGGAGCGCCTCAAAAGGCGCACTCACAAATGGAGCTAATAGAAAAACGACATACAACGGATAAGCAAATGCCTGCTGGTCCTTGGGATCATTTTGCCGCGACGCATCCAATCGCCGCCCGTAGTAACCCGCCTGGATCTCCCGCGTCACTTCTTCGCTGTAGGGATCGCGATGGTGCAGAAGCAGTTCGCGGGCGCCCAACCAACGTGGATAAAGGTCGGAGAGATTACCCCGGGGTCGATCGTGGGCTGCCGCATCCGCCACCTGATACGGAATCAATATGCGCTGCACATAAAACCACGTGCTCGCGGCCAAGATGAGCGAGACGGTAATTTCAAGTTGGCAGCGTTTGCGCAATGATCGTCAGCAGGACGAGCTGGGAGACGCCCTATGTTACAACTTATGCGACAAATGTACCCATGCGCATGCGCATCGCAGTCGCGATCGTAATCGGAGTCTGCACCGGTTCTTTCTGCTGGTTTCTGCTAACCCGCCTTCATCAAGGCAGCGCGGATTTCACGTGGGCAATCCGTGCCGCGCAACACATCCTTGAGCGCCAGAACCCATACGACACTCCACTCGAACAGTATCCGCTCACAGCGGCATTCTTTGCCTTGCCGTTTGTGCGAATGCCGGCCGAATTGGCTGCGGGCCTGTTCTTCGGGATCAGTTCGGGACTCTTGGCATTCGGACTGACCCGGAAAGGCTACCATCGGCTGTTGATATTTCTTGCATATCCGTACTGGGCCGCCCTATTAACTGCGCAATGGTCTCCGCTCATAGCAGCTGGCGCTTTCTTCCCGCTTTTGTTGCCGGCCACCATGGCGAAGCCACAGATAGGCATCCCAGTATTTCTGACCCATGTCAGTCGGCGCGGCCTTCTCGCCTGCCTGGTGGTCGCGGTTCTGACCTTGCTAGCGATGCCTTCGTGGCCATGGATGTGGGTAAAACAGTTCGGCTATTACGAGCACTTCATTCCCATTGCGGTAGTGCCCGGTTTCGTGTTGCTGCTTGCCATTGCTCGTTACCGCGACCGGGATGCGCTGCTGCTCCTGTTGGCTGCCCTGGTCCCTCAGCGATGGTTTTTCGATGCCTTCGTCTTATGGATCATTCCGAAGACGCGCCGCGAGATTGTGGCCACTGCCGCAGCAAGCTGGGGAGCGGGTATATGGCGCTGGTACCACATCCCGCACAGTTTTCAGCAGGTGGGCCGCTGGGCGGTAATCTTCATTTATTTGCCAATGCTCGCGGTAGTCCTCCTTCGCCGCCGCCGTGATCAGGACGGAGCGCCTTGGACCACCGCGACTTCCCGGCGCGACGCCTGGCTGCGGAACATCAGGCTCAGCAGGCTTATAAAGAAGAACAGCAGCAGCCATGTGATGGCGGAGAGTTGACCGAAGGCCAGTACCAGCACCAGGTAAATTGGAGCGCAGAAAAGGAGCGCACCCGACACTAGCAACGCCTTGCGTTGCCACTCGCCAAGCTTAGGATTCCTGAACAGGACGTTAAAAACCAAAAGAATCGCCATGAACAGCAGGCTCATGTCCTGCGCGAAGGTGTGATAGCTGACCAGCAAAGTGCCCAGCAAGTTCAAAGCGAACCTTAGATCGACACAAACCGAATTCTCCGGGTTGGCGCGAACCCATGCATAATCTACGACTGACAGGACGCACATCGACAATGCGATCACCACGATCAATACCGCCCGCGAATGCAGTTGCCAGCGGAACGGCAGCAAGCTCAAGAGCAGGCCGCGCAGATTCGTCGTATTCCCATGAAAGTTGTTCCACCTGTATCGCATGCTGTGTTCTGACATCCAGGCGAACTGAGGATAACTGCGCAGCCCTTGCCAGCCGATCGCAACAAACGACACGATACCGAGGACAACAACCACAAGCAGGAATCCTGCAATTACTTTTTTGCGCCGTTCCATCAGGAACGCCAGCATGAAAGGCAGCAGCAGATGGTATTTGCAGAGTCCGAAGCCCAGCCAGGCGCCTGCCTGCAGATCGGAACTGCGGCGCAGCGAAACGTACGCCATTGCGTAACAGAACAAGAGGAAGATGGAGTCCTGCCCCTGCATCAGCGCAATGAAAATCGGGGTGAATCCAAGTGCAGTAAGGATCCACAACCAGAGAGGCAAGGAACTGAAAATCAGAAGCTGCTTGCGCAAGATCAAACAAGTTGAGATGACAAACGCCAGGTTGAGAGCGGCGAAAATGAGATATGCGGCCAGGTAGGGTACGAACGTAAATGGAACAAAAAATACGGCCTCGAAAGGCGGGTGGAAGTACGGCAAAATCGACCCGCGGTTCGCTATTCCCTCAGCCGCAAAGGAGCCTTGAACAGCTTCCTGTAACTGCTGGTCGTATAGCTCGTTGCCGTGGCCCTCGCGCAGAATCGTGCCGGCCGTATAGAAAATACTGAAATCAGGAAATCCGATCGGTATTGCCCACCATTCCTGCCGTAGCACAATGACGTGCAGCAGCGTCATCGCCCCGAAAAACAGCGCGATACGATTTTGAGTGCGTTTACTCACTTGTTGTGGCAGCCGATTCAGTGTACTCGATGGCCATCTCGGCCCTTGGCGGCAATGTTAGCCGCTGATGGTCTGGGAGCGGACGCTCCGCAGGCCGCGGCTATTCCGCGGAAATCTAGCTAAATGTGCAACAATTTGTCACTTTTTTGGCCAAGGCGAGGTATTATCTTGCAAAGAATCTCGCTTGCTGGTTCATCTCCCCTTAAATCGTTGAAAACAGCAATTGGGCACCTCTGCGCGCTGGAGATTAGCTGCTTCGCACACTTGATCAAGGCGGAGCTAGTGAGTACTAAGGCATACACGGTCTGCAATTGTCACTGGAAGCAGGCGCAAGTTGTCGTAAGATAAGCAGCAATCGGAGAGAAATATCAGGATTCGCGTCCCGGCGAATGCACAGAAATTTAGCGGATCAGCCGGATGCCCCTAAGGATTTGTGATGAACAGAACTCGTTTGATGATCATCGGCCTTTTGGCCTTGGCTCTGGGTGCGTTCGTTAGCTTCAGCGTCTATCGCACCTTGCAGGCCAGAACCACGGGAAGCAACGAGCCGGGCATGGATGTTGTGGTCGCTGCCAACGACATAGCGGTCGGTAACAAACTGCAAGAGAAAGATTTGAAGGTCGTCAGATTTCCTGCCGGGAATGTGCCCGCCGGCGCTTCGTCCCGTGTATCTCAGGTCGTTGGGAGAGGCGTGGTGACACCCATTGCCCGGGGGGAGTTCATCCTGCCCAGCAAGCTCGCTGCAGAAAATGCGGGAGCTGGCTTGCCCGGCCTGATTCCACCCGGCATGCGCGCTGTATCCGTTCGCGTCAATGAGGTTGTCGCGGTCGCAGGTTTCGTCGTGCCAGGGACCCGCGTCGATGTCTTGCTGACTGGTAATCCCGGAGGCGCCGATCAGCAGACGACCACGGTGTTGGAAAACGTGGCAGTCATCGCAGCCGGGCAGAAGCTGGAGCGAAACTCGGCTGGCGAACCACAGTCGGTTCCGGTCATCACTCTGCTGGTCTCGCCGGAAGATGCTCAACGGCTTACGCTGGCAAGCACCGAAGGCCGCATCCAGTTGAGTCTGCGTAATCCACTCGACACGAAAGCCGCGGATCTCTCGCCTGTGAGAACTCCGACGCTTTACAAAAGCGGGGTCCCTATTTCTCTGCCGGTGACGCGCACGGCAGTGAAGAAGGTAAAGGCGGTGGTTACGCCACCGGCGCCCAGCGTTTACACCATCGAAACCATTCGCGGCAATGAGAAAAAAGAAGTAAAGCTGGACAGCGAGTAAATGGGAGAGGTTGCGGGCGAACCGACGCTTCCTCTGGAGACAACCTTAGCGATGAGACTTCGCCAGATTGCTTGGTGGCCGAGAGTTGTTGTGGTGGTTGTATTCGCAAGTAGCTTGATGTTCGCTGGGAAACAGGCGGCCGCTCCGACGCAGCCGGCTGCTGGGCAGGCACAGGCGCCGGCCGAAGCACCTGTCCAGACTGCGCCTGCACAATCGAATCCAAGCGCCACGGCCAACCTGCCGCCACAAAACGAGACGGCAGGATCGGCGCCTCTGCGGGTCATGGTTGGCAAATCGCTTCTGATCAACACCACCGAACGTCTGAAGCGAGTCTCGGTGACTGATCCGGAGGTGGCGGACGCTATCGTGGTCACTCCTACCCAAATTCTCGTCCAGGGCAAAGCGCCAGGCGAGGTGTCGCTTCTCATTTGGGATGAACTGGAGCGCTCCCGCAGCTTTGATCTGCGCGTCGATGTCGACGTAAGCGCGGCCGCCGAAGAGGAACGGCACATCTTTCCCGACGAAGATATCCAGTTGTCCGCTTCGCGCTCCGCTATTGTCCTTTCCGGTCACGTATCGACCGAGGACGTCGCCAAGCGCGCGGGAATGATTGCGCAAGCCTATACCCGGAACGTCATCAACGTCCTGACTTTCGGCCCGGTAGGTTCGCAGGAAGTGCTGCTCGAGGTAAAGTTTGCCGAAGTTGACCGCTCCGCAATCCTGCAGCTCGGAGCCAACTTTTTTACGCCGGGAACTGGAAACACCATCGGAACGGTCACCACGGGACAGTTCGGCGGATTATCCGCTACCACAGGTTCGAGTTCAGGAAGCACCACGGGTACAACAGCCCCTGCCAAAATCACTTTTTCCGACGCGCTGAACCTGTTTCTATTCCGTACTGACATCAACTTTGGCGCCGTGGTGCGCGCGTTGCAAACGAAGAATTTATTGCAGATCCTGGCCGAGCCGAACTTGATTGCGGTGAACGGAAAAGAAGCGAGCTTTCTTGCGGGAGGCGAGTTCCCTTTCCCTATCGTGCAGCCCGGCGCGGGGTTCACCGCCGTGACCATCTCTTTCAAGGAATTTGGCGTCCGCCTGCGCTTTACACCCGTGATCATGCCCAACGGCAACATTCATTTGCGGGTGGTGCCTGAGGTCAGCCAGTTGGACTTTACCAACGCTTTGACGATCTCCGGATTCACAGTGCCCGCCCTGACCACACGGCGCGCCGATACCGAGTTCGAAGTACAGGACGGACAGAGTTTTGTCATCGCCGGGCTGATGAATAATCAGGTTTCCGACATTGTGAACAAAATCCCAGGGCTGGGCGATATTCCCATTATCGGGAATCTGTTCAAGAGCAAGAGTCAGACTAAGAGCAATGCGGAATTGATGGTCCTGGTCACAGCGCACAAGGTGATGCCGAGCACTAAGGTACCGGAACCTCCGAAGAATCCCGAGCCTTTCCTGGACAAAGATAAGTTCGACAAGAAACCTTCGGGTGGAAGCAAATGATTCGCCATCTCGCACGTGCGCGATGGCCGGAGAGATAAGGGCTAGCGAAGTGGGAGTCAGCATGCCAGAGCTTTCAGTTGCAATCGTGTGCGCAGATAGCGAGCAGAGGGCAGTTTTACACGTCTTGGTGGATGGAACGAGCGTAGCGCGCGCGGTTCACAGTTCTCCAACTTTACCCATGGCGGCAACCGATCCCGTGGTACTGAGGATCCATAACACCAATCCTGACGTTATCATCGTGGATATTCCCTCTGATCATTCCACGGCAGCACTGCGCAGCATTGAGTTGTTGCATCAGGAATTGCCGGACTGCGCCATCTTCGCGATCGGCAGCATGTCGCAAGCCCAAGTGATCGTGAACGCCATGCGGGCGGGCGCGCGGGAATTCATTGAACGCCCTACCACGACCACGGATCTGCTGGAAGCTTTCGTTCGCCTTTCCGCCGCGCAACGCAAGACTCGTCACGAAGGGGCGCGCGGAAAGGTCTTCACAGTGGTCAACGCGAAGGGCGGCAGCGGCGCGACCACGATCGCTGTTAACCTCGCATTGGCGCTGCAGAAGGCACATCAGAACACTGCGTTGATCGACTTGGCCCCTCTCGGACATTCCGCCCTTCACCTCAATTTAAAACCGCTGTTCGGCATCTCGGACGCGATCCGTAACTTGCACCGGCTGGACAGTTCTCTGCTCGAGAGCTTCATGACCCGGCACGAAAACGGGATGCAACTGCTGGCAGGAACCAGCGTACCCGCTCCGGTCGAGCCATCCACGGCAGAGTTCGCCCGCCTCTTCGATATGCTGGTTGGGCATTACCGCTATGTGGTTGTAGACGCCTCCACCCGCCTTGATCCGGCCACGCGATTAGTTTGCAATCTGTCGGAAACCGTTCTCTTGGTCGCGCATACCGACGTTGCTTCTCTTTGGAGCGCTGCCCGCGTGCTGCAGTACCTGGGAGAGACGGGAGGACGCGACCGGGTGGGATTGGTCTTGAACCGGTTTCGAAGGATTGCGGGGTTCAGCGAAGCTGATGCAGAAGCGGCTGCAGGTACAAAACTGCTTTGGAAGGTTCCCAACCAGTATTTCGCGGTCTCGACCGCCATCGACCGCGGGGTTCCGCTTATGCAGCATGGTCAATCGGAAATTGCGCGTTCTTTCGCCGACTTGGCGGCGAAACTGACGCAAGACGATCTGGAAGTAAAGCGTAGCGCGTGGTCTTTGTTCAAGACGGTCTAGAGAACTCATGGCAAATCTGCAAACTTTTGAGCGCAGCGAGTATCAGCAGGTCAAAGCCGACCTGCATCGCAAAATCCTTGATCGCCTTGACCTGGAGAAGCTGGGTCGCACGGCGGGCGATGCAGCGCGGGAAGAAGTATTGGTCGTCATCCGAACCGCGATCAACACCGAAGCGGTGCCGCTGAGCTTCGCTGAACGCGAGCGGCTGGCAAGAGAGATCCTGGATGAGATTTTCGGACTGGGGCCTCTCGAGCCATTGCTTCGCGATCCCACCGTCTCCGACATCCTTGTGAACCGTTTCAATCGGGTTTACATCGAGCGTGCCGGCAAACTCGAAGTCACGGGACTTTCGTTCAAAGATGACGCCCACCTGATGCAAATTATCGACCGCATCGTTTCCCGCGTCGGGCGTAGAGTTGACGAATCTTCTCCCATGGTGGATGCACGTCTGGCCGACGGCTCTCGTGTAAACGCGATCATTCCTCCGCTGGCGATCGACGGTCCGTGCCTCTCGATCCGCCGTTTCGGGCGCGATCCCTTGACCGCGCGAAACATGATCGAGAATAAAACCCTGACCGAACCTATGCTGGAGTTGCTGTCCTCGATGGTGAAGGGACGGCTGAACCTGCTGATTTCAGGGGGGACGGGCGCAGGGAAAACTACGCTGCTGAATGTTCTCTCCGGCTATATCCCGAACACCGAAAGAATTGTGACCATCGAGGACGCAGCCGAACTGCAATTGAAGCAGGAACACATCGTGCGGCTGGAAACGAGGCCGCCGAACATCGAAGGCAAAGGGGCGGTACGTCAAAGGCAGCTCGTCATTAACAGCTTGCGTATGCGGCCGGACCGAATCGTGGTTGGCGAGGTACGCGGCGAGGAAGCCTTTGACATGCTGCAGGCCATGAATACCGGTCACGAGGGCTCCATGACCACGGTCCACGCGAACTCACCGCGGGATGCGCTGGCTCGGGTGGAGAACATGGTTTCCATGGCGAACCTCAACATTCCGGAACGTGCCATCCGTCACCAGATTGCATCGGCAATACATGCTGTCTGCCAAATCGCGCGTTTGTCCGATGGTACGCGCAAAGTAATTTCCATTTCAGAAATTACTGGCATGGAAGGCGACATCGTTACCATGCAGGACATTTTTGTTTTCGAACGTCACGGTATCGACGAAAGCGGCAAAGTGCGAGGCGCCTTCCGCGCCAGCGGGATTCGCCCGCGGTTCGCAGACCGACTGGCTCTCTCTGGATGCAGGCTGCGGCCGGCTTTGTTCGACGCGATGCTGGAGGTTTAGTAGAGGAACCGTATGTTGGTAGTGATCACCATCCTGGTCTTCCTGGTCGTCGCCATTGGCGTTTTCGTGGTGATTTCTCTTATCGACGAGCGGAATGCCCGCGCACGCCTGATGAGAGAACGCCTCACCGCGGTGGAAAAGCCGACGGCAGGCGAGCCCAGCGAAGAACTCGCACTTCTACGCGATGAAACCCTGAGTGAAATCCCGGCATTGGATAACCTGCTGCGGCGATCCGAACGGGTAACTCACCTGCAGGACCGTATTGCCCAGGCCGATATGCAGTTCAGGGCAGGCAACTTCATCGGGCTTTGTCTTGCTTGCGGAATTGCCCTGGCGTTGCTGCTCCTGCTGTGGAACCGCGGCACACAATATGCCGCGATCCTTGGATGGGTCGGGCTGATCTTGGGATTTTTCATTCCTTACGGCTATGTTTCCTACAAGCGGAGCAAACGCTTCGAAAAGTTCGAGGAGCTTTTTCCTGAGGCTATCGACACCTTGTCGCGAGCGGTTCGCGCGGGGCATGCGTTTACTACTGCCCTGGAGTTGATTGGCAGCGAAGTCTCGGAACCGGTTGCCGGCGAATTCCGCAAGTTGTACGAAGAGCAGAAGTTTGGATTGCCGGTTCGTGACGCCCTGTTGAATCTGGTGGACCGTGTGCCTCTGGTCGACGTCAAGTTTTTTGTCACCGCCGTCATGTTGCAGCGTGAAACCGGCGGCAATCTGGCGGAAATTCTCGACAACCTCTCTTATGTAATCCGTGAACGGTTTAAAATCATGCGCCAAGTGCGGGTCTACACCGCGCAAGGCAGGCTGACCATGATGCTCCTCATGGCGATGCCGCCCCTGATCGTGGCCGTGATGTGGGTCATGAATCCCTTATTCATTCGACCGCTATTTGATGATCCTATCGGGCATACCTTGGTGGTGGCCGGAATTACGCTTCAGACCATTGGGTATTTCGTGATCAAGAAGGTTATCCGCATTCAGGTTTGAGAGTATGGCAACTGTACTGGCCGTTATCATTTTCGTGACTGTCGCGCTTGTCGTCTTCTCTTTCGGCGCGGCTGCGGTTGCGCCATCATCGGTGCTGGGCTCTCGACTGCGGTCTTTGGGTTGGCAACAACAGCGCGTACAAGCGCCTCCCAAACCAGCAATCAGGGAGCGGCTGGAGCAGGCCCTCGATCCCCTCAGCAAGGCCCTGCCGTTGTCCCCGGCCGACGTGTCACGAACCCGCGCATGGCTGATCCAGGCTGGCTACCGTGACGCTGCGCATGTGACCTACTACTTCGGCGCCCGGGTCTTGCTGGCCCTGGTCGGACTGGCGATTGCGCTGGCTATCGGGGTCCACGACCCCATGCTGATTATAGGAATCCCGGCGCTGGGGTTCCTGCTGCCGCGTTTCGTGTTGAAGCGCATGATCCGCGCGCGCCAGCGCAGGATCACCCTTGGCCTGCCGGACGCCCTTGATCTCACCGTGATTTGCGTGGAGGCCGGCTTGGCCCTGGATCAAGCCGTTATGCGGGTCGGGGAAGACTTGCGGCATGCACACCCCGACCTGAGCGACGAATTCCACTTGGTGACCCTGGAAATGCGCGCCGGCAAGCCGCGCGCCGAGGCGTTGCGAAACTTATGGGCTCGCACCGGAGTTGACGACATACGCGGGCTGGTCGCCACCCTGGTGCAAACGGACCGATTTGGCACAAGCATTGTCCAGGCTTTGCGTGTACACTCAGACTCACTGCGGACCGAACGCCGCCAGCGGGCTGAGGAACAGGCCGCCAAGACCACGATTAAGATGGTCCCTCCCCTGGTCGTATTCGTACTACCGTCCATCATCTTCGTCACCCTGGGGCCAGCCGTGATTCAGCTGATTCGCATGCTTATGCCTCAACACTGAGCTGCGGGAGGGTTGACGATCGGAGTAGTTGATGTCCAGCGCTGTTCCCAAGGGGTTTGCTTTCAATCGCACTCGATCTGTCTACCTGGCAAAAAACTTGCAGGTAGCGGACACACATTGGACGCGTCTGCGCGGGCTGATGGCGAGGGACCCCGATGACTTTCCCGAAGGACAAGGCTTGTGGATTGTGCCCTGCCGGGGTGTTCACACGATGGGCATGCGATTCCCTATCGATGTCGTGTACCTCGATGGAGAAGAAACGGTGGTCCATGTGGAGGAAGACCTGAGACCATGGCGTTTCGCTCCAATCCGGATCGAAGCCCGTTCCGTGCTGGAACTCCCAAGAACCACGGTGAGTTTCACGCGCACCGTGGTCGGCGACAAGATTGAGATTGATAGACACGAGCGGTTATGAGTGATGCTCCCAATTTTGATGCACCGAAGCTCCTGGTGGAATGGTCATCTCGCTGGGAGGAGTTCGTCTCCTCGATTCGCCCCGCTTTAGCGCACTCCGATAAAAGACTAGCCGGAGAAGCACGGACCGACTTATTTCCTCTCCGCGGAATGGTTACCTCGTGGATAGTAGAAATCGCGCTGCTGATCGCGGTAGTCGTGCTACCGGCCAAGCTCGCCAGCATGCGGCCCTACACGCCGCCGACTCCTCCGAAGTACGACGTAATCTATTTCTCCGGTGATGAACTCCCGCGCATGGAAGACAATGGCGGAGCGGAATCCGGGCGTACCGGGCGTGGAGGCGGGCAGGAAGCACACCATCGCACGCAAACCATTCGTGTCGCACGGGAGAATTTGCTGACCGAGAAGATTGTCGACGCTCCCAAACTCAATCTGCCGCGCTCGCGCGATGCCGTGGCAAATCTCCTCGCCGTGAACCGAGTTCCTGGACCTGCCCCGGCCGAAGGGCTAAAGTCGTCTATACCGGCGGCAGCATTTCCCAAGCTTGGGGCGGTTGCGCCAGCACCAGATCCTATAAAAACGGCGCTGCCGTCTCCTTCGTTGCCCAGCTTGAATGCTGTCGCTCCGAGTCCCCAGGTCACCCGCGACAGGCTCCGCGGTGCTCCAGCGCTCGCTGCGGCCGTGATCCCTCCTATTCCATCTGGTTTGCAGCATGACTTGACCGCCACCCGCCCGCCGTCCGTCGGCAACGTGCAGGTGGTGCCTCCGCCGGTGTCCGCGCCCGAACGCGAGACTGCGAATCTGAATCCCAAGTTGGTCTTGCCCACCGACAACGTCGTTGCGCCGGCACCCGTCCACGTCACTCACGAATTGGGTACCTTGGGCGCCTCGGGATTAGCCGAACTGGGCCGGGAGGCAGTTCCTCCTCCCGTACAGGTTGGGACACCGTCGTTAGAGCGCCGCTCGGTAGGAGCGCTGAATGGAACCAACAGCGTGGTGCCTCCGCCGGTGCAAGCCGGATCTGGAGCACTTGGCCCTGCCCGGATGTCTGCCGGAAATTTTGGAAATACGGCAGTCGTGCCACCACCAGTCCCCGTGAAGATGGGGTCCGCCCTTGGCTCCGGGACGGGAGTAGCTGGATTGGTCGGAGGCAAAGACGTGGTACCTCCACCAGTACAGGCAGATACAGGCTTGTTCTCGAGCTTGCGCAGTGCAGTTTCAGGATTATTGGGAGGCAGCGACACTTCGGGAGCAGGCGGCGTGGTTCCACCACCTCCCAACGTTTCTGGAACGGGTTCCCCGGACGGGCGAGGCTTCGGAAGCAAAGGCGGCGGACTCGGCGGCCCCATGGATGTTGGGTCTAATGTAGCTCCTCCCAGCGGGGGCGGCGGTAGCGCCAGCGGAAATGGTCTCGTGGTCTCGACTCATCCAGGATCGGGCGTCGGTAACCCGGGAGGCGGAAGCGGCTCGCTGGCCATGTCTCCCCTGGGCGGCGACAAGCCAGGTCAGGGCGGATCTGGCGGCGGAGCGGGTATCGGTCACGGAAATGGTCCCGGCAGTTGGAGTTCCGGTGAAGGCCCCGGGGCGGGGCAGTCCGGCGCTGGGCGAGGCTCGCAAGAGATCGCCAAGGGTGGAATTTCGCCGTATCCCGGTACTGGAGGTGCTGGCCGTGGAACCAGAGGAACGCCTCCTATGCCCGGGGTTGCCGTCAGCGGCGGAAGTGTGAATCTTCCCAGCTTTGGAAGTAATGGCGGAGATCCCTCGAGCATGGCGCATTCCTCTACTGGACTGGATCGCCACGGCCTCGATATCACCGTCGTCGGCACTTCCCGATCCGGAGGCGCTTTTGCCTACTACGGCGCGCTGAAAGGCGATAAGGTTTACACCATCTACATCCCCACCGCGGCGGGAACCGCGGTGATGCAGTACGCCGACCCAACTTCAGCGTCTCATCCTTATGCCGAGGATCTGGTCGCTCCCGAAGCGATGCGCGCCGACTTCCCTGCCGCATTGAGCAAATCACGGCTTGTGATTTCATGCGTACTGGACCGCTCGGGATTGATCCGTGACGTGCGCTTCCTGGAGCCACCCGGCGACATGGCTAACAAGGTTCTGGCATCTTTGTCAGGATGGAAGTTCCGCCCGGTGCTGCGCAATGATCAGCCTGTAGAAGTGAATGCCATTCTGGGATTCAATATTGACACGCGTTAGTACCCCTACTGGCGACGAAAGACAATCGAGACTCCATCGTCGTGCACAATTCTCCAGCGCGCGTCCTCTCTCAAGACGCTGGCGAGGGGTGATTTCACCGGAAGCAGAATAACTTTGACATCCCAGCGATCGAGTGGAGCGTCCCATCCAGGTTCTGCGTGAATGCTTTTTAGATATTCCTTTAGGAAACCTTCCCCATAAAGATCATGACGATCATCCACAACAACCCTGGTCTGCGGGTACAAGCGGTAAATCAGGTATCCGCCCCACGAATCAACGCTGAACACAGGGTCGTGTAAAGAATCATGCGCGAGTAAGTCCACGGCTTCTACGGGAAAGCGCTTCGCGTTAAAATGGGCGTTCATCGCCGTGCGCCAACCCAGACGTCCGCCGTTGAGGCATACGCTGATGCTCAAGGCTATCGCCATAATTGGCCAGAGATGCCCCCGAAGGGCGTTCTCCATCGTGGTCACACGATCAGCGAAAGTGTGCATTCGCAGACAAACTCTCTGCGCTGATTCGCTAACGCCGATCCCTTGTGAACAGCCGACAATCCAGGAGGTCAGTAATGGTGCAACCACGATGATGAGAAAGATGGATGCGAGGGGAATGTTTCGAGCGGCATACAATCCCGAATCCGTGGCAAACGCGATCAAGAGGAGGTGGCTGATCCGCAGTTTCCTTCGGCGGACTGCGACTGCGAATACTGTGATCAGCAATAGTGCCGCGAAGCATCTTTGAGCCGCGCCGTGGAAATTCGGCGACTGGAACTCATCGATGCGACTCATCAGGAAGCCGTTTGTCAGATAGCTATAAACATGAGCATGAAGATGGTACCCATAGGGGTTGAAGAAGCTTGCTATTACGCTGAGGAGCGTGCTCAGGCAAAGCGGTTTGAGTCGGGCTCTTGCGTCTATGCGCGCCGCAGCATCTCCCGCATAGACTTGCAGAACACTGGCCAGCACATATATTCCTGATAGCAGGAATGCAAGAATGAAGCCCCCGTGCAGGTTAACCCAGAGGATCATCAGCACGGGTAAAAGGTAGAGACTTTGCGCTTTTGCAATACCCGCTTCGTAGCGATCCAGAATCCAAAACCACAGCAAAGCGAATAACCACGTAATTACATGCGGACGGGCCAGGAAGTGAATGCTCGACGCAGAGATCGCGAGCAGTACTAGCAACACGGCGAGCAAAACGCTAACGCCTTCTGCCAACATCCAGCGAAAAGCTGCGGTAAACGTGACCGCAATCCACAGCGCGGTTAATAGCACGACCCCGTTTAAACCCGCACCCTGGTAAATGATTCCCAGGCCCAGGTCATAAAGCCACTCCCACGCGAACCAAGCCTTGCCGTTCATCGTGGATGAAAACGGATCAGTACGCAGCAATGTGTGAGTACTCAGGATTTGCTGTCCTGTTCGGATATGCCAGCCAACGTCCGCATCGCCCAGCAGCCGCTGAGAGAGCGGTCCGAATGTAAATGAAAGCAGAAGAGCAACGAAAACCAGGTCCGTAACCGAAGGAAATGCCAGCCGGAACCAAAGGGGGGGCGTTGTCCGCGTGACGCTTGGCTGGGCGATATTCGAGGCGGGATCCCCGCTTCTCGCGCCGGCGGTTTCTGAGGTTCTGGCTTGCAAGCGTTTAACCCGCAGGACGCTATGTTATCTGAAGCAGAGTGCGCCGGCGTTGCTTTCGGAACTACCCACGCGAGCCTGAACTGAAGCGAGGGTCAGTGAAAATTCAGATATCCAATCCCTACCCTCATGTGGTGAAGCAGAGAGTTGGGGACCGTGAGCGCGACGGCGATGCCCAACACCGCATGAGCCAAGCCAAGCGGATAGATGCTGCGACATCGCCGGAATGCCTCGCAGAAATAAAGCCCGCCCGGGAACGTCGCGAGTGTCAGCACCGGGCTGGGCAGATGCGCCGCCGAAAATAGCAGCGCTGTGAGAAGGACTGCCTTGCGCGGCCCAACCAGCGACTCTAAGCGCACAAAGAAGAACGACTGCAATATGAATTGCTGCACGAGTGACCAGATCGTGTAATCGAGCAGGTCGTGCACGGGCGGCCATGCAGGATTCGCTGGAACTGACAAGCCCGCTGCGAGGCCAATCATGGGAATAGCAGCCGCAATGCACAAACCGGCTGCGAGCGCCCACAAAGCGCCGTGAAGACGGGCAACGCCGAAGCCAAGCTGTTGACGTGAGACTTGCGACGAAAGGCTAAAGTAAAGGATGAGAGCCGTCGCTAATCCCATCCAGAGTAACTGCACCCAATGAGAACTGGTCCAGAGGGCTGCCAGGATGGCGCTATAGGCCAAAGCGATTTCTCCAGGCGCGGTGGTCCAGGTGCGAGCGACTCCGCCCCGCTCTTTCCCAAATCTCCCGGAGACATCTCCCGGAAAAAGCGGGATTAAAGTTTTGGAACCCTCTGCCACTGTGGGAAATCTTAAAGGTGGGTGCACATGGACAGCAAGCCGGCAACACGGGTCGTCATTGTGGGAGCAGGTTTTGGCGGATTAACTGCCGCTCGCGCGTTGGCCAGGCATGATTTTGCCGTCACCGTGATTGACAAGAAGAATCACCATACCTTTCAACCTCTGCTGTACCAGGTTGCCACGGCAGGCCTCTCCCCCGGTGAGATTGCGGCCCCCATCCGGTGGATCCTCAGCCGGTCAAGAAATGTTGAGGTCCTGATGGAGGAGGTCACGGATTTCGATCTGCAACGCAAAATTGTAAGCGCCGGCAAACAGGAGATCCCCTACGACTATCTGATCGTGGCCGCGGGGGCCAGCCATGCCTATTTCGGTCACGAGCAATGGGAGCCGCTCGCCCCAGGTCTCAAAACCATTGAAGACGCTCTCGAAATCAGGCGGCGCGTGCTGCTGTCCTTTGAACTAGCGGAAAAGCGAGCTGTCGAGACTGGCAAACAAATGGCGTTGAACTTCGTAGTCGTGGGAGGCGGACCTACCGGCGTGGAACTGGCCGGGACCCTGGCCGAAATCTCCAGGCACGCCTTAACGCACGAATTCCGCAAGATCGATCCATCCACCACGCATATCATTCTTCTTGAAGGCGGTCCGCGCGTATTGCCGACCTACCCCGAAGACCTTTCCTGCAGCGCGCAGGAACAGTTGCAGGGCCTTGGCGTTGAGGTTCACACCGCCACTATGGTCACGTCAGTTGAGCCCGGCATGGTTCGCGCCGGAGATCTGCATTTCAGCTCGGCCGTAACACTCTGGGCGGCGGGGGTGGCCGCCTCGCCCCTTGGCAAGAAGCTGGGCGTCCCTGTTGATCGTGCCGGGCGTGTGATAGTGAATCCCGATCTGAGCATTGACGGACATCGCGACGTGTTCGTAATCGGCGACCTGGCGGCCGCTAAGGATGAGCAGGGTAAAATGCTTCCCGGGGTCGCGCCGGTCGCAATCCAGGAAGGAAAATACGTCGCGCGCACGCTGGTCCGCGGTCTGAAGGGCCAATCACGAAGGCGATTTCACTATTTCGACAAAGGCAGTTTAGCCACCATCGGCCGTAATGCCGCCGTCGCCCAGATCGGAAAATTCCACATTTCCGGATTGATCGCCTGGCTGACCTGGCTGTTTGTGCACATTATGTACCTGATCGGATTCCGCAACCGCGTTATTGTGATGATCCAGTGGGCATGGTCGTATTTCACATACGAGCGAGGGGCGCGCCTGATCACAGGGAGCACGAAACTGCCGGGTTGGAGCGATGCCAGGACCCCAGATCAATAGGATCCCGCGGTTCAGCAAACTAGTCGGATTGCTGCCGACTAGTCGCTTCCTACCACTGAAGTGCGATTGCCCGTCCTGCAACTCTCGTATAATTATTTTGTTTTGAAATCCATTTGTTTCAGGCTTGTCTGGCTGGGCGTAATACTTTGTCTCGCCTCGCCGGAATTTGCGCAAAACACCCCCACCTCCGGTCATACCCTGCTTATTTTCCCGTTCGAAAATACCTCGGGCGCGCCTGGGCTGGAGTGGATTGGGGAATCATTTCCGGAACTTCTGGGATCACGCCTGGCATCGGCATCTCTCTACGTGCTCTCTCGCGAGGAACGGTTGCGCGCCTACGATCGTGCCAATATTCCTCCGTCCGTTCGACCTTCTCGGGCTACTCTCTACCGCATCGCAGAGCAAATGGACGTCGACTATGCAGTCATGGGCCAGTTTGGTTATGACGGCAAAACTTTCTCCAGCAGCGCGCAGTTGCTGGATATGCGCGCGCTCAAGTTACTGCCGGCTACCACTGTATCCGGAGCCTTGGTCGACTTGATCAATATCCAGACTGGCTTGGCGTGGGATTTGCTGCACGGCTTGCGCCCGGAGCTTTCGATAACTCGGGACTCGTTTGTGGCTTCCGGCCCCGCTATCCGGCTGGACGCGTTCGAGAATTACATCCGGGGAGTAATCGCGGGCAATGCCGTAGAAAAGATTGCTCATCTTCGAGAGGCGGTGCGTCTTAAGCCCGATTACAACGATGCCTGGCTGCAACTCGGCAAGACCTATTTCGACGAGCGGCGGTATGAGCTGGCATCGGCAGCGCTCGCTCACATACCCCAGACGATACCTTCCGCACAGGAAGCGAATTTCTTTCTCGGGCTGGCGTCGTACTATCAGGGTGAGTTTGCAAAAGCCGAATCGGCATTCAGCCAGGTGGCGTCGCGGATGCCATTACCGGAGGTCTACAACAACCTGGGCGTCGCCCTCGCCCGTTTAGGTAAGAAAGATGCCGCACGTTACTTTCAACGCGCCCTGCAGGATGATCCGAACGATGCGGATTATCACTTCAACCTGGCCATTGAACTCTATCGCGCGGGAGACCTGAGCGGCTCACTTCGCCAATTAAGCCAATCTCTTGCGCTACGTCGTGGGGACACTGAGGCCAAAGCGTTTTCCGATCGCGTAACCGAGGAGCAGGTAGTCTCGGGCCAAATCACGACTCCGAGAACCGGCGCGTTCAAGCCTCCCCTGGAACGTATTAAGCGTAACTATGATGAAAATTTATTTCGCCTGATGGCCTTGCAAATCCAGGCGCTTGCGGAGCAGCGCTGGGCAAAAAACGATCCTCGTACCCACGCCAGCTTTCACGTGGGTCGGGGCGACGAACTTCTGTCCCAGGGGTTTGTATCCGAAGCCGAACGCGAATACCGCGAGGCGGTCTCGCTGGATTCAGGTAACGCCCAGGCGCATGCCGGGTTGGCCAGAGTGCTTGAGAACAACGCCGACGCGAATGGGGCCCGCATGGAGGCCGAACAGGCGCTTCGGCTAAAACAGTTCGCGGAGCCACTTTTGGTGATGGCACGCCTCGATTTGCGAGACAATAAGCCAGAAGAGGCGGCGGAGACGGTGAACCGTGCATTGCAACTGGAACCCGCTAACGCCTCGGCCCAGGCGCTCAAGCGCGCTGTAGCAGCCAAGCTCGCGGAAAAGGCGCAGCCGCTGCCATCCCAATGAAGAAGCTCGCTCTTTCCATGTTTTCCCTCGCATTCTTTTTGCTGGTTGGGTTAGCTACCGTGTGCCAGGTCGCTTCGGCAGACGTCGTGAAAGTTGTAATTCATGACACCATTCAACCAATCACCGCGGAGTACATCGGGCGGGCGCTCCAAGCGGCGGAAAGAAACAAGGATCAGGCGGTTCTCATCGAACTGAATACTCCCGGCGGCCTGGTCGATTCGACGCGCGAAATCATAGAGAAGATCGTTGCGTCTCCCGTTCCTGTCATCATTTACGTCACGCCGAGTGGCAGTCGGGCGGCATCCGCGGGGTTCTTCATTCTGGAATCAGCCGATATTGCGGCTATGGCACCCGGCACCAATACCGGCGCGGCACATCCAGTCACTCTGGGCGGCGGCAAGATGGACGATGTCATGAAGCAAAAAATGGAGAACGATGCAGCCGCCCTGATGCGCTCCGTGGCGTCGAAGCGCGGCCGCAATGTGGAAGTGGCTGAAAGTGCTGTACGCGAATCGAAGTCATTTACGGATCAGGAGGCAATTTCACAAAAGCTCATCGATTACATCGCTCCCACCGAACAGGACTTGTTCAAACAGATCGAGGGGAAGCCGATAAGGCATTTCAATGGCCAGACCATCATGTTGCAACTCACTCATCAGCCCGTGCGCCCCTTCGATATGACACTGAAGCAGCGGATTCTCGACTTCCTCATGGATCCGAACATTGCCTTTATTCTTCTGGCTATTGGGGCGCTGGCTCTCTACGCCGAGTTCAACCACCCTGGCGCCGTCGTGCCGGGCACCGTGGGTGTTGTTTTCATTCTGCTTGCCGCATTCGCGTTGAACCTGCTTCCCGTCCGTTTTGCCGCTTTGGCCTTGATTCTCGGCGCGTTCGCGTTATTTGCATTGGAGGCCAAGTTCGCCAGTCACGGAGTACTGACCATCGGCGGCATCGTTCTGCTCACCCTCGGCGGTCTGTTGCTGGTGGATGCTCCGATTCCCGAAATGCGCGTGCATCTGCCCACCGCGCTCGCGGTCAGCATTCCTTTAGGCGCCATTACTGCTTTTTTGATGAGCATCGCCGTTAAGGCACGCCGCAATAAAGTGGTCACCGGAGCGCAAGGATTGGTGGGCGAAACCGGCGTGGCGCAAACGGATCTAGCGCCCCAGGGTAAAGTCTTTGTGCATGGAGAGCTTTGGGATGCTATTTCGACACAGAACTTACCCGCCGGAACTCGCGTCGTCGTACGCAATATTGATGGCTTGCAGTTGCGGGTGGACACAGCCACGGTGGCGACGTCCGAGCACACTCCAAGCACCGTCTGATACCGCCAGGCCGCTGGACCGTACCCGCGGAAGCACCGCCTTTCCAGCTCCAGTTGATATACAATCCGCGACAGGAACACTCCCGACAAGTTAGGTGGAGGCGCGTGTGGAGTTGCCTTTTTCATTTACCGCCATTGTTATTGTTGTCCTCGTCATCTATGTCTTGAGTTCCATCAAGATTCTGACCGAGTACGAACGCGGCGTGATCTTCCGCCTGGGTAGACTTCTTCCACACGAAAAGGGTCCGGGAGTTATCCTGGTGTTCGCACCTGTCGATCGTATTGTGCGCATCTCGCTGCGCCAGGAAGCGCTGGAAGTGCCGCCACAGGACATCATCACGCGCGACAACGTGACCCTTAAGGTGAACGCGGTTATCTTTCTGCGCGTGATTGACCCACGCCGTGCCGTGGTGGAAGTCTCCAATTACGTTTACCAGACCTCCCAATTTGCCCAGACCACGCTCCGCTCGGTGCTGGGAGAATTGGAACTGGATGAGCTGCTGGCCCACCGCGACAAGATCAATGCCCGCCTGCAAAGCATTCTCGATACGCATACCGCTCCCTGGGGCGTCAAGGTCGTGAATGTAGAGGTGAAGCAGGTCGATATGCCGGAATCCATGCTGCGCGCCATGGCAAAGCAAGCAGAAGCGGAGCGCGAGAAGAGGTCAAAGATCATTCACGCGGAAGGCGAATTCTCAGCCGCCCAGCGCCTGGTGGATGCCGCCCGGCTGCTGGCGCAGGAGCCAGTCAGCGTACAACTCCGCTACCTGCAAACGTTGACTGAGATCGGCGTCGAGAAGAACACGACCGTCGTTTTCCCGGTCCCAGTAGACTTCTTCTCCGGCATTCAGAAAATTCTCGGTAAGCCTGACATTAGTGCCACACCTTCGCAGGCAGCCGGATGAGTTGCTTTGACAAAGTACCCGAAGCTTTAGGAGCGATATGGCGAAGTCTGAAGACACTGAGATAACTCTGGGCACCGGCAAGATGCTGGTGTTGTTTTTCGGATTGGTAGTCGTGTGTGCCGCATTCTTCGGCGTTGGTTTTTCCCTCGGACGTAACTCGGCAAAACCTATGCTCACGACGCAAGTGGGAACCGTTCAGCCGGCGAACGCTACGATCGCTCATCCCGCCGATAAGCCGGCCTCCGGGACAACTTCACCGGACATGAGTTTTTACAAAGCCGTGCAGGCCAGCGACGCTCCCGCAGAACTTAAGCCCGAAGAAAAGGCAACACCGGAAACCGCAACCCCACCCCCCAGTAAACCGGTCATCCAGGAAGTCTCCGCGCCAACTACGCCGGTTCTGAACGGCTACTCCGTGCAGGTCGCGGCAGTCAGCAAACAGGAAGATGCTGAGGCTCTGGTCGGCGCTTTGAAGAAGAAACAATACCAGGCCTTTATCGCGAACAGTTCAGGCAATGACAAGCTTTTCCACGTGCAGGTGGGCCCGTTTGCCGAAGTGAAAGATGCGGAATCCATACGCGTCAAACTGATAAGCGACGGATACAATCCCATTCTGAAAAAGTAGTCTGAGGAACCGGGGCACAACTACAGCCAAAAGCGCGACCTACGAGTTATTGAATCTCTGTTCTTTCCACGGGTTGCCATACATGTGATACCCGTTCTTCTCCCAAAACCCTGGAGCATCCATCGCAAGGAATTCGAGTGCGCGCACCCACTTCACTGACTTCCACGCATATAAATGGGGCACGATCAGCCGCAGAGGATAACCGTGTTCAGGCGTTAATGGTTGTCCATCATGATGAGTCGCCAGTAACGGTTCGGCGCGGTCCAAGTCTGCCAGGGGGATGTTCGCCGTAAAACCCTGTTCAGCATGGACCAGAACGTACGCAGCCCCCGGCTTCAAAACAACATGCTTCAGCAATTCGCGAAAAGCCACACCTTCCCAGGTGTTATTGAAGCGGCTCCAACGCGTGACGCAGTGAAAATCGCTTGTAAGTTGCGTCTTGGGCATCGCATTGAATTCCCCCCACGTAAGCCGCAAGGATGCTTCCACAAGCCCATACGCACGCAGATCCCATCGATCCGGGTCAAACCGTGGAATCGAACCGTAATGCAGCACGGGCCATTTCAATGTCAGCGATTGCCCGGGAGGTAGACGTCCTTCCAGCTTCATCTTGTTCTCGAGCGCGCGACGCTCATTACCCTCAAACACGTCCGCCCCTCCTTCCCGCAGTTTACGACTTTACAATTCTTTACGGTCCTGTGTATTGACAACCATGAATTGCAGATTTATTGCTTGCTGATGGCTTCGTCCGATCACTCTGTGAAGCGTGTCTTACAGGCGGTTGCCGATCCCACCAGGCGCCGCATCCTCCAAGTCCTCAAAGAACGTGGCTCGAACTCCAATGACCGGAGCAGCGGGTTGTGTGCTTCTGATATCGAGCAAAAGGTTAAGGTCGCTCAACCCACGGTATCACACCACATGCGCGTGCTTAAGAACGCGGGCCTCATCGAGGCAAAGAAGCAGGGACAGTGGATTTGGTACCGGCGGAATGAGCGGGCTATTGCGGAGTTTGCCCGCAATTTGAGGGACGTTCTCTAAAACCTGTCATTACGACCTATTGTGAAGCGCAGGCCCGATTAAGCGCCGGCGGCGGCCACCTGCACCTTCTGCAGCAGTTTTCGCGCGTGGGCGATTAGATCGGCAACTTCAAACGGCTTCACCAGGTAGGGAACGTTGTTAGCCTGCAGGAAAGCGCGTAATTCCGGCTCGGCGATGCTGGAAAAGGTGAACAACAACTTCTTTTCCATGCCCGACTGATTTTCTGCGAGCCAGTTATATATGTCCTTCGCCGACCACCCTCCCGGCATTTTTCCATTGATGATAATGGCGTCGAAAGACTCGGCGTTAAGACGGGCCTTTGTCTCCTCAGTGGTCATCAACGTGACTACCTGGGCTCCGGCGCCAACCAGCACATCGCGCTCGAATTCCAGTACGGCTTCTTCGTCCTCGACTAGCAGCAAACGGCCTTCGATGGCAGACTCGCGCGGCGCCGCGGGCGCAGTTGCCTCAGCAAGGATTCGACCCGAAGAAGGCAGCCGCACCTCGACAGTAGCGCCGCCCTCTGCGCGGTTGTGCGCTGTTATGTCCCCACCGTGTTCCTTCACAATCCCGTAGCAGATGCTCAATCCCAGGCCGGTTCCCTTGCCCACAGTCTTGGTCGTATAGAACGGGTCAAAGATTCGCTTTGGGTCCTTGATCCCTGGGCCTGTATCCAGGAACGCGGAGCGGACATGTCCGTTCTCGCTGCTGACATTCACTTTTAGCGTGCCCCCGTTGCCGCCCTCCAGCATGGCGTCAACCGCGTTGTTGATGATGTTCAGGAACACTTGCTCAAGCTGATGCGGATCGGCAGTGACGGCGGGAAGATCGTCCTGCATAGTGCGCTCAAGCACGATGTTGTTTACCTTCAAATCGTAGTCTCGTAGGGCAAGAGTTTCGTCCACGATCTTGCGCACATCCACTTCCTGCTTTTGTGGCTTGCGTTGCCGGGCAAACGACAGCAAGTTCTGCACCACGCGATGGGTGCGCTGTGCCTGCTTGAACAGCTTGCGAACGAAGTCGGCAGCGCGCTCATCCAGGCCTTCGCTCTCCAGCAACTGCGCGTAGCCCAGGATTGCGGTCAACGGATTGTTCAGCTCGTGAGCCACGCCCGCAATCAGTTGCCCCACAGCTGACATCTTTTCGCTTTGCAGCAACTGCTCCTGGGTGCGACGCAGGTCCTCATAGGCCCGGCAGGTTTCCTCGTAAAGCCATACCTTTTCGACTGTGGTCGCCAGCTGCCGGCCAATCGCTACCATCAGCGACTCGTCGTTGCTGCTGTATTCCCGAGCTTTGCGGCTGCCGATGCCCATGATGCCGATCGGGCGGTCCTTGCTCCACAACAAAACCCATATCCAGGATTCCAGATCATCTGCTTGTATAAAGTCAACTACGTAGGGCGGCAGGTGTGGCAGGAATTCCTGGGTGAGGACTTCTGTCCGCGAGCGCGTCACCAGTTCGCCAAAGCCCTCCGTAAACGCCATTTCGTTCAATTGAGTACGGCGCTGGCTACGCTGGCCCCAGCCGGCGCGGCGGCGGAAAATAGCATCTTCTGCGTCAGACAAATAGATTGAACCAGTTTCTGCGCCAAACAAGGACACCACTTGCCGCAAGGTGAGGTTCAGAATTTCGTCAAGATCGAACGATTGCGTCGCGATGACCGCCATCGCATTGAGCGCGTTGAGTTCGCGGTTGCGTCGCCGCATCTCATCTTCAGCGCGCTTCTTCTCGGTCATGTCAAGGACAAAACCTTGATAACGGTCAATGCCGCCAATGGCATTACGGGTAGCAAAACTGCTCTCGGCAGCGGTGAGCAGGCTGCCATCTTTACAGCGTAGCGTGACTTCGAAATTGCGGACGTAATTGTGCTGTTCAATCTCGCGCCGAAAACTGTCTCGCTGCTCGTGGGACGCGTAGATGTCGGTCTCCATGTTCAGCGCCGCCAGTTCTTCGCGGTTGGCGTAACCGAGCATCTTGACCATGGCATCGTTGCAGTCCAGCAACTTGCCATCGGGAGTCGCGACAAAGACACCTTCCTGCACCTGCTCGAACAGCAGCCGGTACTTCTCTTCCACCGCGCGACGGTCGCTGGTGTCGCGGATAACGTGAATCGTGCCCTTCTGCTTGCTTGTTTGATCGGTGTAGGACGACGTGGATACGGTGGAGTAGCCTCCAAAACACGGATCCGCCCCTTCCGCAAAGTCTACGTCACCGCGCGAGCAGTACGGACAACCCGTCCATTCGCCGAGGTTGCGGGGCAGGATAGCCTCGCAAGGCTGACCCACTACATCGAAGGGCGACTGCTCCAGGCGTTGTAGCAAGGCTTGGTTGGCCTTCATGATGCGGAATTCCGCGTCATGGGCGATGATCAGGTCCTGAATGGAGTCGAAAGTGTTCATCCACTGGCGCTGGGAACGCAGCACTTGTTCGACGAGCCGCAGATTTTCTACGGCCATGCCGAGTTGATGCGCAGTGTTGGTCAGAAACTCCAGATCTTCAGCGGTGTAGGAGCGAGCGCTCGAACCGCCCAGCACCAGCAAGCCGATTGGAGATTTCCTCCCCAGTACAGGCGTCATCACGACGTGATGGAAGCCTTCTGCCTTCAGTTGATCCCGCACCTCGGGTTGTGAAGAGGATGCACGCAGGACCGTTGGCTTGCCATCCTGAAACACACTTTTCTGGGTTTCATCCAGCTGCAGGGTGCTCATGGCCTTCAAGAATTCGGGAGAGACGCCAATGTGCTGCGAGATGACCATCCGCTCTCCCTCCAGCACACGGAACCAGGCAGCCCTGACCCGCATCAGCGACTTCAGTTGCTCGAGCGCAGCCTGCATCATGGGTGCGTGTTGCTGGGCCCGTGCGATGCTGGCGGTGAGCGCGTTGATAACGTTCAGGCGCTCTGTCCGTAGCCTTGAATCGTCAAATACGATCAGCAACATGCTGAGGCCGAGTACGATGTCAATAATCAGCGTGGATCCGGCAGGCAGGTAGGCCTGCACCGGCTCCCAGGGCAGATGTAGAAGAATCAGGCTCAGGCTCAAAAGCCACGTCGCGATTCCACGCCCCCAGCGGAAACGGATTAATTGCACGGCTGCGGTAATGGTAATCAGCCGATAAGAGAGCTCCAGGGCTACTCGCAGGGTCAACGAATCTGGCCAATAGAGGGCACGTGCCGCCGCATACCCCATCACGGCGATCGCGATGATGATCAGCGGCAGGATTAATTTCTTGGATTGCGTGTAGACGAAGATCGCGCCGGTGAAAAGGGCGATCGCCAGCACGAATTCTGCCTGCGATATCGCCATGAGTTCACGGCCGGCAGAATTGCCCGTCTCATGGAGCGTCCAACGTGACGTTACCCACGCTAACCAAGCCAGCACCCAGATCAGGAGGTGGCGCTCACGGAAAGTTCGAAAAATGAGCACGGTCGCCCCCAGCATGATGAGGGCGGCCGACTCCTGTGGCGTGAACTTGGGAACGGCAATGTCCCCGACCGCGTACCAGACAGACGTGGGTATGGTCATGGCTAGGAGCGCAATCCTGCAGTTTCTTAATTACCACGCTCCCGCTAGTAACTGCGGGTTTTCCCCCGTGTTTTGATTACTAAAGGAACCTGAGAAGTGGGATAGAATTGCCCTTACCAACCCTCACTCCTATGCATACTGAACGGGCTGCGGAACGCATTCTGGTTGTCGACGACGAGGAACCCATCCGCGAGGTCGTGTCCTCTCTCCTCATGTCCGCTAATTTCGAGTGCCGGCAGGCAGCTTCGGGATTGGAAGCTTTGGCGCTGCTGAACTCCGGCGAGGAGTTCGAACTGATGTTGTCGGACTTGATGATGGAAGACATGGATGGAATTGGACTGCTGGAAAGAACCAAGGAACGATACCCAGATATGCCGGTTGTGATGGTTACCGCCGTGCACGACATCTCAGTGGCCCTGGCTGCCATCCGCAATGGCGCCTATGACTATCTCCTGAAGCCGTTCGAGCGCGAGCAACTTCTGGCTACGGTCCGCCGCGCCCTGGAAAACCGCAAGCTGAAGCTGGAAAACCGTCAGTATCAGACGAATTTGGAAGCCCTGGTCCTAAAGAAAACTGATGACCTGCGCAAAGCCATGGCCAACCTCGAGCGCTCTTACGACATTACTCTCGAGGCATTGGGTGATGCGCTTGACTTGAAAGACGCCGAAACCGAGGGGCACTCCAAGCGCGTAACCGCATTCACTATCGCAATTGCGCGCGCCATGGGATTACCGAAAGAGAAAATCAGCGTGATTGCCCGCGGTGCTTTCCTGCACGACATCGGCAAGATGGCAATACCTGACTCAATTTTGCGAAAGCCCGGGGCCCTTGACCCCGATGAGATTGACGTCATGCGCGAGCACTGCTATCGCGGCTATCAACTGGTAAAGAACATCCCCTTTCTCAAGGAAGCCGCTGAGATCGTCTACTCGCATCAGGAGCGTTTCGATGGCACAGGCTACCCGCGGGGGCTCAAGGCGGAGGAAATTCCGCTCGGGGCCCGCATCTTTGCGGTTGCCGACACCCTGGACGCTATTACCTCAGATCGCCCTTACCGGCCCGCCCAGTCTCTAGGCGCCGCGAAGGAAGAGATCGCTCGCTGGTCAGGCCGACAATTTGACCCTGAAATTGTGCATATTTTTCTCTCGATGCCGGATAATATCTGGGCGGATTTGCGCAAAGAGATTGAGGCACAGATCTATCGTTTTGCCTATCCTAGTTAGGCGGTACCCTGCGCGCATGCACATCGCAGGCAGCATTTCCACAGCGGCTCACATCCAACCCACATAGCCACTAACATCAGGATCCCCGGAGGTGAGCGTGGTCACTCGTATCCTCAGGCGTTGGCTTTTGCTCGCGACAATAGCCCTGGCCGCTCTGCCAGTTCTGGCTCAGGGAACAGCGAATAGTTCCCCCAGCGGTCCCAGGGCTGTTCCCGAAGGAACTACGTTCCTGGTTCAACTGCGGGATAAGCTAGATACAACTAAGTTAAAGCAAGGAAAGCACTTTGAAGCCAAACTGGCGGAAGATTTAGTAGCGCCCAACGGGGCCACGATTCCACGCGGCAAGACCGTCAAGGGCCACGTCAGCTCGGTGGAACAGGGCTTGCACGCCCGCATGTTGCTAAGCTTTGATCAGATCCAGACTGACCATGGCTGGATGCCGCTTATCGCCACTGTAACCGGCGTACCCGGCGAGCATGCGGCAAAGCAACCGGATGAGGAAGGCACCATCGAACGCAAGGGCGTCAGCAAGGAACGTGTAATTGAAGCAACCGCCGTTGGCGCTGGCATAGGCGCCGTCGCTGGAGCCGCTGCCGGCGGGGGACACGGAGCAGCCATTGGCGCCGGGGCGGGTGGAGGCTTAGGCGCCTTGGGCGGCTTCCTGACGCAGCATGACCTGAAACTCGATAAAGGCACAACCCTCGAACTTCGCCTGGATCGCGATCTGCAGATACCTACACACTAAGCTTTCGTACGGACTTTAAGAGCCCATAAAGCATGAGTTACCGCTCATGCTTTTTTCTTGTGCAAAGTTGCGCCGTTTCGCGTCACTCTCATACGGGCTGCTACCGGTTCGCAAGGTCGGCTTTTCACAACGTTCTCTGATTAGGAAGCGGCGCACCTGTGTACAATCTGACCGCGTCCCATGGAGAATACTGATGAGAATTGCCACCGCTGTTCTCGTATTGTTTGCCGCGTCGCTGGCCAGCAGCCAGGATCGATCCAATGCGCTTCCAAACACGGTCGTAGCCGGCGCGGACGGGAAGTATGAAAGCGCTCCTGATACTGCGCTCATGCGTTTCGATATTGCCGCACAGGCTGATACTGCGAAAGCAGCATACGACCTCGCGGGCAAGCAGGCCGAGCAAACCCGGCAGATCCTTCGCAACAACGGCATCGATCCGAAAGTTGCTCAAATCGGCTTTTACTCAATTCAGCCCCAGTACGACTGGCGCAATCCTAAGCGCAAGCTCATCGGATATCTGGTGAGTACCGACGTCACTCTGAAATTGAAAGACTTCAACAAGATTGGGCCGATTACAGAGCAATTGGCCGATGCCAATATCACCACCAGCCAGTCTCTAAGTTACACGTTGGAAAATATGGACGAGGCCAAAAGCAAGGCTGTGGAAGACGCTTACCGCCACGCGCGCATGTCGGCGGAGGCGCTGGCACGCGCAAGTGGAAGGACAGTAGGCGAACTATCTTATGGATCGGTTGACGTGTTCGAGAATATCCATCCTGTACCGATGAGAGCCCGTGCAATGTCAGCAGGAGCGGAGAAAGCAACTGCCGCCACCGAGGAATTTACGCCGCAAACTGTCAATGTGACCGCACGGGTCAACGCGATGTTCACGCTGAAATAGGGGGAAGTCTGACGGCTTTCTTATTTGGGAACGGGTAACCGACTGGCTTCCAGCACAACCGGGCGCTGGATGATCATCTCTAGCGACGTTCCGTTGTCCAGCTTAACGTCATTACCTCGCGTGAGCAGCGCGATCGCAGTGCCCACGGCGCCGCCCGTTGCCGCGCCCGCCAGGGCTCCCTTGCCGCCTCCCGTCACGCCTCCGATCATGGCCCCGGTAGCTCCGGTTTCCGCAATTTGCGCCGCGTCCTGCCCTTTCTGGCCATCCTGACGGATCGTCCCCTCTGTACCCTTCATCGAGGTTTTGTCCGCCCCGGGAATGTTATCCACCGAGGCGGGCAACATGACCGTGTAACCGTTGGGATAAATCAACGTCGTGAAGTGCATGAGAACTTCGGCTCGTCCTTTGACGCGACCCGCTCGTTGCACATGAGTGATCTTGCCTTGTACGTAGGTGCCGGCCGGAATCAGCATGCGCCCATCCTGCACGACCGGAAAGGTCGTTTCGCAGTACACGGCATCCCCCTCCTTCGCGCTTTTAGTGGAAATGGCCTGCTTCAGTGAGAGCGGCACCTTCGTGCCCGAAGGGATCACGGTTTCCACCGGCCGAGCTGCAGCACTCGCCACAGGAGTACTCGCGCCGTCGCGTGTGGCAGGCGCAGCCTGGGCAAACATCAGCGTCGAAAGTAACAGAAGAGTGAATACGCAGCGCACATTAGCCTCCCCACACAACCCGGCCAGAACCCGCCATTTAGACGCTTTCATCCGGCCATTAAAGTCGGATGCGCCCGACGTCCAAAAAAGTTACTCGCCATCTTTCCTAGAACGCAAGGCGGCTATTTCCTTGAGAGACTTTGCAACAGGTTTCCCAGAAATTGGGACTGCAACTTCTGCGCACACTGTTCGCCGCAAACGTGCAGCGTTCCCTCTTTGGTGGCGATCTCCTCGCTCCAAGGGCATAGATAGAGCACCGGCACACCATAATCGCCGTAAGACGTCCACATGAGCCACCAGTGGTCGGTGCTGCCTTTCAGAACTCCGCAATTGGGTCCGGCACAACGGTAGAAAGGATTCGGCGCAGTCGCAGACTTAGAATGATTTCCACTCATGCGAAGCTTAGGTTCTCCCGCGGTCACGTTCTCTGGATCTATTCTATCGAATCGTTGCGGTAAACGTCGGCAAAGAGAACACCAATTCTCCCCGGACGCAGTCCGCAATCGGGCGCAGCAGCTTCCAGCACATCGCTGTGCAGCGACTCACTTATAGAGCAGGTACTTTTGCCGGATTTCCTGAAAGCTTGCGAGGCTTTCTTGCCAAGCTTGCGCGATGCGGCGCGGATCTTGGCCCTCAAGAATCGCGTTGAAGACTGATTGATTAGCGAGAATCTCGATCATGCGGTCGGGCTTATAGTCCTGCGGATAAAGCTTACGTAAGGCGGATGCCAGTTCAATTCCAAGCTCTGGCGCGTCCAGACGATTTCGCGCGACTAGAAGAATATTGACCCCTTCACATTTCTGTTTCGCGTAGTTGCTGGACTCGGGCGTGAACGTCACCGGAACAAAACGCACGCCGGAAATCTCGCGTTGGTTCAGGTATTGCGCGAGTTCGCGGCCTTTGATCCAGGGGGCGCCCAGCAGTTCAAACGGAGTGTCTGTCCCGCGTCCCACGGATACGTTCGTGCCCTCCACCAGGCCAACGCCCGGATAGAGAGTTGCTTCCGTCAAGCTGCGCAGGTTGGGTGAAGGATCGATCCAGGGAACGCCGGTCGAGTCGAACCAGTCTCCGCGCATCCAGCCTTCCATAGCAACGACTTCCAATTTCGCGTGGATGCCGCGTTCTGCATTGAACATCTTGGCCAACTCGCCCATGGTCATGCCGTGCCGAGGAGGAACCTGGTGGTAGGTGACGAAACTCTCTCGGCCTGGCTCGGAGACGGGTCCCTGGACGAACGCGCCGGTTATTGGGTTTGGACGGTCCAGCACGATAATGCGAATGCCCGCCTGTGCCGCCGCCTCCAGGAAGTACCCCAGCGTGGTCTCGTAAGTGTAAAAGCGCACGCCGGCATCCTGGATGTCGATGACGACGGCATCGAGCGTCTTTAATAATTCCGGCTTCGGCCGGCGAGCGGCGTCGGTAGCTCCGTAGACGCTGTACACCGGCACCCCGGTAGCAGCATCCACCGCGTCCCCGAGCTTCGTTGTGTCCTGAGTGCCGGTCACGCCGTGCTCCGGACTGAAAATCGCGTCCAGGGAAACCGCCGGCGCATGTGCCAGAACGTCAATGGTGCGCTGGCCCTGGGCATCCATGCCCGTCTGGTTCGTCAGCAGCCCAATCTTGAGCTTCGCTGACTTTGGGACCAGGCCGGCGCCGTCCGGCCCGGGATGAAGCAGAGCCTGGAAATTGCGCTCTTCAAGCACGTCTATTCCCGTCTTAACCACTGCATTGCGCACAGCAACGTGGCGAGCCGCCACTTCCGCTTCGTTATAACCGGTAATGCTTTTCCAGCGTACGTTTTCTGCTTCCCCTGGTGATACAGGCAGCGCGTTCGCAACTGCAGTCGCCAGTTTGGTGCGAAGTGCAACGGCAGTCCCCTTCCCGCGCGGGTGCACGGCATTGCTTAGCAGAATGATAAAAGTGCGGGTCGTCGGGTCGACCCACAGCGATGTGCCTGTGAAACCAGTATGGCCATACGATCCCACCGGCAATAGCTCTCCCCGATTCGTGGAGAATGGCGAATCGATATCCCAGCCAAAGCCGCGTACAGACGTAGCTGTCGGGGGCTGTTCCGGCGTGCTCATCTTTTGGATGGCAAGGCGCGATAAAACTCCTCCCCCGTCGCTCAATAGAGCTTGGGCGAATCTCGCGAGATCGTCGGCAGTGGAGAACAGTCCCGCGTGCCCGGCAACGCCGCCCATGCGGCGGGCGGTTGGATCGTGCACAACTCCGCGAAGCATCACGTTATTTTCGTCGTATTGTGTAGGCGCAATTCTCGCTCGCCAGGATGCGGGAGCGTTATACCGTGTGTGCAGCATCTTCAATGGACTAAAAATGTGCGCCTGGGTATACACATCGAGAGGCTGCCCGGAAACACGCTCCACCAGCGCTCCCAGGGTTATGAAATTGATATCGCTGTAAAGAAAACCGGATCCCGGTGGTTCCTGGGGCGCTTCGGCAAACGCCATCTCAAACGCCGTCTTCTTCCCTTCCCAATGGGTCTGCAAATCCAGGTCCGGCGGCAGGCCTGAATAGTGCGTCAAAAGCTGGCGGACGGTAACGTCTTCTTTCCCCTTCTGCGCAAACTCGGGTAGGTATTTCGAAACGGGATCGTTAAAGCGAATCTTTCCGACTTCAAACAATTGCATTACCGCCGTGGTGGTGGCAACGACCTTGGTCAACGATGCAATGTCGAAGATCGTGTCCAGGGTCATGGGCTCGCGACGAGGCTCCAGCGCGCGGTTGCCGAATGCTTTGCGGTACACGACGGCATCGTCGTGCCCGATCAGAACCACTGCGCCAGGAATCTCGTGATTCTCGATGGCTTGTTCGACTACGTTGTCGATGACCGAGAATCGCGCCGCCACGGAGCCGTTTTTCGAGGTCGCAGCCCCCGCAAGGGAGCAAAACAACATCAGGCTGGAAACGACCCGGATTCGCTTCAAGCGCGCAATGTCTTTTATTGGGTGGATGTTCAAAATCTACCAACCCGTAAGCCGGTGCTCAAGAAAATCGGCCGGACGAGTGCCCTTTGTGCCAATGCGCAGAATAGAGCGAGCACGAGTCCGAGCAGCAGGAACGCCTGAATTGTAGAGCGGACTTCAAGCTAATGCCTAGGTTACCTTTACCCGGAGAAGGAGTTTTGCTATAAGGCAGGGTGGTACTAATTTTGCAATCGACGGAAGACCTGTTCTGACCCGCTCCACCCAGCCCACAGGGAATTTCCCTGCTCTCGAATATCAGGATCAGGATTCGCAATTCGTGCGCGCTTTTCAAATCTTGCGAAACGCGATCTCTGAGCAGGTATTTCCCGGCTGTTGCGTCGCCATAACCCATTGCGGCAAGCTGGTTGCGTCAAAAGGATTGGGCCGTTTTACATATCATCCCGACTCTCCGGAAGTCGGGCCTGACAGCATCTTCGACCTTGCATCCGTCAGCAAAGTTGCCGCCACCACCCCAATGGCAATGATCCTGTACGAACGCGGGTTGCTCGACCTTGATTTGCCTGTATCCTCGGTATTTCCCGAGTTCACGGGCGAAGATGCGCGACGGGAGGAAGTCACGGTCAGCATGCTGCTGCAACACTGTTCTGGCCTGCCCGCGTACGCAAAACTCTTCCTCAATTGCAGTACTCGCGAGGAACTTTTGGGGGC
>Ga0070741_10002390_pt1 | contig 50845 bp, 34 predicted proteins | sample Coa_R1_4_FD_66440 | JGI IMG/M metagenome (GOLD analysis project Ga0070741, IMG submission 66440) | Surface soil microbial communities from Centralia Pennsylvania, which are recovering from an underground coalmine fire - Coalmine... | ecosystem: Environmental > Terrestrial > Soil > Unclassified ... | reverse complement strand
ATCCCGGCGGAGTACCGGCGAGGGTGCGTCCGCCGAGAATCAACACATCCATCCAGCCATCGTTGTCATAGTCAAAGAAAGCACAGCCGGCGCCGTTAACCTCAACGATGTAAGTGTTGTGTTGAGGATCGCCATAGAGCGTAGTACGAGTGAGCCCGGCTTGTTCCGCGACATCTATAAAGCGTGAAAACGGCGCAGCAAGTTTCTCAACGGATCCGAGCAATTCATGAGGAATAACGAATGGAGCCAGAACGCCCGGAGCCGCACGTAGCAAGCGGCGTCGAGTCCAGTTAGCAGATTTGGTATCCGCCATTAAACCCCGTGGGCTGAGAAAGCCAATTCATCATCAGTGTTGCGCCATTGCTTTGGCAAGTGTTTCGCGAAGCAGGAGAGCTTGCGGATTGTTAGGGTCGAGACGAAGCGCGCTGCTTACCGCTTCCTGCGCCTCGGGGAAGCGAGACTGCAGTCCCAGAGCAGCTGCGAGATTAACCCAGGCCTCGGTAAATGACGGCGCGGCACGAACCGCTTCCCGAAAGTGCTTTTCCGCTGTTTGTGAATCGCCTGTTTTCGATGCAAGAAAACCCAACTGATTCTGGGCTACGGCAAGGTCAGGGTTGATTTGGATTGCCTTCTCAAGAGCGAGGCGCTCCGCCGGAATATCCCCCGCCATATCGAGAGCGGCTGCGAGTTTGTAGTTCAGCTGCGCATCGTCTGGTGTCGCTTCGAGCGCTTCACGATAAAAGTCAGCTGCACGTTGTGGATTGCCTGCAGACATCTCTTTGTCGCCTTGGGCCGTCTTGCTAGCCGCCATCGCCTGGTTTTGCCTTTGCCGAAGTACACGTTGATAAGTATTGAGCTCCTCTGTCGCAGCTTGAGTTTCTCCCAAGCTGCGCAATGCCTTGGCGAGTTCGAGGTGAACTTCAGGCTCTGTGGCGCCGAGATCGAGCGCTTTCTGAAGTTGGTTTTTGGCTCCCCCAGGATCGTTCAATTGTGCGAGCACCTGTCCAAGGTTGTAGTGAGCTGCGAAGTTAGTTGGGGCGGCAGCTACAGCTTGCTCCAGGTGACCCCGCGCAGCCTGTAAGTCGCCTGCGTCGTGCTCGAGAACACCGGTGAGATAAAGGAGGTCCGGATCTTGCGGTGCGGCAGCCAACAGTTGCCGGGCAAGTGGCGTGGCCTGCTGAGTGTTTCCCGCTAACACTAGGGTCTGCAAATACAGGCGTTGTGTTTCCTGATCTGCAGGGTGAAGCTTGGCAGTTTTCTCGGCTATCTTCTCGGCGGCCTGATAATGAAACTGCTGTATTTCGACTCGGGCCAGCATGTTCGACAGAGTGACCGACGACGGACGACTCCCGAGCGATCGCGTCAAAAGCTGCGATGCGTCCTCGAATCGCTTTAAGCGTTGATATGCCTGCGCCAGATCCAAAATGAGGCTCTCGTCAGCTGGCGTTGGCGCGAGCAGGTCGACTACTTCGGCAGCTTTATTTTCATCCAGCAAGTTCCTGGCGAGGCCATCGAGCGCGCTGGCAGAATGCGGATCTATCTTGAGTGCAGCTTGCCATTCCGCTTTGGCTTCTGCCTTGCGCTCCAACTTCTCGAGTGCAGCGGCGAGAATCAAATGTGGCTTCAGAACATTTGGAGCGATTTCAATTGACTCTTGCAGTGGGCGAACCGCCGCATCCGAGTGTCCCCCCGAAAACAGGCTGAGACCAAGCAGGTACGAAAGCCGCGAAGAACCCGGTCGCAGCTTCAATGCGCTCTCATACGCTTCGGCCGCGCACGCAAACTGTTTGTGATCTCCGTACCAAGACCCGAGTTCAGCGTAGGTGGATGCGCTCGCGTTCGAGTGTAATTTTGTCCGAATCGCAGCTGGAGCGTCGCATTCGGCATGCGACAAAGCGATGAACGCAAACGGCAAAAGCGCGGATAAAAGCGCCAAAAAGAGAGAATTACGCGCTAACACCAAATAGGTTCTACGACTCGATGCGGATTCCACAGGACTGCTTACACAAGATAACTTGTCCGACTAAGGCCTGCAAGGGATTCGAGGAGCTAGTCCGGATACGGTTCTCCGGGCTTAACCACCCGAATCTGGTGGTCTGTGAACGTAATGAGCCCATTTGGGAATTTCACTTTCGGCATGTGACAGCTGACGCAATTTGCATTGGCGACCGGGCAAGCTTTGGCATCAGCATGTGTGGCCGGCAGGGTACCAGCTTTCTGCGATCCGTTTACGAGTTGAGATTTTGTGGCGTGGCATGCCAAGCACTTTGAATCATAGCTTGCATCATCCCGTACCAGGTTCTGGTGCGGATCGTGACATGCGATACAGCTGATACGCGGATCGGCTCCATCGAAGCACTTGCTATTCGCTAGCCGGTAGGGTTGGAAGCGCACATTCATCACTCCGCGGGTGCGGCTCCTCACCACCATTTCCCAAGTCCGGTGACACTGGCCGCAAAAGCTGGAGATACCTTCCGATGACAACTTCTTCAAGCTCGAGGGCGACGAATCAAAAATTCCTTGCATGGCGTCGAGCAGATGAGCGCCGCTCCCTTCGTGACAATGTTCACAAGTGACACCCGGCTGTATTGACGCGGTTGTCAATTGTCCGTCGGAAACCACATTACTCGAATGGCAGGAGAAGCAGTTCTTCGCATCTCCGTGTCTCAGTTCGCGGCCCGCGGCCTCTTCCAGGTTGTGAGGAACCAGGCTCTCATCCCCAAGAGTGGTTTCAAGTCCTTTAGCTGACGGATAGTAGCTCACCAGACTCTCATAGAAGCGACCTTCTCGTTCGAAGACCCAGGTCTTCATGCCTTGTCCAAACGTCCACTGGATCGGGAACGAGATGGCACTGTTGCCATCGGTCACCGTGTATGTGCTCTTGTCGCCTTGCGTTTCAACCGTATACGTGTACGCGCCTTTGCGGACGCTGAGTTTCGGGGCTGCTTTCAAAAGTGGATCTTCACCCGGGAGAAACAACGCCTGTCCCATGGGAGTTTGCGGCTGATGAGCGGCTTGGGCGGCGTGACAACCAGCACAGGCCGCCGCTGAACTCGGTGAGCTTTGGGCCATGCAGGTACTAACACCGTACAACAGAATTACCGGTAATACGCTAAGGAGACGCAACCTGTGTAGTTGAATCCTTCGTCATTTGTAGGCACAGCTGGCGCTCGCGTTGCGCCGCTTCTTTTTGACCCGACATCGAGTACGCTTCCGCAAGTGCAATGTGAGTCTCCAGGTTACCCGGGCCGATTTGCAAGGCCAGCTCCAGGTGTTCAATGCCTTCCTTTAGCTTACCCGTTTCCGAAAGGGCGCGGCCAAGGGCAAGTTGAACTTCTTGGAGATTCGGCTTCTTCTGCACCGCGCTCTCTGCGTAACCCAGAGCTTCAGCCGGTCGGTTGCGCATCAGCAACGCCCACGCCGTCATGATTTGGGCAGAGTCGTTAGAAGGGGACAATTCTAATTCACGTTTGAATTCTATGATCGCGGCCTCGGGATCGGATGAGTACAAAAGGTAGCCATAGAAATAATGGGCGTTTACTGTGGTTGGGAAGCGGCGGAAAAATTCTTCGAATGCTTGCCTTGTAGCCTTCTCATCTCCCGTCATATGTTGAAAGGCAGCATTACCCATGTTTGCGACTAAGTCGCGTTGTTCCGGAGTCAGCTCTTGTGGAAACGCCGCAATTCGTAGGCCGGCAAGTCCTATGGCGAGCAGCAAGTCCGGGCTGGTGATTTGGTTCTCGGCGAAATACGCGTACGATTTCAACGCATCCTCAAACCGTCCAAGCTTCGTCAGCAATAGTCCCTCGTGATAGCGCAATATTTGAGCATTCCGGGGCTGGCTGGCTGCGCCTAGTGAGATACCTTTTTGGATATCGGCCAGTGCCTGCGGGTATTCTCCAGTTTCGAACTCGCACAATCCCCGTAATGCGGTAGCAGGACCAGCGTTGGGGGTCAATTCGAGGAAGTGAGTGATGGCATCGCGAGCGGGCGCATAAGATCCTACGTCGTACTGAAGCGATCCTAAGAACCACCAGCCGTCTGGCCACTTCGGATTCAGTTGAATCGCCTGGGAGTAAAGTTGGATGGCACGAGCCGTTTCGTTTTGTTCTCGGGCAGCGGCGGCTTCAGAGACGAGTTTATCGAAGGTATCAACGGTCTGAGCCGTCCCAGCTGTGCTCATGAGGACTAGAAATGAGTAGGACAAGAGCAACACTGGCGCGCGCATGATGGTGACTTTGGAAGGAAGATGCCTCTGTAGTCGGCTGATCTCTCGGCCTGTGGGACTATGAACTCCCTGATCGCAAAGTCGAAATCTGCGCCACAATCTCCAACTGTTCATGCTAACTACCGTTTAATGTCCTGCGCCGTTTCGGCAGGTCTGGCGAACTTCGCATCGTCGATTTGGATGTTTTGCTCAACGGTTTGGAGTTGAATTGTGAACTGACCTGAAGGTCTGGCAATCGTCCAGCGGAACGGGATTTGCACGCCGCCCACAGATCGGTAATCCGCGTAATCGACGCGAAGGGGGTTTAATCCGAGCGCAGAATCTGAATATCGAACCATGCGGATGAGCAAGCCCGATTCCCGATCAAAATACAGGTGGCCTGCCGGTTCACCGTTGCGCTCTGCCGCTAAATGATATGTCTCCCGGTCGGCAACCTTCTCCGGCAGGGCAGCGTGCAGTTTTCCAAAAAATTGCTCCACGTGCAGGGGGAATTGTAAGTCGGCATCGATGCGCGCCCCTAGGATATCTGCGCCGGGCATCTCTCTTATCGGCCGATGAGGCGACGACAACCAGCCTTCTCTGCCGTCGAATGCCGTCGTGCTATCGCCCTCTTGCAAGTGCACAATCGAGATTCGTTTGTAGGGTACCTTGTCGAAGGCTTCGAAACCAACTTCGCGGCCAAAGAGGTTCATCGTTCCGGTTACATGGCGGGAGTGAACCCGCTCTAATGCATTCTTTCCGCCTGTTGCTGCAAGGTACTTCTCGATGAGCTGATCGGGTGTTGGAAGACCGGGAGGGAGTTTTTCAGTTTCGGCGGGCAAATGGACCGGGCCCGCTTCCTCACTTATAGCTGGAATGGCGGCGGGTACGCGCGATCCGTGATGACAAGAGTTGCAAGTAACAGAGCGATGGTTATCAAAATTACTTTGATTGATAGCCATCATCATTTGCATCATCTTGCGCGCGACCTGCTTGGGTTTCTTGTCGTCCTGATCAAAGTGATTTTCTACGTGGCAATAACCGCACTCCACCCCCAGTGACGCCGAGATGAACTGCATAGATGGAATTAGTTGGTCCGCGGGAATGGCCTTTAGCACCTGGATGTTTTTGTAAGCGTGTTCAGCAGTCTTTGCTGTCAATGGCGCGGATCTGCCGGCCTCCGATTGTGCTCTCGCAAGGACGGAGACGATTGAAAAAAGGCCAATGAGTGCAATCCTTAACGGTGCATTGCTGGGTTTCCTGCGTGTTCGCATGGGCTGTAACTGCGAGGAGTTTAGCAGAGCCTATCAGTTCTTTCGCTCGCCACAAAGACCGATCAGTATTGCACAAGGAGTGCTAGTGCCCTTGCCTGAGACACGTTTTCCCGAGAATGACGATTTTCTGTGTCGGCAGAAACCGGAGCATTCTCGATAATCTCTCGTGAGCTCATGGACTTATCGCGGATCGCATGCGCCGGGACAAGGTTTTACAACAATAACGTTTTTTTGCTTGACAGTGTCCATCAACTCACGATAAAAATGCGCCCCAGTAGTTCGATAGTGTTTTTGTACTACTTGTGTATAGGTACACGGTTTTCGCGAGAGGCGCCGAGAAGGACGCCTCACGGATTGCAATCCCAGGGGCTTTACCCCCGCATGAACACAGTTAACGGAGGCACTTCCATGAGGAAGTCTAGTTTTCTGGCTTGGACTAAGGCAGGCATGGTGGCCTGCCTTGCCGTGTTTGTGGCCGTTTCTTCATCCAGCTTCGGTCAGCAATTGACCGGAACTCTGAGCGGTACCACAGTAGACTCCAGTGGCGCTGTGGTGGCGAACGCCAAAGTTGTCATGAAGAATGAGCTGTCCGGCGATACGCGCACGACCGTCTCGAACAGCACAGGCTATTTTTCCATCACAGCCGTGCAGCCAGGAACCTACACAGTGATGGTCTCCGCGCCCGGGTTCAAGCAATGGCAGCAGAGCGGTATTGTCTTTGCTCAAGGTGATAACCGCAACCTCCCAAATATTGCGTTACAAGTTGGCGCGGTCAACGAGACGGTCGAGATTCAGGCTGGTACCCTCACAGTGCCAACGGACAATGCGGAAGTAAGCACTACTCTCAACACCACGCTCGTGCAAGACGTTCCTATCCAGGGTCGCGACGCGGGTGAACTGCTAAAGCTGATGCCCGGGATGGCTGCGACAAACGGCATCAACCAAGGAAGTACTTTTACCGACAAAACGGTAGGCACTAACTCGGGTCCCGTAGGTGCCTTTTCGGCCAATGGCACTCAGCCCAACGGAGCTATGGCGTTTATGCTTGATGGCGCGAACCTGGTTGACCCAGGCAACGCTGGCACTCAGATTGCCAACATCAATCAAGACATGGTTCAGGAAGTCAAAGTGCTCATGTCTTCGTATAGTGCCGAATACGCGAAGGGGCCGGTGGTCTTTCAGGCGTTCAGTAAAAGCGGGGGAACGTCGTATCACGGTGAAGGTTATCTCTACGCGCGGAATCAACTTTTCAACAGTTGGGATGCGTATACTCATAGCCAATACATATCTGACTTGCAAACGCCTTACTACAAGACTAAGGCACAGCAGAACGCTCTAGTGTCGACCCTGAACCCCGACCAGGCTTACTACTATATGGGCGGCAACGTCGGCGGACCGATCATTCCTCATAGGAATAAGCTATTCTTCTGGGCCGGGTACGAGTACATGAAACAAAATCCCGCCGGCCAGGTTCTGAACTACAACGTGCCCACACTCGAGCAGAAGGCTGGGGATTTTAGTGAAACCACAATTGACGGCGTCCCCGGTACGACGCCAGTCTCTGGATGCGGCAGCAATACCACGCTGTTCACATGCTTGTCGAGTGGCGGATTATGGCAGTATGCGTATAGCCTCCCGTTCAACCTTCCTGGTGGCGGGACTACACTCGCGGCGAATCAGTTCGATCCGAACATTTTAGGCATTCTGAACGGCAAGTCCTATTTGGGAACCAAGTACTATCCCGATCCCAATATTGTCCCTGGTCCGACTAACGGATGGAATAATTTTCAGTATGTGCAAAAGACTCCACAAAATCGCTGGGAAGCAACTGGAAAAATTGACTATGCCATCAGCGAGAATACGAAATTGACCGGATCGTACACTCGTCAGATTGAAACCGATCAGCACCCGGTTTCGATTTGGTGGGAACCAGCATGGAACCTGCCCTACCCGTCCCCCATTGTCGCTGACACGGTGTCTCAGGCGATTATGACTAACCTCACACATGTGTTCAGTCCAACAACCACAAACGAGTTTGTCTTCACTTACGCTCGCTACATTAACCCATCGAGGCTAGGTGATCCGAAGGCAGTTGACCGAAATGCACTCGGCTTCAATGTGGATGGTTTGTTCGGACATACAACTTCCCAGATCCCGAACTTCCTGGCCCCCTGGGGTGGAGCATTTCCGCAACTCGCGACAGTCTCGTTTACGGCCGGTTTTGGCTATGGGAAAACCTTCGGAGCGCTCAAGAGCGATCCCTCCATTTACGACAACTTCACGCGCGTAATCGCAAAACACACCTTGAAGTTCGGGGCCTACTGGGACACGAATGCAAATGTTCAGTCGCAAGGCGACCAGCAGCACAGTGATAATGGTGCCTATCAGTTGGGGTGGGGACCAAACAGCTCTGGAAATGTGGTTGCTGACTGGCTCCTCGGTCGTACGGCTAACTACCAGCAACCGAACTCTCAGCCGGGCAGCACAGTCAAAAGCCATCAGTATTCGATATACGGTCAGGATTCGTTTAAGGCGAGTCGGCGCTTGACGTTAAATTACGGACTCCGGTTGGATCACATTGGCCAGTGGTTCGGTCCACCAAACGGGGCGCAGGTTTGGGATCCTGCTTTGTACGTTAACGGAACAGTTACTAATCCTGTTCCAAGCCACCCAGATCCGAATAATCCGACAGCCAGCATTCCAGATAATCCCAACACGGGATTTACTTGGCACGCAATCAACCATCACATTCCGCAATCGGGATTTGTTTCCCCATTGTTCTACTACCAACCGCGTGTAGGCGTGGCGTACGACCTGTTCGGGACTGGCAAGACCGTGATACGTAGCGGATTTGCTATGTTCCGGTACCAGTTTGCTATTAATGACGTAAACGGATCGTTTAACGGACCCAGCGGCATCTTTTTCTTCCAGACAGCTGGCACTACGGGTTACGATGGAACCGCTGGAACAGGGTACGCGCAGATTAACTCGGGTGCATCCGGCTTTGTTCCACCTAGCGGCACATTCCAAAATGGCGCGACCAACATTCAGGCCATGCAGATGAACGATGACCGGACGCCCTACGTGATGGACTGGAACTTCACTGTGTCTCAGGCTTTGCCTTGGCGCTCTGTTCTCGAAGTCTCATATGTAGGAAACGCGAGCAGGAACCAGTTGTTGAACGGAAACAATGATAAGGTCGGAGACCTGAACTCGGTGGCCCCGGGCAGCTATTTTTCACCGTACCCTGTTGGAGGTCTCTACATTTCTCCAGGAGCACTGACCTGCAACAATGCCAACAACGCTCAAAACGCAGTCGACTGTTCTAACGTTGGGCCTAACGGGGTGCCGCGGTCTAACAACTACAATACCACCCTAAACGGTGGGAACTGGTGGAATGCGTACCGTCCACTGACGCAATACGGGGACGTTTATCTGATTACTCATGGTGGATACGCAAACTACAACTCCCTGCAGGTTGCCTGGCAAAAGCAATCCGGTCCGGTTACGTTCTTAACGAACTATACGTTCAGTAAGGTGTTAGGCACACGCGACGGACAAACTGACAACGGGGCCGGGAATGGCAAGGCTGTCGATCCTTTCCGTCTCAGCAACAACTACGGACCTCTAGCATACGATCACACTCAGATCGCGAATTTCTCGTACGTATGGAACTTGCCGAAATTCGTCCACGGCAGCAGGTTCCTGGAAGGTGCGATCAACGGCTGGCAGCTCACTGGTTACACGACTTATCAGTCCGGTGCGCCGATCCAGCCAAATACGGGCGGTAATTTGAACCTGCAAGCCGCTGGATTGAGCTATCCCATAAACGGCGCTCCCGACATCCCAGATAACACTGTTACTCTGCCGAATGGGTTGAAGTCTAATCAAGTGAACCCGGCAACATGGTATGGAACAGATCAGAATGGTGGTGGATATACGGTGATCGTGCCAAAGGTCACATGCGACCCGCGCCACCATGCATCTGGTGCCTACTTTAATCCAAATTGCTTTGCATTGCCTGCGCCTGGAGAGTTTGGGACCCTGGTAATGCCGTATATGCATGGCCCAGCGTACTTCGACAGCGATCTAGGAATTTTCAAGAACTTCCAGATTAACGAACGACAGAAACTTCAGTTCAGGTTGTCTGCTGTCAACTTCCTCAACCATCCGCTGCCTCAGTTTGGCTTGGCTGGCAACAGCGACGAGCAACTATCATTCACGCAAAGTTATCCGGTGCAATTTACCAACCAGAGCGAATGCACGTTCCTGAACTTACCGTGGTCAGGGACTAGCTGCACGTACAACGCGACTCGAATGTCGACGACCAACACCAACGCGCTTACCACGGGCAAGCCAAAATTCAAGACTGGCTCGCGCAGCTTGACTTTCGCCCTGAAGTATTACTTCTGAGGACTTCCGTTAGAATATTGAGGGTGGCTGCGGCCACCCTTTTCTTTTACAACGATGCCCAGGGCTCTTGTTCGACTCTCTTGCGGTGCACTGTTCATATTCGGGCTTTCGCTGAGCGCGGCTGCGCCAAATAACCCTATTCGTTTTGAGCTGAAGACGCTTCCTTTTGTCCTTGAAAACAGCGAGACCGCTGCCCGCAACGCTCCCGAGACCATGCCCGGTGGCGTAGCTGTTTTCGACTACAACGGTGACGGTCGGCCTGACATTTTTTTCACCAACGGGGCCAATATCGCCACCCTAAAGAAAGATGACTCGAAGTACCGAAATCGACTATTCCGCAACGACGGTAACGGGGTTTTCACAGATGTGACCGACGCTTCTGGTCTGGCCGGCACCGGCTACGACATGGGCGTAGCAGTGGGCGACTATGACCACGACGGCCATCCAGATCTGTTCGTGGCGGGCCTACATCACGGGACCCTCTATCACAACAACGGTAATGGAACCTTTACCGACGTAACCGCGAAGTCGGGGCTGGATGCTGCGCTGAATCGTCCCGATCCTCAGTTCGGAGCGCTTTGGGAAATCACCGGTGTCTGGGTGGACGTCAATAACGACGGGCTCCTGGACCTTTTTGTAGTGAATTACCTGCAGTGGGAGTACTCGGACAAGCCGTTGTGCGAAATTGATGGACGTTCTGATTACTGCCATCCTCGCTACTACAAAGGACAACCCAACCAGCTCTTCCTGAATAATGGCGACGGGACGTTTCGAGATGTTTCGAAGGAATGGGGGCTTCGCGACCATCCGGGAAAAGGCATGGGCGTGGGCTTGGCAGACTACGACCTCGACGGCAAGCCCGACCTCTTCGTTACCAATGACGCTTCGTACAATTCTTTGTTTCACAATCTCGGGAACCGTTTCGAGGAAGTGGCTTTCGAAGCCGGGGTTGCCCTGCCTGAGGATGGACAGTTTGTCTCAGGAATGGGTTTGGATTTTCGCGACTATAACAATGATAGCTACCCAGACATTGCATTTGTCGCCCTGGTCAACCAGACGTTTCCAGTATTTCTGAATACGGGCAAAGGTGAGTTCAAGGAAGTCACGACTCCGAGTGGCATGCGAGACCTGAGCCGGCCAATTTCAGGATTCGGAGCTGCCTTGTACGACTTTGATAACGATGGATGGAAAGACCTTTTTGTTAGTGGCGGGCACGTAGAGTCCCACGACATGCCGGGTCAACCGGTGAATCAGTATAACGTTGTCTTTCGCAATGCGGGTGCGAGCGGAAAATGGCAGAAATTAACCGAGGAAGCCGGCCTGGATGCTTCCCCGAAAGCAAGGCACAGAGGGTGTGCTTTTGGCGACTTGGATGGGGATGGAAAGATCGACGTCGTCGTGAGCGCGCTAGGTGCGCAAAGCGAAATCTGGCTAAATCGTAGCCCCGGCTCGGGCCATTGGCTGGAACTATCGCTCCGGGGCACCAAGAGCAACCGCGACGGTATCGGCGCAAGAATTAAGGTGGTGAGCAAGAGCCTCGGCGCTCAATACAATCACATGACCACCAGCGTAGGATACGCGTCTTCTAGCTACGGGCCGGTGCATTTTGGCTTGGGCACTGATACGAAGGTGGATGTAATCGAAATTCATTGGCCGTCAGGAGTTGTGCAGACACTACGCGACATACCAGGCGATCAAGTATTGAGAGTGACTGAACCCGGGCCCTAGCCCCGCTCGACCTCTCGGATACAACCGACTCGACTAATCAGCGACAACCTATCTTCAGCCTGCACTATCTAAACTCCCTCCAGGAGTGCCGTCGCTCCTCCGGCAGGATCGCCTCGAAAAGCCAACTAGCCGCTTGCCCACAGATCGAGGACGATCGTTGTCATTACGATTAATGTGATTGTTACAGCATATTCATCGAGTTTTAAACAGAAGAGACGTAGATTGTCTTCAGGCTAACTGTTGACATTTGAAGCCCTGCACTTGCGCCACACATACGCTATGCCGTGCAGCTCTCGATGAGGGAGAGTTGTGTCTTTCGGTGCAGCTCTGACGCGATTGCTTCGATGACGAAGAAAATCTACGGACCTCATCGCGATCTGGGCTTACACAGTGAAGCCTTACAGCGGTTCCGATTAGTAGGGCAGACCTTAAATCTCCAGGAGATCTATGATGAAGCAATTGACTGCGTTGGCGCTTTCCCTCGCGCTGATGGGTACGCCTTCAGTACAAGCGCAACAGAGTTCAACTGGTAGTACCGCCTCGCCAAAAACTGCGCGAAGGAGGACAACCGCAAGCAGCGATGCCGCGGTTGCTACTCAGCTCAGCCAACTTAAGCAAGCCATCGATGCTCAGCAGCAGCAAATCAAGCAGTTAAGCGAGCAACTCCAAAGCCGTGACCAACGGATTCAGCAACTTGAACAGAAGATTGATCAGAGCCAGGCGGCGGTCTCGCAAGCTCAGTCGAAGGCGGACTCAGCTGCGTCCGTTTCGTCGAAGCAAGAGGAGTCTGTAAATTCGCTGCGCAACGACATTACCGACCTTAAACAAAACGCGACCAACACGGCCGTCGCTCTGCAGGAGACTCAGACTAACGTAAAAAACGCTTTCGAGAGCCCGGCGGCGTTGCACTATAAGGGGATCACCATAACACCCGGAGGCTTCGTCGCGGCAGAAACCGTCTACCGCACGCGAGCCACGAGCTCCGACATCAACACGCCATTTACTGGTATTCCTTACACGGCAAACGCTCTCTCCAGGGTTGGAGAAACCAACCTAACCGCTCGCCAGAGTCGGTTGAGTCTTCTTGCTGAAGGCAAAGCCGGCAACACCAAGCTGACGGGTTACTGGGAAGCTGATTGGCTCGGTACAGGAGTGACCTCAAATAACCGGCAGAGCAACAGTTATGTAATGCGGCAGCGCGTGATCTATGGACAAGCGGCATTTCAGAACGGACTGAGCGTGACTGCTGGCCAGATGTGGTCGCTGGTTACGGAAGACAGAAAGGGTATTCAAAACCGTCAGGAATTACCGCCTCTTACAATTGACCCACAATATAACGTTGGTTTCAGTTGGGCACGTCAATACGGGTTTCGCGTAGCCAAAGACTTCGGCGGCAAGTTCGCTCTGGGCGTGGCTGTCGAGGCGCCCCAAGCAACCATTGGCGGCCGCGGCTTTTCGTCTGTAACTACGAGCACGTCGGGTGTCACCACGGCCACAGGCGGAAACACGATTCTGAACGCCCCAGGCGCGGGCGGCGGTTTGTTTAACTTTGTCGATACTTCGGGCTACACCATTAACAAAGCGCCCGACATTATTGTGAAGGCCGTGGCAGACCCGGGCAAAGGCAATTTGGGTCACTACGAGGTTTTCGGGATATATAGTGCATTTCGCAATCGAGTCTATCCTTGCGGTGTGGTCGGAACTACAACGGCTGATACAGTTCCCGGTACAACGAGCCTGCCCTGCGCAATAGACGGCTCACTCTCGCCCAGTGCCGTTGGCGCATACAACGACACACGGTCCGGCGGGGGTGTGGGGGCGAATATTCGTATCCCTTTAACGCCGGCAAGCTCCACGAGGAAACTGGAGTTCGCATTCCAGGGACTTTACGGTGATGGGGTCGGTCGGTATGGTTCAGCTCAGATCGCTGATTTGACGTTCCGCCCGAACGGAACCGAAGCCCTAATCCGAACCGCTCATGGCCTATCGGGTCTTGAATTCCACAGCCCCAAGTGGGACATCTACGCATACGCAGGAGCCGAGTACGGCGCACGCACTGCCTATACTGGCTACGACACGATTTCCGTAACCAAGACCATTGCCATTCCACCGAATGCTTTGAACCCGAACGGAGAGCCAGCCACCACCACAACCAAAATCACAACCACTGGAATTGGCGGATACGGATCGATTTTTGCCAACAATACCGGTTGTCAGAAGGAACTGCCACCCTCAAATACGCTCGGCCAGTTCCCGCCCCCCTCCACTCCTTTCACGCCGTCTTCTGGCAGCTCTTGCGCCGGCGACACACGGCTCATCGGAGAAGGCACTCTGGGCTTCTGGTACAAATTCTTCAATGGCCCAAAGGGAGGACTCCGCCTTGGCATTCAGTATTCCTACTTTCAGAAGGAGGGTTGGTCAGGCAACAACGGCAGCGGCGTAGGTATTGCGCCTAAAGCCGTTGACAATATGGTTTGGACATCCCTTCGCTACTACATCCCATAATCGCTCGAGTATAGTTGTTGGAAAAAGACTTCGGAACTTTCTTCCGAAGTCTTTTTTTCTGCTCGATCGTGATCATGGGTAGCGGAGCGAGGCTGATCAGGAAGGCCAAAGGGCAGCTTATAACGTCAACTCAGGCGGGTTTTGCAAAATTTCCCGGGCTCTCATCGGTAGCTACGAACTGCGGGGGACGCTTGCTGCTTGCCTCAGCCAATGCGAGGCGTACACCTTTCGCATCGAGGTCCGTTGTGTAAACAGGTGTTGCGGGTTGCTGGCGCCAGGACTCGTCGAGACTGCCGGCATCCACTGGGTCGAAGCCAAGCTCGTCAACCAGACGCATTACAAGCGCTTTCGCTTCTGGATTGTCACCGGCAATGGGCAGAGCAATTCGATTCGCGGAGCCAGCCGGGCGACCCAACTCCATTAGGTGCTGGGCGTAGATGTTATTAAATACTTTAACAACTGGCCGGCCCAGCTGCCGCTGTACCCATTTGCTCTCGGGTAATCCAGCTTCAATTTCTGCAATTCGACCGTCGCGCTGACGCGGGTAATAATTTCCAGTGTCGACCACTGCTACATTTTCGGGAACGCCTGCGAACAAATCCTTCGGCAGTTCTGGAATGCGCCGTTCTGGAATAGTTACGATTACCACTTCACCCGCGCGAGCTGCTTCTTTTGCGGTAACTGCTTTGGCGCCTGTCTCGCGGGCTAACTGGCTGAGGCTTTCAGGTCCACGTGAGTTAGCAACCGAGACTTCGTGTCCGATGGCAGTGAGCCGACGGGTCAGGGTGCCGCCGATTTGCCCGGCGCCGATAATGCCGATTTTCATAAGTCCTCCATTTTTTCTGCCTGGCTTCTTCGATGTCGGCACGGTTCTTCCGGATTCATATGCTGGAGCCTCGGCCTTCGCGAGAGTGGCCCAAAGCAAGGTGAAATACAACATCGATCTTTTAGAATTCCGCGAGAACAGAAGCTATCGGATAGAACTCTAACAGCTGTTATGACCCGAAGGGCGGCTCGGCATTGTTGTATAATTCGGTTTGTTCGAGACGGTCGAATTTCATCATAATGCTGCAAGCTGAATCTGAGCAGGTCGCTGATCGACGCTTAAAGAGTCGGCGTGGCTTCGTAATTGCCTTTGCCATCGTCGCTTTGACCGTTTCTCTCGCGGCGCGTGGCGTCCACGTTACTCTTGATTTAAAACCTACTGTCCACTCCGATTCCAGCTACAACAAGGTTCAGCATCGAGATAAAGATGCCTCCGAGGGGGCAGCTCCGGTATGCACTTTTAGTTTATTTTTGCTGGCGGAGTCCCTTGTACCTTCCGCACCGAGCCCGGAACCGCAGCAACGGCTTCATTTCGAGTCGCTTTACAATCGTCCTCCTCCTCCTGCCGTTGCTTAATTCTTTCCTTAATTTAGTGCCCTGGACTCTGTAGCGCGTGTGTGTGCGCGAATTGAAGTATTTTCGCCACGCGCGAACGCGTGACCATAGTATCCCGGCGACTATGGGAGAACGTCCAGGCAAACGTTGCCCAAAGCGCATTTCACTGGCGCTCCTAGACATCGGAGGGAACCCGTGTACAGAAAATTGCTGAAGTATCCGTTTGTGGTCCTGGCGGTTCCGCTATTTTTACCTGCAGACACCAATCCGAAAGTGACCGAAACAGCGCACTACGTCCCCGCAATAGTTCTGGACGTTGAAGAACAAGCAGCGCAATCCAACTACGTTGGGGATAGCCCCAGCGATGCACCGCTTCAGCCGGAGGTACATGTCTACAACGTCTCCGTTCACCTGGAGTGCGGCACGTACATCGGACAACTTCAATCCGCCTTCGATTACTTGCCCGCCATACTTACATCAAATCGCCGCGTCGAAGTGCGTCTTCAAAAGCACAGCATGCAGATTAGAGTGCCAGGCGAAGAAGAATACAGGCTGTCAATCGTCAGGCGCCCGCACGGCTCGCAAAAATGTAAGCGCCGATAAGGCCTTCAACACTCGCTGTGACCGCAAAGAGCGTCAGGCGAAGGATTTTCTTTGGGGGAGAAATGAAACGCAAATACGCTTATTTGTTCATGGCAGGGCTTTTGCTGGCGGTAACCGTTGTCGCCTTGTTTCCGTTGGTCGGGCGCAGAGCAAGGGCGAGCCAAAACGACGAATCTGTGCTGCAAAGTGCCGCCGTTGTTTTGGCACAACGGAGAGCGATTTCGAATTCACTTGTTCTTTCCGGCGAGTTCCGTCCTTTTCAAGAAGTGGACGTTCACGCCAAGATCGCGGGATACATCCGGAAGATCTACGTGGACGTCGGCGATAGCATCAAGGCTGGCCAGACTCTCGCAGTACTCGAGGTTCCCGAGTTGAGCGCGCAAGTCGAGGGGGCGGATGCGATCGTTCGCCGCGCTCGGGATGCAATTCGCCGTGCCAAAGGCGACTTGGATCGAGCTGAATCTCTTCACGCCGCTACGCACCTTGATTACATCCGCCTGAAAGAGGCCTCGACTTCGAAACCTGGGCTGATCGCGGAACAGGAACTGGACGATGCTGAAGCCAAGGACAAGGAAGGCGAGGCGCAGATTTCGTCGGATGAAGCGGCGCTATCAGAAGCTCGAAACCAACTGGATGTTGCCGTCGCCGAACAAAAACAATTGAATGCCATGGGTGACTATGCGCGGATCGTAGCTCCTTTTAGCGGCGTGGTGACGCGCCGCTATGTTGATACTGGCGCTTTGGTCCAAGCCGGCACGAACTCAAATACGCAGGCTCTGCCCGTAGTCAGCGTCGCTCAAACGGACTACTTTCGATTAACTTTGCCGGTACCGGAATCTGCAGTTCCCCTGATTCGACTCGGTGGCACAGTCAGCGTTCGTGTTCCGTCTCTAAACCGAAGTTTCGACGGTAAGGTTTCCCGGTTCGCCGACTTCTTGAATCAAGAGACTCGCACCATGCATACCGAAGTTGACGTGGCGAACAAAACTGGAGCAATAGTTGCGGGGATGTACGCGGAGGTAAAGCTCACTTTGTTGAAAAAGGAGTCCGTTATAGCGGTGCCAATCCAGGCAGTGACGCGTAATGGCTCAAAGGCAACAGTTCTCGTTGTGGATGAAAAAGATCGCATTCAAGAACGTGATGTGCAACTCGGGCTCGAAGGCGCGGATGAAGTCGAGATCGTTTCCGGGCTTTTGCCGAATGAGCGCGTCGTAGTCGGTTCACGTGCAGAATTCCACCCTGGAGACTTAGTCGTCCCAAAACTAGTTGCCGAGAATACAAAGGATAAGTTCTGATGTCTGGTTTTGCGATCAAGAATCCCTATTTCATCATTGTTTGCTGCCTGGTCGTCGCTATTGTTGGGACTACCGTTCTCGTGCGCATGCCCGTGGATCTATTTCCGCCGATCAACATACCAGTCGTGGTCGTCGCCACGTTCTATTCCGGTATGCCGCCCGAGCAAATCGAGACCGATATCACTGGTCGTTTCGAACGCTTCTTCACGCTGGGCAGCAATATTGATCATATTGAGTCGCGCTCCTTGCCCGGGGTGAGCCTGATTAAGATCTATTTCCAGCCAGGCACAAACGCTGACGCCGATTTGAGCGAAATTTCCAATCTGGCGATGGCCGATTTGCGCAAGCTACCGCCAGGCACATTGCCACCGGTTGTTCTGAAGTTCGACGCATCAAGCCTGCCAGTATGCTTGATCACCCTTAAGGGACAAGGCCTAAACGAGATCCAGCTTCGCGATCTCGGGCAATACAACGTCCGAAACCAGGTGGCCAATGTTCCGGGCGCTTCCGTACCCCAGCCTTTCGGGGGTAAATACCGCCAAATCATGGTCTATGTTGATCCGCTCAAGCTGGAAGCGCACCAACTCAGCGTGATGGACGTGGTGCGGACGGTTAACGACAGCAATCTGATCCTGCCTGCCGGCGATGTAAAGATCGGCCCGATTGATTACAACCTATACACGAACAGCCAACTCCCGAACACCGACGAAATTAATCACCTGCCGTTGAAAACTGTGGGGAGTGCCTCCGTGCTTGTGCAAGATGTTGGCAAGGCGATGGACGCCCATGAAATTCAGACCAACGTTGTGCGCGTAGACGGCCAACCATCGGTGTACCTGCCGATTCTCAAGCAAGGCGGCGATACAAATACGATCTCCGTGGTGAGTGGAATCAAGAAGGCGATTTCGGACTTGACCGATGTCCCCAAGCAGCTAGTTGCGAAGGTCGTCTTTGACCAATCCGTGTTCGTAAAGAAAGCAATTGACAATCTGCTGCATGAGGGAGCTATAGGGCTGCTTCTCACAGGCCTCATGATTTTGCTCTTCCTGGGAAGTATGCGGGCAACGGCTGCGGTATTTCTCTCGATTCCGTTATCGGCGCTGGCAGCATTTCTCGCGATCAGCGCAGGCGGCGGGACTGTGAACACCATGGTACTTGGCGGCTTGGCGCTCGCCTTTTCACGCCTGATTGACAATTCCGTTGTGGTTCTGGAAAACATTTTCCGCCATATGGAAATGGGGGAATCAGCGGAAATCGCCGCGGAGAGGGGAGGCCAGGAAGTGGCGCTTCCAGTGCTCGCCGCAACTCTAACAACGATCGTGGTCTTCTTTCCTGTCGTTTTCCTGTACGGCGTGAGCAAGTACTTATTTACTGCCCTGGCAAGCGCCGTTGTTCTTTCGATGCTTGCCTCTTTCTTTGTGGCGATGACTGTCGTACCACTGTTTTGCGCGAAGCTCATGAAGTCACCACATTTGACACATGAGCACGCCGAATCCAGACTCCCTCGGTTTGCGCGGATCGACGCCGTCTTCAACCGGTATTTCGAAAAACTCGTCCGCCGCTACGATCAAAGCGTAGGACGAGCGTTGTTGAAGCCTGTGGCCACTACTGTTGGACTGGTTGGCGTCGCGATGCTCAGCTTCTCTCTTTATCCACTGCTTGGAGTGGCGTACTTTCCGCGAACCGATGCTGGTCAGTTCTTGATCAACCTGAAAGCTCCCTCGGGTACGCGGATCGAACTGACCGAACAGGACGTTCAAAGAGTGGAGGATGAAATCCGAAAAATCGTGCCCCCGAATGAATTGCGCATGATGGTCTCGAATATAGGTGTTACTCCGGGATTTTCTGCGATCTACACTCCAAATTCGGCGTCGCATACTGCTTTTGTCCAAGTGAGCCTTAAAGATGACCACAAGGTTGGAAGTTATGAATACATGAATCGTGTGCGATTGGCACTCCGCAATGACCTACCAGAACTGAGCGCATATTTTCAGTCCGGAGGACTGGTTGATTCCGTGCTCAATCTTGGCCTTCCGGCGCCAATTGATGTACAGGTCAGTGGCATGAACTTGGAAAAGACGTACGCCGCCGCATCGGCTCTTGCTGAACAGATACGCCACGTGCAGGGCGTCAGCGATGTACTTGTGCCGCAGGACATCGACTACCCAGCACTACGGCTCAACATTGATCGCGAGCGCGCCAGCTTGATTGGGGTGAGCCAGAAAGAAGTGGTGGACAACGTAATCACTGCCTTAACTTCGAACAGCATGATCGCGCCGAGCTATTGGGTCGATCCCAGAAGCGGCAACGACTATCTACTCACGGTCCAGTATTCAGAAGACGCCGTCAATTCGCTGAATGACCTGAAGCAAGTTCCGATTCGTTCCGCAAATGGCAAGCAGACCACAGACTTGGACGCGGTGGCGGATGTGCTGCCAATACAGTCTCCAACGGAAGTTGATCATTATCAACTCCGGCGCGTCATTGATGTCTATGTGGCTCCGAAGACTGAGGATTTGGGGAGCCTGAGCGAAGCAATCGACAAAATCGTCGCGCAAACGAAATTTCCCGAAGGGGTTCGAGTGGATTTGCGAGGATCCGTTCAGGGAATGCACTCGTCATTCCAGAGCTTTGGAGTTGGCTTGCTGCTTTCAATCATCCTGGTTTACTTGATACTGGTTGCGCAGTTTAAGTCTTTCCTCGATCCATTCATCATTTTATTTGCAATCCCACCGGGACTTATGGGGGTGCTTTTGATATTGCTGATCAGTGGCACAACTCTGAACATCATGTCTCTGATGGGATTGGTGATGATGGTTGGAATCGTGGTCTCCAACAGCATTTTGATCGTCGATTTCTCGCGCAGCCTCTGGCAACAAGGAACGCCGCTAAAGGAAGCCGTTGCAGTTGCAAGTCGAATTCGATTGCGGCCTGTTCTGATGACCTCTCTGGCAACGGTTATTGGGCTGATTCCCATGGCGCTAAAGTTAGGAACAGGCGCAGAAGCATATGCGCCTTTGGCACGCGCCATCATTGGCGGTCTGCTGGTGTCGGTTGCCGTTACTGTGTATTTGGTTCCGGCCGCTTATCTTTGGTTCCATCGCAGAGAGGAAACACCAAGGCGGGAGTTGACCGCGTGATAAACAATAGATTGCTGGCATCTGTATTACTGCTGTCCACTTGGTGTGGCGCACAAGAAACCAGTTTCGATCGTGCCATCCACAGCGGTGTTTGGGTATCGGCGAGTCAGCAATCGGTGTCCGCAACACCGATGCCGACGCCTCCACAAGCTTCGACCGGCAGAGTAGCCTCTGCAACTTCCCTATCTCTTTCGCGAAAGGATGCCGAAGCATTAGCACTCAAGAACAATCCCGCCATTTCAGTGGCGCGTTTGAACGCATTGGCGTCGCAGCAGGTTGTCCGTGAGGTTAGATCCAATCTTTGGCCTGTAGCAAACGCAAATCTAACCGCCGTTGACAGCCACGATGACAGTCGCATTGCAGCAGGCGGGCTGAATAATCCAATCATCTTCGAGCGCGCAGCGGCGGGCGCCACCGTCAGCCAACTGATTACCGATTTTGGCCGCACCACGAATTTAGTCGCCAGCGCTCGACTCCAATCAAAAGCTGAAGATCAAAATGCGATCGCCACAAAAGAACAGGTTCTGCTCGCTGTAGATCGGAGCTTCTACAATGCGCTGCAGGGTCAAGCGGTTCTCAAAGTCGCTGAACAGACCGTGAGCTCCCGCCAATTGCTTGCGGACCAAGTTTCGGCGCTTGCCAGAAGCAAATTGAAATCTGACCTCGACGTGAGCTTCGCAAAGGTAAACCTTGCACAGGCGAAGCTGTTGCAATTGGATGCCGAGAACAATGCACAAGCGGCAATGGCGGCGTTGTCCGCAATCCTTGGGTTCCCAGGCCTCGAAAGAATGGAACTCATCGAGGATACGGAGCCTCTTTCTTCACCTGCTGCGAGTCCGGACGATCTCATCGCCGAAGCGATCAGCAAGCGGCCCGAGATCCTGGCAGCTCAATTCGAGACAGAATCGGAACACAAACTGCAAAACGCTGAGCGTGACGAACTCTTTCCCACAATCAGCGCATTGGGCACTATCGGTGATGTACCTGCTGGCGATAGCCGCTTGCCCAATTGGTATGGAGCCGTTGGAGTGAATGTGCAGATCCCGATCTTCAACGGCTTTCTTTTCACGGCCAGAGCTCGTGAAGCCGATCTCAGGACACAAGCAGCAAGGCAACGTCTGTTGGACTTGCGTAACCGCATTTCGCGAGATGTTCGAACAGCGTGGCTCAACGCCAGTTCTACCTATCAGCGCCTGGCCGTGAGCGCGCAATTGTTGGATCAATCAAACCGCGCTCTCGACCTGGCGCAGACTCGCTACAAGCTTGGACTTGGTTCCATTGTGGAGTTGAGCCAGGCCCAACTTCAACAAACCCAGGCGGAGATCGGAAATGCTCAGGCCGGTTACGATTACCGGCTTGCTTTAGCTATCTTGCGTTATCAAGCCGGAGGGCTATAAGCGCAGAAGGAGTGGAAGCGAGTATAAGGACATCAAAGATTTAGGCGAGTGTAACAATTGTTCGATCGCAACGGAGGTTCCAGGGATGAGTTCTTGCATAGGAATTCGCGCCGAATGAGTTATGAGGCCGCAAACATCTCATTGCCTTCATCCGCGGAAGGCCCGTAGATGGCGGGTACCGATGCCGAGGTCAGCCGCAGATAAACCGTCAGCTGACCGCGGTGATGGGCAAGATGATTGATGACCGAATCGCGGATGTGGATATGCCGAGGCAGCTCGCTGAGAAGACGTCCTCGGGCCATGAATTTCCAAGGCTTCAATAAGTGCTCGTCTGTGATCGCTCTCAGTGCGGAAATTGCATTTTCAAGACTTTGCTCGTGCACCTTTAATATTTGTGCCCGGGATTCAAATTTCGGCGACTGGTACACCGGGCCGCTCACGGGCGCAATATCGAATTCGTCAGTGTTGACCATAAACTCCACCCAGCCAGTCATTGTCGCAACAAGTGATGTGAGGGAACCAAGTTCCATCGACTTTTCGTGCGGCTTCCATGTGTTGCGGCCTTCCGGCACCCGCTCCAGCACGTGGCGTGTGGCTTCTGCGTCGCGTTGAAGATCGGCAATAAACAATTCGTTCAGTTTCATTACGGCCTCTCCTTCCACAGTACGGAAGAATAGAAAGCCATATATGACATCTCGTGTCATAATTCGAGGCTCATATTTTCGTGTGCCGTAAACGCCGCTCACGCGTACAGGAGAGCCCAGCTTGCGCGCCGACCGCCTACTTTCTATGTTGTTGTTGCTACAGGCACACGGGCGTCTTACGGGACGTGAACTTGCCCGCCGGCTGGAAGTTTCCGAACGCACCGTGCACCGTGACATGGAATCGCTTAGCACTTCGGGAGTTCCGGTATTCGCATTGCGCGGCGCGCAAGGCGGCTGGCAACTCGATGGCAACTGGCGTACGCAGGTTCCGGGCCTTGATGAAGCCGAGCTTCGCGGCTTGTTAATGGCGCAGCCACGGCTGATTGGCGACGCACGCCTTGCCTCCGCCGCCGAGCGTGCGCTCGAAAAGCTTATGGCCGCCCTACCGGCTTCTTTGCGTGAGCAAGCCGCATCCATCCGCCAGCGGCTTTACGTAGACACGAGCGGCTGGCGTCCATCGCGCGAGAAGCTCGCGATGTTGCCCATCGTGCAGGATGCCGTTTCTCGCGATCGAAAGCTCGCCATCACATACTGCAAGCCGAACGGCGACCGCAGCGAACGCACGGTCGATCCGCTGCGCCTGGTTGCGAAGGGAAGCGCCTGGTATCTGGTGGCCAACACGCCGGCGGGAATGCGCACATTTCGTGTATCGCGGATTGAACGCGCTACGACGCTCAGGCAAGCCTGCAAACGCCCGCGCGATTTCAATCTCCCAGTCTATTGGGCGTCCGTAACGAAGGCACTTGCCGAGACTCGCAAGCGCTTTCCGGCTACGCTTCGTCTTGAGCAGCGAACCGCAAAATGGATATTAAGCTGGCATTCCGCTAAACAACTGGCGAATGCCGATGCCCAAGGGTGGGTTACAATCGCCCTCGATTTTGAAAACGAAGACGAAGCCCGTTTTGTGATCTTAGGCCTGGGGACAAGTGTTCAGGTCGTGGAACCGAAGTCGCTGATTTCATATTTGCGACAACAGGTCGCAGGCCTGAACCAGTACCTTTTGCAATATCCTCCTGGAGTGATCCAGCATCCAGATTGAAGATAATCACTCGCGGCTCTCAAACCTGGAGCTTGCTGAGGTAGTCATAACTCATCTTCACCGCTTCGAGCGGCGGTTGTTCGCAATAGTCTTCTTCGACAAAGTAGTGCTGCATCCCTCCCTGCTTGGCGGCAGCGAATATTCGCTTCCAGTTAATGCTGCCTTGGCCAACCGGTGCAAATAGACCCAACTTAGCGTCGAGCTCATGAGTCGGAGCCGGCTTATCCTTCATATCTTTTATGTGAAGCAGCGGGAATCGGCCGGGATGTTTTTTGAAGTACGCCACAGGGTCGGCTCCAGCGTGTGTGACCCAGAAACAGTCCATTTCGAATTTCACCAGCTTCGGATCAAGCTTGTTCAGCAGGTAATCGTAAGCCGTAGTTTCGCCGTACTTGGTGAATTCGAAATTATGATTGTGATAACAGAACTGGATCCCGGCCTTCTGTGCGGTTTCACCTGCTTTGTTGAAAACGTCGACCAGCTGCTTGAAATCGTCGAACGATTTCCGCTCCTCAGGCTGAAGAATGGCGTTGACCATATATTTGAGGCCGAGAGTCTTCGCATCCTCAACATGCTGGTCCCATCCGCTCTTAACATCCTTCAGCATGTAATGCCCGCTCGAGGCAGTGACCCCGTTATCGCTGAGTATCTTCACGAACTCGGCTGGGGATTTTCCGTACAGCGAATAGATTTCAACGTCCTTATAGCCGATCTTCGCAACTTGTTCGATGGTGCCCGCAACATCTTTCTCGAGTTGATCGCGCAAGGTGTAGAGCTGAAGGCCTACGGGCTTTCCATAAGGACTAGCAAACAACGACCTGGGTAGCTGGGTTGAAATTACTGCAGCCACGCTTATAGTCGTGGTTCGTAAGAAATCTCTCCTGTTCATCACGCGATTCGCTCTCCTTTTATCTGTTGCGCAAATTTGGTCCAACAACCTGGATTCAATTCCTCAACCCGAGCTTAGCGCGTGATGCGGGCCCAGCTCGGGGCAACAGGCATTCTACCTGAGATCGCGGCTCATCAAATTGTGGAATGTAAAGAATTGAAAAAGGGCTGCTTCCCCCAAAGCAGCCCCTCGCTGACGCCTAATCAGCGGTGATCCGTAGACTGCGCCTGCACTCGCCAGGCGGTGCGTATCTACTTATGACTCACCTTCGTTAGGACATCTGTAGCTGCTTGCGTCAGCAGTGGAGTCAGCACGTCTTCTCCGTCGGACTTGGCTTTGCCCTGCAGCGAGTTTTGTGCCACCGCCGTGGTTTGCCCGGTCGGCACGAGTTGATATTGAACCGTGACATCGTCTTTCGACTTGATCTGTCCGTTAAATCCTGCGAGCTGACTCATTGCCTGCTGCTGCGCGATCTGTGAAGCCGCCACTGCGGCTCCCTGTGCAGCTACAGCACCGCCCATGCCGTGCGCCATAGCCCCCATCGGAGTCATGCTTGCGGCCATCCCGCCGAACTTCGCGAACTTACCGAAGCCGCCGGAACTGTGTTTCACCGTGACAGTCGAGAGCAAAATGTAGTCGCATTGCTTCTGCTGGGCCTCGGCCTGAAGCTGCATGGCAATATGCGAATCTAGCGGGGCGATTTCGACTGCCGGCCCATTCATCAGGGAAATCTCGGCGTTGCGAATCGGAGTGCTGTAGTCAGCGCCGGCGTTGTTGCCTTGTCCAACCTGCGCGTCAGGTGGCGCAACTCCAATGCGGATTTTTCCTGGAGCTTTCGGCCCGAGTGCCTGCGGGGCGGCAACCTGCGCGGTTTGCTGATTACTTCCCATCATCTGTGGCATTGCACCCATTTGCGGCATGCCGCCCATCCCAGCCATCGCCTTTTGGCCCATGGCCATTTGCTGTTGTGCCATTGCCAAGGCGCTTGCATTCGCAGCCGGCGCCGCCATGGGATTCAGCATCCCTGCCATTAAAGTGGACTTCATGGCTGCCGCGTTTGACGGCGTGCCAACTTGCGGGGCCGGTTGCGCCATGGGCGGGCTCATACCAGCCGTCTGCACCGGAGTGGCAGCTTGTGGCGCAGCGCCATTCAATTCTGCTAAGGAATTCACTTGCCGGTATCCTGCCGGAACGTTAAAGAGTTCGTCTGGAAGTGATTGCTTTGTAATCTCGGAGGTGAGGATGCCGACCGTCATCGTGCTGCCATCGGGAGCGGGAACCGTGATGTTCTCCTGCAGCGGATAGCCTGGCTTGCCTGTGCCCAAGCGTCGTGCAATCACTTTGTCACTGCAACCGTTGCTTTGCTGAACAGGGGGCGCGATGGTCGCGCATGCAGACTGCTCTTTTGTAATATCTGCAAACCATCCGTCAATTTCGAAAGATTGCCGTACCTGTGTGCATGCGTCTGCCGAAGGTTCTTGTGTAATCTTTCCTTTCAGGTGCCGGGCCTGGTAGCCATATATTGTTTTTCTTTCGCCAGTATCGGTCAGCGTGGTAGTCACAACGATCTTGCCGCCTTGCGATTCGGGTGCCGCGCCTCCCGTTACCAGAGCGGCGGCCTTGGCCGCGTTCTCGTCCACCGGATCGTTGTTGATGAGATATGTCTGCGCTTGCTCGTTGAGCGTCAATGTCCGCTTGAGGTCGCATTGCCGCACTGTGATCGTGTTGCCATTCGGACCCTGCGTGACGCTGCGCTCGCGAGCGCCTTTGATTGCAGTCTCGGTAGTAGAGACGAAGTTACCGCCGACGGTGATGCTTTTCTTGATATGGATGTCCTCCGCTTTCTGTTGCGCTAAGACCGCAAGCGATACAGAAATCAGCGCGACTATGCATTGGAAGCAACGCGAAATTTGGGTAGGCACTTTCCACTCCTAAGACGAAGGGTTATGGGGCAGGCACTCGGCAGGTGCCGCGGCGGAGCACTCGCGTCGATTTGAGTGATTGCCCGGCCGCGACAGCTTGCGGAATGCTTCCTAATAGGAAAGGCGGAAAGAACAGAGCAGATAAGGCCAGAAAACAATAAAAAGTTGTGAAGATGGTTCGCCAGAACCCTCACTTCCGGGTGAGTTCAATCGTGCAGGTGCCGTGTCCGTCTCCATCTTGAAAGTGGGAGAAGGTGCCGCCATGGACTAAATCCAGCCGATCGAAACGGCACCCAAAATTGTAGTTTCTCATTCCGTCGCGGGCTTGTTCGGAGCAATGGTCGCCGTCGGGGACCATTCCTGATTCATGTAGGTTCAAGTCGGTGGTCAAGCGCAATTCAACTACCCCTCCGTAGGGCGTACCACCAGCCTCTGCGGTGATTTTGGCTTCGCCCTCCCCTTTCCCCTTATATCCATTCGCACACACGTTGGGGCCCTGCTGAACTTGTTTACGTTCAATTTTGAATTTTCCTGGCCCCTCTCCCTCAAGCCCGCCCATCTTCGCGTCCAGATCGAATTCTCCCGTGGCCGTCTGCTTCTCCTCTATTCCGAATTCTGTCTTGTTATACGAGTATTCCAGAGCTAAATGCATGGGGCGCAGATTGCCCGGCAGCATGGGGCTGTCACAAGGCACAACCACTTTCTTGGCATTCGCGATTTCCTCTTCGGCAAATTGTTCGATCGCCTGATCGTTAGCGCTCACAATCGGGGAAATCAGAACTCCCGAACCGAAGGGCAGTTTTTGGGTGACGGCGCCGGCGGCTATATTGGCGACTTTGGGGAAAGCCGTCTCCTGAATCTCCCAGGACGAATTGTCCAGACTCCCGATAACATTTTTCTGGTATTCACTCGAATCAGATGCTTTTTGCGTCAGCGGATTTGTGGGATGTTCAGCACATTCCTTGAGTTCGGCGATTTCACCCAACCAGTTGGAAATCTCGTTGTAGCCATTGACCACATCTCTCATCGTCAAGATGTTGTCAACAAATTTGGCGGATTTCTCCCATTCCATTCCTTCCAGCAGCTTTACATCCATACTCTTGACCAGCTCGATCACGTTCCATGTCACGAATTGTCCGCCATTGTCGCCTCGCTCTTGCGCCCAAGCTTTAGGAACAAAGCTAAAGAAATCCCACTCTGAAGATTGTGTCGATGTCGACTGCCCAATCCGCTCGAGGATCTCAGGAGGAAGCGCTTTTTCGGATAAGTAGTAGCGCAAGGTGAAAACTCTCTCCCGATGGCTTATTTGTTTAATTGCCAGCGTCGGATGAAAAACCTGCGCCCGGGCGCTCATCGGTTTTTCCAGTTCGACCGAAGTTGGGGTGTATTTCTGGTTGGGGACAATGGTTATGGTTTCTTCGCTGGTCACGCCGTCAGGAAACGTTTGCAGATAATGCACCGAGGTATTGGTTTCGCTGAGAATCTCAAGCTTTGTTCGCTTCAGATACTCCATTGCCTGAGGGCTAAGACCGTTTTGGCCAGCGCGTGCACCAGTTGCGTATTTCAACATGAAAGCTTGGTCATCACTCATTCCCGCGAGATGTGCAAGCTGTGACATATCCGGCGCTGACGCGCCTGCCGGCATCTTGGGCGTGTACGCGGGTTGTGTTACCTGTGCGTTCGGCTCGTGGGAGAATAGAGCCTTCAAAGTCCAGCCGAGCAGCAATACCGTCAGCAGCGCGGCCCCTCCCCGAATTAGAAACGTTTTGTTGACGGGGATCATACTGTCCTCCCTCCTCCTCACCGCGACGAAACTGGCGTGAATGAGACATAGCAATGCTGGTCCTGGCTCATGACCACACCTGAGGTCACCGAATCGCCCCCACATGCGCCCGTCCACTTGACGTCGTAGGCGTTTGCCGTATCTGGAGGAGTCGCGATTAGCGAGACGGTGCTGCCATTCGGAAACGCATGCTGGAAGAGTTTCTTGCTGAGATCCACCGTGCTGTAATCGATTCCCGCTGGCGAGCTGACGACAGATCCGTTATCAACCAAGACTTGTAAAACGAACGTCGCCGCGGGAGGAGGTGGTGGTGGAGGAGTACCCCCTCCGCCTCCTCCACTGCTCCCACTCCCAGGGCCGCTGCTCATAAATCCTGTCGGACAGCCGTCAAAAACGAAGAAGTTGTCCACCAGAATTGTGCAGTTGTCCTGCCAGACGGGACTCGTGCCGCTGACCCCAAACTGGAAAGGATCGCCAACCCCACCGCCGCTCGCGCCACCAGGAAACACACCGCTGACTGCGGGACCCGCCGTAAGCGCGCCGCTGGTGCGGTCGACCGCGTAAGGCACGACTACGCCGTTGTCATCCATAACGAACACGAATTGCGCCTGGGGATCGGCCTTCACTGCGATCGGCCCTCCGGGATTGCTGGTTGTCGCGGCACCCGCCACGAGCGTCAGCACTCCAGACGTGGAATCGATGCTGTACACCTCGAGGTTTACGTTTGCATTGAACTGCGGGACGAAGGCGATGCCTTGCAAGCCCACATAAAGGAATTTGCCTTCCGAATCCATGGCTAAGGCGCCCGGTGAGTTAATGGTGTCGAAGCCACTGTTATTTCTTAAGGTGAGCGTTCCGGAAGTCTGATCGATGGAATAGACGCTCATCTGATGAACGGTCCCTTGGTCGCTGAGGCTGGCAACGTAGGCAAATTTCCCGCTCGGCGTGACTGCGATTGCCCAGGGATTGTCTCCCGTGTTGGCGCTGCCTATTGGGCCCGATAGTTGGCCGGTGGTGGCGTTGACTGTGTATGTCTTCACTGTGTCCCAGAACGTGTTGCCGGCAGGTGTTGCGGCGGCGTGGAGATAGGTCACGTAAGCGAACTCGCCTGACGGAGCAAATGCAATTGCTGTTGCAGGGGCGCCAGCGGAATCTGCCGTTGTGGCAGGAGCAGACAGCGCGCCGGTCGTCGAATCAATTTCATAGGCAGAGATATTGCCGACGGGCGAGCCAAAACGTACCTCGTTTACCACATAAACGAACTTTCCAGTCGGGTGAACCACAACAGAAACAGGATTTCCGTTCACGGGTTGCTTATTCGTCGGGCCGGAGACCGCGCCCGTGACCGGATCAAGTTGATAGACAGAAATGCTGTTCGAGGGGACGTTGGTATCAGTTCCTGGGACGCCGTCGTTCCCATTCGTCACATACAAGAAGCGGCGCGAAGGATGCACTGTGACCGAAATTGCGCCTGAACCTACGGGAGCCGAACTGGTAGGGGCTGAGAGTTCAGGAGCCCCCTTATTAATCTTGAAGCTGGAGACACTGAGACCGTCGTTGCCGTTGGTTAACGCGTAAACCATGCGCGGCAGCTTGGAAGCAAAACCCGGAATAACCCAGGAGAAATTCGAGACATTGGCAGAGAGCAGGTTGCCATTAATTGTTGTCGGGATCGCTGTAAATGCGCCACCTTGCTCGGCTTTGTACAGCACGGGATCGGCGTCGGTGGGAATGCGCGTCGAGTCGAATGGAATCTGCACGGTGGCGGGGATTGAGAACGCTGTGCCATGGGGCGTGAGAGCGTACATCGCTCCCGCGGTATCGACTCCGGTAGGCGGAAGAGTCGGTGCCCCGGTGCTGTCTCGCGGAATCTCGATATCAACATTCGTGGACAACGCGCCTGCCGGAACCGTGACGCTCGCGCGGTAAAAACCATTCACTGTTCCACCCGCCGGACCGATCCCTCCCGCGGCGGCATTCACCGTGATCGAAACGCTGGCAGACGCATTGTTGTAGTTGCCAGAGTCCGTGGGCGTAAATGCGACAGAAAGCGTCTGCGTTCCCGCGGCTAGAACGGTCGAAGCCGGTGGCGTGTAGACGAATGTGCCGGGCACGGAGGCCGTGGCGTCCAGTTGAGTCGCGCTCAGCGCCGTGCCCTGCGTTATCGGAGCAGGAGCCGCCCAAGTGATCGTCGGAGTAGCCTTGTTGACTGTTAGCGAGACGTTGGCAGAAGCAGTGTTGTATTTGCTGGTATCGCTCGGAGTGAAGGCGACGGAGAGTGTCTGTGTCCCCGCATTGGGAACCGTACCCGCCGTGGGTGTATAGGCAAAGGTGCCAGGGACGGAAGCGGTCGCGTCCAGCTGAGCGGAACTGAGAGCCGTGCCGTATGTGATAGCAGCAGGCGTTGCCCAAGTGATCGTGGGCGTGGTTTTTTTAGGCCCTCCAGGATTGCAACCACCGTTGAAAACTGTGGGTGTTACTAGCAAAAGGAGAAATCTTGCACACGACACCTTGCTTGCCATCGACTCGTACCTCCCGTTCGAGCCTTCGAAATAAGCCCTCTACTCAGAAAGGCGGAAATCGGGGAACGAATCGGTTCACAAGCGATTTCGACTATTCTGCGGCACAAGCACGAGGCTTTTTGCCGAACTACTCAAAACGGAGCGGCAATTCGATTGGACTAGTCCACAGGAAGTTTGTCGCCTAAAAGAGCAGAGGGCTAGTGCTTACGCCAATTGGAATGGTAGTTAGGGAACCGGTGCGGGCAACTCGGCATGCAGCTAATCCAAATTGTTTCATTGACTTCCGCTCAGGACGAGACTATGCTTCGCTTCCAACGCGCTTCCCCGGCGCGACCTGGGGACATACAGTGCCGGGCCCTTCCTCTGAAGTCACACAGCTCCTGGTTCGATGGCGAAGCGGAGACCGCGAAGCGCTCGACTCTCTGTTGCCCTTGGTTTATGACGAACTTCGCCGAATTGCCCGCCACTACTTGCAGAGGGAACGACTCGGCCACACCCTGCAAAGCACTGCACTCGTCAACGAAGCCTACATGCGTATGGTTGCCCAGGACCTTCCCGAGTGGCAGAACCGCGCGCATTTTTTCGCCGTGGCAGCACAATTGATGAGACAGATACTGGTCGATCACGCACGGAGTCATCGCGCCTCAAAGCGCGGAGGCAATGTGTACAAAGTCGCGCTCGATGAAGCCGAAGGGCAGCCGCTCCCAATTGATGTCGACATTCTGGCTTTAGATGAAGCGTTAAAAGAGCTCGCCCAAATGGACCAGCAGCAGAGCCGGGTGGTTGAACTGAGATTCTTTGCCGGACTTTCTATTGAAGACACCGCGGAAGTGCTTGGCATTTCTGCTTCAACGGTGAAGCGTGATTGGGTAACGGCTCGGGCCTGGCTTTACCGTGAACTTGATCGGAGTTCAACGTGAAGGCCGAGAGATGGCGGACGATTCGCGAAATCCTGGATGGCGCTATCGGCTTGCCTGCGGATAAGAGACCTGAATATCTGGACAGGAAATGCGCTGGCGATGTGGAATTGCGCGCGGAAGTGGAGTCGCTTCTCAGCTCTCACGAGCGGGCTGGAGATGATTTTCTATGCAGCCCGGCCGTTGATCTGACGAGCCTGGTTGGCGGCGGTGAATCGAATTACATCGGGCGTAGAATCGGCGTCTACAAAATCATTGAGGAAATCGGACACGGCGGTATGGGCGAGGTTTATCGCGCCTCCCGGGTCGACGGTCAATATGAGAAGCAAGTTGCGATTAAGTTAGTTCGCGTAGGGCTGGATTCACCACTTGTTGTTGAGCGATTTCGGCTTGAGCGTCAGATACTGGCATCGCTCGATCACCCGAACATCGCTCGCCTGTACGACGGAGGTGCCACTGAGGACGGAATTCCATATCTCGTTATGGAGCTGATCGAGGGTACGCCTATCGATCTCTATTGTGATGAGCACGACCTCGACATCACACAGCGACTGGATCTCTTCCTGCAAGTGTGCTCCGCGGTACAGTACGCACACCAACGGCTGGTAATCCATCGCGATCTCAAGCCCAGCAACATTTTGGTAACTGCCGAAGGAGTTCCCAAGTTACTCGATTTCGGAATCGCGAAAATTCTCGATCCTACTGTTGCGCCTGAAGTCACGCTCCTGCATCCCATGACGCCGGAATACGCCAGCCCGGAGCAAATCCGTGGTGAATCAATCACCACGGCAACTGATGTCTATTCACTTGGAGTGATTCTCTACAAGTTGCTTTCCGGGCGGTCGCCTTATTCAGAAAAGACCCGTACTTCCCTGGAGTTCGCGAATGCGATCTGCGAACTCGAACCTCAGCGACCGAGCGCGGTGGCTTGACTCCCATGAACCTCTTAGAGACGCCATCGGAGACATCAAGGGCAAGCCGCAATCCGGCGTATTCGACGAAATTGAGACGCACTCTCAAAGGCGACCTCGACAACATCGTTCTAAAGGCCTTGCGTAAGGAGCCGGCGCGGCGTTACGCCTCAGTCGAGCACCTGGCAGAAGATATTCGCCGGCACATGCAAGGTCGTCCGGTAATCGCGACGCCGGATTCCGCCTCCTATCGCATCAGTAAGTTCGTGCGACGGAATAAGGCGGGAGTCGCGGCGGCGGCGCTCGTCACGCTCGCGATAGCTGGAGGTGTGATAGCAACGTTGAGAGAGGCGCGGATTGCGCTAACAGAACGTGCGCGCGCCGAGCGGCGATTCAACGACGTTCGCAAACTGGCCAATTCGTTTCTATTTGAATTTGATGAAGCCATCAAAAATCTGCCCGGATCAACTCCCGCCCGCGCGCTGGTGGTAAAGCGTGCCCTGGAATACTTGGATGGTCTTGCTGCGGAAGCGCGAGGAGACCGCTCGTTGCAGTTAGAGATTGCTGCCGCTTACCAGAAGGTCGCTGAAGTCCAGGGCGATCCCACGCTCCCGAACCTGGGCGATTCCCACGGTGCTTTAGAGAGTTCCAGGAAATCGCTGGCGATTCTGGAAACGCTATCCCGGGAGGTCCCGGAAAACCAGCAGGTTCGTCTAGCTCTTGCGCGGAATCACCAGCAGATCAGCGACGTGTTGGCTTTTTCAGGCGATGACGCGGGTACGGTCGAGCAGTCCGGAGAAGCGCTGAAAATTTACGAGAGTCTCGCTGCAAGCCTGGCAAGCGACGCGAAGTTTCAGACAGAGCGACTAGTTCAAACGTACCATTACGCGCGTCAACTGCAAGACACCGGCGGCTTGGATGAAGCAGTGAGCGAATACCATCGGGCTGTAGAACTCAGCCAGCAGTTGGTGGGAGCCAACCCTTCGGATCAGGAACTCAAGTTTCATCTGGCAACGAGTTTCGATGGTCTCGGAAATGTTCTCCAAGAGCAAGGAAATACTGCCAGTGCGCTTGAGAATCGTCGCAAAGGATTGGCGATCAGAGAAGAACTGAGCAAGGTTGCCCCCAATAACGCGCATTACCGCCGGGAGCTGGCCTTCTCTCATCACAATGTGGGCCTGTCGCTCGTCCAGGCGGGCGACCTTGCGTCCGCGTTAGCCAACTTCCGAAAGGAGCTCACCCTATTTGAATCGCTAAGCGCGGCTGATCCAAAAGATGTTCAGGGGCGGCGTAATCGCTCTCTTGCTCACAAGCAGATTGGAGATGTCTTAACGCACACTGGTGATGTACGTGGGGCACTCGCACATTACCGTGCTGCCCTGGAGATTGATCGCGACCTTATCGCTGTGGATCCAGCCAACTCTCAAGCAGTCCTCGATTTGTCTTTCAGCGAGGGTAAAGTCGGGTCGCTACTAGGCAAATTGGGGCAAACAGAAGACTCATTGGCCATTATGCGAAGCGGGGCGGCGAGGCAGGAGTCCTTGATGCGTAAGGATCCCCACGACATCCTTATCTACAATCACCTGGCGAACAGCTACACGCTCCTTGCCAACTTCCTGTTGGATCACAACGATAGAAAGAGCGCTATTGAGTACTACCGAAAAGCCGTTGCTGCACGTCTCACATACTCGGCAGAAAGTCCAAACAGCAGCATGAACCGTGGCGCTCTCGCCACATGCTATACGAACCTTGCGCGAGCGCTTAAGCCGCATGACCGCGATGGCGCCGTGAAGCAATACAGCAACGCCCTTGACTTGTTGGAACCCCTGACCATTGCTGATCGAACCAATGCGCAGTATCGTATCGCTCTCGCGGACACATTTTCGGATTTGGCAGCGCTCTATGTGGGGATGGCAGGAAAAGAGGCGGAGCCTACTATGCGCCTGCAGCATTGGACGAAGGCACGATCGTTCTATCAACGCAGTCAGGAGTTGTGGCTGGAACTGGAAAGGACCGGCAAACTTCCGCCTGGAAGGAATCAGGTGATGCGTGAAGTAGCTGGCGAGCTCGCCCGCTGCGACGATTCGTTGGCCAAGTTACAACCACGCTGATAGCGAGACCAGTGTTCTAATTTCAGAAAATCGGCGCTCCTGCCAGACTCGATATACCATGTTGAACTTCTCTTCCGTAGGAAGCACAATTACGGCAGCTCTGCCGTAGTACCTGGAAATGCCCAGAAGCATGAAGATGTTTAACCAACCATTAGCACGGATTGTCTGCATCGTCGGGTTCCTCTGTCTTATTGCTGGGCAAAGTGGAGCGCTATCCCCGAACAGGCCGCTTGTCCGGCTTACTCACGCCGATCAGGTCCGTCGTTTAACGCCGGAAGAGGCTGCGAAGAGTTACCCCGTGCGAATTCGCGGCGTAATCACGATGGATGCGCCGGCCCCTGACTTTTTTGTTCAGGACGCAACCGCGGGGATTTTTGTAGAAGGAAGCACCTCTCCTCGATATCCGCATCTGCTAGGTCAGGTTGTGGAACTCGAAGGAGTAACGGGACCGGGAAAGTTTGCCCCTGTAATACGGGAGGTGAAGTTACGGGTGCTCGGCGCAGGCGGCCTGCCGAGGGCACAGTTGTTTCCTTATTCTCAGTTGTCGAACGGACAGCAGGACAGCCAATGGGCGCAAGTACGGGGCATCGTTCGCTCGGTTGCGATTGATAAAAGCTCGTGGCGCGAACCAACACTTGCCATGCGCGTCGCGTCCGAAGGAGGGCAGTTCAATGTTCGCGTCCCAATTGACCATGAACAGGACTTTGGCTCATGGATCGACAGCGAAGTTTTGGTGGAGGGCGTTTGTGGGAGCCTCTACAACGCAAGCCGTCAGCTCACGGGAATTCTTTTCTACGTTCCTCGTTTGAGCTTCATTAAGGTTGAGGCTCTGGCCCCGGAGGTGCCAGTCACGGCGCTTCTACGCTTCTCGCCGGAGAAAGGTATGCGGCATCGTGTGAGAGTCCGCGGTGTCCTGACGTATCAACAGCCGGGTAATGCACTCTTTCTTCAGGTCCAAGGCAAAGGACTGCGCGTGCTGACACAACAAGCCACGCCTCTTGAGATTGGTGACTTGGTCGATGTGCTCGGTTTTCCGGCCATGGGAGATTCCACACCGATATTAGAAGACGCAGTGTTTCATCGCCTGGAGCACAAGACGCCTCCAGATCCCGTGAAGTTGGATTTGAACCAGCCCTGGGAACAATTTGACAGCGCAATCGTGAGTACGGATGCCAGGCTGCTCGACCATCAGGCACAGCCGGACGGTCTTCGCCTGTTACTCCAGACTGGAGAAGTCGTATTCGACGCCACTCTTCCTCCAGGCGCTCCGGCCGATGGCTTGCTATCCATTCCCTTGAATAGCGAAATCCGCGTCACGGGCATCGGCGCGGTCCGCAGTGGGGGATTGTGGCAGGTGCCACAGTCATTTCGCATGTTGTTGCGCTCTTCACGTGACGTTGCTGTGTTGAGCACTCCTTCCTGGTGGGACCTGCGGCACACATTGTGGGTGTTGGGCGCGACTGTTGGTGTCCTTCTCGTGGTAATGGCGTGGGTAGTAATTCTGGGCAGGCGCGTGCGAGAGCAGATGTTCGTAATTCGTCAGAAGCTAAGGCATAGTGCCGTCCTCGAAGAGCGTAATCGGATAGCGCGAGAACTTCATGACACGCTGGAACAGGAACTGGCCGGCATCACCATGCAATTGGATCTCGCAGTCGATTGTTTTCAGCAAGCCCCGCGCATTGCGCAACAGGCGATCAAGGCCGCGCGCGACATGAGCCGGCACAGCATGGTGGAAGCACGCCGTTCCGTATGGGACCTGCGTTGCCAGCTGCTGGAGGAAGGAGACCTGGTATCGGCCCTGTCGCAAATTGTGGAGCCGGTCATTTTGCGCGAGAGCTCACAGGTTTCGGTAAACATTCAGGGAAGACCGACTCGCCTCGCCGGTCAAATTGAGATGAACCTGCTGCGCATCGGGCAGGAGGCGGTGGCTAATGCGGTAAAACACGGGCGCGCGCAGCGAGTGGAAATCGAGTTGGAATATGCGCCGAATTCCGTCTGCCTGACCATCGTCGATGATGGCACCGGTTTCGATGTCGACCAGGTCTCTTCAGCCGGTCATTTCGGGTTACTCGACATGAGCGAGCGCGCTCAGTCGATGGGCAGCGAATTGAAAATCGAAAGCAAACCAGGTGCCGGAACTCGGATCGCCGTGAGAGTTCCGATTGAATCAAATTTACTTGTTGGTTCAGAAACAGGCGCGGATGTCCCAGCAAAAGCCAATACGTATTCTGGTCGTTGACGATCACTTCATGGTGCGGATGGGATTGTCCGCATCGCTGAACGTGGAGCCGGATATTGAGGTGGTGGCCGAAGCCGGCAATGCGGAGGCTGCTCTGGACGCCTACCGCAGAGTTCAGCCGACTCTCGTAATGATGGACCTCAGGCTGCCTGGCATGAGTGGGGCAGAGTGTACCGCGGAGCTGATTCGTGAGTTTCCTGAGGCACGCGTTCTCATGCTCTCCACTCATTCCAGCGAAGAGGAGATTTATCGCGCGATCCAGGCAGGGGCGCGAGGCTACGTTGTAAAGAGCATCGTTCGCGAGGAACTTCTGCGGGCGGTGCGTGAGGTTCATCGTGGCGGGCGGTATTTCGATTCAATAGTCGCTTCACACCTGGCGGAACGGCAGTCTCATCGCGCGCTGAGCAGCAGAGAAGTGGATGTCCTCCGCCTGGTGGCCCAAGGCTTCGGTAATAAAGAGATTGCGAAAGCGCTGGACATCGCCGAAGTGACGGTCAAGCTCCATGTGAGCCACATGCTAGAGAAACTCGAGGTCAAAGACCGCACTCAGGCGGCAACGGTCGCGCTGCAGCGCGGAATAATTTCGCTGGACTAAGCCTGATAAAGCGGAATTTCTCGCGTGCCGTCATATGTCTCAAATCAGAACCGAATCCTTTGTCGTTGGCGAACGCAAAAGACCACAGTGAGCCATATCGATAACGCACCCGGTCATCACGAAGTCGCCTATACGAAAGTACAGTATTGACAACGGTTTCTGAGTTGTTCTTTTATAAGGCGTCTTAGTGCGCCACAAGTTGGTGCGCAAGGTTCGAGGAGGCGCGAAGTGGCGCCCAATATGCAATTTCGCGGGAAATGCCAGCCTTCGGGTTCGAATTCAGCAATGGTCCTTGTTGAACCAATATTGGGGGAGGTAAATATGTTTTCGAATTCCCAACGCCGCGTCAGCGTAATCCTACAGTCGCTATTTGCCACATTGGCGATCTGCCTGTGTAACACAGCGCTCACAGCTCAGGTCACGTCCGGCACGATCTTCGGATCGGTCAAGGATCCCAGTGGCGCGGTCGTCCCCAATGCGACCGTCACGGTTCGCAATGGCGAGATTGGCGTGACACGCGTGGCGACGTCGTCCGAGAGCGGCGACTTCGTGTTGCCCAATCTTCCGCCAGCAACATACTCGATTTCCGTGGAAGCGCAGGGCTTCAAGAAGATGGAGACACGTAGTGTGGTGCTGAGTGCCGCCGATAAGCTCAATGCCGGCGACTTCGTGTTGCAAGTCGGGTCAACCACAGAGACGGTGAGCGTTACGGCCGATGCAGGTCAGCTGCAGTTACAGGCGAACTCCGGTGAACGCTCGGACCTAGTCACGAACAAGCAGCTCAACGAGATCGCTATCAACGGGCGAAATGTGCTGGACTACATGAAGTTGGTCCCGGGAGTCATTAGCAGTTTCGATGGTCATGCATCCGGCACAGGGGGGCTCGATGCCATGAACATCAACGGAACTCGCGCAAACGAACACGAGTTCACGATTGATGGAGCATCAAATGTAGATACCGGCAATAATGGAGGCACGCACGTCACGATTAACCCAGATGCAATAGAGGAGGTTAAAGTGCTTACCTCAAACTATCAGGCCGAGTATGGCAAGGCTGCCGGCGGACAAATTGCAATAACTACAAAGAGTGGAACTAACCAGTGGCATGGTAATGGACGCTTTTTTCACCGCAATGAAAGCCTCAATGCCAACGAGTGGTTTAATAAGGCAAATCAGTTACATCCATCCAATCCTGCGGTCACTCCGCCCTATAACGCTCCGTTTTTGTACCGGTACAACTACATTGGGTATCAAATCGGGGGACCGATCAAGAAGGATAAACTCTTCGTTTTCTGGAATCAGGAGTTCTATCGGCAATTGATCCCGGTTGGTGGCACAACCCAGTTCTATACTCCGACTGCGTTGGAGCGTCAGGGTGATTTTTCACAATCTGTTGATGGAAACGGTCAGCCCATTGTCATCTACGATCCGGCTACCGGCAACCCATTCCCGAACGACAAGATCGACCCATCACAACTTTCAGCCGCTCAACAAAACATATTTACCCAGGTGCAAAAGATTCTCAATCTTTACCCATTACCTAACGCAAGCGGTTTTAACTCGAATGGGCTTTATAACTACTCAACGTCTCTCTCATATAGCGACCCACGCCGCGAAGATATCGCGCGAGTTGATTATCAGTTGAACCTCAACAATCGACTTTTTGCACGTTGGATTCACAATAACGATCACGAGCAAACACCATTCTCACCGGGCGGTCTCGGAGCAGTTGACTGCCTCGCCGCCATAAATTTTCCTGGAGGCTGTATTCAGGAGCACCCGGGCTGGAACTTGTCAGTCAATCTCGTAAGTACGATTCGTCCAAACCTACTAAACGAATTTTCAATTGGCCCCAGTGTGACGAAGTCTCTCGTTACCGGAGCCAATGGCAACATCTCTACCGCCAAGAACGGCATAGACCTGCCACTGCTTTTTCCGTCTGAAACGATACCGGACATGAGCTTCTCCGGCCTTAACAATGTGGGTTTTGGCTGGAGTTACTTGGGTTCGATGCCGTGGCATCAAGCAAATACCACCATCAACGTGAACGACAACATCACGTGGGTACGCAACAGACACACGATTAAGACAGGATTGTTCTATCAGCGCAGCCGCAAGGATCAGATCGCTTGGGGAAACGTCAATGGTCAGTTTAACTTTAACGCCAGTTCCACTGCGCCAAGTTCAGCTTGTCCCGCTGGAACCGCGTGCGGTGATCCATACGCAAGCGCCCTGCTGGGGGAGTTTACGAGTTTTGATCAGTCAACCGCACGTCCGGTTGGCTTTTTCCGGTACAACCAGCTCGAGTTTTACGCGCAAGACACGTGGCGGGCGACGAACGATCTCACCCTCGACTACGGGATGCGCTTTGCATGGATTCCGCCGCAGTACGATGCCAAGAATCAAATCGCACTATTCGATCCGTCTGCGTACGATGCCTCAAAGGCCGTTACCGTAAACCCCGACGGCAGCTTGGTTCCGGGCAGTGGGGATCCGCTGAACGGAATGCGTTTCACAGCAAACAATACGATCCCTGATGGAGGATGGAATAGTCGGGGAATTATGCCGGAGCCTCGCCTCGGGTTTGCCTATGACGTTCTTGGTCATCATAAAACGATCGTACGTGGTGGCGCTGGAATGATGCATGATCGGATTCAGGGAAACCTGATTTTTAATCCAGTGTTCAACAACCCGGCCGTGGTGCAAACTGTACAGTTAGCCGCTGGTAATATAAGCAACCTTTCCACTGCGCAATCATCACTCGGAAGCGCGGTGCTCGGAAACATCGTTGGCGCGGCCAGGAGTGGAAATGTGCCTACCGTCTACAGCTTCAGCTTTGGCGTGCAGCGAGAGCTTGGTGGCGGTACAACTTTAGATGTGGCTTACGTTGGAACCTTCTCGCGTCATCTAGTAACGTCGCGAGACATCAACGCTATTCCGTATGGGTACGCTTTCACCAGGGCGGCGCAGGACCCAAGTTGTTTTGGAGGCACGGTACCTGCGGTCGAACCCGGACTACCTTCCGAGTACGCAGCAGCTGGCTATAGCTTTAGCGGACTTTGCGCATACGGTCACTCGTCATATACGGATGCTCTGTTGGTCCCCTACAAAGGTTACGGGCAGGTTCCGTATTTGAAGTTCGACGGCACTGCTAATTACAACTCATTGCAAGTATCTTTGCAGCGGCGCTTCAGCAGAGGTTTAACTTTTGGCGGTGTCTATACATATTCGAAGGCACTGACCACCGCGGACTCCGATCAAGATACACAAGACACGTTCAACCCGCGCGGTCTTGATTACCGTGCAGCCGACTGGGACCGTACGCACGTGTTCGCCGTAAACTATGTATACGACATACCAGGAGTCGCTAAACATTTCGGCGCGCCCAAGTGGCTTGCATATCTCACTGACAATTATCAGCTGAGCGGGATTACGCAGTTCGAAACTGGCGCACCGATCGACACCGGCAATGGTTGGGCAGGGGAGCCAGGGGCCCTAAACGGTTCGAACATGTGGGGAGCGATCCCGCTCTATTACGCTTATGACAAGAACCTGAATCCTTTGCTGCCGGCAATTGGTCCGCAGGTGCGTGGATCACGCGACACGTTGCGGACAGGTGGTATGCAAAATTGGGATATGTCCATTTTCAAGAACGTCCCTCTGGGAGCGAAAGAGACGCGCTACCTTCAGCTTCGGCTCGAAGCGTACAACGCCTTCAATCATCCTAATTTTATGGATCGGAACTACAGCGTCGATCTGAACGGACCTTGGGAATGGCAGCCGGGCACACCATTTACCATCAGCAGGGGAAGTGGCTGGGGTAAGTATACTGACACGTACTCCGGGGTCGGAGGCTTCCGCGTTCTTCAACTCGGCGCCAAGTTTTACTTCTAGACAGCGGCGGAAGGCCGGCTACAGTTCCAGGGAGAAGGCGCGCGCATGCTTCGTTGTAGCATGTCTCGCCTGTTGGCATAGCTTGAAGCCAGTCGTAATCACCTGGCGGCAATTGCATACCGCAGTTGTGAACCATCCTCGCTGCTCAGGCACCGCACTTCACCAGTCTGTATCATCATCTGCAGTGTGCGAGCGATGGCCGCCAAAGGCTCGTCATCGAGAGCGTCGAACGAGAATGAATCCCGACGAACAATCAGCGATTGGATTTGCTCGATGCTGGCCTCGCCACCGGCTTCCATCAGCGCTATTCTGCATGCCCTTTCCAGAAGTTCGTGTAAGGTTCGGATCTTATGACCATTGGCGCGACTGGCAGCGGCACGCGAATGGTGCAACTTTCGGGATTGCCTTCCCCGCGAAGAATTCTTCGTGACCAGAAATTTCCGCAGTGTTCGACGCAGCTTTCGAATTCTGTGTCGAAGCTCCAGCGTCTGCTCGAAGAGTGAATCTAGTTCCGCTTGCATTATGCTGACAACACCACGCACTGATTCCTCCGCAGGCTCTCGGATTGATTCACTTCTCGCACTTGGGCCGTCGCCGTCATCGCCAACGTTGGCGGTGCGGCTATTCGGAAGGCCGGAATGTTGTAGCTGACGCCGGAAGGCCATGCGGATGTACATCTCTTTAGCTTAGACGTGCGCGCACGCAAAACGTCCTTCTGCGCACACAAGTTGTCTTTCAATGATAGTTGTTGTCCCACATCTGGAATGCTGGCGGAAGAGGGAGTCGTCATCCGCGATTCTCACCTTGTTCCAGGCCAACGAGCATCCATCCCATGCATGCTTGTTTTAGCTGTCGAGATACGTCATGAATATATTTCAGAAGCGGTTGGGGGACGTGTCGTGGTCAATATGGGCCTGCAAGTACCGGCTACGCAAGACGAGCTCAGTCGAATCCCGCTCGTCATAGACGGACAAAGCGACTCGACCAGCGGTGTTCGAGAAGCTTACATCAAGGATATCCAAGAAGAGCTACTCTCGCTTACGCTGCAGTATGCCGATGTGAGGCGGCGCATTCGCTCTATTCAGCACGCGGTGATCGGTCTTGTCAATGTATTTGGTTCTGCAATCCTCGATGACCCACGGCCGAATCCATTACCAGGAATATCAGCGCGAAGCAGTGTTCGACCGCAGATGGCGTCGTTATGCCGTGAAGTGCTGAAGACTACTGAAGGCCCGCTTACATCGCATCAAATTGTTGAGGCGATCCAGCATCGATCACCGGTCGCGTTATCAGGGTTCAAGAATCCGGGCTCGTCCCTGTCGAACATCCTGCGAGGCTTGCACCGGCGTGGAGAAGTTGAGGCCGAGCCTGGTCCCAAAGGCATCCGGTGGCGATGGACCGGCGATAGGCAATAGACGGGGCGCCCTACAACTACAGCTGGCTCATTTCATTTGCGCGGACTTACCGTCGTCGTGCCGGCGTGTAGATCAGCGTAATTAATCAGGCGTCAATAAGTTGCTGCAAACCGGCGCGATAACCGCGGCTGCATGACAATTCCTTTCCGTCTTTGAGTACCACGATGTACTCGCCGCTGTTGACTGGTTGCAGTTCTTTGATCCGTTCCACATTGACGATAGTCGAACGATGTATGCGGACAAATTGCATCGGGTCTAATTTCTCAGCGATTTCGCCAATGCCCTTGCGAAGCAAGTAGGATTGCCTGCCCACGTTGATCTTCACGTAGTTTGCGGCTGCTTCCAGCCAATCAATTTCTTCAAAGTTCAGGAAGACAACCCTCCCGCCTGACTTGATCACCAGCCGTCGCTCGGAACGAACATGCTTGCGCGCGGTTTCCGATAGGTAGTTCAATATTCGACGCGTTGCTTCACGATCATCTGCCTTAAGAAGTTCGGCCCGTGCACGGCCGACCGCGTCGTGCAGGCGCTCCTGGTCAAACGGCTTGAGAAGGTAGTCCAGTGCGTGGGCTTCGAATGCGCGCACGGCATGCCGGTCATAAGCGGTCGTAAAGATGACCATTGGAACTTCGTCCGCAGGCAGCTTGCCCAATACCTCAAAACCATCAAAATTTGGCATGTGGATGTCCAGCATGAGTAAGTCTGGTTTACACGCAGTCACCGAGCGTATTGCTTCTGTGCCGTCGCCGCATTCGGCCAGGACCTGCACATCGCGTTCGGCGCTCAGCATGAGCCGCAATTTTTCCCGGGCTAAAGCTTCGTCATCAGCAATCACTACGCGCATACCTGGACTCCTTGTTCAAGATCGTGGGAAATTGTTCCGAAAGGTATTTGCACCGAGACTTCCGCGCCAGACGTTTGCACCGATTTGATTTGCAGGCTCTGATGCTCGCCATAAAGAGTCTGCAATCGCTCCTGCGTGGCTCTTAAGCCCAGGCCGCCGTTTGGCCGCGATTTGCCCAGGTCGCTGAAACCGGGGCCGTTATCACGAACGGAGAGATAAAGGAATTGGCCGTCGTGGCGGCTGGTTACGCAGATTTCTCCTCCGGAAGTCATTTTTGCTATGCCGTGACGCACTGCATTTTCGACCAGCGGCTGCAAAAGCAGGTGCGGAACCTGAGCGTCAAGAGTTTCTGGAGCGACATCAATTTTCACGTTCAATTTGTCACCGAACCTGACTTTCTCGATCTCCAGATAGCAGTTGACGAATTCGATCTCCCGGTTCAGGGTCGTTATTTGTCCGCTTCCGTCCTCCAGGCTCATACGCAGCAGATCGCTCAAGCGCGACATCATTTTGTCGGCGGCGGCAGGGTCGGTCAGCATCAGCGCCGAGATTGAGTGCAGGGTATTAAACAGAAAATGCGGTTGTAGTTGTGCTTTCAGGGATTGCAGGTTGGCCTTCGTCAGTTGTCCTTCAAGCTGTAGCGCCCGATGTTCACGTTCCCGGGAGGCCCGATAAAACCAGAACAGGTGAGCGCTGAGTACCACGCCGAGATAGGGTTCTGTAATGTCGTCAACAATATTAGATAAAAAAAGCGCCTGTACTATGGACCAGTTGATGGTCGGCTTATGCACTTGATAATCCCAGAAGGCCGAGCGCCAGGCATGGGCTTTTTGGTCCCAGGTAGCAAACGGCATCATCCCCCGCAGAGTTATGTGCACGATTGAGAAAAGCAAACCGACCGCCGCATACAGGACCAAGAGGCGGACCCAGTTTTTCCGCCGAAACGGATAACGGGTGGCGAAAGCGAATACAAATGGGGTAAGCAACGCATATGGCAGGATCTGGCCAGCCTCGAGGCCCAGCGTTTCCCAAAAGGCCATAGGAGCGCCGCGTGAACGATAGTATTGAGCAATCGCAGCAGTTGCAGCCACCAACACCAGACCCCAAACAGCGAAGCTCATTGCCCATACGATCCAAGCCCGCAGCTTGACAAGCGGCCGGGGATCGCCGGTCGGTACGGAGGGCGACCCCGGCCGGCGGGGTCGCCGCAGCAGCTCTCCGCCGCAATTAGGGCATGTGCTGTTCAGTTGAGCGGAACAAGAGCTACAAAACGTACATTCGTAGGAGCAGATGTAAGCTTCTCCGGTCTGCAGAAGAAGCGAAGCACACCGTTCACAGCGGCTTTTCATGTCTAGGTGCAACTCAGCCCCATGTGTGCGACAAGATCTATTTCAATCGACGGTTCAATTCAATCATGGTGAGCTGCTTCTGAGGGGGAAAATCCGTAACTAATGAAGGTGCACTCGTCCTTAATATTTGTGCGTTAGTACCTGGATTGCTACGGAAACTTGGCCGACTGCCTCTTTCCGCCAATTCTCAAGAAGGTTCAATCACTTCCAAAGTCGAGAGGAAGGCCAACGTAATTCTCGGCCAGACTCTGGGAGGCCGCCCGCGAACTTGTAACGTAGTCCAGTTCGGCGAGTTGGCGACGCCGGTCAAAAGGGTTTTGGTCAGGAAATCGGTGGAGCATAGAAGTCATCCACCACGAAAAACGTTGCACCTTCCAAACACGCCGCAAGCAAATCCGCGAATAGTTGTCGAGAAGAGCCGTCTTCCCCGAGTGATAGAACTCCGTCAGACCGTTTGCGAGGACCTGAACGTCCGCCACGGCGAGGTTCAGCCCTTTCGCCCCGGTCGGAGGCACGATATGCGCCGCATCACCGGCAAGGAACAGACGGCCATGCTGCATGGGTTCCACCACAAAGCTGCGCATACCGGCGACACCTTTTTGGATGATTGGCCCTTCTGTTAATTTCCAATTCGTCGCGGCCAGACGGATGTGCAACTCCTGCCAGATGCGATCGTCGGGCCAGTTGTTAATGTTTTCATCGTGATCACACTGCAGGTATAGGCGGCTTAGTTTCGGCGTACGCATGCTGAGCAACGCAAAACCGCGTTCATGGTGCGCATAAATGAGCTCGTGCGAGGCAGGCGGCGCTTCGGCCAAAATGCCTAGCCAGCCGAAGGGATACGAGCGTTCGAAAGTAGTGAGAATTCCATCTGGAATGCTTGGCCTGCAGATTCCGTGGAAGCCATCGCATCCGGCGATGAAGTCGCAATGGAGCTCTTGCTGTTCGCCACTTTTGCGAAAGCGAATCCAGGGACAGTCGCCTTCGAAACCGTGGACGCTAACGTCGTCCACTTCGAAGAGGATTTTGCCCCCAGAGGCCAAACGGGCATCGATAAGGTCTTTGACAACCTCCGCCTGCGCGTAGATGGTGATTCCTTTTCCAGTCAGCTGTTTAAAATTGATGCGATGGCCTTGGCCATTGAAGCGCAGTTCGATCCCGTAGTGGACAAGGCCCTCGCGCTTCATGCGGTTGCCGACACCCATCTGAGCAAGGAGGTCGACTGTGTTTTGTTCCAGGACGCCCGCGCGCACTCGTTCCTGAACATACTCGCGGCTATGGCACTCCAGTACAACTGAGTCGATTCCTTCCAGATGAAGCAAATGAGAAAGGACCAGACCGGCTGGACCCGCGCCTACGATACCCACCTGCGTACGCATATCTCATGCCCCAACCGCGAGTTGTACATCGCCACCGTGTGGAACAGAGACCGCGGAATCGACCAACTTTGCTGCCAGTGGCGCGGGAAAACTACACGCGTTTCTTAGACGAACTCGCGCGTTTCAGTACAAGACGCTGAATCGTCGCCAGAAGATCGGTGACTTCTGTTGGCTTTTGCAAAGCCGCATCGGCGCCCTCGCTTTCCCAGTTCATCAGCAAATCGGGGAAGCCGCTGAATACTACGGTTGCTGGTTTGTTTGCCTGCGCTCGAGCTGCGCGGACCAGATCGTATCCCCCGCCCGGGATTTCAAGGCTGAGATCGGTGAGTACTACATCGAAAGCATTCTGTGCGAGAAGCGCTTTGGCGAGCTTGCCGTTTGAAGCCGTACTTACTTCTAAGCCTTGAGTCTTAAGGACCAGTTCAAGCGTCATTAAGATGTTCGGTTCATCATCGACCACCAGGACTTTTACTGCCATGGCTGGCTCCCGGCGCGGGCCACCTACTTTAATTCTTGCAACTTGGCGGACGCTAACTGCGCAGCTCCGCTTTGAGGAGCATCTTTCTGAATTTGCTCGTACTGCTTCTTCGCGTCGGCTGCCATGCCTGCGGCCTGATATGTTTCCGCCAGTTGGATTTGGGCTGCCGATTTGCTCACGGTAGTAGACGGCTTGTCCATGAGCTGCTTATAAAGGTCGACGGCTTCTTTCGTTCGATTCGTATCGCGGTAAATCCCCGCAAGAGCGAGCTTCGCAAGGGCCGCCAGATCGCGATTGTGGTATGAAGCCACCGTCTTGAGTTCACGTTCCGCCGTCGCTGTGTCGCCGAGCTGTGCAGATGTGACGCCCAGAAAATAGCGCGAAAAGTCAGCCACATGAGTGTGAGGATACTTGTCGACGATTGCTTGAAATTGCTTGCGCGCTTCGGTGTTGCGTTCCTGAGCCGAAGCGAAACTCGGGTTGTCGGGCTGGGGAGGCATTCCTGCCGGGCGCACCGGCTCGTCCATCACCTGCAAAGCTCTGCCAAAGTCGACGCTGGCTTGTTCGTCCTGGCGTTGTACGTAGTACCACCCTCCTGCAACAGCAGCCGCCAGAACAACCAGCACTACTCCCGCAGCGATGAGCTTACTCTTGTGCTCAACGCTCCAATGAACAGTCTTTTCCGCAACCTGAATGGTGGCTCGGCTGAAGCGATCCTGCTTAAGTTGATGGCGTACTTCTGCGCGCACGAAGGGGCCTCTTCTTGTGGAAATGCTGAAAAATCAGTCTATCAGCGGGAAAACAGGAGCGTCAAAAAAGATTGAATCATTGAGTCATTGAATCATTCAGTCATTTACTTCTCCCTCGCCCTTCGATGATTGAATGATCCGACGACCTAATGACTCAATTATCTGGATGCTTCTTCAAGCATGCCTTTTTCAAGCTTTTCCTGGCACTCGATGCAGTGGCGGGTCCAGGGCACGGCTTCCAGGCGCTTGGGATTGATTTCTTTACCGCAGGAAATGCATTCGCCGAAGCTGCCCTCGCGAATACGGGCGAGCGCGCCCTCGACCATCATCAGCAGCTGGCGGTCGGCGTTGCTCTGGTGGAAGAGGAACTCTTTGTTATAAGAGCTGGCGGCCTTGTCGGCAATGTCCTGCGCCACGTCTTCGTCGGCACTGCGGCCATCCTGCTGGTTGCGAGAAACTGTGCGCCGCAGCTCCTGCTGCCGCTGCTCCAGCCGCTTTTTGAAAGCTTCCAACTTCTTCTTTTCCATCGCTGATTCCAAACTTGAAGCCCGCTACTTAGGTTCGCGGGCCGCAAAAGCCAAACGGGAATAATATGCGCCTAAAATAAGATGCGTCAACTGTAAGAAACGGTGCAGGGGGTGTGCTGGAGGGACGCGAGACATCCTGCCCACAACCGCTCTGTCTTCCTGAGCGAAATTGGTCGTTCGCGTGGCGAATGAACAATACAGTCGAAGGACCGCACAATATCAGAAGTAGGCGGAGGCGATGCAAGGAATTCTCCAGACTGCAGTGGTGAGAATTCCTTTTTGGGATTGTGCTGGTACAACCAGGTATGAGGTCCTTCGACTCCGCGGCATGATTCGCCAGCAAATGCTGCCACTTCGCTCAGGACGACAACTTTGAGGTATTTTCGTTCGAATGAGGCACAGTTCGTCCGCTCCCTTCGTTGTTCCAGCTGATGACCGCAATCTTCAACTGTTTGCCAACCCTTACTGGGAACCGGATTGGAGGCGGTCCTGGGTGTGAGAGATATGGCTCTTTCAACACGTGATCGTCGATTTTGACAGAGCCTTGCTTCAATTTTCGACTGGCGTCGGTGGCAGAAGACGCGAGACCTAGCCGAACCAACAGGCGGTCTGCCTTGACCATCGCAGCTGCGCCTCGATCCGTCGTCACGATATGTCCGATTTCGGTAAGTGGTAGGAAAACTTCTTCGACATCCTCCGGTACTTCGCCCTTCTGAAACTGCGTCGCCCAGTCGTCCGCTGCCTTCATCGCAGCATCGGCCGAATGAAAATCCTTCACAATCCGTGCAGCCAGGTCCTTCTTCGCCTGCATCGGATGCGCCTCGCGCTTCATGCGCTCGATATCGGCCATCTGCACGTCAGTCAGCAGCTCGTAGTACCGCCACATCATCTCGTCCGAGATCGACATCACCTTCCCATACATCTCCAGGGGCGGTTCCTTTATCCCGATCGCATTCCCGTATGACTTAGACATTTTCTGTACACCGTCAAGCCCTTCGAGAATCGGCATGGTCAGCACCACTTGCGATTCCTGCCCATATGAGCGCTGCAACTCCCGCCCAACCAGCAAATTGAATTTCTGATCTGTGCCCCCAAGCTCGACATCAGCCTTCAGCATTACTGAGTCATATCCCTGGGCCAGCGGATAAAGAAGTTCGTGCAAAGCAATCGGCTTCTCTTCCTGGAACCGCTTGTGGAAGTCTTCGCGTTCCAGCATCTGCGACACCGTGGTCTTTGCCGTCAGCTTGATCCAGTCCGCCGCCTTCATCTTCTCGAACCACTCATTGTTAAAGCGCACCTCCGTCGTGCGCGGCGACAGGATCCTGTAGACCTGCTCCATGTAAGTCTTGGCGTTTTTCATCAGCTCTTCGGCGCTCAGCGGAGGCCTGGTCGCCGACCGTCCTGTTGGATCGCCGATCATCCCAGTGAAATCGCCGATCAAAAAAATGACCGTGTGCCCCAGGTCCTGAAAGTGCTTCAGCTTTCGCAGCAGAACTGTGTGACCAAGATGCAGGTCGGGCGCCGTCGGGTCGAATCCCGCTTTCACCCGCAGCGGTTTCCCGGCAGCGCGCGACTTTTCCAGCTTCTCGCGAAGCTCAGACTCCTTCACGATTTCCGAGGAGCCCTTCTTTATGTATGTCAGTTGTTCGTCAACAGGGGCGAAGGTCGGCATGCAGGAATTATATCCATCTCACGCGCTCTCTCGCCGATTTGCCCAAGTTGGAATACACTTTCCGCATTCCTGAGTCAGGACAAATTTCAATGCCCAAATCGCTGCTTCGCAGAATTGTTCTTGCCGCTCTCGCGCTGAATTTTTCGATTTCCGCTCTCGCCGCCGAAATGCCACGCCTGGTCAAAAAAGATGGCCGGTATGCTCTCTTTGTAGACGGCCAGCCATTTCTCATTCTCGGCGCGCAGATCAACAACTCAAGTGCATGGCCTGCGATCCTGCCTGAAGTTTGGCCCGCTATCGAAGCCATGCACGCCAACACGGTCGAAGCGCCGGTGTATTGGGAGCAGATCGAACCCCAGCGGGACCGGTTCGATTTTTCGGCAGTCGATGCCCTGGTCAAGGAAGCGCGGGCGCATCATGTTTATCTGGTCTTGCTCTGGTTTGGCACCTGGAAGAACGGCCGAATGCATTACGTTCCCGAATGGGTGAAGACGGATCCCGTGCAATATCCGCGGGTAATCAACGAACGCGGCGAGCGGCTCGACGTACTCTCCCCGCACTCTGACGCGAACCTTGAAGCCGATAAGAAAGCATTCGCCGCGCTCATGCAGCATCTGAAGCAGACTGATGGCGAGCAGCACACGGTCATTCTCGTGCAGGTCGAGAACGAATCGGGAACGCTCGGTAGTGTGCGCGATTTTTCTCCGGCGGCGGAGAAGTTATTCCAAGGCCCGGTTCCGGGCGATCTCGCGCAAGCGTTGCACCGTCATCCGGGAACATGGAAAGAAGTGTTTGGCGCTGATGCCGACGAGACTTTCTCCGCCTATGCGGTCGCCCACTACATCAATCAGGTTGCGGTCGCGGGCAAAGCCGAGTTTCCGCTGCCCATGTATGTGAACAACTGGCTCAAGTACCGGCCAAGCGCAATCCCCGGCGTCGAGTATCCCAGCGGCGGCCCCACCTA
>Ga0070741_10002389_pt1 | contig 50853 bp, 48 predicted proteins | sample Coa_R1_4_FD_66440 | JGI IMG/M metagenome (GOLD analysis project Ga0070741, IMG submission 66440) | Surface soil microbial communities from Centralia Pennsylvania, which are recovering from an underground coalmine fire - Coalmine... | ecosystem: Environmental > Terrestrial > Soil > Unclassified ... | reverse complement strand
TCGGCCCCGCTCATGCTCTCGCGCGCACGGCCTCGCGGATTCACGGCGAGCGACACGAGGCGCGCTCGAGAAATCGCGGGACGACCACCCCCGCCCCGGGCTCGGGCCTTCGGCCATCGCGCGGCACGACCGCTTGGGCACATCGTGAGTCGAGTGTGAGTGGATTCGTTGCCCGGGGTATACCCCTGTGTTAGCGTCGATCGATGGCCGTTGCGGCCGATACGTTGGATATCGAGGCGACGAATCGCGTTCTCGAGAGCGCTAGCGCGGAGGACATCCTGCGTTGGACTTGGGGGCGGTTTCGGCCGGACGCGATGCTGACGTGCTCGTTTCAGCATGATGGGGTGGTGCTCGCGCACATGCTCCGGACGATCGCGCCGGAGGTGCCCGTTGTCTTCATCAATACGGGGTTTCACTTTCCGGAGACGCTCGCGTATCGCGACGAGATCGTGCGGCGCTTCGATCTGCGGCTGGTGGAGCTCCAGCCGATGATGCCGCGGCCGGAGTTTGCGGAGCGGTACGGGCTGGACCTCTATGCCCGGAACCCCGACCTCTGCTGCCACATCAACAAGGTCGAGCCGTTGAAGCGCTACCTGCCCGGCATGCGCGCGTGGATCAACGGTCGCCGGCGGGATCAGGCCTCGTCGCGGACGGCGATCCGCGTCGTCGAGGCGTACCAAGGCGGGCTCTACAAGATCAATCCGCTCGCGTCGTGGACCTCGCGCGACACGTTCTACTACATGGAGCGCCACGACATCCCGCTCCACCCGCTCTTCGAGCAGGGCTACGCGAGCATCGGCTGCGCGCCCTGCACGCGACCGATCCTCGCCGGCGAGGCGGAACGAAACGGACGGTGGGCCGGGCAGGACAAGACCGAGTGCGGCATCCACACGTTCCTCGATCCCAAGTCCTAGGAGCGCGAGCCAAGACGTCTTGGCTCGTGAGACGGACGCGAGAGTGTGCCGCGGAATCACGCCCGACCGTCCTGCCGCGGCTGGCGAGCCAGCGCGGCATCCGTAGTACGCACGTGGCGACGATTCCGATTCCCGATGCAACGCGAGCGCGAAGGCCCGATCTCCTGGGGCGTACGTGCATGCCGCGCTGGCTCTGCCAGCCGCGGCACGTCGGTCGCGCGTCGTAGTGCCGCTTCATGCTCGCGTCCGCTCCCGACCCGAGACAGGAGTCTCGGGTCGCCCTCTAGTCGTCGTCCGCGTCGCGCTCGGCCATCGCCTCCTCGTAGAGGTCGAGGAGCGCCGCGCCGAGGCGCTGCACGAGCCAGCGATGCACGATGCCGACGGTCTCCTGCCACGTCGGCGCGAGGAACGGCCAGTGGCCGGCGCCGTCGACCATGTGCAGCTCGCCGGCGACCGTGCGAGCGAACCCCTCCGCGCTCGGCCGCGGTAGGACTGCATCCCGGTCGCCGGCGACGACGAGCGTCGGCACGCCGGCGGGGGTCGCCCGGACGCGGCCCCACGCGACGTCTCGCACGACGGTCGCGTCGTCGGCGCCGAGCGCGGCCCGTATCGTCGCGGGACCGTCGAGCCATGCCTCGGCGGGGCGTCCCGTCGGCGGTGCGACGGGACGGCCGACAATCAGCGCGAGCAGCCGCGACGCCCCGACGGCCAACCGCCGGGCGGCACGGCTGCCGGGCACCAGCGGCGCGATCGCGACGACCGCCGCCGTCGGCAGCCGTCGCGCGGCCGTCAGGCCGACGATCGCACCGGCGTCGTGACCGAGGAAGATCGGCGGCGCGGCGAGGTCGGCGGCGTACGCCGCCAGCGCCATCGCGCGGCCGTCGATGCCGCCGGGCTGCTGGCGCACGTCGACCAGGTGACATTCCCATCCCCGGTGCGCGAGGAAGCTCGCGAAGGGACGCCAGATCGCAGCGGCCGTCCACAGGCCGGGCACGCACACGATGGACGCCGTGTAGCGTGGGCCTTCGGGATGAAGCGTCTCGGCGTTCAGCACGGGCGGGCCCAACGAAAAAGGCCCTTCGGAATCGCCGAAGGGCCTTTCTCCGGGCCCGTTTCCGGACCCGCTCTCGCCTGAGAAGAAATCCTTGTGTGCTCTACGTGCCTAGCAGTCGAACGTCAGATACCAGTGCTGCCGTCACTACTTTTTCTTGGACCCCTTCTTCTTCGAGGGGGCCTTTTTCTTCGCCTTGCTCTTCTTCTTCGCCTTCTTGGCCTTCTTCTTCGCTGCCATGCCTACCTCCTGTTGGAGTTGAGAAGCGTCCTCTTACCGTCCCTCTCTCAGGCGAGAATCCTCACCACCCCACACCACAACCGTGCGCGAGTATATGAGCGGTCCCCGTCGGGGTCAAGAGAAGATCGCCGTTTTGGGAATTTTTTTTTAAAAGCGTTCGGGCCGCCGGCGCTCGACTATCAGCCGCACAGAATGTCGTTCGTGTCCCGCCGCCGAGAGGAGTAGCAGACCGTTTTACGAGTTGCCTCGAAACGACCTTTCCGTTACGAACCCCGCGGTGCGGATGGCGGGCGGGCAGGTGCTGAGTGGCGGCCTCGTCCTCGCCATCCTCGGCGTGACGGCCTCCGTGCTCGTCGGCGAGCACGGCGTCGCGCATCTCGTCCGGCTGCGCGCCGAGCGGCGCGCGCTCGGGGATACGGCCTTTGCGCTGCTGCGCCACAACGCCGAGCTGCGTCGCGACATCGAGCGGCTGCGCGGGGACGACGTCTATCTCGAAGAGCTCGCGCGTCGGCAGCTCGGCCTCGTTCGTCCGAACGAGTTCGTGTATCGCTTCGGTCGCGGGGACGGCGACCGCACGCGGCGCGACGGCGGGCGGCGCGACGGCGACTAGCCTTCCTCTTCGCCGGACGCGAACTCCTCGTACTCGTCCGCGTCCATCAGGTCCTCGAGCTCCGCTTCGTCCGACACCTTGATCTCGACGAGCCAGCCTTCGTGATACGGATCCTCGTTCACGATCGACGGATGGTCCTCGAGCTCGGTGTTGATCGCCGTGATTGCGCCCGTTAGCGGCGAGAGCAGCTCCGACACCGTGCGGACCGACTCGAGCTCGCCGAACGGTTCGCCCTTCTCGACCTCGTCGCCGACGTCGGGCAGCTCGACCGCGATCACCTCGCCGAGCTCGGCTTGGCCGTACTCCGAGATCCCGACCTGCGCGCGGTTTCCCTCGACGCGCAGCCAGAGATGATCCTCGGTGAATTTCAGGACGTCCGCCATTCGTGCGCTCCCTTGCAGACGCGACGCGCGGCCTGGATTTCCGGCCGGTTTGCGGCCCTTATAGGGCCCGTCCGGACCCTGTCAAGGGGAATATCCGCGGGAGCCGCCCCGCGGGGCGCCAGGAAGGCGCCCCGCTCCGCGAACGGACCTCCACCCCACCAGGGAGGCCTACCGTCTCACCGCCCCGACCCCGCCTCCCGAATCGAAGCCGTCCTCACGTCTCAGGAGCAGCCGCTCGTCGCCCCGCAGTTGAAGCACTTGTAGCAGCTGCCGTTACGCACCATGAGCGCGCCGCAATCGGAGCAGCTCGGCGCGTCCGCTTGCGGGCTGAACGTGATCGCGTGCCGCGCCGACGCGCCGCTCGTGAAGCCGATCGGGTGCGTCGCATGACCGCGTGCCTCGGGCGCGACCGGCGCGGACAGCGCCGCCGTCGGCGTCGCCGGTCCGCTCTCGGCGCGCTCGATCAGCCCGACCGCGGCGCGCTGCTCGGCGCCGAGGAACCGCGAGCCGAGGAAGCGGAAGATGTAGTCGATGATCGACTTCGCCATCGGGATGTCGGGGTTCTTCGTGAAGCCCGACGGCTCGAAGCGCACGTGGCTGAACTTGGAGACGAGGACCTCGAGCGGCACGCCATACTGGAGCGCCATCGAGGTGAGTAGCCCGATCGTGTCCATGAGGCCCGAGATCGTGCTGCCTTCCTTCGCCATCTTGATGAAGATCTCGCCGGGCGTCCCGTCCTCGTGGAAGCCGACGTGGATGTAGCCCTCGTGGCCCGCGATATCGAACTTGTGACAGAGCGCCTGCCGGTCTACTGGCAGCCTCCGCCTGACCGGCTCCGGCTTCCCCACCCCACCCTCGGGAGTGGCCGTGACCTCGGTGCTGATCGGTTTGGCGGTGTTCAGCGGCTGCGTCTTCTTGCAGCCGTCCCGGTAGATCGCGACCGCCTTCAAGCCGAGCTTCCACGCCTCGATGTAGGCCTCCTCGATCTCCTCGACGGTCGCGTGCTCCGGGACGTTGATCGTCTTCGAGATCGCCCCGGAGATGAACGGCTGCACCGCGCCCATCATCCGGATGTGCCCGAGCGGATGGATCGAGCGCGCGCCGCGGGTCGGCTTGAACGCGCAGTCGAAGACCGGGAGATGCTCCGGCCGGAGCGACGGGGCGCCCTCGATCGTCTCCTGCTCGTCGATGTACTCGATGATCTCCTGGGTCTCGCGGGCGTCGTATCCGAGACGGCGGAGCGCGCGGGGGACGGTGTTGTTGACGATCTTCAGAAGCCCGCCGCCGACGAGCTTCTTGTACTTGACGAGGGCGATGTCCGGCTCGACGCCCGTCGTGTCGCAGTCCATCATGAACGCGATCGTGCCGGTCGGCGCCAACACCGTCACCTGCGAGTTCCGCACGCCGTCGGCGCGCGCCGCCGTGAGCGCCTGATCCCAGACGTCGCGCGCGGCCGCGAGAAGATCGAGCGGCACGAGCGCCGAGTCGAGCTTGTGCGCGTGGCTCCGATGCTTCTCGACGACGGCGAGCTGCGGCTCGCGGTTCCGCGCGTAGCCGGCGTACGGCCCGAGCGCGCCCGCGATCACCGCCGACTGGCGATACGCCTCGCCGCACATGACCGAGGTCACGGCCCCGGCGTACTCCCGGCCGGCGTCCGAATCGTACGGAAGCCCGAGCGACATGAGCAGCGCGCCGAGGTTCGCGTAACCGAGACCGAGCTCGCGATACGCGTGCGCATTGGCCCCGATCTCGGGCGTCGGATAGCTCGACCGATCGATGATGATGTCCTGCGCCGTGATCACGACGTCGACCGCGTGGCGGAACGCCGCGACGTCGAACGTCCCGTCGGCGTCGAGGAACTGCATCAGGTTCAGGCTCGCGAGGTTACAGGCACTGTCGTCGAGGTGCATGTACTCCGAACAGGGATTCGAAGCGTTGATGCGCCCGGTATTCGGGCAGGTGTGCCAGGCGTTGATCGTGGTATCGAACTGCATCCCGGGATCGCCGCACTGATGCGTCGCCTTGGCGATGTGGCGGAGGATGTCGCGGGCGGGCATGGTCTCCGCCACCTCGCCGTTCGTCACGAAGCGCGTCGACCAGGGACGCCCCTCGAGCGCGGCCTTCATGAACTCGTCGGTGACGCGCACCGAGTTGTTGGCGTTCTGGAAGAAGATCGAGCCGTAGGCCGGGCCGTCGAGCGACGCGTCGTAGCCGGCGGCGATGAGCGCCCACGCCTTCCGCTCCTCCTCGGCCTTGCAGTGAATGAACTCCATGACGTCCGGATGGTCGACGTCGAGGACGACCATCTTCGCCGCCCGCCGCGTCTTGCCACCCGACTTGATGACCCCCGCCGACGCGTCCGCCGCACGCATGAACGACACCGGCCCCGACGCGGTGCCGCCGCCCGCGAGCCGCTCCTTCGACGAGCGGAGGCGCGAGAGGTTCACGCCCGATCCCGACCCGCCTTTGAAAATGACCCCCTCCTTGCGGTACCAGTCGAGGATCGAATCCATCGTGTCGTCGACCGACAGGATGAAGCAGGCCGAGCACTGCGGCTTCGGCTCGACGCCCATGTTGAACCAGACCGGGCTGTTGAAGGAGACGTGCTGATGGAGGAGCAGATGGGTCAGCTCGTCGGTGAACGCGTGGCGGTCCTCGGGCGTCGCGAAGTAGCCCTGCGCGTCGCCCCACTCGCCGAGCGTGTCGACGACGCGGCCGATCAGCTGGCGGACGCTCCGCTCGCGTTGCGGCGTGCCGATCGGCCCGCGGAAGTACTTCGAGACGACGACGTTGGTCGCGAGCTGCGACCACGTCTTCGGCACCTCGACGTCGCGCTGCTCGAAGACCGTCTCGCCCGTCTCGCCGGAGATCACCGCGGAGCGGATCTCCCAGTCGACGGTCGCGTACGGGTTCGTTCCCGCGGGGACGAACCGCCGCGCGATCGCGATACCGCGCCGCGCCGTGCGACCTTCCGCTCCCACGTCCCCTCCACCCAGGCCCCGTCCTACCGGCTCCATCGCCATCCCGACGCCCTCCCTGGCGCTGCGCTGTATCTTGCGGAGGGGGCGCTCATACACCACCACATCTTGTGCTGTCAAGAATTTTTTTCAAGGGACCATGCGACGGCCACGCGCTGACGGTCCGACACGCGTCGGCGACGTGCTCGACGCCGCTCTCGGACGCCTTCCCGACGCGCAGCGGATCGCCGATCACGCGCTCTGGGCGCACTGGAACGACGTCGTCGGCGCGACGCTCGCGCGGCACGCGCAGCCGGTGCGGCTCCGCCGCGGCATGCTGATGGTCGCGGTCGCGAGCGCGGAGTGGATGCAGGAGATCGTCTTCCTGAAGCACGAGCTACGCGATCGGCTGAATGCCCGCCTCGGCCGCGCGGTCGTCCGCGACATCTTCCTCGTGCTCGAAAGCGACGCGTAGTCGCGCCCGCTCCGTCCCCGCGACCGCGGCCGCGACCAGCCCCGACACGTCGAGCCGCGCCTCGAGCGCGAGCACCTCGTCCAGGTGCGCGCGCGTCGACGGATGGCGCGGAACGAAGAGCGTGCAGCAGTCCTGATCGGGGATGATCGACGTCTCGAACGTGCCGATGCGCTCGGCCTGCGCCGCGATCTCACCCTTGTCCATCCCGACGAGCGGCCGGAGGACGGGGAGCGCGACCGCCGCCTCGATGACGGCGAGATTCGCGAGCGTCTGCGACGCGACCTGGCCGAGGCTGTCGCCAGTGACGAGCGCCTCGGCGCCGGCGACGCGCGCGATCGCTTCCGCGATCCGGAGCATCATCCGGCGGTAGAGGACGACGCGGAGCGGCCGGCCGACGGCGGCGACCACCTGCCGCTGCACCTCGCCGAACGGCACCAGGTGGAGGGTCCCGTCGAGCTGCCAATGGGCGAGGATCCGCGCGAGCTCGCGCGCCTTCTCCTGGCTCGTGCGATCGAGGAACGGCACGCTGTGGAAGTGGACGAAATCGACGCGACAGCCCCGCCGCATCATGCGCCACGCCGCGACCGGGGAGTCGATCCCGCCGGAGAGCAGTGCCAGCACGCGCCCGCTCGTGCCGACCGGCAGCCCACCCGCGCCGGCGACCTTCTCGACGGAGAAGAACGCCCGGCCCCGCAGGATGTCGACGGCGACGGTGAGGGCCGCGTTCGAGAGGTCGACGCGGGTGCCCGTCGCGCCCTGGATCATGGCGCCGAGCTCCCGGTTCACCTCGGGCGAGGTGAGCGCGAAGCGCTTGTCGCTCCGCTTCGTCAGCACGCGGAAGCTCTCGATGGGCGTGCGCGGGAGCCGCGGGAGGATCGCCTCCCCGAGCCGGCGGACCTCGGCGAGCGCGTCGCCCTCGCGCGTGTCGATCGGCAGCTCGTGCGCGAGCGCGAAGTTCGCGACGCCGAACACGCGCGCGAGTCGCGCGCGCGCGTCCGGCCACGCCGCCTCGTCGCCGAGCGGCACGACGACCCGCGCCGACGCGCGCCGCACCTCGCCGATCGGCAGCCCCGCGAGCACGCGTCGGACGTGCTCGGTCAGATGACGCACGAAGAAGGGCCGGTTGCGACCCTTCAGCGCCACCTCGTGGTAGCGCAGCACGATCACCTGACGGACGGCCATGGAGGTCTCATAGCACAGATGCTAGGAGTCGGAGCGACGTGACCGATCACCTCCTCCGCGCGATCGCGAGCGCGCTCGCCGCCCGCGATCGCGTGGTCATCGACCCGGGCGACCGCTCGCCGTGCGCCGTCCTCGTGCCGATGCTCGTCGTCGACGGCGAGCCGCACCTTCTGTTCACGCGTCGCGCGGCCGACCTGACCCACCACCAAGGCCAGGTCGCGTTCCCCGGCGGCCGGCACCATCCCGACGAGGACGTCGATCTCCGCGCGACGGCGCTCCGCGAGGCGCACGAGGAGATCGGCCTCGACCCGAAGGACGTCCGCGTCCTCGGCGCGCTCGACGACATCGAGACCGTCGCGACCCGCTTCGTGATCACGCCGTTCGTCGGCGTCGTGCCGCATCCCTACGCGTTCACGCCGTCGCCGGCCGAGGTCGCCGTCATCTTCACGGTGCCGCTGCGCGTGCTCCAGGCGCCCGACGCCGAGCGGCAGGAGACCTGGGACTTCGGCGGGCGCTCCGTCCCGATCGCGACCTTCCCGGTGGACGGACACGTCATCTGGGGCGCGACCCAGCGGATCACCCGAAACCTCCTCGGCGTGCTCGATCGGGTCGATCGCTAGATGCGCGCGCTCGTCGTGCTCGTCCTGCTCGCCGGCGTGGTCGGGCTTCTCCTGACCCGCGCCGAGCCGTTCGCGCCGACGGCGACCCTCGAGTCCCCGCCGACGTTCGTCGGCCGCGCGACGCCGCTTCGCATCGTCGCGCGCGATCGCGGCACCGGCCTCGCGCGCGTCGAGGTCCGGCTCGTGCCCTCGGGCGGCACCGCGGTCGTGCTGGCGACCGACACCTACCCACCGAAGCCGGACGCGTGGCTCGTCCCGGGCAGCGGCGTCCACGAGGTGACGCTCACGCCGACGCTCGATGCGTTCGCCGCACACGCGAGCGAGGGGCCGGCGACGCTCGAGGTCTGGGCGACGGACTCGTCGTGGCTCGCGCGCTTCCGTCACGCGCCGAGCGCCACGCAGGCGGTGACCGTCGATCTCAGCCCGCCGACGCTCGAGGTCGAGAGCAAGCAGCACGTGATGACGGTCGGCGGCTCGGAGTGCGCGGTCTATCGCGTCGGCTCGGACGCGGTGCAGGATGGCGTCCAGGCCGGCACCGATCTCTTCCCGGGAAGCGGCGGCGTCTTCAAGGACGCGGCGCTCCACGCCGCACTCTTCGCCGTCCCGCAGGACGCGCCCGACGCGCGGCCGGCGGCCGTCGCCGTCGACGCCGCCGGGAACCGCCGGACGACGCCGCTCGACGCCGTCGTCCGGCCGCGACGCTTCGCCGAGAAGACGCTCCCGATCACCGACGAGTTCCTCTCGCGGAAGGTCCCCGAGCTGCTCCAGGCGAACGGCCTCGACGCGGGCGGCGATCTCGTCGCGGGATACCTGCGCGTCAACCGCGAGCTCCGCGCCTCGACCGAGGTCCGCGTCCGCGAGATCTGTCGCGACAGCGCGCCGGCGCCGCTCTGGCAGGGCGCGTTCCTCCGCCTGCCGAACTCGGCGCCGCTCTCCGGGTTCGCCGATCGCCGGACGTACCTGTACGAGGGGAAGCCGATCGACCATCAGACGCACCTGGGCTACGACCTCGCCTCGCTCCGCGGCAGCGTCGTCCCCGCCGGCAACACCGGACGCGTCGTCTTCGCGGGCCCGCTCGGCATCTACGGCAACACCGTCGTGCTCGATCACGGCCTCGGGCTCTTCTCGCTCTACGGGCATCTCAGCGAGATCGGCGTCGCCGCCGGGGCCCGGGTCGCGCGCGGCGACGCGATCGGCAAGACGGGCGACACCGGCCTCGCCGCCGGCGACCATCTCCACTTCAGCATCATGATCCGCGGCGTGCACGTCGATCCGGTCGAGTGGTGGGACGCGCACTGGATCCACGACCACGTCGAGGCGAGGCTCGCGGCGTTCCCGCGCGCGGACTCGGACGGCTCGTGAGCGCGGCGCGCTCGCCGGCCGAGACGACGCTCGCCCGACTCGGGCTCGACGCCGACGCGCTCCGCGAAGGTCGCGTCGCCGAGGACGCCGTAGCCTCGCTCCTCACCGGCGCGGACGGCGTGGCGCTCGCGTCGGCGCTCGGCGAGCTGGCGACGCCGGCCGTCGCGACGCTCCTCGTCGCGCTCGAGCCGCGCGTCCACGACCGGACCGTCCACAAGGAGGTCCGTCGCGCGCTCTACCGGCTCCGGCAGCGCGGCGTGTCGATCCCGGAGGTGACCGCCGCGGCGCCGGCGCCCGGGCCCACGACGGACGTCGCCGCCGAGGGGCTCGTGTCGGCGTTCGACGGCCGCGGCGATCGACTCGTCTGGATCATCCGCGCGCTCGCCGGCGGCGGCTCGCTGCTCGTCGCCGCGCAGCTGAACGAGCCGGGCGGCCTCGGCGACGTCCACGCGATCGAGGGCGGTCGCAAGCACTTCCGCACGGTGCGGCAGCGGATGGAGTCGGAGGCGCGCATCCGGCTCGTCCCGGCGAGCTGGCGGACGCTCGACGCGCTCCTCGTCGAGGCGCACGAGCGCGGCGGCGGCGGCGAGCGCGCACGCGACCACGACTACCTGCGCGTCCGCCCGCGGCTCACGACCGACCCGGCGCTCCCGCCCGCCGAGCCGACGTCGTCACGCGCCGCGCCCCCGACCGACGACGAGGCGCGGACGCTCGCCGCCACGTCCGCGAGCCTCCTCGAAGAGCCCGAGCTTCGCACCTGGTATCCGTCGCCGGAGGCGGCCGCGCCGTTCGTCGACGAGCTCGCCGCCGCGCGCGAGAGCCCGCTCGTCGTGAGCCGGATGGCGCAGGAGGACCGCATGCGCGAGGTGCTCCGCCGCGCGGCGCGCGCGCTCTACCCGTCCGCCGTCATGGCGCGCCGGCTCGCCGGCACCGCCTACGTGCTCGCGGAGACCGGTCGGGTGCCGGCGGCCCGGCGCGCGCTCGCCGTCGCGCACGTCCTCGGCGACGTGAGCGCCGACCCGCTCGGGGTGCCGCTCCTCGCGGCGCTCGTCGAGGGCGGCGTCGGAAGCCTCCTCGCCGAGGCGACCGCCGGCGACCAGGACCCGCACCTCGTCGTGACGCCGGGACAGTTCATGCGAGATCGATCGTCATCCCGTCCTCGGCGCACGTGACGCCGGGGCGGATCACAGATCGATCGTCATCCCATCTTCCGCGCACGTGAGCGTGATGTCGGCGAGGTGCCCGAGCGGCTCCCGCCCGAGGTGCGAGAGGACGAGGCGGCGGCAGCCGAGGTCGCGAACACGGGCGGCGATCTCCGGATACGCGACGTGGATCGGGAGCCGCGTCTCGTACGTCGAGCACTCGCAGAGGAAGAGGTCCGCGCCGCGCGACTGGACGACGAGGTCCTCCGTCCACGCCGAGTCGCCCGAGTAGACGATCGTGCGCTCGGCGACGGTCAGGCGGTAGCCGAGCGAGGTGAGCTCGCTCACGTGCGGGACGGCGAACGGCTCGACGCGCACGCCGTCGATCGTCTGCGGGCTGCCCGCGCTCGTCACGCCGAAGCGCAGCGGGAACGCCAGCGGCTCCTGCGCCGTCTTCTCGTAGAGCGCCGCGAACGCCGCGCGGACGCGACGCTCCGTCTCCGCCGGACCGTACACCGTGAACGGCCGCGTGCGCGGGCTCTCGTAGCGATATTCGAGGAGAAGGAACGGGATGCCGCCGAAGTGGTCGCCGTGGAGATGCGAGAGGAGCACGAAGTCGATCGCGCCGGGCGCCCGTCCGCAGCGTTTGAGCGCCTGCAGCACGGTCGGGCCGCAGTCGACGAGGAACGTCACACCCGGCGCCTCGACGAGGTAGCCGCTGTGTAGTCTTCCGCCCGACCCGAACGCATCGCCCGAGCCGAGCACGGTCACTCGAACCACGTGCGCGTCCCCCGCCGGTCATCCGCACAGCCGTGAACGGCGACGTCACGCACGCGGCCGTCGCCGATCGACGGTGCGTGGCGGAAGGCGCCACGGCAGCGTGGCATGTCCGTTGCTCCCCTCGAGCTAATAGTCGAGCCGACCCTCGATCACCAGAGGGAGATGTACTTCGCAGACCCCGGCGGGACGCCGGACGCTTTCGACCAGGCCTGGCGCGTCGTCCAGGCGGTGGCGGCCGCCATGCTGGCCGGCTCGGTGACCGAGCGAGCGCTCGACACCGGGGTCCACGTGCGGGGCATCGGGCCGCTCGCCGGCCTGGTCGGGCTGTACGTCGGCGCGTGGCTCTGGGCGTGGGGTGGATGGGCCGGCGGGCCGACGATCGGCGACCACGCGATCGCCCCGACGGTGGTCGGGGCGCTTGCGGTCTGCGGGGTCCTGAAGCTCGTCGGGCTCGGCGCGGCCGGCCCCCGCTGGTGATCAGGCCGGCGGCGCGGCACCGACGTCCGGCCGGTGCGGGGGGATCTCGACGGCGATCGTCGTCCCGCTTCCCATCGCGCTGTCGACGCGGAGCGTCCCGCCGAGGAGCGCGGCGTATCGCTTGACGATCCCGAGCCCGAGCCCGAGGCCGTCGTAGCGACGCGTCGTCGAGCCGTCGAGCTGCTGGAAGTCGTCGAAGACGATCTCGCGCGCCTCGTCGGGAAGCCCGATGCCGGTGTCGCTCACGCGCAGCACGATGCCGCCCGCGTCCGTCCGCGCGATCGCGACCTCGACCCGCCCGGACGCCGTGAACTTGAACGCGTTGCTCAGGAGGTGCCGCGCGATCGTCCGGACCTTCTCGCGGTCGGTCTCGACCTCGCAGGGATGCGCCGGGACCTTCCAGTCGACGGTGAGCCCGCGGTCGAGATTCAGGACGATCGCGTCGGCGCGGAGCTCGTTCGCGAGCGCGCCGAGCGTGAAGCGCGAGATCGTCGCGCCCTCGTCGCCGGCGTTCAGGCGATCGAGCGCCAGCAGCGACTCGACGACCTCGCGGAGCCGATCCGTCTGCCCCCGCACGCGCCGGACGAACTCGCCGGCTTCGAGCGCCGTCTCGTCCTCCAGGAGCTCCGCGTAGCCGAGGATCGCGTTGAGCGGCGTCCGGAGCTCGTGCGAGAGACGGCTCAGGATGCGCGATTTGACGCGCGCCGCCTCCTCGGCCTTCAAGTAGAGCACTTCGATCTCCGCCGCCTGCGAGCGGAGCACGGCCGTCCGCGCGGCGACCTTCGCCTCGAGCTCCGCGGCGTACGACGCGAGCTGCACCCGGGATTCGGCGAGCTCGCGCTCGAGGCGGACGCGCTCGAGCACGCGGCCGATCGTCACCGCGAGCACGGGCCCCCAGTCGGTCGTCTTCGACACGTAGTCGTAGGCCCCGGCCCGAAGCGTCTCGACCGCGACCCCGACGTCCTCCTGGCCGGTCAGCATGATCACCGGCGGATGCGCGCGGTCGCCGAGACGCTGCAGGATCTCGAGTCCCGTGAGCCCCGGCAGGTTGTAGTCGAGCAGCACGAGCTCGATCATCCCCGTCGCGAGATGGCCCGCCGCCTCGGTCCAGTCGCCCGCGTGAACGGCGTGGACCGGTCCCGGCGGCTGGGGCAGACGCCGTAGCGCGCGGAGCGCCAGCTCCGCGTCCGTCGGGCTGTCCTCCACGAGGAGGACGCGTAGCGGTGACCGCTCTGAAACGGGCGCGCGCATCCCCGCGGATATATCGACGGCCGTCCTCCGCAGCTTGAAGGCGGGGCGTTCTGCCACAGTTCGCAACGCGACCCGAGACTTCTCGGGTCGCCGAACGGAAGCGAGCGTGAAACGCGAATCCGATTCCGTTGTGCCACGCGCGTGCTGTCGCCCGCGGCCGTCCCCGCAATGCCGCGCTGGCTCTGCCAGCCGCGGCACGACGGCCGGGCGAGACGCGACGCTACACTCCCGCCTCCGTCCCGCGACCCAGGAAGTCCTGGGTCGCGCGCCTACTCGGCCGGGTGTGCCGCGTCGCGGTCGCGTTCGAGCTCGTGGAAGCGCTTCTCGAGCTCGCCGAACGCGGTCTCCATGCGCCCTGCGCGTCCGATCACGTCGTCGAGCTGGCGCCCGAGCTGGTCGCGCTGCTGCTCGACCTCGCGGAGCCGACGCTCCATGTCCTGCATCGAGTCCGTTCGGCGGATCAGGAAATCGCCGGCACCGGAATGGATCAGATACAGCACGGTCCCCGTCCCGAGCATGAACCCGAGGAGCAGCGCGAAGAGAAAACGGACCACCGCCATTGATCACCCCGTCTCCGCCAGCCGGCGGATCTCGCGCGCGACGACCTGGAGCGCCGCGAGGCTCGCGCGCGGCGCGGCGCGCAGGTCGCGGATCAGGTCGCTCACCGCGCCGAGCCGCGCGGGCGCGGGCGGCCGGCCGTCGAGCGCCTGCCGCGCCAGCCGCCGCCGCGCCTGGAGGAGGTCCTCGACCAGACCCTCCGCCGCCCGGCGTCGCCAGCGCTCGTCCTCGCCCGACTCCGCGAGGCGCGCCCAGAGCCACGCGAAATCGACGTGCTGCCCGAGCCCGTAGTACGACGCGGCGGCGCGCTCCGGAGCGACGCCCGCCTCGCGCGCGACGACGACGACGTCGAGCGCGCCCGTGAGCCAGTCCGCGGTCGCGAGCTCGCGGGCCAGCGGCGCCGGCAGCCCGGCCATCTCGAGCTCGGCGAGGAGCTTGTGGAACGACTCCGCCTCGGCGCCGCCGAGCCAGTCCTGGAACCGGTCGCGGAGCGGCCCGAGTGGTGCGGCGAGCTCGCGCGCAACCTCGGCGGCGGAGCGCGTCGGGTCGGTGTTGGCCAGCACCCACTTCGTCATGCGCTCGCTCGTCTCCTCGAGGACGAGGCGGCACGCGTGCTCGACCTCAAGCGTCCAGCCGCCGCGCGCGATCGCGTCGCTCAACGCGGGTCCCCCGGCGACCGCCCACGCGATCGCCCACGCCCGCACCACGTCGGCGACCGAGGCGCCGGTGTCGCGCACGACGCGGGACACGAAGGTCGCGCCGAGCGCATCGACGAGCGTGTTCGCGACCTCCGTCGCGATGATGTTCCGGCGGAGCGCATGCGCGATGACGGCCTCGCGGTGGCGCGCGGTCACTGCCGGCGGGAAGTAGCCGAGGAGGTACGGCTCGAAGAGCGGGTCATCGACGACGCCCGCCGCGAGGAGCGCGTGTTGCACCCGGATCTTCGTGTACGCCGTCAGCACGGCGAGCTCCGGCCGCGTCATCCCCGGGAGCGTCGCGCGGCGCGCGCGGAGCGTGTCGGCGTCGGGCAGCGCCTCGAGCGTCCGATCGAGACCGGCGGTCGCCTCGAGCTCCGCGATCAGGTCGCGGAAGTCGCCGACCTGGCGGCGGCTTCGCGCCTGGTCCAGGCCGAGCGCGACGCTCTGCGCGCGGTTGTGCCCGAGGACGCGCGCCGTCACGTCGTCGGTGACCTCGGCGAGGAGCGCGTTCCGCGCCTCGGCCGTGAGCCCGGCGCCGGCGAGGCAGATCTTGAGGTTCACCTCGTGGTCGGACAGGTCGACGCCCGCGGAGTTGTCGATCGCATCGGTGTCGATCCGCCCGCCGGCGAGCGCGTACTCGATCCGCGCGCGCTGCGTGAAGCCGAGGTTGCCGCCCTCGGCGACGACGCGGGCGCGGAGCGCCGACGCGCGGATGCGCACGCGATCGTTCACCGGATCGCGCACCTCGGCGTCACTCTCGGCGGTCCCAGCGACGTACGTCCCGATGCCGCCGTTCCAGAGGAGGTCGACGTCGAGCCCGAGGATCGCCCGGACGAGTCGCTCGCCGCTCATCGCCGGCTCGGGAAGGCCGAGCATCGCCTGCGCCTCGGGCGACACGACCACGCGCTTCGCGGCCCGCGGCAGCACCGCGCCGCCCGGCGACAGGACCGCGGGATCGTACGCATCCCAGCCGCGTCCTTCGCGGAAGAGGCGCTCGCGCTCGGCGAAGCTCCGCGCCGGATCGGGCGACGGGTCGAGGAAGACGTGGACGTGGTTGAACGCCGCGCGGAGGCGGACGTGCGGCGAGCGAAGGAGCCCGTTCCCGAAGACGTCGCCGCCCATGTCACCGATGCCGGCGACGGTGAGCGGGGCCGTGTCCGCGTCGACGCCGAGCTCGCGGAAGTGCGTGCGGACGCATTCCCACGCGCCGCGCGCCGTGATGCCGAGCCGCTTGTGGTCGTAGCCCTGGGACCCACCGGACGCGAAGGCGTCGCCGAGCCAGAAGCCCCGCTCGACCGCGAGCCGGTTCGCGACGTCGGAGAAGCTCGCCGTCCCCTTGTCGGCGGCGACGACCAGGTACGGGTCCTCCTCGTCGTGGATCACGAGCTCGCGCGGATGGACGACGCGTCCGCCCACCCGGTTGTCGGTGAGATCGAGGAGCGTCCCGATGAACGTCGCGTAGGCGTCGACGACGCGCGTCTGCGCCTTCGGCACGAAGCCGCCCTTGGCGCCGGTCGGGACGATGATCGCGTTCTTCACCGTCTGGGTCTTCATGAGGCCCAGAACCTCCGTCCGGAAGTCCTCCGGCCGATCGCTGGCGCGGATGCCGCCGCGCGCGACCTTGCCGGCCCGGAGGTGGACGCCTTCGACCGTCGGCGCGTGGACGTAGATCTCGTAGAGCGGCCGCGGCGGCGGCAGGTGCGTCAGGTCGGCCGAGCGGATCTTGATCCCGATGGCATCCCGGCCGGGCTCGCGGACGAAGAACGTGGTGCGGACGGTCGCCTCGACGACGTCGACGAGCGCGCGCAGCAGGAGGTCCTCACGCAGGCCCTGCACGGCGTCGAGGCTCGCGAGGAACGCGGTCCGTGCCGCCGCCGCGTCGACGCCGTCCTCGGGGCGAAAGCGTGTCGCGAAGCAGCCGAAGAGGCGCCGCGCCGGGTCCGGGTGATCAGCGAGCGTCGCGATCGCGATCGGGCGTGCGGCGAGCCCGATCTGTGCGGCATAGCCGCAGTACGTCCGGAGACACGCGGCCGCGCGCCAGTCGAGCCCTGCCTCCACGATGAGGCGGTTCAGAAGATCGTTCTCGGTCCGTCCCGCGTGGAGGGCGAGGAGCGCCTCGGCGAGCCGCGGCCCGACGGTCGCCGGCGCGAGCCGCCGGCCCGCGCGATCCTGGACGAAGAACGTCTGGACGCTGTGATGCGACCCGCCGACCGGCGTGACGACGAACTGGTCCTCGGCGAGCGCGCGGAGCCCGAGGTTGTCGAGGACGGGCATGAACTCCGACAGGACGAGCGGATCGCCGGGAAGGTAGAACGTGAGCTGGGTCGTCGCCGGTGCGCGGTCGTCGTTGCGGAGCGTGACTCGCACCTGACGGTCGCCCGCCACCCCATCGAGCGCGGCGACGTCCTCGGCCGCGCGCTCCGGCGGGACGACGCTCCGGTATCCCTCGGGGAGCGCCGCAGCCCACGTGGCGGCGAGCCGTGCGCCGCCCTCGGCGCCGTGTCGCGCGACGAGCGCTTCGCGGAGCTTCTCCTCCCAGCCGCGGAGGATCGCGATCACCGCTTCGCGGAGCGTCTCCGCCGGCGGGACGACGGCCGGCGGCGGCGCGAAGGCGAAGTGGAGCAGCGCCTGATCGCGCTCACCGAGCGTCACGACGCGCTCGACGAGCGTCCCGCCGACCCGCTCGGCGAGCATCGCCTCGATCCGCTCGCCCGCCTCGGTCGCGTAGCGGTCCCCGGGCAACGCGACGAGGACCCAGACGCACTGGCTCTGGGAGGTACCGTGGACCGCGACCGCGACTTCACCCGACCGCGCGGCGGTCTGCACGATGCGGATCTCGTCGCGAACCGGCTCCGGCGTGCTCGCGAACAGCTCGCTCTTCGGCAGCACGTTGAAGATCGCGACGATCTCCTTGTGGTCGTGGCTCCCGGGAACGACCTCCTCCGCGGCGAGGACGTCCCGCAGCACGTCGCGGAGGAGCGGCACCTCCGCCGCCTCCTCGGCGCGCGCCTTCGACGTGAAGAGCCCGAGGAAGCGCCGCACACCGATGACGCGTCCGCCGGCGTCGAGCTCGGCCACGACCACGTCGTCCATGTGCGCGCGGCGATGGACGGGCGCTTCGGCGAGCGTCTTCGCGACCGTGAGGAGCCGCTCCCCGGAGAGGCGCGCGCGGGCCCACGGCGGCAGCGTGTCGACCGCGTACCCGTCGCGGAACCCCGAGCGCTCCTCGCGTCGCAGGAGGCCGAGCCCGCTTCCGGGCCGGACCCGGAGCGCGGTCCGTCCGTCGACCGTCGTGAGGCCGTACTCGCGGTAGCCGAGGAAGACGAAGCCGCCGTCGGCGAGCCAGCGGAGGAAGCTCGCGACCGGGCCGCCGTCGGCGCGTCCGGTCCCCGTTCGCGCCACGGCGTCGAGCTCGCCCGCGACCGCGTGGACGCGCGCGAGCATCGGCGGGAAGTCGTCGGTGACGACACGGACGTCCTCGAGCGCGCTCCGGATCTCGTCGACCAGCCGGGCGAGGTCGGCGTCACTCGTCCGCGCGATCGCGACGTGGGCGAACGACGCGCGCCGGAGGCCGGCGTCGGGCGGGCCGATTTCCTCCGCACCGCCGGTCTCGTCGCGTCGCACGGCCAGGATCGGGTGCAGGAACGCGTGGATCGCGACGCCGCGCGCATCGAGCCGGGCCCGGATGGTGTCGACGATGAACGGGCGGTCCGGCATGACCGTCTCGATGACGGAATACGGCGCGTCCCAGCCCTCGCTCGCGTACGTCGGCGTGAAGGCGCGCACGCGGAGCTCGGGCCCGGGTGCCGCGAAGAAGCGGAAGGCGCCCGCGACGAACGCCGCCGTGTCGTCGTCGCCGAGGGCGTCGGCGTAGCCGGCGGCGCGCGCGAGGAGGAGGCGCGCGAAGATCGCGAGCGCGGCGGGGTCGACGCCGTGCGCGCGCCGGGCGAGGAGCGCGCGCAGGCGCTCGGCGACGACCGGCCGCTCCGGCTCGCCGCTCGCCACGGTGCTCATGCCGCGCCCGCCAGGTCGGTGACGAGGAGCTCTTCTCTCCGGTAGCCGCGGGCGAGGAGCGCGGCACGGAGATCGACGTCCTCCTCGGCGACCCAGGCGGCGAGCCGGCGGCAGCCGCGCTTGCGGGCGCGGTCCTCCGCGAATGCGACCAAGTCTGCGAGCAGTGGACCGCGCGGCTCGGCGCGGACGCGGACGCCGTCGAGGAGCGCCGAGACGCCGCCGCGGACGAGCGACCGCGCATACACGACCGACACGAACCCGACGATCTGGCCGGCGGGATCTTCCGCGACGTAGACGTCGGACCCGAGGTCCGCAACGATGCGTCGGAAGCGTCGCTCGAGTCGCTCGCTCGCCTCGGCGCCGAGGAGCGCGCCGACCTGCGTCAGGTCGTCCCGCCGCCCGCGCCGGACGCGGAGCGCCGTGCCGGGAAGAAGCCGCGTCATGCGGACCGCCGTCCTTAGCACACTTCTCCCCGCACGCGCCCCCGCCGACCATCCCCGGCCGCCCATTCCCAAACGGATCGGGACGGGTTAGCGTGCCCGCGATGCGGGGCCCGATCCTGCTGGCGACGGTGCTCGCGCTCGCGGCCCCGCCCGCCGCGCGGGCCGCCGCCGACGAGGGCAGCGCACGGGCCCTCATTCAGGGCGTCGGATCGGCCGCGATGCCGGCGTGGTCGCCGGACGGAACGCGCATCCTCTTTCACGCCCGTCGCAAGAGCGACGACAAGAACGCCGCCAAAACGGACAAGGAGAAGAACGGCCTCGCGACGCGCAACGTCTGGAGCGTCGGGCTCGACGGCAAGGGCGAGAAGAAGCTCACGAACGGCACGAAGGACGAGTACCACGCGACGCTGTCGCCCGACGGGAAGAAGCTGCTCTTCGTCACCGAGGTGAACGGCTCGCGTGACATCTGGCTCGCCGAGGCCGACGGGCAGAACCCGGTGCCGCTCACCGATGACCCGGGGACGGAGGACCAGCCGGCGTGGTCGCCCGACGGACGGCAGATCGTCTACGCCGCCTTTCCGAAGGACGGCGGCAGCTTCGACCTCTGGCTCGTGAACGCCGACGGCAGCGGCCGGCGGCGTCTCACGACGACGCCCGCGAACGAGATCTTCCCGGCGTGGCATCCGAACGGCCAGGAGATCGCGTACGTGACCGACGCGAACGGCAACCTCGACATCCACGCGATCGACATCCGCGACGGGCGGACGACGCCGCTCATCGTGTCGCCTGATCACGAGGCGCGGCCGGCGTTCTCGCCGGACGGCGCGAAGCTCGCGTTCTCGCGCTGGCCGGCGCACGGGCGGGCGAGCGATTCGACGCTGTGGGTCGCGAACGCCGACGGGACCGCGCCGATCGAGCTGACCGCGGCGACGGCGCCCGCGACGCATCCGGCGTGGGCACCGGACGGGAACCAGCTCGCGTTCCAGCACCGTGGCGCCGCGGGCTGGGAGATCTGGGTGCTCGCGCTGCCGACGGACATCGCCCACGCCGGCCGCCTCCGTCTCGCGCAGCAGCTCCGCGGTGGTGCGGACGTCGACACGGCGAAGCTCCGCAGTGGCGATACGATTCGCGGGAGTCTGGCGGAAAAGTCGTTCCGCCTGCGCGCCGCATACGGCGCGCTCGACCTGCCGCGCGCGGCGGTCGCGAGTGTCCTCTTCGGGAGCGGCGACCGCGGTCTCGCCCGCGTCGTGCTCGCGAACGGCGACACCGTGACCGGCTTCCTCGAGACGCCCGAGGTGCATCTCGTCGCCGGCGGACGGACGGACAACGTGGCGGTCGAGCGCATCGAGCAGCTGAGCCTCCGGAGCGAACGCGCGCCGAGCACCGGCGCGACCTTCCGCGCGCTCATGCGGAATGGCGACAGCGTGCTCGTCACGGCGTCGTTCGGGACGCTGCGGCTCCGCGTCGCCGGCCGCCCGAGCGACGTCGACGCGAAGCAGATCGATCGCGTGGAGTTCTCGGAGGGCGGCGACCGCGCGACCGTCATCCTCCGCGGCGGCGACAGCCTCTCCGGCGAGCTCGCCGACGGCCGGCTCGAGCTCGGGCTCGCCGTCGGCCCGCGCGTCGCCGTCCATCCGAGCGCGATCCGGACGCTCGTCCGCGCGGCGGGCGCGGGAGGAAGCTCATGAGACCGACCGTGACGCTCCTGCTCGTTGCCCTCGTCGTCGGGTGCGCCGGGGTCCATCGCTTCCGCCCGAACGTCTACTCCGTCGACGGCGACATCCGCCTCGGCCAGCAGCTCCAGAAGGACGTCGAGTCCGAGGTCACGCTCCTCCGGCTCTCGGCGCTGAGCCAGCTCGTCAGCTCGATCGGGACGCGCCTCCGCGATGCGAGCCCCGAGCCCGCGTTCCGCCTCTTCCCGTACACCTTCCAGGTCGTCGACTCGCCCGAGGTGAACGCGTTCGCGCTTCCCGGTGGACCGATCTACGTGAACTCCGCGCTGATCGAGCTCTGCGACACGGAGGATCAGCTCGCGTCGGTCCTCGCCCACGAGATGAGCCACGTCGCCGCGCGCCACGCGACCGAGATGCTGACGACGCAGAACCTGACGGAGCTCGCGCTGATCGCCGCCATCTCGGTCGTCCCGGTCCCGATCCCGCCGATCGCGTGGGAGGGCGCGAAGCTCGGCTACGTCCTCGGGCTCCTCAAGTACAGCCGCGGAAAGGAGGCGGAGGCGGATCGCCTCGGCCTCCAAGTGATGAACGCCGCCGGCTACGATCCGACGGAGATGGCGGTCGTCTTCAAGAAGCTCGCCGAGCAGCAGCACAGTCTGCCGAGCGTCGTCGAGCGCTTCTTCTCGAGCCACCCGCTCTCCGAGGACCGGATGCACGACGTCGAGCGGCGCGCCGCGAACCTGCCGCGGCCCGCCGGCGCGCCGGTCGCGACCGCACGCGCGTCGACGTTCGCACAAGTGAACCTGATGTTCGCGAAGGATTAGGTGGTTCGCCCGCTCGTAGCGATCGCGCTCGCCGTGGCGATCGGGTGCGGCGTGCGGGCGCCCGAGCTGGATCCGAAGGAGCGGGTCCGGGGCGAGCACCAGCGCGTCGTGCAGATGCCGCTCGACCGGCTCTGGCCGGCGGTCCTGAAGGCGCTGCCCGACGAGGGGCTCCGCGTCGCCCAGGCCGATCACAAGCGCGGCACGATTGCGACGCGACCGCTCCGCTACACCGGACGCGACCTCCAGAAGAAGATCGGCGAGATCGGCGACCTCTCGCGCGCGCGGAGCGAAGGGCTCGGGCGCGTCACCGAGATCGAGATCGCCTACTTCCTCCTGCTCTCACCCGCGGGCGACAGCGGCACGAACGTCCGCATCCGGACGAGCATCGATGCGATCGACCGGAGCGACGCGGTGTTCCTCGGCCCCGGCATCTTCCAGATCGTGCCGAAGCACATCGCGGTGCCGTCGCGCGGCGTCGCCGAGCGCGAGCTGATGCGGCGCCTCGCGTCCGCGCTCTTCACCACCGAGGAGATGCTCTTCCTCCTCGGCGAGCCGGGTGTTGACTGACGCGACGCTGACGGTCGACGTCGAGCGGCTCACCTTCGGCTTCGATGCGCTCGCGCACCACGACGGACAGGTCGTCTTCGTCCCGTACGGCGCGCCCGGCGATCGCGTCGCCGCCGAGGTCGTCGAGCGCGGGAGCGACTATGTGCGCGCCCGCCCGCTGGCCGTCCTCGCGGCGGGGTCGGATCGCGTGCTCCCCGGCTGCCGCTACTTCCCGACGTGCGGCGGCTGCCAGTGGCAGCACGTCCGGCCGCCGGCGCAACGCGCGGCGAAGGCCACGATCGTCGCCGAGCAGCTCGCCCGCATCGGCGGCGTACGCGACGCAGACGTCTTGCCGCCGCTCGCCGCACCGGAGGACTGGCAATACCGCGATCGCATCACGCTGATCGTCGAGGGGCGCCGGGCCGGCTACCACCGCGCGCGGACGCACGTCCTCCTTCCGATCGAGGACTGTCCGATCGCCGCGCCGGTGGTGTCCGCGCACGTCCCGGCGGCGCGCGCGTGGGTGAAGACGCTCCGCGCGCCGCTCGAGCGCGTGACGATCGCGGCGGCGCCCGGCGGCGTCGCGCTCACCGCGATCGCCGGTGCACGTCCGAGCCCGGCAGACGTCGCCGCGAGCGAGACGTTCCTCGCTCGGCACGCGAGCGTTCGCGGGCTCGTCCTCACCGGCGGCGGCGAGCGGATCGTCGTCGGCGATCCGACGCTCCGGCTCGAGCCGGAGCCGGGGCTCGCGCTCGAGGTGCCGGCCGATGTGTTCACGCAGGTGAACGCGGCGGCGAACCGGCTCCTCGTCGAGACGGTGCTCCGGTTCGGCGCCTTCGCGGCGGGCGAGCGCGTCCTCGACCTCTACTGCGGCGCCGGCAACCTGAGCCTGCCGGTCGCGCGCCGCGCCGCCGTCGTCCACGGGATCGAGCGGAGCGACGTCGCCGTCGACGCCGCGCGCGCGAACGCGGAGCGTCTCGGTCTCCGTGACGCGTCGTTCACGCACGATCGCGTCGCGCGAGCGCTCCGCCGCGCGACGCCGCCGGTCGACGCGGTGATCCTCGACCCGCCGCGGGCGGGCGCGGCGGACGCGATCGACGCGATGGCGGCGCTCCGGCCCTCTCGCATCCTCTACATCGCCTGCGACCCCGCGACGTTCGCGCGCGACGTTCGGACGATGGGGACCCACGGTTATCGGCTCGGACGCGTGCAGCCGATCGACCTGTTCCCGCAGACGTATCACATCGAAACCGCGGCAGAATTACGCTTGACTTGAAGAAAGTGCGCTCCTATTGTCCGCCCGGGTCGCGGGAGCAGGACCGCGCGTTACCGCGCCCCCGGGAGGACCGCCGTAGATGGCGAAGCACAGCGAGAAGGCCGCTCGTCCCAAGGTCACCATCATCCCGGGGCGCGGCGTCAGCCAGACGATCAACTACCTCCTGGAAGATCGCGACGACCTCGAGTGGCTGGTCGCGGTCGGCCGGAACAAGAACGGCGAGATCTTCTTCTACGACACCGGCGGCGACATCGTGGAAGACCTCGGCACGCTCGAGTACCTGAAGGAACGGATCACGCGCGCGCACTTCGGCGACGAGCCGGAGTAAGAGCGCACCGTCACGCGTCGCACACGAGGCGATCTGGACGAAGAAGTCGTCCACGGCCGGCGCCAGATCCGGCGAGCGCGCGTCGTTCGGCAGCCGATCACCGGAGCAATGTCTCGCCTCGCCGGCACGAGATCCACGACCGTGAGCTGCTGCCGGTCACCCGACGGCGGCACGTAGAGCCCGTCTCCCCTCCACCCACTCGAGCCGGCCGTCGACCCGCGGCCACGTCTCGAGACGTTCGGGGTCGAAGCCGTCCGGGGGCACGAGCTCGACGGGGAACCGGACCGAGCGCGGGACCGGGATCGTGTCCTCGTCGAGCGCCTGCGGGGCGGGCCGCGCCATCGGCCCGACGCTAGTGACCCTTCCGCCGAGGGTCAATACATTGCTGCGCTGTCTCGTCTGCGGCCATAGATGACGAGTTCCCGCCCTGGATCGTCGCCGAAGACGGGCGAGAAGGGCCCGCGTTCCTCGGTGAGCCACTTCACTTCGCTCCGGTTCCGCGCCGCCATGCCGAGGGGCCCGAGCGCGAGGAACGTCACTCGGCGCCCCCGCAACTCCGCGAGCCAGGCATCCCGGGTCGACGTGGCCCGCGGCACGTACTCGACGCGTGTCTCGAAGTGAGCACCGTAGAGTGGATAGCCGACCGTGCCGAGCAGGCAGCCGATCGCGTCGCCATCGGCGACGTGGTCGGCAACGAACTGCGAGACGCCGTCGTACGCGCGAGCACGTTCCAGCGCCCGCCGGGCGCGAAGCGGTGCGGATCCGAGGAGCACGACGATGACTCCAAGCACGACCGCTGCGTTGCGCGCGCCGCGGGTCCGCCGCGTCGCCACCACGGTGACCCCGGCGGCGAGCAGCGCGGCGTATGGGGTGGAGCGTGTCGTCGTGCCGGCGAGGACGACGACAGTCGCGACCGCCGCCACCGTCCCGAGTCGCCGCACCGGCTCGGACGCTCCGAGGGCGGCGACGACGGCAAGGACGGCCACCGCCGGAAGGGCGTAACGCAACGCCTGCCCGACCCAGGAGGTCACCCGCCAGCCGTGCTCGCCGTTGTCGCCGCCGTACGGCGTCATCCAGTAGACCGCGACGGTCGTGGCGACGAGCGCGGTCAGGACCATGGCGTCGGATGGCGATCGGACGCGCCAAGGCCGCCACGCCAGCGCGCCGGCGACGAGGAGCAGCGCGGCGAGGCCGAATTCCTGACGAATCGCGTCGAGCAGGATCGACCAGTGTGCGGGGCTCGTCACCGAGAAGATTGCGGCGAGTGTCGTCCGCCGAAGCGCGCCCGGGTCGATGGTTCCGGGGAACAGCGTCACGCCGCCGATCGAGATACGCACCACGCCGAGCGGGTTCCCGAGCTCGGCGACATTCCGGAGCGGCCAGAACGTCCCGACCGCGACGGCGGCTACGGCGAGCACGGCGACGACCATCGGGATCGCTTCATCGCGACGTGGTACGCGGGCCGCCCCGACCGCGGTCCCCGTCGCCAGGGCAACGATCGCATACACGAGCCCCGACGTCTTGGTCGCGCAGAGGAGTGCGAGCGCAGCGCCGAAGAGCACGAGGTGACGGGGGTCACGCTCGTCGCGGTAGCCGAGCAGGAAGGCGAGCGCGGCAGCGAAGAACGCGCCGACCGCGAGATCGACGTGGAGCGTCGGTACGAGGCGGCGCACGACCGGAAGCGCCGCCACGAGAAACGCCGCGAGCCAGGACGCCTCGGCGGACGCGCCGAGTCTGCGCGCACTCGTCTGTATCCCGAGCGCGAGGATCATCCACGCGATGAGGTTCGGGGCGGCGACCAGGAAGTCGTCGCGGAACGGCAGGACGAACAGCGTCGCGAGCACTTCCCACCCGTACGGGTAGCCGCGGCTCGGGCCCACGCGGTCGATGCGGCCGAGCGTGCCCGTCTGCACGAAGCGCGCGACGGCCGGGAGATGATACGCGAGCGAATCGTGGTCGGTGATCGGCCGCCACGCGAGATCGAGAAGCAACGTCCCCCCAACGACGACGAGCCCGACGATGGCGACGATGGTCACGTACCCGAGCGCCTCGGAAGGACGAGGTGCGGGCGCGCGGATACGACCAAGACGGAGTCCGGCGAGGAAGAGGATCGCCTCGGCGACGAGCACGGTCGGCAGATCGAGCCGTCCGATCGCGCCGACGCCAATGCCGACGGCGATCTCGAGGACACACCACGCGACGAGGGCGGCGAGGACTCTCTCCGCATCCGGCGTGGGCCGGACGCGACCGCCCGGGACGGCGGCACGGCTCGCGGGCAGCGGACCCGCCGCGATCGCCAAGCAGCAAAGCACCTCGGCCGCGTGGCGCGCGATCGTCGCCTTAGTCCTCCGGGAGCGGACCAGGACACTCGGCGACGATCGCGTCGCCGTCGACGCGGAGGGGGATGCGGAAGAGAGCCCGTCCGCACGGCGGGCCCGCGACGCACTCGCCCGTCTCGGGACGATAGTACGCACCGTGTGTCGCGCACTGGAGGAAGCGCCCGTCCTCGGTGAAGAACTGGTTCTCCACCCAGTCGAGGTTCATCGGCACGTGGCGGCAGCGGTTCACGTAGGCGTGGAGCTCGCCGGCGTAGTTCACGAGGAAGCCCTCGATCTCCTCACCTTCGCACGCGAGGAGGAACTTCTTGGTCTCGCCGGGCCGCAGCTCGCCGACGGTCGCGATCGCGAGGCTCACGCGCGGACGACCCGGCGGTAGATCTTCGGCAGCTCGCGCGGCAGCGCCGCGGTGTCCTCGAGCACCATGTAGCGCGAAGCGTCGCACATCTCGCGGAGGTAGTCATGTCCGGCGCGGTCGACGGTGATGCAGAACGGCGTGATCCCGGCCGCGTCCGCCTCGCGCAGCGCCGCCGCCGTGTCGCGGATCCCGTAGGTGTGGCTCCGCCGGTCGTCGCCGTAGTCGTCGTCCTGCGGGAAGCCGTCGGAGAGGAGCATCAGGTGCTTCACGCGCGCGGCGACCGCGGCCATCTTCCAGGTCGCGTGACGGAGCGCCGCACCCATCCGCGTGCTCCGCTTCGGCGCGATGCCCCCGATGCGCGCCTTGACGCTCGGTCCGAGCGACTCGCCGAACGCCTTCACGAGATAGAACTCGACGTTCGCCCGCCCCTGCCCCGAGAAGCCGTAGATCGCGTACGCGTCGCCGAGCTCGTCGAGGGCCTCGGTCATGATGACGAGCGCTTCCTTGAGCGCGTCGATGATCCGCCGACCGCGCCGGCCCGCCGACTCGGCGAGCGGCTCGTCGGTCGACGCGCTCATGTCCAGCAGGAAGAGCGTGGCGACGTCGCGCGCCTCGCGGACGCGCGAGACGTAGAGCCGCGTCGACGGGCTCCGGCGCGCGCGCAGATCGACCCGCGCGTCGATGGCGGAGTTCAGGTCGAAATCCTCGCCGTCCTCGAGGCCGCGGATCGTCCGGTACATCTCCGGGCGGATGCGCTGGAACTGACGCCGGATCTCGGGGAGCAGCTTCGCGTAGTCGGCGAGCGTCCGCGTGAAGAACTCGCCCGAGTCGCCGGCGGGGCTGACTTCGAGAAGGCGGCACCAGCGGCTCCGGTAGTCGCCGATCGCGTGGTCCCATTCATCGTAGAAGAACGCGTGCTCGTCGATCGCCTGCCCCGGCACCGCCGCGGCGCGGAGGCCACCGCCGTCGCCTTCGGCGAGGAGCTTCCGGAGCGCTTCGAGCTGGGCGGCCGGCAGCTTCCCGAGGAGCGCGGTGATCGGGAGGCCGCTGCCGCCGGCGGCGATCCCCGTCGCCTGCTGGATCTTCGCGCCCGCTTCGAGCAGGCGAAGGAGCTCCTCCGGCGTCAGGGGCTGGCCGCCGAGCGCGGCGTCGTCGCCCGGCGGTGCGAGCTCGAGCGACGGCGGATCCGGCATCGGGACGCGGGCGGCATCCGACGCGCCCCCCGCCGCGGCGTCGTCATCGCTCGACCAGACGTCGAGCGGATCGCCGCCGGTCAGGTCGAAGACGAGCCGCGGATCGAGCTCCGCCTCGGGGAGGCGCACGACGCGCGCCGTGAACGCGCCGGCGAGCGCGCGCGCGACGGCGAGCGAGTCCTCGACCGTCGCGCCCGGCGCGGCGAGCGGCGCAAGGAGCGTCGTCACCATCGTCACGAGATCCGCTGCAAGCCACGGCGGTCGCTCCGCGGCGCCGAGCGCGAGCAGGAGGAGCGTGTCGAGGACCATCGCCCGCGACGGCGCCGGATCGTCGCGCCACACGCCGACGAGACGCCGGCCGATCCACGCGGCCTCGCCGGCGAGCCCCGGGTACGCCGCCGTCAGGCGTGCGTCGACGCGAACGCCCTCGGCGAGGAGGAACAGGTCCTCGAGCAGCGGCGACGCGCCCTCGGCGGTGAAGACGCCGCGCAGATCCGGATGCGCGTACGTGCCGAACTCGCGCCGACCCGCCAGCTGGCAGGCGAGGAAGCGGTAGAGCCGACAGTTCTCCTCGTGCGTCGGGAGGGCATCGATGCGCGACGGCAGCGCGACCTCGCCTTCGGCGGGGAAGTCCTCGAGCGGCGGGCGGAGCGACACGGCATCGACGCCGCGGATGCTCGCCGCCTCGCCGCTCAGCATCTGGACGAGCTTTCGCCAGACGCCCTCGGTCTCCTCGAGCGACGCCGCCGTCGAGCCCGCGGCGAGCACCTTCCGGCTCGTGCGCGACTCCAGCGCGAAGTACGCGCGGCCGGCGAGGACGTTGTCGGCGGCGACGTCCATGCCGGTCGCGAACCAGCGACGGACGCTCGCCGCGTCCGCCTCCTCGAAGAGGCGCGCGAGCATGCGGAGCGCCGCGACCGCGGCCTCGCCGTCGCGCCCCGCGAGCGCCTCGACGAGGCCGAGGACTCCGACGCGCTCGTCGGCCGGGACCGCGCTGAGGACGGCGCCGGCGACCGGCACGAACCCGGCCAACGCGGCGCCCGCGTGGCCGTCGAGCCGCGCGATCGTGCCGAGGAGCGTCGCGCGCACCGCGGGGTCGACGCCGGCGAGCGCCGGCGGGAGCTCGCGATAGACGATCCGCGCGTGGCGCGCCGCGCCGGCGGCGAGGCGTCGCGTCGCCTCGAAGAAGCGGGTCCGCTCCTCGGAACCCCAGCGCTCGATGCCGGCGGGGAGCGTCGCGAAGAACTCCCGCTCCTCGGGCGCCGACGACAGGAGCGCGCCGAGCTCCGCCCACGGGCGGTAGTCCGACGGTCCGAGCGCGACCGGCGCGCGCGGCGCCGCGTCGAAATACGCCTGTGCGAGGAACGCACCGCGCCACCCGAACCCGCGATGGAGCGCGAGCCCCGCCTCGACCCACGCCGCGAGCCGCACGATCCCGTCGGCGAGACGAAGGACGGGCGCCGTCCGCTCGAGGAACGTGCCGGCGAGCCGGCGCGACGTCCGTCCGACCTCGAGCCCGAGCGCGCACCATCGCTCCGCCACGTCGAGCCTGCCGAGCGCGGCGGGCGACGTGCCGAAGAACGCGAGCGCGCCTTCGCGGCCGCCGCCGTCGGCGAACTCGCGTCCGATCGCGATCCAGCGATGGAAGCCGTCGCGGCCGAAGCGCGTCCACGCCGCGGCGGCGTGGGCGTGGGCGCGGAGTGCCAGGAGCGGCGAGCCCTCGGCGAGCGCGCCGAGCGCCGACGCCACGTCGGCGTGCGCGGCGTCGCCGAGCGCCGCGACCCGTCGCTCCGCGGCGGCGACCGCCGGATCGCGGCTCAGATACGGCGCGAGCCAGCTCGTTCGCACGACGTTCGCACCGGAGGGCGGTGCGCGACCGGTCCCGGCGCCCCCGCGCTCACCCGAAGATCGCCAGCGCGAGCTCGCCGATCGCGCGCTGGCTCTCGACGTCGTCGGTCAGCGACTTGCTGACGGCGACCTCGCACGCGCGCCGCGCCGCGACGCCGCTCTGCATGAGCTGACCCGCGTAGATGAGGAGCCGCGTGCTGACCCCCTCCTCGAGGCCGCTCGCCTTCAGGTGGCGCACCTTCTCGCCGAGCTTCGCGAGCTCGAGCGCGGTCTCCATCGGGACGCCCGCCTCGTGCGCGATCACCTGCGCCTCCTTGTCGCGCGGCGCATAGTCGAAGTCGATCGTGATGAACCGCTGGCGGGTCGAGTGCTTCAGGTCCTTCAGCACGCTCTGGTAGCCCGGGTTGTAGGAGATGACGAGCAGGAAGTCCGGGTGCGCCTCGATGATCTCGCCGCGCTTGTCGATCGGCAGGATGCGACGGTGGTCGGTCAGCGGATGGATCAGGACGATCGTGTCCTTCCGCGCCTCGACGATCTCGTCGAGGTAGCAGATCGCCCCGCCCTTCACGGCCTGCGTGAGCGGCCCGTCGACCCAGACCGTCTCGTCGCCCTTGATGAGGTAGCGGCCGACGAGGTCGCTCCCCGTGAGATCCTCGTGGCACGCGACCGTGATGAGATTGCCGTCGGGGCCGCCGTTGTTCGTCGCGCCGCGGAGCGTCTCCGCCATGTGCTCGACGAAGCGCGTCTTGCCGCAGCCGGTCGGGCCCTTGAGGAGGATCGGGAGGCGGCAGCGATAGGCGGCGGTGAAGACCTCGACCTCGTCGCGGATCGGCAGGTAGTAGGGCGCGGCGCTCACCTCGTCGATACTAGGGACCGCACCCGGCCAACGCAATTACAGCGGTCAATCACAGCGCGCGCCTGACGGCGCGCACTAGGGCATCGAGGTCGGTGCACTCGAGGACTTCGTCGCACGCCGGCGCGTACGCGGCGAGGACGCTGTCGCCCGTGTTCCAGCGCTGCCGCGGCTCGGGGACGAGCCAGAACGTCCGCTGCACGCGCTCGGCGACGGCACGGAAGAGGTCCGCGCGCGGCGGCAGCCGATTGTTCCGGGCGTCGCCGAGGACGAGGAGGATCGCCGTGCGCGTGAGGGCATTCCGCTCACCCTCCCAGAGGTCGCGCAGCACGCGGCCGAAGTCCGAGCGCGCGTGGAGGTCGAGGCGCCCGCCGGGCGCAACGTGGCCGTCCTCGATCGACACCGGGCAGAGGCGGTCGACGTAGGCGAAGAGGTGGACCCGCCGGAAGTAGTCCGCGGCCGGCGCGACGAGCCCGAGGAGCAGCTCGCTCGCCGCCGCGACCGACCCGGAGAGATCGCAGAGGACGACGAGGTCCGGCCGTCCCGGCCGGCGCGCGCGGAAGCGTGGACGCGCCGGGACGCCGCCCGTCGGGATCGCGGCGCGGATCGTGCGCCGGAAGTCGAGCCGGCCGCGGCGCGCGACGCGGACCCGGCGCGCGAGGCGGCCGCGTAGCCGCGCGCCGAGCTGGCGCACGAGCGCGCGGGCCTCCTCGACGTCGCGCGATGTGAACTCGCGGAACGGGAGCGCGCGGAGGCGGCGCCGCGCGGCACGCCTGCGGCGGTCGGCGTCGGCGCCGGGCTGCTCGGCTCTATCGGTGCGCGAGACCGTCGCGCGTCGCTCGCCGTCGCGTCGCTCCGTCGACCGCCCCTCCTCCCCGCGACCGCGGCCGGTGCCCGTCGGGACCGCCCCTCCCCCGCCGCCCGGGCGACGGCGCCGCCGCTCGCCGTCGCCGTCTGGTCCGCGGAGCGGGAAGAGCTCGTCGAACAGCCGGTCGAACGGCGGACGATCCGTCTCGTCCTTCACGAGCGTCGCGGCGAGCGACTCGCGGAGGATCTCGCGTTCGACGCCCGCCGCGGCGACCGCAGCCATCGCGTCGAGTGCCTCTGCGACGGACACGTCGACGCCGCCGGCGCGGAGCCGCTGGATGAAGTCGAGGATGCGCTCGCGCATCCCCGCGATCCTAGCCCGTCAGGTGTAGAGCAGCGAGACGAGCCGCGACATCCACGGGATGAACGAGAAGCACGTGTACACCGTCGCCAGGACGATCAGCGCCTCGTAGACGAGCGGCTGCTTCCCGAGGCGTCGCAGGATCACGAGGAAGCCGCACGCCTTCGCCTTGAAGAGGAGGAGCGTCCCGCCGACGCCGAGGTACGGGATCCACGAGACGATGAGCGGGTTCCCCTCGGACCACCGATGCTGCAGCCCCTGATAGGTCGCCACCCCGTCGAAGATCTGTAGGCAGAGGTTCAGGAGGAAGAGCTGATGCAGGCGGTGCTCCATGGACGCGGACGGCAGACTGCAAGCGAGGTGCCACGAATTGCGCGCCGCTGCGCGCGGACGCGCGGCGAGCGGCGCGTCAGCCGCGCGTCACATGAGCCGCCGAGCGCCCACCGAGAAGCGCACTCACCTTGCCCTCCGCCTTGCGGAGGTCTTCCTCGTGCTTGACGATCAGCGACAGCGTCTGACGGACGGTCGCCGCGTCCAGCTCGCGGACGCCGAGGGCGCAGAGGCCGCGCGCCCAGTCGAGTGTCTCGGCGATGCTCGGCGCCTTCCGGAGGTCGAGCTTGCGGAGCGCGGCGACGAACTGCGCGGCCTGCGCGCGCAGCTTCTCGTCGAGGTCGGGGACCTTGAGCGCGATGATCTCCGACTCCTTCTCGGGTCCCGGGAAGTCGACCCAGAGATGCAGGCAGCGGCGGACGAGCGCCTCGGAGAGCTCGCGCGTGCGGTTCGACGTCAGCACGACGGCCGGGCGCTCGCGCGCGCGGATCGTGCCGAGCTCCGGGACGCTCACCTGGAAGTCGCCGAGGACCTCCAGCAGGAACGCCTCGAACTCCGGGTCGGCCTTGTCCACCTCGTCGATCAGGAGGACGACCTTCCGGGGCGCGACGATCGCGCGCAGCAGCGGGCGCTCGAGGAGGAAGTCGGCGGAGAAGATGTGGCTCGAGACGTCGTCCCAGCTCCGGCCCTCGGCGCGGTCGGCCTGGATGCGAAGGAGCTGCTTCTGGTAGTTCCACTCGTAGAGCGCGCGCGCCTCGTCGAGGCCCTCGTAGCATTGGAGGCGGACGAGCTCCGTGCCGAGCATCTCGGCGAGGACCTTCCCGAGCTCGGTCTTGCCGGCGCCGGCGGGTCCCTCGGCGAGGAGCGGCTTCTCGAGCTTCAGCGCGAGGAAGAGCGCCGTCTCGACGCGCGGGACCGTCACGTAGCGCGCCGCGCGGAGGCCGTCGCGGACGCGGTCGAGTGTCACATCGGCGGGCGTCACGCGGGGGCGGCGGCCGCTCCGGGCCGCGCGACGGCATCGAGAAGCCGGACCGCCATGCCATCTCGTCGCACGACGACCGGTGGGCGAGCAAGCCGCAGGGCCGAAGGCCGCGCGCCTTCGGGCTAGAGCCCGCCCACGAGGGCGTCCGCGATCTGCTCGATCGACGTCGCGCAGCCCGCCGACAGCCGCGGATTCGTTCCGCGGCTCACCCGCACGGCGGAGCCTCGAGCCCGCTCCGCCAGACGCTTCGCCGTCTTCCGGAGGATACGCGTTCTCCGCGGACGACCGCTCGTCGCGCGCGCGAGTAACTTCACCGCCCGATCGAGCTTCCGCCGGAGCGCAGCAGGAACTTCATCCGAGCTGCACGCCGGTCCGTCGAGCACCGCATCGACAGAGCACCGCGGGGTACGACATCCCGCGCCGACGCCCCCCGCCGGCAAGGTCGTGGACGTCGGGGCGAGCGGGGTGCCGTCGATCGAGATGTCCGCACAGTGATGGTAGAAGCACGGCGCCAGGTGGCTCGACATGAATTCCAGCACCTGGAGCGTACACCGCGTGCACGTGACGTCCGTCGGCAGGGTGATCGTGAACGTCTGCGGTCCCGCGAACGGCTCCGTGTGCGGGAGGATATTGTCCGCGAGGACCGGGAACGTCGGCGGGTCCTCCACGGCGGCGCTGCCACACGGGTCACCGTTCCTCGGCGTGACCCGGGGCTCCGGGGGCAGCGCGCTCCGATCCGCAACGGTGAGCGCGACGCGGTAGTGTCCCGGATGCGGGATGACTTCGTCGATCGTCACCGCGATCGTCTCGCCCGGGCGAAACGCGGTCACGATGCCGGTGGGCGCCCCGCCTCCTTCGTCCCCGCACGGCCCGAGCTTCTCCGGAAGCCCGTAAGCGTCTTGCGACATCCACGAGGTGGGCTCGACGAGGATGAAGTGCGCGTGCGCCGACCCCCCGATCGCGAGGGCTCCGGCGCCGAGCAGAACGGCACGAGCAAGCGCCTGCCATATTCCCGCAAGCCTCGACACGGCAACTGTCGGACCATAGCAGATCGCGGCCGCGCTCAGCGCAGGCGCGGAATGCGCATCCGGTCGAGGAACCGATGCGGGCGCCCGACGCTCTCCACCCACTCGCGATACGCGCTGAACTCCCGCACCGCCGCCGCGACGTCGACGCCGTGCATCGCCGGCTCGCACTGCTCGAGCAGTATCAGCGCCTGCGACAGGAGGTGCACCGCGCCGCGGGTCCCGCCGCGCCGCGTGCGCAGGTGGAGCGCCCCCGCGAGCTGCACGAGCGCTTCGAGAAACGGACGCTCCTCCGCCGGCGCGTCCTGCCACGCCGCCTCCCACACCCGCTGCGCGCCGAGATACCGGCCGACGTTGAAGAGCCGCGCGCCCCGGCGGACGGCCGCCGGGACGCTCGGATCGGTCAGTGGCAGACGAACCGGAGGTGATCGCTCTCGCCGCGACCGCTCCCCGGCCTGGTGCGGACGCTGAACTTCTGCGTGCTCCCGACCGGGACCGCGATCGACGCGAACGCGGTGCAGGTGCTCGTCCCGAGCGGCGGCGAGAACGTCACCGTGTCGAGCCGGCGTCCCGTGCGCGTGCCGCCGAGGGCGTCGAGCGCGGTGAGGAGCGCGTCCGCGTTCGTGACGTGCGCGGCCACGTGACCGAGCGACACGTGCACCGACTCGACCGTGCTCGGCGTGCACGCGAGGTTCGGGTCCGTCTGGTTCAGGCAGACCGCGACGCGGAACGTGCACGTGCCGTTCGCCGTTCGATCGCCGTCGCAGTCGGGGTCGCCGTCCTGGCACGTCTGCGTCGAGCTGACGACGCCGTGCCGGAGGAACGGCGTGTTCGTCGGGTTCACGACCTCGAACTCGGTCTGACAGTCGGTCCGCTGGCTGCCGTCCCCGGGAACGAGCGGCAGGACGGCGCCGCCCGTAAGCACGTTCGGATGGAGGACGGCGAACGTCGAGAAGCTCGTCACCGGCGCGGTAAACACGTGGTTCGTCGTGTCGGCCGTCGTCGGCAGCAGCGTGTACGTCGCGCCGACGCATGGCCCGTTCGCGCCGCAGTTGCCGTCCTCCGAGCACGACGCGCCGCCGACGGAGCACGTGCCGCCGACGAAGGTCCCGATCTGGAGCGCGGCTTCCGTCGCCGACCCGGGCGGGATGCCGGCGCGCTCGATCTCGTCGGTCGTGACGGTGAGCGAGACGTCCGCCGTGAACGCGCCGGGCAGCATCCGCTGGAGCGTCGCGAAGAACGGGAGGATCCCCGGCGTCCCGACCGTGCTGAACGGACCCGGCGGGACGTCGTTGTCGGACGCGAGCGGCGTCGTGCCGAGGATCGATCGCCCGGCGGTCACGCGCGTCTCGACGGCGTTCGTCGAGAAGGCGGCGACCACGTCGGGCGTCGGCTCCGACGTCGCCTCGGCACCACCCGCGTCGACCGTGCGTGCGAAGAAGTGCTCGGTCGACGCACCGGTCGGCGCGTCGAGGTTCTCTGCCGGGTTGAAGTTCGGATCGCCGGTGAAGGTGAAGGTCCCCGGCGGCCCGTTCAGGGCGATGTCGGCGAACCAGTCGAGCACCTCGTCGAGGATGCCGGCGTTCGGGACGTTGATGCCGCGCTCGAGGTTCGGGAACCCGTTGCCGGTCAGCAGGAAGTCGTCGGCGTGCGCGAACTCGGGGATGAACGTGATCGTCCCGGGAAGCGTCCCGATGCTCGCGGCGTGCGTCGCCGGACCGTTCTGGACGAGTGCGGCCGTCGCACCGCCGGGCGCGTTCGCATGGAGCGTGCCCGGCGTGCCGGGGTTCGCGATCGGCAGCGAGAGCGCGCTCTGATGCAGGTCCTGGACGTACGGGTCGAAGATGGAGAGGTTCGAGGCGGCCGCGAGCGCCTCGTTCGACTGGTTCGGGACCACCTGGTCGCCGAAGCACTCGACCTGGATCACGTTCCGCGGCGACCCGGCGTCGGGCGTGAGGAGGAGCGACGCGGAGTTGAGCGCGTCGCCCGGATCGAGGATCGACTGGATCAGGTTCGGCGAGAACGCGAACTGGTCGTTCAGGTTCGCGGGATCGAGCCCGAGGATGCCGGTCACGAGCGCCTGCGCGCCCGCGCCGATCGACGAGTTGTTGAAGAGCTGGTTCGAGAGGCCGCCGCCAGTCGCGTTCAGCAGCGCCGCCTGGAGATCCGGCTCGATCGGGACGAAGCCCGAGCCCATGAGGCCGCCGAGCGAGTGGCCCATGTAGAAGATCTTCCCGGCGTCGAGCGTCGTCGAGAGCCCGCTGTCGATCGTGTGGCCCTGGATCAGCCGGACGAGCGAGAGCAGATCGGCGTAAGTCTGGCGGAAGTTGTCCCGGATGCCGAGGAAGTTGTGGAACGCCTGGAAGAAGCCGAGGTTCACGGTGAGGAAGCCGATGGTGAAGCCGGAGAACGTGCCGTCGGCGAAGCCGTCGGGCACCGCCGTGCCCCCGAAGTTGTTCGCGTGGTCCTGCGAGCACGACGCGGTCGGCCGGCAGTTGAAGTACCGGTAGCCGTGCTGGACGGCGTCGATCCCGATCGACGCGAAGCCCTTCGCCGCGTCCGGCTCGGCGAACGCGACGACGGTGTCCCGCTGCCCGCCGAGCCCGTGCTGCTGGATGATCACCGGCCAGCCGCCGGCGGGCGGCGTGCCGCTCGGGATCGTCACCGTGAACGGGATCGGCGTCGTGTTGATGACGACCGGGTCGCCGTTGCCGTCGTGCGTGAAGCGCTCGTCGTTCGTCTCGCAGGGCGTGATGCAGCTGATGAAGTCGGGCGGCGCGGGGAAGTCGGAGAGGGGGCCGTTGCCGTTCGGATCGAGCGTCTGGAAGCGCGGGCTCCCGTAGTAGCCGGTCGCGATCGCGGCGAGCCCGACGGGCGTCCGGCCGAGGAGCGCCTGGAGCTTCACGGGCGTGTCGAAGACGAGCTCCGGACGGCTCGCGAAGTCGGCCGTCGGCACCGGCTGCAACGGCAGCACGTTGTCGCGGATGCGCTGGAGATCGTTCGTCGTCGACTCGGTGGTGAAGACCGTCATGCCCGCGATGTCGCCCGCCGGGACCGACGCGGTGCCGAGCGTCGCGACCACCGGATCGAAGATCGCGTCGGCGTCGCCGTTCGCGCTCACGCCGTCGCGGACGCTCACCCAGTCCGCCGACGGCTCGACGGGATCGCCGCCGCCCGTGACGCTCCGCCGGAGGACGCAGGCGTACGTCGTCTTCGCCTTCAGCGGACGGCCCGGCAGCGGCAGGATCGCGAGGACGTTCGGGATGCGCGTGTCGACGTCGAACCGGAGCGCGATCGGCACCGGCGTCGCGGTCGCCGCCTCGACGCAGAAGACGGAGTCGGCGAGCGACGGCGAGACGACCGGCGACGCCGGAAGGCTCGCCGGATCGAGCGGCCCGGAGAGGAAGAAGTAGATCGCGCTCGTCGTGCCGAAGCCGTCGACGAGATCGAGCGCATCCTCGACCGACGCCGTGTTCGTCCGGATGACGTCGACGCCGAGCCCGATGGACGAGCCGGTGTTCAGCAGCGTGCCGTCGCCGTCGCCGGGACGGCCCTGGTCGAAGTAGAGGTCGTCGGGGTATGGCAGCGAGCCGAACACGGACGGTGTGGTGTTCTCCGCCGGCAGCGTGAACGCGACGGTCGGGCCGACGGCGAGCGCGGGGCGCGCCGCCGCACCGAGGACGAGGAGCGTGGCGAGGACGAGAGTGCGCATCCGGCGTTTGTCGCACGCCGTCCTCCGCGACGGCAAGAAAAAAATCGCCGAACGGTTCTACTGGCAGGGCGTCTGGCCGATGCAGACGCCGAACCCGAAGCCGGGATTCACGCAGACGAGGCCGAATGGATCGGTGCAGTCCGAGTCTTGCGTGCAGAGCTTCCGGCACGCGAGGCCGCCGTCGTCGAGGCAGAGCTCGTCCGGGCCGAAGCAACCGAAGCCGGGACACTGGCACTGCCGCGCGCCGCATCCGGCGCGCGTGCAGTACTGGCGGCAGACCCCGCCGCCGCCGCAGTCCCCGTCGACCGAGCACCCCGCGCCGACGCAGTACCGCGTCCCACCACCATTGTCGCGGCAGGTGTAGCCGGTCGGGCAATCGAGCGACGTCTCGCACGTGACGCCGGCGCTGCACGTGCCCGGCGGCGGATTGCACTCCGCCGGGTAGCTCGCGAACGCGGGCACCGCGACGCGGTCGGCGCACGCCGTTCCGAAGCTCGTCACGCACGCGACGCAGGTCGCGAGGTCGTCGAGCGACGCGATCGTCCCGCCGCACCCGGGACCGTTGGGCACCGTGACGGCGGGACAGCGATCGAGGGCGCTGGCGTCGCCGGGCGGCACGTCGTCACCGCCGCCGCAGGCGCCGTCGGCGCCGCCGCACGCCGCGCAGATGCGGACACGTGCGAACGCCGCGGCCCGGGCGATCGCCGGCGCCGCGCGGCCGTCGCCGGGGTCCGGACACGGGTTCGCATGGACCCCGCGACCGCGCGCATCCCAGCAGCGCTCGAGCGCCTTCGACGTCGAGCGCGCGAGGCGAGCCGTCTCCTTCCCGAGCGCGACCTCGCAGCGTCGGGCCGCCGAGCCGGCAGGCGCCACGACGGCCTCGCCGAGCGTCACGGCGGCGCGCTCGGACGCCGCCGCTACCGATACGCACGCGACGCAGCCCGCGATGTCCTCGACCCCGTCGATCGGGGCGTCGCAGCCGAGCGACTCGAAGTCGGGACACTGGCCGACGTCCCACCCGATCGCGGCGAGCGGCTCGCAGGTGGCGCCCGTGCAGCAGCTGCGGGCGATGCTCGCCTCGAGCTTCGTCGCCGCCGACCCGAGCTGCGGATCGGCGTGGCAGTCGGTCGACGGCGGCAGCCGCCCGGCGAGCACGCGCTCCGCGCACTTCTCGAGGACCTTCGTCACCGCCTGCGCGTGCTTCGCGGAGGCCTTCGTGATCGCGTCGCGGCAGCCGTCGGGGTCGGCGGACGCGGGCGCGATCCACGCGAAGATCAACGCGGCGATCACGATGCGGTTCATCGGCGGTCGACCCGCGGCACGGCCGCTTCCATCTCGCGGGCGAAGTACTCCGGCGGGCGGGCCGTCGACAAGTCGAGCTCAAAGTCCTCGAGCGTCGGGGCCGGCGCGAGCTTCACGAGCAGCTCGTCGACCTCGCGCTTGGAGAGCCCGAGCCGTGCGAGCTCGGCCTCCGGCACGCGCGCGCCTGGGCGAGCGATGAGGTCGCGCCCGGCGACGTCGACGACGCGGCGCAGCGCCTCGAGCTCGCCGCGCGAGAGCTCCGATCCCGCGAGCTCGTAGTCGACCCACGCCTCGAAGCTGAGCGGTGCCACCCGCTTCAGCATGCCGGCGATGATCCGCGCGTAGGCACGGATCTCGTACTGCGCATGCGGGTCGGCCCGCACGGCGAGAAAGTGGAGGAGGTTGTGGAGATCGATCTTCCAGTACCACTGCGTGTACGTCGAGAGCGGCAGGTCGATGCGGGCGAGCTCGCGCGCGACGTCGCGCTGGACGAGCCACTCGTACTGCTCGGCGGCGAGGCGCCGCACCTGCTCCCAGCGCTCGACCGCCTCGGCGTAGATCGCGCCGAGGCTCTCGCCGCCACGCCCCTGCCGGTTCGTCGCGCTCTGCGCCTGGAGGTGCTCGCGCGCGGGACGATAGAAGAGCAGCGGGAGCAGCGAGTACCGCCCGCTGTATTCATTGAGCGAGGCCGTGCGATGTCGGATCCACTGGCGCGCGACGAAGATCGGCATCGCGCAGTGGAGCTTCAGCTCGACCATCTCGCTCGGCGTCGTGTGCCGGTGGCGCCGGAGGTAGCGGATGAGCCCACGCGTCTCGCTCGTCTTCCGCGTGCCGTATCCGTAGGAGACCCGGGCCGCGCGCTCGACGTCCTCGTCGGAGCCCATGTAGTCGACGAGCGCGACGAAGCCGTGGTCGAGCACCGGGAAGTAGAACCCGAGGAGCTCCTCGGCGGCGGGGTTCGTCGGGCGGCGCGTCTCCACCGCCGCCTTCTTATGGATCCGTCCCGCCCGGCGCAAAGGGCAGCGGACGGCGCGCGCCGCGTCATCGCGTGCGCGTCTCCCCCGACCGGGGGAAAATTCGGTCGCTGCGGGTGAAATCGCTCGACGACGGCGGGAGCGCTGCGCTAGGACGCCGGGATGACGCGAACCCGCCTGCTCGCGCTCCTCGTGGTCGTCGTCGCCGCCGCGCCGGTCGCGGCGAAGGAGAAGGTGATCCGCTTGAAGCTCGGTCCCTTCCGGGTCGAGGCGAACCGCGATCGCGAGGTGTGCCAGGCCGTCCGGGTGCCGAACGTGCCGGAGATGGAGCTGACGTCGTGGGAGGTCCGCTCGCTGACGTCGCACGGCGGCAAGGTCGAGACACACCACATGGTCGTCTACGGATACCGCGGCGCCGACTCGACGGCGTTCCCGCGCGCGAAGAACGCGGCCGACGTCGTCGACGACCCGGGCTGCAACGGCTTCGGGCCCGCCGACTTCTACAAGAACCGCGCGCAGCTCGCCGGCTCGGGCGGCGAGTTCAAGAAGGGCAAGTGGCTGCTGACGAACGGCAGCACGCCGGGCGGCCTCGCGACGCTGCTCCCGAATCCCGGCGACACGCCGAGCGACGCGCTCATCGTGCTCAACTCGCACTACATCAACGGCTCGTCGAAGCCGGGCCGCGGCTTCGTCCGCGTGACGCTCCGCCTCGCGCCGTACACCGGCAACAAGCGCGTCGTCCGGAACATCAACGCGATCGACGCGAGCTACTTCATCGACGTCCCGCCGGGCGCCGTCCGCACGACCACCGCGACGTGGCAGGCGGACGGCAGCCCCGACGACGCGTCGGAGGGCGGGTACAAACCCGACCACGACGTCTGCATCCTGCTGCTAACGACCCACACCCACAAGCGCGGCACGAACGTCGTGATCACGTACGAGGAGGACGGCAAGGAGCCGGTGGAGCTCCTGCCACCGGCGGCGGTCTACGACTACCGGCATCCGCGGATCGTCGCCCTCCCCTTCAGCGGTCCGCTGCCGAACGGCAACCTGCTGCGCGCCTACACCACCGAGAACGGCCACCCGCGGATCCGGTACACGTGCACGCACGCGAACGGCACGGACGGCATCGAGCAGAAGATGGGCTGCGAGGCGAGCGCGGGCGCGACGCCGGGCATCCGCTGGATCGACGCGCTGCACGAAGGCATGACCTTCGGCGACGCGCGCCCGTGCGGACAGGACGGCGTCAACTGTCAGGGCTTCGGCACCGGGCAGTGTGTCCAGGCGAACCTCGTCTTCGGGCCGCTCTCCGACGATGAGATGTGCATCATCCCGGGCTACGTCTACGACCCGACACCCGGCGCGCCGCCGGAGACGGCGTGCGATCCGACCGCCGGATGAGGAGCCGCTCGATGATCCGACGAATCGCCACTCTCGCCCTGCTGCTCGTGCTGCCCGCGGCGGCGACCGCCGGTCGCTCGAATCGCGTCTACCTCGTGCCGGCCGTCAGGCAGTGCACCGGCGCCGCCACCTGCGAGCGTGAGTTCGAGTCGGCCTACACGTTCGATGCGATCGTCCTGCACACGGCGGCGACGAAGTACATGCCGGCCGGCAAGGCCGGCGCGCTCTGGCTCGAGCTCCGCGGCGTGCGCGACGCGTCGCACACGCTCGTGAACGGTACGATCAAGCTCCGCGTCGTCTCCGGCCGCGTCAGCATCCCCGGCATCGGGACGTTCCCGGACAATTCGATCTTGACGCGCGTACCGCCGATGGACGTCCCGCTGAAGAACGGCAGCAACCGGAAGTTCGTCTACACGACGTCGAACGCGCCGCAGGGCACGATCACGAACGGCGGCGGCGTCGAGGTGCTGGATCCGGACGGCAACCGGATCGCGGTCACCGGCTCGCAGTCGGCGCCGTGACGCTGTAGCGGCACCCAGCAGCACCCCTCGTCGTATCGCGATTCGCGACACCGGACGCGCGCGGACGCACGAATTGCGTCCCTTCCAGCGCTGGCGGCGCATTTGCTCTGGAATGGCAGCACAGCGCGCGATTCACGAGCGCGACGAGAACGGGGGGAAGGAACGCATGAAGACGACTGTCGCCGTAATGCTCGGCGCCGCCTTGATGATGGCCACGGTCGGCCTCGAGACGGGCTGCCGGAAGAAGGGTCCGATGGAGAGCGCGGGGGAGAAGATCGACGACGCCGCCCAGAAGGCGAAGGACAAGATCGACCCGCCGGGTCCCGCCGAGAAGGCGGGCCGGAAGGTCGACAAGGCCGTCGGCAAGGACTGAACAGGAGCTGCGTATGACCAAGGATCGGACGAACGAAAGCGGACGGATCGGCTATCTGATCCTCTACCTGATGGGGGTCCCGGTCGGCATCCTCCTGCTCCTCTGGGTGCTGCTCGGGAACAACATCTTCGGACCGGGCTGATTCAGATTCGGCGGCGCGGCCGGCGGATGGACGCCGGCCGCGTCCCGCGATCACGCGTTCCGCCGCGACGCGTTCCAAGAAATTTTCGTTACAGCGCGACGCACCGCCCGCCCGACCGTTGCTTCCGCGACGGGTTCGTCCTATCCGCCGGTGCGCGATGCCGAACGTCCTCGGCCTCTTCAAGAGCAGCGACACCGTCGAGCAGCGACACGCCGGGGAGACGATCTTCGAGGCCGGCCGCCCGGCCGGATGCATGTACGTCGTCAAGACCGGCGAGGTCGCGATCCGGGTCGGGAAGGAGACGGTCGAGGTCGTGGAAGCGGGTGGGATCGTCGGAGAGATGTCCCTCCTCGACGAGGTCCCGCGCAGCGCCTCCGCCGTCGCGCAGACCGACTGCGAGCTGATCCCGGTCGACCAGAAGCGGTTCCTCTTCATGGTGCAGCAGACCCCGTTCTTCGCCCTGGACGTCATGCGGACGATGACGGCGCGCCTGCGGGCCATGAACCGCCGCCTGGCCGACGGCGCGTAGCGCGCCGGCTCAGACCCAGGGCGGCCCGACGAGCGAGAAGACGAGGCCCGTCGCGATCTTCGGATGGAAGTAGGTCGACTTCTCCGGCATCACCTCGCCGGCGAGGCAGACCGCGCGGAGCTCGGCGATCGTCGGCGCGTTCAGGAGAAATGCGGCCGCCGCGCTACCGTCGCGCACGGCGGCGGCCGCCTCGTCGTCGTCGTGGGTGAACGCGAGCGCCTCGGCGTCGACCCCGAGGATCGGCGTCAGGATCGCGCGACGTAGCAGCTCGACGTCGAGCGTCCGGAGGACGGGGGGCAGGTCGGCAAGCCGCGCGCGGGCTGCGGACTCGGGACGGAGACGGAGGCGACGGTCCGGGAGGATCACGTCGATCTCGCCCGCCGCGCGCCGGCCCACAGCCAGCGGCTCGATCGCGAACCCGGCTCGGAGTCGCGTTTCCAGCGCATCGGGCGCGAGCGCGAGCGGCCCGCGGACGAGGCGGTGCGTCGGCAGGATGACGACGCCCTCCTCTTCCATGTTCGTCAGATACGCGAGGACGTAGCGCGCCGCCTCGTTCCCCGGCTGCTCGTCACGGTAGGCGAGCGCCGTCTCGTAGCGGTGATGCCCGTCGGCGATGATGATCGTCTCGTCGGCGAGCGCGGCGGTGAAGCGCCCGATCGTGGCCGGGTCGGTGATGCGCCAGAGCTGGTGCCAGCCCTGGACGTCGATCAGCGGTGCGCCCAGCGACGCCCCGCCGACGAGGTCGCGCAGCGGCTCGGCGGGACGGGCGTAGAGGCCGAAGATCGCGCTCAGGTTGGCGCCCGTGGCGCGGAGAATCGCGAGGCGGTCCGCCTTCGGTCCCGGCAGCGTCCGCTCGTGCGGCCGGACGACGCCGCTCGCGAAGTCCTCGAGCTTCAAGCGGCAGAGAATGCCGTCGCGCCGCCGACTCGAGCCGTCGGGGAGCGTGAAGCGCTGCGAGTAGAGGTAGATCGCGGGCTCGGGATCAGGCACGAGGATGCGCTCGTCGACCCATTGCCGGAGCGTCCGCGCGGCGACGGCAGCGCGGTCGGTCTCGGGCGGCAGGATCAGCCGGATCACGTTGTGCGGGCTCTTCGCGTAGAGCTTCCTCTGGTCGGCCGGCGTGATCACGTCGTACGGTGGCGCGAGCACGCGGCCGATGTCGCCGACGCGCGCCGGGTCGTAGCGGAGCCCCGCGAGCGGACGAACAACCGCCATTAGCGGCTCTCGAGCGCCGCGTGGAGGGCGGCTTCAGAGACGGGTCCGGGTCGCACCACGCGCACGCGATCGCCGTCGACCGCGGCGACCGTCGACGCGCCGCCGGGAAGCTCGCCGCCGTCGACGTAGGCCGCGACGCGATCGCCGAAGTACGCGCGCGCGTCGCCGAGACGGCGCGGCGGGACGGCCCCCGGCGGGTTCGCGCTCGGCGCCGTCACGGGACGGCCGAGACCCGCGACGAGCTCGGCGGCGACCGCATGCCCCGGGACGCGCACGCCGATCGTGTCGCCGCCGGCGGTGAGCGCACGCGGCAGCCCGGAGCGCGCCGGCACGACGAGCGTCAGCGGCCCGGGCCAGAAGCGCTCGGCGAGCCGCCGCGCCGCCGGCGACAGCTCGCGCGCGACCGTCTCCGCCATCGCGACGTCGGCCACCAGCACCAGGATCGGCTTTCCCTCGTCCCGTCCCCGTACCGCCACGAGCCCCTCCACCGCGTCCGCCGACGTCGCGTCGGCGCCGAGGCCGTAGACCGTCTCCGTCGGGAAGACGACGAGGCCGCCGGCCGCGAGCGCCGCGACGGCGACGTCAGTCGGCCGCCTCAGGGAAGACCTTCCTCTGGAGCCGCAGGTTCTTCCCCTCGACGCTCTCCGCGAGGTCGGCCTTGAAGCGCTCCAGGCGCATCTTCAGCGTGCGGTTCCGGATGCTCAGGATCTGCGTGGCGAGGATCGCCGCGTTCTCGGCGCCGCCCCGCCCGATCGCGACCGTCGCGACCGGCACGCCCGCCGGCATCTGCACGGTCGCGAGGAGCGCGTCGAGGCCGTTGAGCGAGCTCGTCGCGACCGGCACGCCGATCACCGGGAGCGTCGTGTGCGCGGCGACGACGCCCGCGAGATGCGCCGCCCCGCCGGCGCCGGCGATGATCACGCTGAGGCCGCGACGGCGCGCGGTGCCCGCGTACTGCATGACCGCCTTCGGCGAGCGATGCGCGGAGCACACCTGGATCTCGAACGGGATGTCGAAGTCCTTCAGGCGGTCGGCCGCGCCCTCCATCGTCTCCCAGTCGCTGTCGCTTCCCATCACGATGCCGACCTGTGGCCGGCCGTCCCGTAGGGCCATGGGCCTCCCGTCAGTGGCGGAAATGGCGGACGCCGGTGAACACCATCGCGACGTCGTGCGCGTCCGCGGCGCGGATCACCTCGTCGTCGCGCGTGCTTCCGCCCGGCTGGATGACCGCGGTCGCGCCCGCCGCGATCGCCTCCTCGAGCCCGTCGGGGAACGGGAAGAAGGCGTCGCTGCCGAGCACCGAGCCGCGGAGCGAGATGCCGAGCCGGTCGGCGCGCGCGCGCGCGTTCCGCACCGGCTCGACGCGGGACGTCTGGCCGCCGCCGACGGCGAGCGTCCGGTTCTCGGTCGTGAACACGATCGCGTTCGACTTGACGTGCTTCACGATCCGCCACGCGAACGCGAGCGCGCGGAGCTCGGCCGCCGTCGGCGACCGGCGCGTGACGACCTTCGCCTCGCGCGGGTCCTCGATCGCGCGGTCCGCGTCCTGGACGAGGAGCGAGCCGCCGACGACGCTCCGTACGGCGAGCGCACGGGTCGGTGCGGCGTCGGGATGCCAGCGGACGAGGCGTCGCGCCTTCTTCTTCCGGAGCAGCTCCAGCGCCTCGGGCTCGAACTCGGGCGCGATCAGCACCTCGGTGAATATCTCGTCGACGGCGCGGGCGAGGGCGAGCGTCCAGGTGCGGGTCGAGACGACGATCCCGCCGAACGGCGACTCGGGGTCGGTCGCGTAGGCACGCTCCCACGCCTCCAGCGGATCGCGCCCGATACCGACGCCGCACGGCGTGTTGTGCTTCAGGATCGCGACCGCCGCCTCGCTTCCGCGCCGGAACTCGTCGGCGAGGGCCAGCGCGGCGTCGACGTCGACCACATTATTGTAGGAGAGCTCTTTTCCATGGAGCGGCTCGACAATCTGGATGAACCCTCGGCCGTACAGCGCGGCGGATTGATGCGGGTTCTCGCCGTAGCGCATGTCGAGCGCTTTCGGGCCGCCCGCGTGAAAGGTGCTGCCCCGGCTCAGGTAGTCCGCGATCGCGCCGTCGTAGCAAGCAGTCGCGCAGAAGACCTTCTCCGCGAGCCGCCGGTTCGTCTCGACGGAGACGCCGCCCGTGCGCAGCTCCTTCAGGACCGGCTCGTAGTCGTCCGGATCGACGATCACGGTCACGGACGCGTGGTTCTTCGCCGCCGAGCGGAGCATCGACGGGCCGCCGATGTCGATCTGCTCGATCGCGTCCTCGAGCGTCGTCTCCGGACGCGCGACCGTCTCCTGGAACGGGTAGAGGTTCACGGCGACGAGGTCGATCGGCGCGATGTCGTGCTCGCGCATCGCGGCGGTGTGCGCCGGCAGGTCGCGGCGGCCGAGAAGGCCGCCGTGGATCTTTGGATGAAGCGTCTTCACGCGGCCGTCCATCATCTCGGGGAAGCCGGTGTAGTCGCTCACCTCGCGGACCGGGATGGCGGCGTCGCGGAGGAGCTTCGCGGTGCCGCCCGTCGAGAGGAGCTCGACGCCGAGCGCCGCGAGGCCGCGCGCGAACTCGACGACGCCGCGCTTGTCGCTGACGCTCACGAGCGCGCGCCGGACCTCAGGCATCGCCGAACTCCTCCACGTAGGTCCGCGGGACGCGCTTCCCGACCGACGTCAGCACCTCGTACGAGATCGTCTCCGCCCATCCGCCGAGCTCGTCCGCCCCGAGCTCCGGACCGAAGAGGACGACGGGATCGCCGGCGCGCACGTCGGGGACGTCCGTGACGTCGAGCATCGTGTGGTCCATGCAGACGCGGCCGGCGACCGGCGCCCGGCGGCCCCGCACGACCGCCTGCGCGCGGTTCGAGCCGAGCCGATGGTAGCCGTCGGCGTACCCGACCGGGAGCGTCGCGATCGTGCTCGGGCGCGTGGTGACGAACGTGCCGGCGTAGCTGACGGCGCGGCCGATCGGCACCCGACGCGTCTGCGTGATCGCGGTCCGGAAGCGCATCGCGGCTCGGACGCCGGCGCGCTCGGCGAGGTGCGGCGCCGGCGGATAGCCGTAGAGCATGATCCCCGGCCGCACCATCGTGAAGTGGGCATGCGGCGCCGCGAGTACGCCGGCGCTGTTCGCGAGGTGGACGTGCGACGGGCGGACGCCGACCGCCGCGAGGGCGTCGACGGCGCGCTGGAACCGGGTGGTCTGGGCGCGTGCGTCCGCCGTCTCGACCGCATCGGCGGAGGCGAAGTGCGAGAACACGCCGGCGATCTCGAGCCCCGGGAAGCTCCGCACGAGCTCTGCGAAGGGTGCCACGGCGTCCGCGTCGAGGCCGAGGCGCGTCATGCCCGTGTCGACCTTCAGATGGATGTGGACGACTCTTCCCGCGGCACGCGCGGCGGCGTCGAGCGCCCGGGCGCGATCGACGTCCCAGAGTCCGACGTGGAGCTCGTGCGCGACGATCGCCTCCTCCTCGCCGGCGAAGCTGCCGCCGAGGACGACGATCGTGTGCGTGATGCCCGCGCCCCGGAGCGGGACTGCCTCGGCGACGCTCGACACGCCGAGCCCCCACGCGCCGGCTTCGAGAAAGGCGCGCGCGGCCGGCACCGCGCCGTGGCCGTAGCCGTCCGCCTTCACGACCGCCAGCACCGCGACGCCGGGCGCGACCAGATCGCGCGCGCGGCGACAGTTGTGCCGGAGTGCCGCGACGCTCACCTCCGCGACCGTGGGCCTCCCCTGGATATCAGGCATTCGCAACGGAACCGAACCGGAGCGCCCTGCATAGCAAAAGCGCGCCGGCACTGTCGACACGCCGGCGCTCACGAACGAACGCGCCGGGCTCAGCGCGCGTACTGCTGGAGGGCGACCGCGGCCTGATTGCAGAAGAGCTCGACCGTCGGGAGATCGGTCGTGCCGGCGGCCGGCGTCCCGACGCGTCCCGCGGCGAGAACGCCGATCGTCTTCGCGCGGACGACGAGCGGACACGCCGCGTACGAGGTCGCGGGAATCGCCGGAGCGGGCGCGCCCGCCGGGACGAGACGCGCGGCGCCGCCGTCGACGACGCCCGGCGTGCGCGCGAGGACGGTGTCGGCGAGGAACCCGGCGCCCGGCCGCACCGGCACCGAGAGCGTGGCGATGTCCTTCTCCACACCTTCCCCGTATCCGAATCGTCCGACGAGCCGGTCCCGGTCCTGACTCAGGAGCGCGAGGAAGACCACGTCGAAGCGGCCCATGCGCGCGACGCCCTCGAGGATCATGAGCAGCACCTCGTTCACGTCGCGCTGCTCGACGATCGAGCGCGTGATCTCCGCCACGAGCGAGAGGGTCGCCGACGCGTCGCCGAGCGCCGCGACCGCCTCGGTCTCCGGCGGCGGCGGTGCGGTCGCCGGCGCGGTTGCGCCGGCGGGCGGGGTCGTCTTCCTCGCCGGACGGAACGTCCCGAGGCCGAGGATCGGCGCCTGCTCGCGGAGGGCGTCCGTCGCCGCCGCGGCCGCGGCCTGGACCTGCTCCGGACGGAGCCCGAAGAGACGCTGCGCCCGCTCGAGGAGCTGCGGTGGAAGCTGTGCCCCGGCGTCGAGGACGTCGGCGTAGTCCGCCGCGAGGTGGACCAGCGCGGAGAGCCGCGCCCCATGGGCGGCGACCTCGTTCCGCGACGTCGGCGCGGGCTGCCGGAAATGCGACCCGAACGCCGTCGGGAAGTTCCAGTGATCGAGGATCGCCGCCGCGAGCGCCTCGGCTCCCTGGCCGAGGACCCGGCGCGTCGCGTCCGCAAGTGAGACCTGCTTCGCGTCCGCGTACGCGACGACGCGCTCGAACTCCGAGTGGTAGTACGCCGCGAGCCAGACGAGCCCCCAGTCGGCGAAGAGCCCGAGGAGGTACGCCTCCTCCGCATTCGGGAAGCCCACCTGCGACGCGAACCGGCGCGCCAGGAGCCCGACGAGAAGCGAATGGCGGAGGCGATCGCGGATGTCGCTCCGCGACGGTGCCTCCCGCAGGAGCTCGTCGATCAGGACGAGGCCGGTCGCGAGGTCGCAGATCGCCTCGAAGCCGAGCACGATGACCGCGCGCGTGATCGTCGAGATCGGCTCGCCCCCCTTGCGGTAGAAGACGGAATTGGCGAGGCGCAGCACCTTCGACGCCGTACCCGGGTCGCCGAGGACGATCCGCGCGACGTCGACGGCGGCGGAATTCTCGCGCGCGACGGCCGTGCGGAGCCGCTCGATGATCCGCGCCGCCGCCGGGAAGTCGCCCCGCGACGGCACGTCGGCGATGATCCGCTGCATGTCCATGGGCGTGCCCACCGTCGATGTCGGCGCGTCCCCGCGAATACTTGAGGCGCCATTGTCAGCCCGAACCGCAGCCGCTATCGTCGCCGTCGCGGCATGCAGGTGACGGTGAACGACGAGCCGCGCACGGTCGAATCCGGGGCGTCGCTGGCGGATCTGGTGTCGGCGCTCGGCCTCGGGCCGCGGCGGATCGCCGTCGAGCTGAATCGCGCCGTCGTCCCGCGGGCCGAGTACGCGGCGACGCCGCTTCACGACGGCGACATGATCGAGATCATCCATTTCGTGGGAGGCGGCTAACGATGAACGATCCGTTCGTGCTCGCGGGCCGGGAGTACCGCTCGCGGCTGATCGTCGGCACCGGCAAGTACAAGTCCTTCCCGGAGACGCGGCGCGCTGCCGACGCGGCCGGCGCCGAGATCGTGACGGTCGCGGTGCGACGCGTGAACATCACCGATCCGGGGAAGGAGAACCTCCTCGATCACCTTCCGTCCGATCGCTTCACGATTCTGCCCAACACCGCCGGCTGCTACACGGCCGAGGACGCGATCCGGACGTGCCGTCTCGCCCGTGAAGCCGGCGACTGGACGCTCGTGAAGCTCGAGGTGATCGGGGACGAGAAGACGCTCTTCCCCGATGTCCCGGCGACGATCGAGGCGGCACGCGTCCTCCTGAAAGAGGGCTTCCAGGTGCTGCCGTACATCACGGACGACCCGGTCGCCTGCAAGCGGCTCGAGGAGCTCGGCTGTCCCGCCGTCATGCCGCTCGCCGCACCGATCGGCTCGGGGCTCGGCATCCGGAACGCGTTCAACCTGCGCATCATCGTCGAGCAGAGCCGCGTACCGGTGATCGTCGACGCAGGGGTCGGTACGGCGTCGCACGCCGCCGAGGCGCTCGAGCTCGGCTGCGACGCCGTCCTCATGAACACCGCGATTGCCGGCGCGAAGGACCCGCTCCTGATGGCCGAGGCGATGCGGCTCGGCGTCGAGGCAGGACGGAAGGCGTTCCTCGCCGGGCGCATCCCGGCGAAGCTCTACGCCACGGCGTCGAGCCCGATCGACGGCTTGATCCGGTAGCTCAGTCGCACGTCCCGCCGCCGTTGCACGAATCGTTGCAACAGTCGGTGCCGGACGTGCACGACGCGCCGGTCGGGAGGCAGCAGACGCCGGCGGGGCCCGTCGGCGTGCTGATGACCTTCGTGCACTGGCCGGCGCAGCAGGTGTGCGGCGACGGCTCCTCGGCGGGGCGGAAGCAGATCTGACCGAGGGGCACGCAGGGCTCGCAGTCGTCCATCAGGCCCGGCGCGTCGACGCAGGTGAATCCCGGGCAGCAGGGCACGTTCTGGCTGGGGATGCAGTGCTGCGTGCCGCAGCATTTACACGCATCGGGCGCGGCCGGCGCACCGCAGACGAAGCCGTTGCTGCTTCCCTCGAAGCACGCGTCGCTGAACGCGTTGCCGTCGCACTGCTCGCCGGGATCGAC
>Ga0070741_10002388_pt1 | contig 50867 bp, 37 predicted proteins | sample Coa_R1_4_FD_66440 | JGI IMG/M metagenome (GOLD analysis project Ga0070741, IMG submission 66440) | Surface soil microbial communities from Centralia Pennsylvania, which are recovering from an underground coalmine fire - Coalmine... | ecosystem: Environmental > Terrestrial > Soil > Unclassified ... | reverse complement strand
CCAGCAATATCATAATCAGAACAGGTGCAAACGGTACACGGAATCCTGTCGTTTGCGCGCTGGTTGCTGCAACTGGTCGCGCTGGCGCTGCCCATGGGGACATCATCGCCGCATTTATAGCTACTGCTCTTCTGCGAGCCGGCACAGCGGCCGGACGACTTCTTCTAACCGAGAATGAATTTCTTGCCCGTCTCAAGCAATACCTCCAAATCCGCAGCGGAATCGGTCTCCGCATAACATCTGGCTAGAGGCTCTGTCCCCGAAAGCCTTACCAGCAGCCACGATCCATCATCAAATATGTATTTGACTCCATCTATTCGATTGACGCTTGCCACTCGTCGGCCGTTAATATCCTTTGGGTCATCGCCGGCCAAACGGTCCTGCAAACGTTTCTTTATCTCGTCTGTAAGGTGAACGCCGATACGGGCGTTGTGAACTTCACCGACTTCTGAATAGAGCTGGCTAAGCATCTCTCCCAAACTTGCTTGTCGCGCCGCAACCATTTCCGCCGCCAGCAAGCACGCCAGAATGCCGTCCTTTTCGGGATAATGTCCTTTTATAGTTAGACCGGCGCTCTCTTCGCCGCCGATAATGATTGCATCTTCATTGATCAACTCGCCGATGAATTTAAAACCTACTGGCGTTTCATAAACTTTGATTCCCAGTTTTCCCGCAGCGCGATCGACCAGATGAGATGTTGCGACGCTTCGTGCAACGCCGCCCGGCCACTTGCGTGATTCTGCTAAATAACCGACCAGCAGCGATATCAACTGATTCGGAGTAATGAAGGTTCCGTCCCGGTCCAGGACTCCGAATCGATCGGAATCTCCATCCGTCGAAACACCAAGATCGTAGCCACCGTCCAGAACAACGCGTTTCAATTCTTCCAGATGTTCTTCGCCTGGCTCTGGCGCGTGACCACCGAAATAAGGATCGCGCCAATCGTGCAGCACCTTAACTTCGCAGCCGTGTCTCGTCAGGATTTCATCCAGGTATCCACGACCCGTTGCCCATAGCGCGTCGTAACCGATCCTCAACCCGGCACGAGCTATCAGGTCGAGTTTCAATTTCGATTCCAAATCAGCCAAATATCCAGGTCGCGCGTCAAATTCTTTTACCGCGCCGTTGCCACTCGGTTTCGCTCCAGATCCTGACTTCTGCAGACTCTGGATTTCGGCTTCGATAGCCTTTGTAACATCCGGAAGGGCTGGCGCCCCGTCCGCGGTCGAGAATTTGATGCCACAATATTCCGGAGGATTGTGGCTCGCAGTGAAGTTAATTCCGCCAAGCGCCTTATTGTTTCGAATCGCGTATGAAATGGCGGGCGTCGGAGTGTCGCGAGTACAAAGTAACGCTTCAAACCCGTTAGCCGCAATGATTTGGGCCGCTTGTTCCGAGAAACGCTCGGCCATAAAACGCGGGTCGTAACCGACGATCAGTTGTCCAGTTCCTTTATCCTTTAAATAATTGCAGATTGCCCGTGTCACCAACTGGACATTGGCAAAGGTAAATTCGTCGGCAATGATGGCTCGCCAGCCGGATGTGCCAAATTTAATCACAGCACTTCCTCTTTATGATTGCCCATTAGCGCTATTGCCAGGAAACCACACTCCATAGCCGGCCTGAGGTCAGGGGGAAGGAATGTAACACAACAGTTCATGTAGTGCAATAACTTTCTTACATATTTTCCTATAAACAATAGCAATTCTGGGTAACTTCGGTAATTTCAAACAAGGGATTCTGTTCCCTCGCGGAGTTCCTTTGGGAAGAGTTTCTGGGGAAAAGCAGCATAGCACGGCGGCATTTCCTGGGAAAGAGCACTATGCAAGAGGATGAAAAGCCGTAATAACCAGCAATATCGAAAGAGCTATCACCACAACGGTGGTCGCCCACGCTATGCCATTGAAGACGATTCCGTTCCGGTGCTCGCCCATGAGCTCCTCGTCATTCACCAATCGCAGGATTGATACCAGCAAAACCGGAAGAAGCAGTCCGTTAACCACTTGAACGATTATCAGCACCTGTATTAGCGGCAGACCGGGAATCATCGCGGTTAACCCGCCAAGCACAAGCAGCCCGGTAAATATGCCCATAAAAATCGGCGCTTCTTTAAAAGACCGAGAGATGCCCTTCTCAAAACCAAACGCCTCGCTGATCGAATAAGCCGTTGCCAGGGGCAGAACGCTCGCTGCCAGCATGGATGCGCCAAAAAGACCTATAGCAAACAAAGCTTTCGCATAGACGCCCGCGAACGGCTCCAACGCTGCCGCTGCCTGTTCCGCGGTGTCTACCTTGATCTGATGTGTATAGAGCGTAGCCGCTGTGCAGATGACGATAAAGAACGCTACAAGATTCGAGGTTATCACACCGAAATAGACGTCAGCTCGTTCCATCGCGTAATCGCGCATCGTGATTCCGCGCTCTACAACAAGAGACTGCACCGAAATCTGCATATATGGGGTAATGGTCGTACCGACTGTTGCAAGGAACAACGCGATGTAGCTTCCATCAAGATGAAACGTAGGAATCAATGTTCCTCGCGCAACCTGTCCCCAATCCGGTTTGGCAAGAAAAGCCGAAACAATGTATCCGAGGAACACAAAGGTCATTAAGAGAAATATCTTCTCGACTCGGCTGTAAGAGCCTTTGACCACCAGCCACCAGACCGAGAAAGTAACAATCGGTATCGAGACATATCTGGGAATCTTAAACAGTTCCAGTGCCGCCGCGATTCCGATAAATTCAGAAATGACGGTCGTGCCATTTGCAAACAGAACGCACAGCATAACGAACGCAGTCCAGCGAATACCGAAGTTCTCGCGAATCAGCTCGCTCAGTCCCTTGCCTGTTGCCGCGCCCATTCGTGCGCACATCTCCTGGATCACACCAAGACTGAATGTGCTGAGAAAGAGCATCCACAGAAAGCTGTAGCCATACCCAGCTCCCGCGGAAGAGTAAGTCGCAATACCACCAGCATCATTTCCCGCGCTTGCCGCAATCAATCCGGGGCCCAGGATGCCAAGATAAGCCAGAAAGCGGTATCGCGGCAGACGAAGTCGTCGCAAACGCTCAAGTCCCTTTGCGCCGCGACCTGCCAGCACACGACCGACTTCTTTTGCTGCTGAAATTGGCTTCATTGGCAAACTTCTTTTACGACTTGTTTAGATTGGAAATGTCAGAGAGACTGGTAATGACAAATCAATCGAACGCTCAGATCGAAACTCTGGGTAACCTTCCCTGCCAGTTTTCCGGCAACAGCAAATTCACCGCATCGTCTGCCGTGATGATGCCTTGAATCTCGCCGGTTTCGTCAAGCACCGGCAGCGCCAGCAGGTTGTATTCAGCCATGAGCCGGGCTGACTCCAGAGCCGCGTCATCGTAATGAACAGACAAGAACTCCTTCAACATAATTTCGCTTATGGGCTTTTGCGGATCGCTCAGAATCAAATCTCGGAGCGTCAGTATGCCGACCAGTTTGTGGCTCTCGATCGACTCTGTCACGAACAGGTAATAGATCATCCCGGTCGGCTCGCCCAATCCTCGCAAATAATCTGTGGCCTGTGCAGCGGTGAAATCCTGCGGCACTGGCGTAAAGTCCGTAGTCATCGTGCCGCCCGCTGTGTCTTCATCATACGACAGCAGCTCCAGAACTTCTTCGGATTCTTCCTTCTCCATCAGGCTCAGAAGTTCCGTAGCCTTTTCTTCCGGCAGTTCACCTAACAGGTCCGCTGCATCGTCAGGTTCCATCTCTTCCAGAATGTCGGCGGCTTTCTCTTCATCCATTCCGCCGATGATGTTTGCCTGGCGCTCTGGCGACATCTCTTCCAGTGCATCGGCTGCAGTTTCGTCGTCCAGAGACTCCAGTACTTCCGCGCCTTCGTGATATGAAAGCGAATCAACCAACCGCGCGATCTCTACAGGATGAAGCTTCGCCAGCCTATCCATCGAAACCTTCAATCGAACAACTGGCATCTCGCTCGCCAGATATTCAACGTCTGCCCAATCGATCACTTCCGATCTATTGCTTTGCCGGACAACGCCTCGCGGCGCCAATCTGCGCAAAAGAGCCTGAAAGCTGACATCGACACCCACAACCCGGTATTGACCGTTAACCTGAGCTATCTCAACATCATTCGCTCTGACAATTCGGCGGTCGTCGACATCGATGATCTGCCTGTCCAGCACATCGCGCACGAGAAGAGCTTCGTTTTCCCGTCGCTGAAAAGGTTGCAAATCGATTTTAAAGCTCGACAGACGAACGCCTTTCGAATCCAGTTCGCTGACCTGAGACCAGTTGATAAAGAATTCGCGCGTCCACGACCGCGCCACCAGTCCCGTCAAAGTCGGATAAGTGTCGTTCCCCGTGAATATGATGATATCTTTGATTGAGGCGAATTTGCCGCCTGCCCGGTCCACAATTGGCTGGCCTATTAGCTGCGACAGGTAAAGCATGCTGCCTCCAAAGGACTTGTTAGCATGCCTACCAGACGGAACGCAGGCATGAAGGGCATAGTAGCCGAGGCAGCCTTTTGGTTCAAGGCGCTCAGTGAATAGCTTGATTGATTTTTTGCGGAGTTTTTCTGTTATTTAACTGGCTGTTTTTGCCAGATCAACATCCGCAGGGTTTGTCCGGCCAAAACACAGCTTATCTCTTCACGCGACCCGTTCGATTCTGACAATAAAGTCATTCTGGTCCCCGATTTTGGCTTGGAAATCAGGTTGAGAAGCTCTCGATTGAAAATCTCTGTCGCGTTCGCGTGCGAATCAGGCAAGATCATGGTTATACTGGTCGAGATGCCGGCCGGATCGAACGAGATAATATATTGTCCCGAACTTTGCCAATAAGTTTCCGATTCTTCTGTTCCGCTGCGGGGCTTGCCCAGGAGAGTTTGCACACTCTCGCGGCTGAGCCCAGGCATCAGCTTACCGAATCGGTCAAAGATTGCTGGCATCAGCAGAACTTTGAAATCGTCTGGCCGCCGAACATGGACAATGAATTGGTTCTCCTGGCGTTCGGTACTGACAATAACACCTGAAACGTCCTGTCCCTGAGACAAACAGACTGATCCATCTGAGCCAAGAAGGACAGCCGAAACGAGGAGCAACACCACCCAAATACGGTTCCGGTTCATATACAACCTCCGCGAATGGGGTTTTGCACAGCATCGGGGATTTAAGGAGAAAATGCTTGCAGGCCGCAATATTGCGGCTTTAGTTTAACACGATACCGTCCAAAGTAGGTAGGTCATTTTCCAAAACCTTGGATACATTTCGGTAATGAGGGCCACCGGGATCGTAATTTCCGCCTAAGACTGAGAACCCTGTTTAGAATTGGTCCTTTTAAGGCTTCTGCTCTCGGAAAACGCCCAAGCTAAGACCGTGTGCTCTGAGGCGGGGTCTGTGACAGCAGATGGCCGTAAACGTCAGACAATCCGTTTGGTGTCACAGCGCAATCAATTCAAAATAAAGGAATTACCAGGCCTGTGACAGTGTGACAGCAGTTGGCCGAATTCCCCTTTTCAGCCATCAGTTAGTTTAGATTGTGCTCCCTTGCGGAAGAACGCGACATTTAGAAGTACGTCCAAAACTGACTCGGGGCATATGGCTTCAAGGATTAATTTCATAAAAAAATCCACCTCGCGAACCGGAATGTATAACATTGTTCAACTTGAAAAAAACAAGTTTAAAGTCTTTAAAACCAATGACGAAATTGAGTGCAAGCAGACAGGAGACTTGGGAAACCTGGCTTTTGCTGTATGTCGGTCCAGCTCCATACATTAAGGTTACGGCTCTGACTTAGAAGCTCTCAACAGTTCCCGTCCTGCTAAAGAAAAATGTATGTGAGGGGTTTTAGAGGTGTTTAGACAACTAAGGATTTGTGTATTCATTTCAATTGCGATTATAACCGTTACTGGTGCGGATAGAATCACATCAAGTTTAAATATAAACAACATTACGCACGCGCAGACCAAGGCGAAACCACTTCCGCCAATGATTGCCCGCGCATCCGGTCAGGTACCAAATTTCAATTTCGCTCAATCTCCGCTGGTTATCCTGGACACGACTTACTTGCCACCGACCGGAAAGTCGATAGTTGTCAACGCTGGAGGTAATCTTCAGACCGCGATCAACCAGGCTCAGCCCGGAGATGAGATCGTCCTGCAGGCAGGCGCCACCTTCATCGCGCCATTGGATGGCTTTGTTCTTCCGACAAAAGCAAATCCGACCGGTGCCTACATAACGCTCAGATCATCGGCAATGAACAGCCTTCCGGCAGAAGGAACTAGAGTCAGTTCCGCAGATTCGGCATCGATGCCAAAGATTTTGACGACCAATACCAAGGGCGCTTTGATAACGCAGACCGGCGCTGGCGCAAATAATGTTGCGTACTGGCGAATTATGGGGATCGAGATTTCGTTGACTCAGAATGCGCTGCCCGATGGCAACAGCGCGGGCGCGGGAGCAAACACAGGACTTGTTCGACTTGGCGACCCTTATGAAACAAACATAGCCAACGTTCCCCACGACATTATTATCGACCGCTGCTACATTCACGGATTGCCAACCGTCAATTCCATTCGCGGCATTAATCTGAACAGCGCAACCACATCCGTCGTCGATTCATATCTGTCTGATTTCCACGGCGTTCAGTGGGAATCACAAGCCATCGCAGGATGGAACGGTCCTGGTCCGTACAAGATTTATGACAATTACCTGGAAGCAGCCTCCGAGAACGTGATGTTTGGCGGAGCTGATCCGCTAATAGTCAATCTTACGCCAAGCGATATCGACATTCGTCGCAATGACTTTTTCAAACCACTTTCGTGGAAACCGGATGATCCCAGCTTTGCCGGTTATCATTGGACGGTAAAGAATCTGTTGGAATTGAAGAACTCGCGCCGTGTACTGATAAAACGAAATACTTTCACTAACAACTGGCTGGACGCGCAGGCGGGTTATGCCGTGTTGTTCAAATCGGTGAACCAGGACGACACTGCGCCCTGGTCGGTCAGCCAGGATATCCAATTCCTGGACAACATCGTCAGCCACAGCGCCTCTGCCATAAATATTCAGGGACACGATCCCGATTACGCCAGCGGTCAAACTGTTCGAGTCTGCATCGAAAATAATCTATTCGAAGACATTTCTGGCGCGCCGTGGGGCGGCGGCGAAGGAACATTCCTGAAAGTAAATCAAAGCGATTCGATTCTGGTCGATCACAATACTGTCAATCAGGACGGCAATCTTATTACCGCTTACGGTGTGCCGACCACAGATTTTGTTTTCACTAACAATATAGCGCCGAGTAATACCTACGGTATTAAAGGTGATGGCACATCGACCGGTATGCCAACAATGGCTGCGTATTTCCCACGCGGCATCTTCCTGAAAAACGCCATCGCCGGAGGACAAGCAGCGAGTTACCCGCTATTGAATTTCTTTCCGACATCGATGAATGCTGTAGGATTCATCAGTCCTGCAGCCGGCAATTTTGGACTGGTGGCGAATAGTCCTTACAAATTCGCCGCAACGGATGGCGACGACCTGGGAGTTGATATGGGAGGTCTGGGAATAGGACCGTGGGTTACGCCAGACATTCCGCCGCAAGTTACGGCTTTCGCATCAGTGGTCAGCGGAGTTGCCCCTCTGCCAGTCAGGTTTTCCAGCATAGCATTCGACCCCGACGGCCAGATCGTGTCGTATCTGTGGGATTTCGGTGATAGCCAAACGTCGAGTTTGGCGTTGCCTTCACACACTTACCAGCAGCCGGGGATTTATTCCGCAAAAGTAACGGTGACAGACAACGGTCAGGCGTCGTCCAGCGCGACAGTTGTAATAATGGTCGCTGGGCCGCCGCCCGCAGTTGGTGCGATCAGTCCAACCACTGGATCTGGCAATGGTGGTACTCAAGTAACGATCAGCGGATCTGGCTTCCAGGCTGGAGCAATCGTCAGTATGAGCGGGATGCCTCTCTCAAATGTGGTCGTGGTCAACAGCTCAACGATTGCTGCGACGACTCCTCCGCATGCCGCAGGCCCCGTCGACGTGACCGTGACAAACACCGATAAAAGTAGCTGCACACTGAAATCGGGCTATACCTTCGCTGCGTCCGAAACTGTCCTGCTGTCCGATGATTTCAGCGCCGGCACGATAGACACCACGAAATGGCTGCCAAACAATGTGTTCAGCGGTACGACCAATACTTCGGTTGCGGTCAAGACTGCCAGCGGACAGTTGCAAATAGGACCGCTGGTCCAGGCCGCGACAACTTCCATATATAACGGACTGCGATCTTCTGCTGTGTACAATTTCACCGGAGCGTACGCCTACGTTCAAATGGTTCGCTCGGCGGCATCGAACACAAGCGCCGATTCGATGTTCACAATCGGCTCGGATGTCAACAACTACTATCGAATCTACGTTGAGGGTCCGAATCTGATGATTCAGAAAAGGGTTGCCGCTGGATCGAAAGTCACTATGGTGACGGTTCCATACAACGCTGCCAATCATGCTTTTTGGAGAATCAGACACGATGCGGTGTCGAGTAATGTAGTCTTCGAAACTGCACCGAATGTCTCGGGCACGCCTGGAGTTTGGACGCAGTTATATAGCGAATTCTGGAATGCGAACGTCAAGCTAACTTCGATAATATTTGAGATGAAGGCCGGTACATTCCAGAACGAAGCCAATGCGCCGGGAACGGTGTTATTCGATAATTTCAGGGCCGCTCATCCATAACAATTTATTTATGGAACATGACTGGAAAGACTGTAAGGGCAGGCCTTGTGCCTGCCCGGATCGTGCGAAGCGCGATGAAGTTGGCCGTTTAGGTAACGTTTGATTGCCTTTCGGCAATCCGGGCAGGGACGAGCCCTGCCCCTACATTTTTATCTCGACTTGCCTGGCGCAGTTCCAGATTGCGCCTCAATCGGAGCGATGGCCGCTCAACTATGTAATACGACAGCAATGCCGCTGCGATGGCAAAGATAATGTTCACTGGAAATCTGGTGAATGTCGACGTCGAACTCCGATTAAGGAATATCTGCTGCCACAGGTAGATCGAATAACTTATGACGCCAATGAACGCTATCGGTCTTGCATTGAGCATCCTACCAATTCGTCCTTCGCAATTTGTGATGCACCAGTCAATGCAGAGAACTATACCAACATTCATCACCGTAAATCCCACGAAGAAATCTATCCGCGGGCGATCGTGCAGCGCGCTGGCAGCCAGAACCACGAAAGGCACTATTAAAAGCAATCGCGAGTTGAGAATGGATTTGTAGAGCTTTTGACTGTGCAACCATTCGCGCGTTCCGGCCAGGACACAGCCAATCGCGATTGAATCGCAGATTCCTTCGAAACGAGTGCCGACTTCACCGGCAGCCTGTGGGTTTAACCACCACAGACCAAGGCGAATAAATGGGCAGGCAAAAAGCAATACCAGCGCAAACGCTAACCCTCGACGCTTACCTGCCAATATCAACAGAGCGGGCCACAGCAGATAAAACTGTTCTTCAACGGCCAGTGACCAGGTATGACCGAGATACCAGGAGCGTTCCGGATAATAATTCGCGGTATATGTCAGCGCGTGCAGTTTATCCCTCGGAGAGAGCGCAATCCAACCGCCAGCTTCGAGCAGGATCACAACAAAAACCATTACAAAATATGGCGGCAGAATCCGCAGCGTACGACGGAAATAAAATCGAACCAGATTGATCTTGCCATCGCTTTCCAATTCTTCCAGCAGCAGGCTGGTAATCAGAAAACCGGAGATTACGAAAAAGACCCTGACACCAAGCTCGCCCAGCGCAAAGAATTTGCCCACAGACTGCGGAATGAAGAGTCCTCGGGTTCCGATCATATGACTGACGAGCACAAGAGTGATTGAAAGAGCTCTCAGCCCGTCCAGCGAAGGCACACGACCTGATCTTACTTTCATGACTTCCCTCTTCAGCAGAATTACATTGCCATTGGGAGTTCGAGTGTTTCGGACACTTCTTCGATGATCGATCGGTCAATCGTTTCGCGTCCTGCAGTGTAGCCGTAAAGAAGAGCGTTGTCGCAGATGTTATTAATTACACGCGGCGTTCCGCTGGAGACCTGTGCGATCATTTCAACTGCGTCGCTGCTGAAGATATTGACGCGTTCTGCGCCAGCAACTTTTAATCTAAAACGGATATATTTACCGGTCTCGAATTCGTTCAGGGGCTTTATTGAACAACGGAGCGATATGCGTTGTTTAAGTTGTCTCAGCTCCGGTCGTCTCAGCACATCGCCAAGCTCAGGCTGACCGCAGAGGATTATTTGCAACAGCTTTTCGCTGTTTGTTTCGAAGTTAGAGAGCAATCGGATCTCTTCCAGCACCTTTGTCGGCAATCCGTGCGCTTCGTCGATTATCAACACCGTTCGTAGTCCCTTACGGTGACGAGTGATCAATGTTTGACCAATCGCGTCCAGCAACTCAGGTTTCGCCGCGCTTCGTGAAAGCTGTAAACGTAATCCTGTTGCGATATTTGAATAGAAATCCGGCACGGTCATGTAGGGATTGAAAATATAGATCGACAAAATTCTGCTGTCGAATTTCTGAATGGCGGATCGTAGCGCTGTCGTCTTTCCCATTCCCACCTCGCCTGTCACGGCAACCAGTCCTTTGTTGGTTGAAATGCCGTAGCGAAGATTGGCCAGGACCTCAAGGTAGCTTTCCGTTTTGAAGATGTAATTCAGATTCGGCGTTAATCCGAACGGAATGTCACGAAGTTTGTAGAATTCCTGATACATTCTAGTGTTCTCCTGAACGCATTGGCGCAAAATTGTTATGGGTGCACCCCTGTAACGTTGACCAGAATTACAATCGCGACAATGCAGGCCAGTACGAACAAAACCATCAATGTACCTGGATGAGAGATGACTTTGGCGGCCATCGTTTGTTTTTTCGTGTACTGGTCGGCGTAAGAATTTCCGGATTTTATTCTTTGTGTAGCTCTGGGCAACTGTTCTACTGAACTCGGTTTTGCGGGATGGCTGATACTCCTTTGTGACGAAAAGGCCTTTGATCTGTCAGTCGAATCGGCGATCATTATCTGAGCGGGCGCGGTTGAAGCTTGATCGACTGCTTCTTCCGTCTCGGTTCTGAACCCTTGGGATAGTTCTTCGTTATGTTCGCCGAGTTTTGGTTCAGACTGAAGCATTTGCTGAAGCGCCGCTAAAACTTCCGATGCATTTTGAAAACGTTTATTCTGATTCGAGTCCAGCAAGCATAGAACAACATTCGAGAGAGTTCGCGGAAGCTCTGGAAACAATATGTGTGGAGACATCGGCGATTGGCGCAAGCGGCGTTCGCGAATCAGGAGCGGATCGGTCGAATCAAAAGGCAATCTGTCGGTCAGCATTTCGAACATGATCACGCCCAGGGTGTAAAGATCACTGCGGTGATCGACTATAGTATTATCAACTTGCTCGGGACTCTGATATTGAGCTGGGCACAATTTTGAGCGAAGCGAAAATACCCACGCCTGGTCCGGGTTCTCTTCCGCGCCAAATTCGGAAATAAGCACCGCGTTGTCTTCGCCGATGAGGATGTGCTCCGGTTGAAGCATTAAATGAACAACACCTGCGTTGTGCGCATGATCCAGCGCTAAAGCTATCTGACAACCAATATCGATTACTTCATCGATGCGAAGCCAGCCTTTTCGATCCAGCAACGAGCGAAGCGTTTCCGTTGCCGGACTGACATCGCCAACGGTAAACAAAACGCCGTTTAGTTCTTCTGGACCGCTCTCTCTGGCAATATTTTCGTGCGACAGACGAGCCGCTGCGGATGCCTGTAGCGTGAAGAGAGTCTTGGCGGTGGCGTCGCCAGTTGGAATCTTGAGGACAACCTCCTTCTTTTCCTGATATTCGCGGGCCCGGTAATAAGTAACGTTGCCCATGGTTTTGATCGAGTTCAGAACCAGAAAACGACCGGATAGCGCGGAGCCGATCTCTGATATAGGGCTGCGCTCCAAATAAGCGCGGTTTAGCGAGGTTGCCATAGTTTCACCAATGATGCGTCGCCGGGGCGATTGAATGCTACAAGCTGATTCGCCGCAGCGGATTTAAAAGTCGATCGACGGGAGCTAGCGTGTTTCGCCTTGTCCAGTTCATCCAGATTGCATCCGACAGCCGTACCATCGATGGCGGCCGATTTAAACGGGCTGGCCGGATCAAGACGATAGTTGCCATTCTGACCGTCAGCGAATTTGATTGAATCGACGCCAGCAGGAAAGAAATTACCGGGCGGATACACCGAAGCCGATACACCTCCGGGCAATCCCGCAATCACGTTGTTAGAGAATGTCGCATCCGGAAAGTATGCCCGAATAGTATCGTTGCCTGTGCCGCGGGCGTCACCCTTAACGCCATAAGTATTATGTCGAATTATATTGTCTGTAAAAACAAAGCCGGTGCTGGGCGTCCCGTACGCCGTGATGACATTGCCCGACTGAAAGACCGTATTGTGATCTACTCTTACATTCGGGGACTCGGTAATCTGCAGAAAGATTCCGCTGCCGCCCCAACGTCTTGCGTCGATATCATCAAACAGATTATTAGCGATCAAAATGTTATTAGTGACGTGATCGGTGTTGTGTTCGCGACCGAGAATGTTGATTGCCGATGACGCGTGTCGAACGATGTTGTCCTTGAAGGTTACGTGTTCGGTAATGCTCCAGGGTGCTTTTCCATCCTGGTTCGATGATTTAAATAGAATCGCGAAACCGGTTTGGCCACTGACCCAGCTATTTTCGAAGGTATTACCCTCAACCAAAACCCTGCGAGCGTTCTTCAACTCAAAGAGATTCTTTGTTACCCATTTGTTCGAATTATCGTTTTTCCAGGCGAGAGGTTTGCAGCAGTAGTTCTGACGAAATTCGATATCCGAAGGCGTCAAACCTTTAATCGAAGGGTCTGCGCCACCAAACATTACGTTTTCGCCGGTAGCTTCGAGATAGTTGTTAACGATCTTAAAAGGCCCGGGGCCGTTCCACCCGCAAACAGCTTGCGTGTCCTGGCCGCTGTCGTGAAATTCGGAAATGTATGAATCGATGACCGCAGTTCGTGCGCTGTTCAGCGCAACGCCTCTACGCATTGCTCCGGTTTTATTGCCGTGAATGTAGCAGCGGTCAATTATGATATCGTGAGGAACGTTGTTGACATCGGTTTCTTCGGAATCGCCGAGACGCACAAGCGCCGTGTTCGACTTTACTGTAGGCTCAACAGTAAACTCGATTCCAATTATCCTATAGTAATGGGCGTTCTTCTCTGTTCCTAGCGCGGGCGCGCTATCAGCACTGACGATCTTCGGCATTGCCTGAGAATGTTTTTCGGGAATGACGCGTTCGCCTTCGGCTGGAATTGCAGTTAGTTTCGACGTTCTGATAACAATCCAATCAGTTGAGCGCGAATCCGCCTTTGCAGGCAATATGAACCCGCCGGCCGGAGCGGTGAATGTAGCGCCAGCGTCGAGAACGATAGAGTCTCCTGGCTTGGCCTTGTTGATTGCAGCTTGAAGGGCGCCGCCTTCGGTTACTGTGATTGTTTTTCCTGACGGCTGTTTGAAAGCTGTATTTAACGTAGTCTGCGGCAGATCAGGGTCTTTAGATGAAACTGCGGAAACCGGCTTCGCGAGGCGGGATTCGAAGGTGCGGTCGACCACCGGCGAGTCAGAGTTATGATAGAAAAATCGTTCCGCACCGTATCCTAGGAGCGCAATCACTAACACTGCAAAAATTTTAACACTGAATCGCATATTCAATGACGTAGCGCAATCAGGGATAACTGCGCTACCAGCACAATCCCTGGTAACTCTTGAGAACGTCCTTCATATCGAAGAACCTGACCAGATCTACGATAATACGACCGTTGTTCAGCTTGTCTTCAAGCGCGCGGAATTCGTTCTCTTTCTTGCCGATGATGATCAACTCTGAACGCTCGACGACATCGTCCAGTGACGAACACATCAACGACGAAATGTGCGGGATCTCGCGTTCGATATATTCCTTGTTCGCTCCGAACAATCTAGCCATCTCGACTTCACGGTCATAGATTGATAGTTTCAGTCCCTTGCCGATTAATTGCTCGATCAGGCTAACCATCGGACTTTCTCGAAGGTCGTCGCTTCCGGATTTAAAACTCAATCCAAGAACACCGATATTCTTTCGACCAGTCTCAAGAATCATGTTGAAGGCGCGTTCTACCTGCATTCGATTGCTAACCAGGATTGAGCTCAGCATCGGGATATCGACATCGTGTTCCTTTGCTTTGTAGGTCAGAGCCCGTAAATCCTTTGGCAGACAGGATCCGCCAAACGCAAAGCCGGGTTTCAGATAGTAAGGCGACAGATTGAGCTGTTTATCCTGACAAAAAACTTCCATGACCTGATGGCTATCAACGCCAAGACTCTTGCAGATGTTTCCGATCTCGTTCGCGAAGGTGACTTTCAACGCGTGGAAACAATTGCAGGTGTATTTGACCATCTCGGCTTCTTTGATTCCGATGACAATGGTTTGAGCATCAATATCCGAATAGAGACGGCGCAGCAGTCCAGCGGTGTCTTCGTCATCGGCTCCGATCAGAGTGAAAGGTGGATGATTGAAATCATTGATCGAAGTTCCTTCACGAAGGAATTCAGGGTTGATTGCTATACCAAAGTCGCGACCTGCGCGTTTGCCGGAATAGACTTCGAGGATCGGAGTGACTGTCTGCTCAATTGTACCTGGCAGCATTGTGCTGCGGATTGTGACTATATGATATTTGTTCTTTGCGGCCAGAGCTTCACCAATCTGCTGACAGGTTCGTTTTACGTATGTCAGATCAAGACTGCCGTTGTGATTGCCTGGCGTGCCGACGCAGATCAGAGAGATATCAGACTCTTCGACAGCCGCGCCGACGTTGCTGGTTGCTTGCAGTTGCCCCTTCTTGACGGCCTTGGCGATTAACTCTTCAACGCCCGGTTCAACAATCGGACTGCGCCCGCTGTTGATGATTTCGACTTTTACCGGATTGATATCGACTCCGATGATATCGTGCCCTTTTTCGGCAAAACAGGCCGCGGAAACACAGCCGACATATCCAAGTCCGAAGATGCTTATTTTCATATTGATTCCTGCAAAATTACGCCGCGAGAGCTTGAACCTGTTTTTTGGCCACGCGCTGGCATATCTCTGCGAATTTATTCGCCGCGTGTTGCCATCCGAATCGCTCACAAACTACCTGACGAGCCTTTTCACCGATTCGCCGAGCGAACTCTTTGTCTTTAAGAATCCTGATTACCGCTTGCGCGAAAGCGGATGGCTCGTCTTCGATCAATACTTCTTCCGTGTTGCGCAAAGGAAGACCTTCAGCGCCGACCGATGTCGAGATAAGGGGCATTGCCATCGACATCGCTTCGTAAATTTTTATCCTGGTGCCCCCGCCAATTCGCATTGGGACTACGTAGGCGCTGGCGGCTGCCATGAACGGCCGGATGTCCTCCACTCGACCAGTCACTTTTATTCGCGGATTCGTTTCGGCCAGAGCCTTTAATCGGCTGGTCGGTTTTCTGCCGACGACAGTCAGATTGACTTGCGGAATCTCCGCGGCAATTTGCGGCAGTATCTGCTCAGCAAAATAGACAATCGCGTCTTCGTTCGGAAGCCAATCCATCGATCCTGTGAATACAAGGCCAAACGGATCCTTGCTTGCCGTCATAGGCTGGAAGAACGCGGTATCCACGCCGGTTGGAACGTCGTGGACTTCAGCAAGTTTGAACTGGTTTCGAAACAATTCGCGATCGACATCAGACACGGCAATCACACAGTCAAATCGACGACAAGCTTCGCGTTCGTATCTGACCATTTTTCGCCATTGCCCGTAGAAGTATCCTTTCTTGGCCTTATTGTTAGCTGTCTCGTAATGGCGCTGCCAGATCATCGATTCAACGTTGTGCTGGAATAGAACCGACGGGACGTGTGATTGCGGCAAATTGATGCTGGGCACAAGAAAGTCGCTGACAACAATGTCATACTGGTTCTCTGACAATTCTCTGTCGATAGCACCGCGCATAGCAGGTGAGCGATACTTCTGAATCGCATACGGCAGCGATGAGCCGAGATTCATCATCAGATCGCAGTAGAATTTTGGGCTGAATTTCGCGGTCTCTTTCCAGGGCACGGTGATCAGCTTGTGGCAATATTCGTCGGCGCGGTCGAAAGCTTCGCGTGTGTCGTCCGAAGTCGTTAGAGCCAGATATGTGATCTGGTGGTCGCGCTTCAAATGTTTGAGCATCTGGTAGGTGCGAATCTTGCCGCCTCTATCAACAGGGTGCAGCAAATCGCTCTTCAGCCACAGGATCTTCACGCGGTTATCTCCCTAAGATAAAGAGAGACCGAATCCCTTGGTTCTTACAATTTTTGGGGTGCGCCATCCTGATCAACCGGGCGGCGCTGTGGTAGTCATCCGGTAAAGATATGGAACAGTTAAGCCCGCCCTACCGGGTCAATCACTCAGGTTACGCGGGGACTGCCAAAGTGCCGCCTAGTTGATTAGGATGGCGCACCTCAAAAGCTTCGCCGTCAATGAACTGGCGTTGCCAAACCTCAAAGTTGATCAGGGACCAGAGGCGCTCGGAATGATCTTCGCCGACCTGATGGAGCAGAACTAATTCGCGGATGTATTCGTCGTTAAACATACGGCGATCGCGCGTGCGATCACCGAGAACGTATTCATCGACTATGTGGCTGAACGGTCCGCGCAGCCATTTACCGATGGGGACAGGAAAGCCCATCTTCTTTCGCGTCAAAATCTCTTTCGGCAATTTGCCACGCATCGCCTGTCGCAAAATGAACTTTGTAGTGATTCCACGCAGTTTCATACGCTCTGGCAAGCGGGCGGCAAATTCGACAAGCTTATGATCCAGGAACGGCACTCGGCTCTCGATTGAAGCCGCCATACTCATCTGGTCCTGCTTCATCAGGAGCTCGTGGAGATAAGTCTTCATATCCGCAGCCAATAATTGATCCAACAAAGACTTTGCGTCGGAGCCGCTTATTGTCTCCAATATAGCGTGGTAAGGATTGCGCTCAGCAATTTTTGATTCGATGTTTCTGGTGAACATTCCCCGCTGACGATTGCGGGAAAATACCGAGAAGTTGTCAAAATAGATGTTTCCGATGTCTGGCTTAACACACAGAAACGTCCTCATCAAACGCTGCCGCGTTCGGGATGCCGTGCTCAAGCCTTCTATTACCGAGGTTAGAATACGTTGGACGGCGTTCGGAGTTACTTTGTCATAGATGCGACCTAAGGCAAGGTTGTAAATCGTTTTTCGGTACTTGTCATAACCCGCAAGCAATTCGTCACTTCCCTCGCCTGTCAAAACAACTTTAACGTGTTTCGATGCGAGTCTGGACACAGCATAAAGTGGAATGCTGGATGGGTGCGCTATGGGTTCGTCTTCCTGATAGACCATCTGCGGCAGCAGGTTAAAGAATTCGGACGGAGAAACCACAACCTCGTGATGGTCGGTGTTGAAAGCTTTCGCGACAATGCGTGCATATTCGAGCTCATTTGCTTCGCGCTCGGCAAAAGCGACGGAAAAAGTTTTGATCGGTTCGTTGACCATTCCGCTCATGGCGGCTGCGATGGCGCTGGAATCGATACCTCCAGACAGGAACATGCCAAGCGGAACATCGGCCATCAAACGCAACCGTACAGATTCGTTAAATATATTCGCGAACTGGTCAACGTACTGTTCGTCGCTGAGCCTCTCATCCGATTTCTCAAAACTGAGATCCCAATAACGATTGATCTTCACTTTGCCATCGCGCCACAACAAAGTGTGACCGGGCAGCAGCCTCCTCACTCCAACGAACAATGTTTCTTCGCCGTAGGTCGACCGATTCGCAAAATAATCCGGCAAAACGTGGAGATTCACTTCGGGTGCAACGGCCCCCGAGACGATCAGCGCTTTTATCTCGGAAGCGAAATAGAGCGAGCCGTCGTCGCGATGAACGTAATAGACGGGCTTTATGCCCAATCGGTCCCGAGCAAGAAGTAATTGCTGTTTGTTTTGATCGTAGATCGCGAAGGCGAACATGCCTCTTAGATATTCGACCACTTTCTCGCCGTGCTCTTCGTAGAGATGTAGAATCGTTTCGGTGTCGCAATGCGTTCGGTATCGATGACCACGATCTTCTAAAGATTTTCTGTAATCGCCATGGTTGTAGATTTCGCCGTTAAAGACTATGTGGATCGTACCGTCTTCATTGCACATCGGCTGTTTGCCGGCTGTGACATCGACGATACTTAACCGACGATGGGTAATACCAACATTCCCTGAGATGAAAAGACCGCTGTCGTCCGGACCTCGATGGATAAGTGAATCGCGCATTCGTTCCAGAACACCGCGATCCATCCGCGTTCGAGCGCGATTTGACAACGCTATACCAGTAATTCCGCACATAACCTATTTACTCTCGTTCTGGACGTTGTGTCTTAAGAATGATTTTTCACGCCCAGGGTTGAGTTTCCCATTAATCCGGATGGAATATTTGTCTTTCGACCTGACTATTATCGGAACATCAGGATCGGCTTCGATCCTCAGCTCACGCCCGTCTAACTTCAGGGTAAGGTAGCTCAATCGCTGATTCGCTTCGATGATCAATCGATCCGCAAAACTGAAATGTTGTCCGCCTAATAGAACTGCTTCCTGAAAAACTTCCTGTCCCGGCTGATGACGTATCCAGGACCAATCAAAGTCACCGATAAAAGGGTCTATGAAGGTCGGACCACTGCCGCGGAAGAAGAGAAGATCGTTACCGTGCGCTCCGGAAATCTGATAGATCTTTATATTGTCGATGGTTTCTTCATACGCAACGGGTTTTGGCCTGCTGATCTGTCCCGGCAGAATTATCGAGACAAACTCCTGCGATCCCTCTGCCGTTTGCGAATAGGTGCATATTGGTGCCGCGACAAGATCTCCGTAACACGGAGAAATCCATCCGTCATCGCACTGCCAGTCGCCATCCCGGCCAAACGTAAAGATGCTGATACCGGGAGCGAATGCGCTTTGTGCGTTCAGCATAACACTTCCGCGAACAGCCTCAGCAGACGGATTGCTGTTGGGAACAAAATGGAATCTGACATCACAACGATGTTTTCCGGTCGCATGCACTTTGTCCCGTATAATCCAGTAATTGTCCTTCAGGAATAAAACCTCTCGTGAATGCGCCGTGCGGCCGTCTAGTCGTTGATAGCCATCGTGCTCGCCGGCGAAATAATCGAAACGACTATGAGTAATCCACGATTTTGTCCACGCGGACGCAATCTGTCGCCAGGAAAATACATCGTTTGGCAGCGAAGAAGATTCCTGATCAATCGTGACTGTATTATGGGCCGTCGATGAGCGGAAATAATCGCGCAATTGCTGGGAGCCAGTATAGGTATATGTTCCGGGATCGACCAGCATCGTTCGACCTGCCGCGGCCAGATCGATTGACAGCGCATCGGCATGTGCATGACCGCAATTCAATGTTCCGTGCGGCCCGCAATCGATCAACAGATAATTCGCCGTGCGCGACCAGCTATCACGCATTACATAGTAACCACCGTCTTGAAAAGCCTTTGATAGTTGCTCGGGCTCGCGCGGCTTCAGGTCATCGAATTGCCAGAGTCGCTCGGCGCCGACCAGCCATAATGTTTCTTCGGTGACATCGCCGGCGACAAATTTGTAATCGGGTCGCGCAAAGAGGACGGCGCCAGTTGCCAACGAGGAACGAAAATCGTTAGGCAACCGATTGTCGAGCATCACCAGACGTCCGCCATCATCGTCACCAAACAGCGGAGTCGTTCCATCCGGCCTGGTGATATACATCAAATGGTCAAGCAGAGCGGTCAGCTTCTCGACGTGAATCTTTTCTATCGGGTTTCCGTTCAGTTGCTCGAGCAAATAAAAATGCGTGTAGAAATCGACTGTATAGCGATGATAGTAGCTGGCCTGCTCGAAATAGACGCCGTCGTCGCGCACCTGCTTTTGAAGTGAGCTTAGCAGAATACTGCGCCCGGTGTCTCGCCAGCGTTCGGCTTCGCGAAATTCGGGAAGCAGAGTGCCAAGATAAAAAAGCCCCAGCGCTTCACCAGTCAAATGCGTATTCGGGCTGAAATACGTTGAAAGGAACGTCTCCAGATGGCTCGCATGAATGTAAAGATATTTCAAGGCGCGAGTGAAAACCTGCGGGGTCACGTATGGAGAATTCCTGAAAAAATGAAACGCCCACAACCAGGAAATCGAGCGAAATGCCACCTCGAGACTGCTGGCCCAATTAATCCCAAGTGAAGGCGGATTTTGATCCATCCAGGTGTTGAGATGCGCGATAAAGGTTTGCGCATAACGTTCGCAGCGCGAATACCAGTAAGCCTGACCCAGCAAAAAGAAATGCTGGTGGCGATTTAATTCCCAAATAATCTTTTTATCGCCAGCAACCGTAGAATCGAGATAATCAATCTGGCTCCAATGGCGCAACGGCGCTCTCTTACTCGACACCGGCTCAAGATGCCAGTCGATTGAATCGCCAAAGCGCAGATCGCGAAGCCCGAGCAGATCAAAACGACCTTCAAGGATACGATCCGCTCGTTCAAGCGTAGTCTGTTCAGCCTGAGGACCGAATCTCTGGCGCAACTCTGCCAGAGTTATCACGCTGCTGTCGAACGACGGGAAAAAACTCGGGCTGGTGCGAGAGCGGAAATGTTCAAGCAATCGCTGAGAGGTCAGTGGCTTTTGACCGATCTTCGAAGCATCCAGCAATTTGAAAAAACTGCCGTCGCCGGGAAGATGCGCGCGACAGGAAAAACCGCCGCGCTCTGCCGCGATAGCGAACGCTTGCCCTCCGCGCACGCGCCATTCATCGAGGCTATGTCCTTTCAATTTCCGCAGTTTCTTCAGGGTCTCGATCATTTGGACATCGCCTTAGTTCAATTCCTCGCACACTCGAACGATAACGTTAAGGCTCGCTATTAATACTATATTGTTAATTAGTGATCGCTTACAGGTTCCCGCTCAGTTGTATAGCTTTCGTGTGAGAGATTTTTGTTCCCGAGCGTAAAGTACAGGTTCAGCCACTGGTTTCTAACTGCCAGCCACGTGTACTGTTGGCAGGAATCGCAGGCATTCCGGGCGAGGCGAGCGGCAAGAGACTGGTCCTCCAGCAACCGAAGGGCGGCATCAGCCATTGCAACGTGATCGTTGCACTCGACCAATAGCGCGTTCTCCTCGTGCGTTGCGATATACTTGATACCGCCAGCGTTCGTCGTTACAACCGGCAGGCCGCTGGCGAAACATTCAGTCAGCGATCCCGGCATATTGTCGATATTTGTTCCGTTCAGGTATATATCCGCGGCGTTGTACAGATCGGGCATCTTTTCAAACGGGACGCGACCGACAAATACAGTGTTGCGTAATCCCAAATCGCTGGCGAGTTGCTCGAGCTCGGCTCTCATCCATCCTTCGCCCGCGACCGTAAGCTTCGCTTCAGGATACTTCTGCTGAATTAAGGCGAATGCGCGCAGGATGCATCCGACATTGTAGAGCGGTTCCAATAATCGGCTGGCAAGGAAGATTGGTCGCAGGGGACTCCGATTGCGAAAACGGAAACGATCAAGCTCGACAATATTGAAAATCGAAGTCGCCCGCAGACCGAATTTCGCAAAAACATCAACGAGATAACCGGACGGCACGACAATGACGTCGGCGAACCTGATCGTTGGTTTTGCCGTAAATCGCCAGCGGCTGAGGTGATCTTCGGCTTCCCCGCTTCGATAGTTCAGTATTACCTTACGGCCAAAGATCTTACCCATGAAGATTGCCGGCGCGACTGAAAGCAGATACGAGTAGTATGAGGCTGAAAATACATGAATTATGTCGTAACGCCGTACTCTCAACAGCAGCAACGACCAATAGAGCACCGACGTCACAATCGTCCGAATATATTTGATTTTCTGCAGGATCCTGAATGGCCGCGGCGCTCGCGGATTATGCGGAAGGAACCCTATCTCAATCGAGTTTTCCTGCGACAGCGCCTCTATTAACCGGGCCGCCTGTCGCGACTGTCCACCCAAAATATCAAGGGACGGCGCGACAATCAGAACACGTAACTGCGCCGCGCCCTTTGTTCGATCCGCAACCATCCGGTTTAACTCTCCACTATTCGTTTTCATTCACCTGCAACGTATGCATCCGCACTCGACACTGTGCCCGGGCGAAACGGCGACCAGGTGACATGTGCTTCACCGCGCATGAATTTCCAGAAGGCAACCACAATCGCCAGATTAATCAAAATAAAGTAATAGGGAGCGCCAAACAGTCCCAATTTTAAATTCAAACGCTCAGCCAGATAGCCGAACAATGCGGCAAGATAAAATAAGGTCTGTCCAGCGAAGGCAGCCACGTAGACTGGCGAAGTTCTCACTAGTGAAAGGCTCGATAGCAGTGCCACGCAAAGAAGCAATGGTATCGTGTAACGGATGACCTTATGAGAAATCATCTGGAAAGCAAAGAGACCATGGCGTCGGATATTCATCACCTGTCGATAATGGTGAAGCGCATTGAAGGTCTGCTCTATTACTCTGACGCGCATTCGAAACTCTTCGTGGCTGCGACTATTGGTATCTTCGATAGCAATCGCGTCCGATTCATACACTGTCCGTCTGCCCTGCAAATGTATCTCGGATGCAATGACGAAGTCGTCGATCATAGCTGGAGCAAGTTGCGCAAAGCAGCTTCTGCGGACTGCGTAGATGCAGCCGCTGACGCCGATTAGAGAGCCGAGGTCGCTTTCAGCTCGTTTGATGATTTTTTCGTAGCTCCAGTACGAGCTACAGCTTTTGCCGATTCCATCGGATGAGCGGCTGACATAACTCAATTGGCCCGCAACACACCCAACTTCGGGGTCAGCAAAATTTCTTGCCAGGGCTCTCAGCGCGCCGCGGTCGTATAATGTCGTCGCGTCTGAAAGGACAATAATTTCACCGGAGGACCTTCGCACGCCCTGGTGCTGAGCAACCGTTTTGCCTAGACGCTCGTTCTGTCTGTAAAGGATTATTTTGCTTTTCGACTTTGCCGCAAAGTCCGAAACAATATCTTCCGTGCCATCAGTTGAGCAATCCGACGCCACTACTATTTCTAATTTCTCCGGTGGGTAATCGAGCGAAAGTGTATTTGCGAGCTTCGCGCCTATGCCCTGCTCCTCGTTGTGTGCTGTTATAACGACCGAAATGCGCGGAAGAATATCGGCTTTGCGAACCGGGCGAGGTAAAGCGTTGCTCAATATCCAAATCAGCAACGGATATCCTACATATCCGTAGGCCATCATTGCGATCGATACGAAAAACAGGATTTCGAAGGTTAACAAGCTATCCTCGATTACTTTGCTTACAAAAGTTGCTCCCTCTATTTAACTTCGCCATATGACGCCAGAAGGGCTTTCCGCAACCGGCTTAAGGCCGCCTGATTGCCACAACACACCACCAGTAACCGGCCGCAGCGAATCGTTTTTGCTTTCGAGGCCGCTTGCCTCAAATTTGTTTAACGGGCTACATGCCGAAACACGATTCTCAGCCCACGCTGCGTGAATCCGTCTGAGCGAAACCGCGTATGCCACCGGATAATACAAGTACCAAAAGTACTGATTAGAGCTGAACAGACTGCAAACTATGTAGGCCACCAGGACGGCCTGCAGTCCGACGCTCAAATAATAGATCTCTTGTCTTTGCGCCGAAGAGTCGCCGGGCGGAGAATTCGAATCCTGCTTAACATCAACCTCAATTTTTCTGAGCGACCACAATGGCGCAATTACAAGGACCAGAAAAGCAATCAGTCCCGGGATACCCAGCTCGGCCGCAATTTCCAAAAACGAATTATGCGCTCGTTTCTCGTGGATCGAATAGGTATGGAAATTACCCATGCCGATACCGAGAATCGGGTGGTTCAGGGCGACTAAAGTGGCGCGAACCATAAGATCTTCGCGTTCCTGAGCTGAACCTGTTTCGTCCTGTTGAATATTTATGATCGTCATCAGGCGGCCGCCATATCCGCCTGGAACCGCGACCAGCAGTGCCAACAGCAAAACGGCGACGGCGATTACCGGCGCCATTCGGTTGCTACGAACCAGTTTCCACATCAGAACAGCGCCGCCAGCCGCGAGACCCAGGAACCCTCCGCGCGAAAATGTAATTAAAGTGCCAAAACCGAGACTCAAAGCCGCCAGCACATAAAGCAGCCTTTGCGTTTTACGACGATAAAGAGCAAGGACAATCGCGACGGGCAGCAGAAGGTCGAAAATCAGAGCAAGGTCGTTCGAATTACCGAAAAGGGTGTCGCGCAAAACGACCAGGCGACCTTTGATAAAATCGCCTGCAAAGTAGGCCTCAATGGTGTACAGAGCAACCATTGCGCCGCAGGCAACAACAACGTTCAGCAGAATATTCAGTCGTTTTGGCGAGTCGACGATATTGATCATTATTGCGAAGATGATCAGAACCTTAAGGAACGGATCGGTAAGCACATCGAAAGTATCTTTGGCTGAAGCCGCTACAAGAATCGACAATGCTCCAAGCAATCCGATCAGCACTGCCATTTTCATCTCAATCGGCCAGATAAATGGGCGTTCGCCACGCTGCAATTTCGATCCCAGGTAAAGCACCAATGTGATTATTGCAACGATCTTTGCGTAAGGCAGTGCGTCACCAAGGCTCTGCGAAAAATCCTGTGGGCGTAATGTGACCAGGATGGAAAATAGACAGATTCCAACAAACGCCCATCGCTGAGGATGATCTTTAACCTTCGTCTGGTTATTGTTCGCAGCTGTATCATCAAACGTAATCGGCAGCAAAGCCGAATTGCCAGTCGATCCCTGATTCCAAAGCACCGCCGAATTTTCTCGCTGGGTCAAATTTGAGTCATTCATACGATTTGCCTGGTTTCCATAGACTTCTGGTCAGGTTGATCTTTAGCGTGGTTATGAGCGCAGGAGCTCATCAGCAGAGCATTCAGGTCCTCGCGATCGATCAACTCGAAGATTACCTTTGGCGGCACATCCAACCCGATCGCCAGTTTCAAAGCGTTCTGTAAACCAAGGTTTGTAGTCATCGATCGCAGAACTTTCGATAACAATCCCTGATCGAAGTTCGCATTTCGGCAGAATACAGACTGCGAAATTTGCAATTCCTGCAGTTTCTGGCGCACAAAAATTGCCAAACGAGTTGGCTCCACTCGAGGAACCTCTTTAAGCATTACGCCCTCCGACTAGAATGAAAACGACTCTGGTTCCAGCGCCCTGTTCCCATTTCGTGCGGGCTCTGGATCAAGAGCATCAATCACACAATCACCGTGGCTATCAATAGAGTCATTGCTAATCGCTAAATGAAGTGGACTGAGGTCGTTCCTGTGAAAGACATAAATGGCCCCGGCGCGATTATTTACCCTTACATATACGTTAGAGCTGGTTTTACTCACGTACACAACCACGCCAGGGCCATACTTGGTAACGACAGTCTGTTCGCAACTCAGCATAACTTTCTCCGATGCAGCGTAAGAGTTGTGACTGGCAACTCCGTTATACCTGACCTGCGACCGATCATCAGGCGTGGCCCCTAATACCTGGTGCCAATGATCGCCACGAAATTCCCGAATCCCACCAGGCTGGTGACAAAAGCCAAGGACTTTTTCATATTGCCTTTGACAACCACGGTGTCTCCCGCGTTCAACATTACGGGCTCGTCGGTAGCCTTGCCGTGCATTGTGGGTTTCAGGTCTACTTCGAATGCCCTCGTCTTTCCTCCGCCCTGTTGACGAAGCACGGTGACGTGTGACTCGCTGCCGAAGTTAGTGAATCCTCCCGCGGCCGTTATTGCATCCAGAACCGTCATTGGTCGACCCATTACGATTACGCCAGGATTTGTGACCTCGCCCAGGACGCCAATCTTGGCGCCGGTCGACTGCAGCATTTGAACACTGAGAACCGGATTAACAACGTATTCGCTGAATTGACGCGTCAGCTTTTCTTTAACCTGCGGCACTGTTAACCCGACGACTTCCGTTTCACCGATCAACGGATGATAGATCGTGCCCATCGGAGTCACGTCAACTTTGTCCAGCGTATAATCCGGCTGACCTACTACGCGAATGGCAAGCTCATCCCCTGGACTGATCCTGTATGTGTTATAAAAATTCCTGTAAATCGTTTGCAGATATGGATCGTCTCCGGATGTATTGGTCGGCGTCACGTCGTTCAGCCTGGATGCCTGGGGCTGATTAGAGGCCGACGTGTTTTTACCCTGGCCAAACACAACCACAGAAAAGCAGTTGATGCCAATGATCAGTAACCCCGCGATGAAATGCGTCATCATTTTCTTGAGGCTTGTCATTATCTTTCTCCTATCCCATCTCTTCGCCAAAGCTTTAGCGCCGTTCACCGCGCCCCTTTGCCGAAGATGATCGTCTTAGCCGTCTCCAACAGAATTACCGCGTCCAATAACGGAGACTGGTTCTTTATGTAATAAAGGTCATATTCCAGTTTTTCTTTAGATTCTTCCAGCGACGCGCCATACTGGTAACAGATCTGCGCCCAACCGGTTAAACCAGGCTTTACCAGGTGACGTTGCGAATAGTATTCAATCTCGCGCTCGAGCCACTGCACGAACTCCGGTCTCTCGGGTCTCGGACCTATGAAAGTCATTTCGCCATGCAGAATGTTCAGGAATTGAGGAATTTCATCTATGCGTAATTTGCGGATGATGCGACCGATTCTGGTTACGCGAGAATCGATCTTTGAAGCCCAGACAGGACCGTCCATTTCGGCGGTGACTTTCATCGAACGGAACTTAATAATCTTGAATATCTGATTACCTCGTCCGACCCGTTCCTGCCTGTAGAAGACTGGTCCCGGAGAATCCAATTTTATCGCAATCGCAGTCACTATCATTACCGGCAGCGAAATCGTCAGCCCGATGAATGCCAGGACAATATCGGCAAGTCGGCGAAATCTGGCATAGATGCGTCGCTGTCGTGAATTGCTGGAAAATATCAGCCAGCTGGGTCGCAGTCCCTTCGTACTGATCTTGCCGTTCAAACGTTCGTAAAAGGTAGGCGATTCTTCGATTGTTACCTGCTGACTTAACTTCAACGCGAGCAACTGCTCAAGCGGAAGTTTGCCGCGCTCGTCCTCCAGCGCAACTATCAACCGATCAGAACGATGCGCGCGGACAACAGTGCCTAAATCTGAAACCAGACCAACGACGCTTGGATTTATCAGGCTCTTCCCCAGCAGTTGCGGGTCGTCGCCGACAAAACCGACAACCTTGAAGCGACCTTTGTGATTCTGCAAAAGCTCTGCGGCCAAAGAGACTGCGCTAGGCCCGGTGCCGATGATCAACACACGTTCCGCAAATCGCGGATGAGCCAATATCCAGGTCGCGAATAATCGCCAGAATGTCATCAGTCCCAGCATCAACATCAGGCTTAGCAAGAAGACGCCGTGACCGAGTTTCGTCTGTGGGAAAACATAAAAGATAAAGGCAAGGACTATCGCGGAAAGACCGGTTGCCTGAATAATGCTGAGCTGCAGTTTTCGAGGATCTGACAGGGATCTAAGCTCGTAAAGATCGAACAGGTAGAAGGACCCTTCCACCACCAGGATCAGGACGATTATCTTTGCCCAGCCTCGCTGGTTAAAGAAAACGTCTCGCCACTCGGAAACGAATCTGAGATAAAGGGCCGCCATTCCGCTGATGTAGGTGAGAATCGCTTCCGAACCGACAAGGCAGAGCGTCCGCAACGGACTTCTAAAAATGATCGACATTTTCTAACGCCCCACTCTGCCCGAAAACGAACCGCAACGTTGCCGGCGCCGTGCACCTGAATTGAAACTCGTTAGCCCCGCCGGGGCTCGTCGGGTATCTTGCGGGATGAAACCCCGGAAGATACCCGGGTTATCGGCCTCGGCTGCTACTTTGCGCGATTGAGCACGACGCCGAACACTTTATTTTGGTTCAGGCTTGATATTGCCTTGGCCATTTGACCCGACGACGTTTTACCTGATTGAACCACCAGGAGTGTCGTATCTGTCAATCGGACCAGCAGGCCGGGGTCGGCAGCACTCAACAACGGACCTGAATCGAACAGGAGAAAGTCGAAGTGCGAGTCGAGCCCGAGCAGCAGCGCCCGAAACGATTGCGAAGCCAGGATAGCCGCATCAGCTCGCTCGCGGCTGGGCATTACAATGAATCCGCACGGATTGACTTTAATCGCGGTTTCGGTCGGTGGCACTCTTTTGACAACAACGTCAGAAAGACCGGTATGCGCTTCCAGTCCGAGCATTCTGAGCACGGATGGGCGCATCAAATCGGTATCCATCACCAGCACTCTGCGGTTGGCTCGCGCAAGAGCCGCAGCCAGGTTCAACAACACTGTGGTCCTGCCGTCACCATGCTCAGCTGATGCGATCAGGATGCGCTTGAGAGGCTGCTCCTCTGAAGCGGCGATAAGTCGCATTGCCAGTTTGTTGAATTCATCCGCGGCGGCCGGTTCGAATTCGTTTATCGCGGTAAGGTGCGGATCGATCCTGGTCATTTCCAGCGCAGCTTGATTTTCAGCGCGAAAATCGATTATGTGATCGACCGGCTTGGTGGCGACATCGCCGATTGGGTGGTCCCGTTCCAGCGTGGAAGGCATCTCTATTGAGTACCGGATGAAATCTACGTGATCCTGACCTCCACGCGATTGGACATCGGCAAACGATTCACCGGCCTTTGCTGCGAATGCTTGCTCGGTTAATTGAGCTGCTTCATATACTTTTCCCATTAGTTTACCTCCGGTACTGCTTATCTGCTTGCGATCATTTGAAACGCTGGAAGATTGCTGAGAATCACGACAAGAATCGGAACCAGCAATACTCCTGCAACCGCGTACCCTATTCGGCGTGTTGCGGCCAGCGTTCGTTGGTGGCCCTGTTCGGCAGGCGTCAGAGTTTCTGGAATATATCCAATAACGGGAGCGCCCAGATAGTGGTGAACGTCCTGTTCATCGCTGATCATAAAGAACCGCCTGAATTCCGCGCCAAGCGCGACAATAAATGCTATCGCGAACGCCGCCACGGCCGCGACCAGCGTCAGGATGTACCGACTGGGAGCGACTGGCGACTGCGGCAGGCTGGGCGGATCGACTATTCGGAACAGTCCAGGCTGCGCATCATTGGCCGCGATCTTCTGTTCGATACCAGTTTGTTTATTCAGCAGGCTGTTATAGCGCGCGCGCAATTGATCCACTTCGCCCAGCGCCGAATCGGTTGGCGGCGCCGTGCTGGCCGCGACCACGGGTGCAGCCGATGTTACGCCTCTGCCGACGTTGGGCATCGAGGAAAGCTCCTGGTTACGCCTGGCAAGCTCGCGATTGACAACTTCAAGGTCGATGCTGGTTCGGCTCAACTCGCGCTTTAAGCCTCTCAATTCCGCCGCACCGGGTAAATTTGACTGTTCAATACCCGCGCCACCCTGGGCAGATTCCAAAGCCGAGAGCTTCTTCTTTATCTCAGCCAATTCGTTTCGCGCTTGAATTACTTTTGGATTTTTGTCGGTTAACTGGCCATCATAACCTTTTAGCTGGGCCTCAAGCTCGGCCTCGCGGACCAGAAGAACTCCGTACGAGCTATTGGCGCGAGCGCTGTCGGCGGGAACCGAAAATTTCAAATTCTTTTCCTGTTCGGCGATCTGATTTTCCAGATCCTTTTTTTGCATCTGCAATGCGTACTGTTTATCTTTCAATTCTTCCACACTGGTGGAAACCAGGCTCCGCTGATTCCTGATTGCTATCGTTTGGCTCTGGGCGCGTCCCGCATATTCGCGCCTGGACGTAGCGCCCATCTGGGCAAGGTAGGCTTCGCGCAAACGCTCTTCGACTCCGGCAGACTCCAGCCTGGCGTTCTCCAACTCGGCGTTCAATGCATTGGTTCTGTCGGCCGACTTCTTTGCCATATTGGCATTGGCCTGATTAAAGACGTCGACAATGCGAGTGAGTACCTGCTGGGCAGCTTGCGGCGATCGCGCTCTGTATGAAATGTTAAATCGTTCGATCTCGCCGGTGCTGCCGTTGGACTTTGTTTCAACCTTGATGCTTTTGTTAAGCGCTGCCACGGCACTATCGGCATTGTTTATAGAAGGATACAACTTCAGGTCGCGAATGATGGGCTCGAGGTTCGACTGACTGGTCATTTCAGACGACGCCAGAACAACCTGTGCGTCGCGTTCCTGACGGTCAACCTCACCGTTGGAAACCACGACCGTAGCGGTCGATTCGTAGCTATCCGGTATTCGATGAAGTGCTATCGCAATCGAGGCCAAAAGCACGGTGAAAACAAAAATTACCAGTATCTTTCGTCCCAGCGGGACGCGAAGGTACTCTGGAATTGTTCGAGGTCTTAAGCTAGCCACGAGGATCCTCCTCCGAATACAATTTAATAATTACGTCCGATCAATATCGCAGTCCGGACACACGCGTCCCGGAATTTACAAACAATATTGATTGCGCGGATTAAAGGCTGCGAGTATTAACGATCTCTCACGAGCCGGTCTAAATAAGACCGGACCGGTAAATCGTCCTATTATTGCGAATCACGTATTTGGCTTCCGCGTCGCCTTCAACTTTACCCAAGCGGGAACGGTAATAAGCATTAGTCCGAACAGAAATAAAACAAGCGGTTCATGAATTGTTGAGATCAGCATCTGCATTCGCCATCCGAATTCTTATTTGCGGCAATAAGCACTGACCGCGTTTATCAATCAGCTTATTGAAACAGCGCAGGCGCCTCGTGCTCGGGCTCTTCTACTTGACCAAACCTGGGAAGCTCTAGCCCTCACTTCCATCCTCTTTTAAAAGAGTTTCAACCCTGCACCATTTTCAAAATCATTGAAAAATACAACCTCTTTCACGGAATGCGCAAATCAATCCAAAAATGATCAGCACTTATATGCCTTGTCTGGGATAAGAAATTTTTATAATTCCGTGTCGGTATCCATAAACAACCAGGCCCAGCCGGCTGTCCACATTCAACTTTGCAAAAATCGAGGTCAAATGATGTCTAACGGTCGCCTCGCTTATGAAAAGCCTGTCGGCAATTTCTTTGTTCTTTAGCGCCAGTCCCACCAGGTTGATGACCTCGCGTTCGCGCTCTGTCAGCAAAGCGATTCTGGCTTCGTCGGGATTTGGTGGATCATATCTCTTTGGCGTTGAAAGTTGACTTAATACGCTCCAGACCTGACCAGCGTTCACTCGCTCTATTGCGCTCAGCAGCACGTTGGCAATCTGCTCTTTTAGTACGATCCCGATGGCCCCGTCCTTGACTGCTCGCTGGAACGCTGCATCGTCCTTCTCGCTGGCCAGTACAAGTACTTTGCATCGATCTGCCACATGTAACAGATCAGCGATGAAATGACTTTCGCCTGAATAGAGCATATCCATATCGATCAATGCCAATTCAGGTTTTTGTTCGGCGGCAATGGCGAGCGCTTCCTGGCGGTTTCCCACGGCGCCAAGGACTGACAGAAAAGGCTGATTTTCCAGCAGTACTTTTAATCCGGCGCGTACGCTCACCAGTGGTTCAATTAACAGTACACGAACGGGTTTAAGAGTTTGCGATTCTTTAACAGGCGAGCGGGGATATTCGCGCTCAGCGATTAAGGAAGACGAGATCACTTTTGCCCTCCAGAGCTTTTCAGCGTTGCACAGTGCAATTGATCGATGAAGACAAGCTTCAACGTCAATTGACAGACGAATTGATTTGGCATCTCTATCTCAGGTTATTGATATTCCTCTTGTTTTTACTGACGCGCAGTTAACTGAGGAGACCACCTGATTATTTGCTTCTGGTTCAACACTGCTTCTCGCTCTAGCTACCTTATTTTTATTGTCCAATACCGCATGGGACGGGCATTACTTCGGCATCTGCTATCTGATCTGTATTGTCTCTACGGCCCCGGACTCACCGAGGCTAGCCTCGTGAATTATCCATAGGCAAATTTGAGGCAGATCGTAGGGTCCCACGATCATAAGGGATTGCTGAATGACGTTTTTTGAAATTAATCCACTTTATAACGGCTTTTTTCGCTTTTTGAGAAATACAATCCGGCTTATGCGACAAAGAAATTTATCTGGATTAGCAGTAAAGATGGTGAGATTAGTCTTTGGGTGGACAGATTCAGGTCAACGGCCGAAACGGATTGAACTGTTAAAGTGCACCTATCTGTTTTTTCTTTGCTGCGGAGACTGGATTCTCCTGGTCGAACGAATCCACGTCCTCGTGTTTACCACGCCACTGCCAGCGTTTGCTGGCAAACCCACGAAAGAAATGGAGCTTGGTTTCAAATCGGAATGCGTCACTCGCGTTACCCGTTACTGAATATCTTAACCACTGAAGGAGCGCCTCAATGGTTTGTCTGTATAGGTGCGCGGGTATTCCACTGAAGTGCCCTGTCGCTGACCTCTCGATTTCATCGGAACGAAGCAAAGCGTGAAAATGTCCGTTACCATGATGCCATCGACGATGATATCTTTTGTTGGTTCTATCTAACGGCACCCATGTTTTCGCAATTAACTCAGGAACATACATCGTCTGCACACCAGCCTGCCACAATCTCATCAGCAGCTCGAGGTCTTCCATTGAACCGATGCCATCTTTCACTCGTTGAAGCTCCGGCTTAAAAAGTCCGACTTCATTGAAGACAGCACGGCGAATCGCAAGATTTGCACTTATCAAACATAGAGGCTTCTTGAAATTTACAAGGAAGGGCTCATTACCATAATCCTGCAACGCAAGCGGCGCCCAGTGTTCTCTTGTAAGCCACTTTGGTGGCTCTGTTTGCCACAATGGCAGGACCTTGCCGCCAATGCAGCCGACCTGAGGATTTTGTTCGAAGATGCGCTTAACTGTACCAACCCAGTTCGCAGCTACAACAACGTCATCGTCAAAGAAAGCGACTATCGGCGCGGTGGAAAGCTCGAGCCCCTTATTCCGCGCGTATGATACTCCCTGCTTTTTTTCAAGAATGTAACGAAGCCGTCCGTTGCTGCGCGAAACGTAACCTTCGGCAACATCGCGGGTTTCATCAGTTGAATTGTTGTCGATCAGAAGAATTTCGTAAGATACGTCTTCCGTCTTCTGACTTATGATGCTGTCTAAAGCAACGGGTAAAATTGCCGCTCGATTGTATGTGGCGATGATGACCGAAATATCAGGTTGCATATCAGGAAGCGTCGGGGCGATAAAAGTGCTTTCCGTAAAAGAAACCGGCGAGGTCCCAGATTGAAAGCTCGTCTGAAAATAGCTGAGCCAGATCTTTTCCGCGAGAAACGCATGCTCTTGCAATATTCAGCGTTCCTCTTGCGGCGCGCCCATATAACCAGCGAGGAATTCCGGTCAAATAAGCTTCATCCGAAGGTTGTATGCGATCCAGTACTCCTCTTGAAACGCCTCGCCAGAAGCACCACTGCCGAAAGTATTTTTTTGTCAGGCGTTCCGGCGGAATATAGTGATAAATGATCAGGTCCGGCAGATAGAGACCCCTGGCACCCGCCGCCAATAACCTTTTATACATGTCCTCGTCTTCGCCAGCCAGCAGTCGCCCACCAGTTCGGCTTATCGATGTCAGGTAAAGACCGACCGTCTCCAATACCGAGCGCTTAATTACAGCGTTACCGCCCATTAGGATACCTGGATAGCTTTCATTGAACTCGACGGGCGTATCCCCACCGTCGACCCAGCCGATGACTCCCAGGTAATTGGACGGCAGCCAGTCCGGTCGCGGAGCTCCCCAGTTCGGAAGATAGGGGCCCCCGATAAAGTCCAAATCCGCCTCTGAAAAAGCGCGATATATCCGAGCAAACCATCCGGTGTGAACTTCTTCATCGTCATCAATCATCCCAACCAGATTGCCAGATGTTGCGGCTATTCCGGCATTGAGAGCAGACGATCGCCCCTGTTTCGGTTCAAAGACATATTGGAAGAGGTCTGGACTAATATTTACATACTCATCAACAACGCCGCTGGTGTTATCGTTTGAATTATTATCCACGACCGTCACGCGCACCGAAAGATTTTCCGGTACGTCGGCGACCAGCAGACTGTTCAGTGTCTTTCGAAGCAGATCGCTCCGGTTAAAAGTTGGAATGATTACATCAAGCTTAAAGCCTGATTGCGCCATTTTTCTCGATGTCCTTTATCGTTCAATTCGGTTAACGAGATTTACTCTCCTTATACTGATAAAATGCGGAATAAGTATCCATTGTCAGACTTGAGGCTTGTAAAAAACAATTAATCTCTCTTGTTTTTTACAAGTGGTGTAATAATAATTTTTCCCATGGTTTCACATATTAATGGGGCGATTTACATGATAAATACTTAACGCCTGCAAGTTATCGTAATCAGATTCGTCGATTGGGAATCAATTCCAAATCAAACAGGACGTCTCGATCATTGTGCTGATTCGTGTGGCTCATGGGTTTACACAGTCACTCTGGCGGGTAAATGAACTGGGTTGTTTGAGCAAGGCTGTTTCGGAAGCTCGTAACGCCTAAAGCTGAAGGGCCGTCTGCTGGATATGTTTGAGATTCAGACTTCTATCCGGTAGCCGTGCCAATGTTATTTGACATTATTAGCTTATTCTCCCTAAGTCAGTTTCGACAGGCATAGTCACTGGCAACGTATTCTTCTGCGGCCATTCCTTTCTGCTTGTTCGGGACTGATTCAACCCCAAACAACCTTGTAACAGTTTTTATCGAGTAGTGTCACTCGGGCATCGTGAATGGAGACAACCGTGTGCTGGTAGGTATTAACCTCCTTCATGGCGATGAACCTCTCAAACAGGACGTAACTGAACGCGACCGACAACATAAGACAATATCGGCAAGTTAACGTTCCAAAGCAATCTCGACAATACTCAAATTTGAATAACGGAAGTAGCGATTCGTGTATCCGAATCGGAACTATCTCTGTATGTGCCGCATCGGCAATCGGGAAAGAAAAGCTTATATCTAAAGGCGAGCGCAATTTCAGGGCACATTGCGCGTAAGTTAATTCATTGGGAACTCTGTATCAACACCAACCTACCGGCGTCGCATGAATAGGGCTGTGACGCCAAATAAGCGCAGGACATCGGAACCTGCGAAAAGAACTAGATAAAAATCTAGACCAATGCAAGAAATCTCGAACTTCGTTCGTGGTCCAGGAAATACTTCGGCATAGCTGTATCTAAACTAAGCATTTTGTTTTTTACAAGTGCTGCTTGAAGAGGCTTGTCACGACGCTAAGAACTTCGTTAGAGGAAATCTCAGCGTAAATCCACCACAATCGAGAATTCTGGAGGTCACGTTATTCCGATAAAAAACCAGAGCTCAGTGTTGTTTGCGCGGCGCGAGTTCTGGACAAAAGGATCACAAATAAAAAGAGGAAAACGTAGAAATGAAAAAAGTCACACTTATCGGGTTCGTTGCCTGGCTTGCTTATTTCCTTTTAGGAACAGTCAGCTTGCCTGCAACCGCTGCTACAGCTTTGCTGAGCGACGATTTCAATGGCAACTCACTGGATACAACTAAATGGAGCAAGGGTGGTTTATTCAGCGGCACAACAGACTCTACGATGGGCGTCTTTGATACCAATCAGCAGTTGCAGATTGGTCCTCTGTTCCCTAATACGTCAGGCTCGCATTATAACGGAATTGTTTCTTTGAACACCTTCGATCTGACCGGATCTTATGCGTCCGTTCAGTTAGTACAGGCACCATCTTCTTCAACTGCGGCGGATGCGATGTTCACAATCGGCCGTGATGTAAATAACTTCTACAGGATTTATGAAGAGGCCGGCAGTCTCGTAATTCAGAAAAAGACAAACGGTAATAAGGCGGTTCTTCTGTCGATTGCGTTCGACACCGTCAATCACAGTTTTTGGCGCATTCGCCACGATTCGACTGCTGGTAATGTCGTGTTCGAGGCAGCGCCTAACAGCGGTGGAACACCCGGAACGTGGACACAGCTTTACAGCGAGGCATGGAATACGGCCGCAATTCCAGTTGCTGCAGTCCTGGTCGAGCTGAAAGGCGGCACGTGGCAAACGGAATCGACCAATCCGGGGACTGTAATATTCGATAATTTCAATATGGGATCGGGAGTTGTCATCCTCCCTCCAGCGCCACCTGCAAGCACTTCTGAAACAGTTCTCCTTGCAGACGATTTCGCCACTACGTCATTGGATACCACAAAATGGGCCACAGCCAGCCTGTTCAGCGGTCTCACCGATGCCACAATCCTGGCGATGAATGCTGGCCAGCAACTGCAAATTGGTCCGCTGTATCAGAACACCAGCGGCTCGCATTACGATGGGATCACATCCCGAAGCAGTTATGATTTCACGGGAGCATATGTTTACGTCCAACTCGTTAAGGCCGGTCCTGCCGGCACTAATGCCGATTCGATGCTGACGATTGGCAACAGTGGCAGCAATTATTATCGAATATACGTCTCAGGCGGGAACTTGGTCGCTCTGAAGATGATCAACGGAACAAAGACGACGTTATCATCAACAGCATACAATGCAGTCAACCACAACTTCCTTCGCATCCGACACGACGCTCAGGGCTCGAACGTTGTTTTCGAGACAGCGCCAAATAGTGGCGGCGCACCCGGAACATGGAGCCAAATATACAGCGAGCCGTGGAACGCCAACGTCATCCTGACCAATATGAGATTCGAAGTTAAAGCGGGAACCTGGCAGTCGGAAGTGAATGCTCCCGGGACAATCGTCTTCGACAACTTCAGATCAGCTAAACCTGCATCAGCAACACCACCACCGATTCAGAAGCCACAAGTCAGTGTTTCAGCCTCAACACTCTCAGGCAACGCGGCGTTGTCGGTCAATTTCTCGGCCAATGCCAGCTCGGCTAACGGCAGCATCGTTTCGTATAGCTGGAATTTCGGTGATGGCCATACGTCAACGTCCCAGTCCCCATCGAATATCTATCAATCGGCCGGTCAATACACTGCTGAAGTTGACGTCATAGATAATGCTGGCGCAATTGCATCGGCGACCGTGACGATTTCTGTTACCAATCCGCCTCCGCCGCCCCCGACCGGAACTACGACTCTGAAGTGGCTGACCTGGAACGTCGACTTCTGGGAGGGTACGGACGAAGTTTATAGTATGGATCGCGTTGCGACCTACATCGCCAAGTACTCGCCAGATGTTATTGCCTTGTGTGAGTTCGAGATTCAATCCAGCAGCGGCGCGAACCAGGCGCAGCAGTTAATAAGTCTGCTGCAACAGAAGTCGGGAATCACTTACAGCTATTACTTTGTGCCGAAATTCCCTGGCTGCAATGAAGGCAATCTGATTCTTTCGCGATATGCGATCCTTAGCACTGATTTTCGTTATCTCAGCGCTAATCGTTCTGTAGCAGAAGCAACCGTCAGTGTTAATGGAAGGACGTTCCATCTTTTCGCTACGCATCTTGATGATCAAGCTTCCTCGAACCGAATCATAGAAGTCTCACAACTCGTCAGTTATATGAGCGGTTTCAGCGGAAACAATATTATTTCTGGCGATTTCAACGCTTCACCGGATCAAACGGAAATTCAGAATATGGCCGCATTTGCCAATGAAGCGTGGGCGAAAGGTTTGGCAGCGGGTACAGCATCTGCCTATCCTGATAACCCGGTTGGGGTAATGACCCGAACGCGCCGCGGTCAATTAGATCACATATTCTGGACGCCGAGTTCACCCAATCTCTCGCTCCAATCGGTACAGATTCCTGATGTAAGAGATTTGAGCCACCCTGCAATCGAACTGATCGGAACAAGCGACGACGTGGGTGTCCGACCATCGGATCACAACCTGGAGATTGCGATCTTCAAGGTCAACTAATGCTAAGCTCAGAGTCCCGCCGGCTGGCGGGACTCTGAATTTGCTCTTTACCTCTCCAGTAGGGGCACCGATTTATAAGGTGAGGTCAACCACAATCCTTGTGCGAGCGGCTATGGATGAGCCGCCCTGAAATTATCGAAGATTACCGTTCCAGGAGCGCTTGTTTCATTCTGGAACGTTCCAGCCTTTAGTTCGAATTCTATTGAAGTCAATCCGACATTCGCGTTCCACGCCTCGGCATATAGTTGCGTCCACGCACCCGGCGATCCAGCATTATTGGGCGCTGTCTCAAATACAACATTGCCCGATGATGAATCGTGTCTGATTCGCCAGAATGCCTGATTGGTCGCATTGAAAGGAGTTGTCGACATAGTAACCTTCGATCCGCCGGCAATCCTCTTCTGAACAATCAGATTCGTGCTTTCAACATAGATCCTGTAGTAGTTATTCACGTTCGTGCCGATCGTGAACATTGCATCGGCTGCAGTGCTTGAAGCGCCCGGCTGAACCATCTGAACGTATGCATAGGCGCCGGTGAAGTTATAAACGTTTGTAGATCGCAATCCATTGTATCGCGACGTTGTAGTGCTCTGAATCAATGGACCTATCTGCAACTGCTGGTTCGTAACGTTTACGGCAACGGTGGTATCGGTCGTCCCGCTGAAAAGGTTATTAGCAACCCATTTCGTCGAATCTATCGAATTGCTGCTGAAATCGTCGGCCAGCAGTATTGTTTCGCCTCCGCTGGCATAGGTAAATCCACCCGTTAATGTTCCGCTCAGGCTATCTGTATTCGTCACCGTTACATCAACAGCTCCGGCGGAGTGAGTTGGTGTCGTGCAGGTAATCTGGGCATCATTGACTACCACAATGTTTGTTGCGATAGCTCCGCCGAAACTCACGACAGCGCCTTGCTGGAATCCAGAACCAGCAATCGTTGCTGAAGTACCTCCTGCGGTTGGTCCTGTATTCGGAGCTATAGAGGTGACGGCAGGTGGCGATGAGTTTTCCGGAGGAGCCGTATAGGTGAATCCTCCTGTCAATGTTCCGCTCTGTCCGTCAATATTGGTTACAACAACGTCGGCAGCGCCGTCGGTATGACTACCAGCAGTGGTGGCCGTGATCTGTGTGCTGCTGACGACTGTGACTCCGGTTGCCGCGATTCCGCCGACACTTACAACTGCACCTGGCGAGAAGCCAGTTCCGGTAATCGTTATCCCGGTTCCTCCGGCATCAGGACCGCTGTTGGGTGAAACGCTTGCAACCGTTGGTGCCGGAGCGGAACCAGTGCCAAGCGTGCCTGCCTTGAAATTATCAAAGACTACTGTTCCAGGAGCAGTTGTCTCATTCTGGAATGTGCCGGCTTTCATTTCGAATTCGATGTTTGTCAGAACGACGCTCGCGTTCCAGGCTTCTGAATAAAGCTGACTGTACGTGCCAGGTGAGCCCCCGCTGTCCGGGGCAGCCTCGAACAGTACGTTTCCTGTATTAGTATCGTGCCTGATTCGCCAGAAGGCATGGTTTGTCGCGTTAAATGGAACCGTCAGCATCGTGACCTTTGATCCGCCCGCAACTTTTTTCTGAATTATCAGGTTCGTCCCTTCAACATATATTCTGTAGTAGTTGTTGACATCTGAACCGATGGTGAACATGGCATCGGCTGCAGTGCTTGAAGAGCCAGGATGAACCATTTGAACGGAGGCGTACGCCCCGGTGAAATCGAACCTGTTCAGTGACCTGATTCCGTTATACCGCGATGTTGTTGTGCTTTGGATCAGCGGTCCGATATTCAACTGCTGACCTGCAACGCTGACTCCAACTGTAGTGTCCGTAGTTCCGCTGAACAGGTTATTAGCAACCCACTTAGTCGTGTCCAGCGAACTCGCGCTGAAATCGTCCGACAGGAAAACGGTCGGAGCTGACGGCGAGACGAATGTAAACGCGTTCGCTAGTGTAGCAGTTTGGTTATCAGGGTTCTTTACGACGACGCTCGCCGGGCCTGATGCGTGAGTCGGTGTCGTAGCAGTCAGAGTCGTGCTGTTAACGAACAGCACGTTACTCGCGGGCGAGCCACCAATAGTCACAGTCGACCCATTGACGAAGTTTGTACCTGTAATTGTAAGATTCGTTCCGCCCGCAGTAGTCCCTGCGGTCGGCGATATGCTACTGACGGTCGGAGACGGAAGCGGCGCCGAAGTGCTGGAAGTCGTGAAACTCTGAACGCTGCTGGTGGCCGTCTGGTTAGCGAGCGTTTTGCTCACTATTCGCCAGTAATAAGTGGTGTTCGTTGCCAGACCATTGATCGTAAATGTCTCTGGCGTGCTGCCGTTATCTATCGCGCCGATGAATTGATCCGCCGCATAAAGCGGAGGATTCGGCGTTGTCCCAAAATAGATATCGAATTTCGGCGCGTATGGACCGCCTTCCCACTGCAAAGTAACGTTGGTCGATACGCCAGTGGCGCCGTTTGCCGGAGCTTGATATGAAGGCGGATCGGGTGGCAGAGGAGTAAAAGGTTGAGTCAGCGTCGACGTGTTCCACTTGGTTTCAAACTGGTTTATGAACCAATTGGTAAACCACGGCTTGGACGTAACAAAATAATTGTGCTCTGCCTGGTAATTCGAAGACGGCCCGGTCCAGTTTGATGAACCGAAGATTGTCATTCCCTCGCTGTAAAGAATAACCGCCTTTTCATGGTTCAAACCATCGTGGGCCCGGATTCTTATCTGAATACCATTTATATATAGATTATCGACGTTGTATGCATCCCAGGGACGGCTTGGGTTGCGATATTCGTTTTGCTCTGTATAGAGTCGGACAGGAATACCACGCTGCACCGCCGCAATCGCGGCTTTCGTAAACCCGTCGTTGGTGATCCTGTACATTATTACGTCGATCTTGGTCTTTTCATTGTTCAACTGCTGAATGGTGCGATCGAGAAAACTCTGGGAATCATCCACGCTTGGTGGAAAATTCAGTTCAGGGTCGATAGCTGATGTTGGATACGAACGAGTCAGTGGCCCATTTATATTCGCCAGATTGCCGTACGCTGTCGTATCGGTCCACACGTCATCAAACTTCGTCATGAAACTGCTTACAACTGCTGGATCGCCGGTGAAATACAGCGCTTCGTCTATGAAGTTCTGATTCGGAGTGCTGGGCACAAAAAAATTCGGCGAATAGTCGGCCCCGCTGAACTGCACTTGATTCTGAGCGGCGAAGATCATCATCTTCCAGTGAAGGATACCATCGGTCAATTTGTAGCGAACCGGGATGCCAGCGTTCTCCCATTGAGAGATAATCTGGGCATTGCCATTTTCCAGTGGATTGGCGCGCGGATCGACGACTATTCTGACTTTTACGCCAGCGTTGAAACGATTGATTATCTTTGTCGCATACGACGTATCCTGCATGAACCAGTATGCGACGTCTATCTCTTTCGTCTCCGCGTCAATCAGATCCCATAATTTCTGGCGACAATCCTGAAAAGCGTCATCGCAAAGCTCATCGCGAAAAGTTTGAGCTTTGATCGGCTTCGAAGCAACAACCACAAAAGAAATAAAAACAGCAATAGCGAAGGCAATCCTCTTTATGGCAGACATATTTTCCCTCAATCATCAGGTGAATTATTTTTGAGTGATATCCAATTGATTTTTCGCAGAAATGATCTGACTCCGTACATTCGGTGGTAGTGCGCAATGCTTTATGCAAGCAGCGTACAAGATCAATCTGCCGCCAACTGATGTAGAGAGCGGAACGTGGCATCAGAGCCTGGACAGTGCACTTACCGCTTCTAGTGGGGAGGTCGTATCGTATTGGCGAGCTACGGCCATGACACCCAATCTCCCAGTGATGTTGCTGAACCCTCCCTCAAACAACATCTCCGCGAGTCTTCCACGGTTCCAATCAGAACGATCCATCATTCGGATTGGGGAACATGCCCTCTGTTCAGATATATTATTAATCCGGCCATTTCTTTAGATTTGCAGTCCAGCAGGTCGGCTCGATCGAGATGACGTGTTGAAAAATACAAATTCACCGACGAAGATGCGTTAAGCGTTCCGTAGTTGAAAGAGGAAGCGATTGATCGGAGATCGATTGCCGGGATGGTAACGGATCCAACTCTATTAGTTCATAAAGCTCCCTAACGGCTCGTTGAGTGGCATTACCCGGATCGTAAAACAGTTCATTCACGATATCTTTTCTGACCGCTGACAGTCTATCGGGATCGCTGAACGCCTGTTCTACGGCAGATGTGGCGTCCCGACAGGTTCTGATCGTCGCTGAGGCATCAGTCATCATTCGAACGTAGTCTGCCGGAATATTTGTCCTGGCGATCAGATCGGGCATATCTATGCGTATCAACGGACGGTCGAGCAACAGATACTCGAATCCAACAGAGCTATGATCAGTAATAAGAACATCCGATGCGACCATATATGGCGAAGCGTCGCTGCCTTCCGCCAGGCAACCACCATTTTTTCGCAGGATAGGTTCCAGGCGACTTATCCAATCGATTCCTCCGGAATGAATATACTGCGGATCACGTGACCGGTCGTGTAGTTTGACAATGACAGCATATCCGGCATCGCCGAGCGCACGAACGAGCTCTTCGCCCATCGCATTCAACGATGAGTAAGGCGACCAGGTCGGCGCGTACATTACCGTACGTTTCGCCGGATCAATTCCAATGCTTTTCAATATGTCGTTGCGTCTGAGTGAACCATCGACGAGGCAATCAATTTTCGGGTATCCGACGAGGCGAGCAGCAGTGCTCGATTCAGAAATCGCCCCCGATACCATGAAATTGCGCAAGCGTCGCCGGTTGATGAAGAATAGCCTATCCCAAGCTCGCATCGTATGTTCCGGCGAGTCATAAATGTGACTGTATTTTCCGGCAACGCCATGGAACATCATAACTCTTGGGACTCCACGTGGAAGGATCATCCACAATACGTCGGCAACAAGGTAGGCATCAAAACGATTGAGGGCGGCTCTCTTCGGGCTGATTACGTCAAGTTTGTCCCGAGATTCACTATAGATCTGCTCTGCCCTGGCTGGTTGTTCGCTGGCGGTAAACCAGAAACTGATTCGAGGATCATTGCGCAGCGCCTTGTATATCGGCGACACAACCGCAAAGTTCATGGCAGTTCGCGCATTAATCAATATGCGACGGCGACCGTCAAGTTTCCGCGACAGTTGTTTGTCTGCATTGCGCACCAATTGTGCGGCTTTACCCAGAATCATTGGTTTTTCTTATCAGACTGCGTTTAATGCCAGCTCTCTGTCATCTGTCGTGGCGTGCGCGGACTTCACTGCCCCTATTGATTCGATTCGAGGGAGTATGTGGTCGACGGCGCGGTTGTAGTCCTCGGGAAAGTCGATCTCGATCCAGGGATAACCATTGGTCGAAACTGCGGATAGCGGACGTTCTCGCGCAACTTCCAGGAATGCTCGAGGCGCCCAATCGCGCACAGAGCCTTGTGCAATCAGCGCATTCATCTTCTCAATCAACAACTGCGCTCCACGCGAGCCAAATTTGCCGATTCCCACATTCTCGCCATCGGTATCCGATAATGCGAGTTTCTTGCTGATGTCCACTATCTTTCCGTCGCGAACCTTGACCTTCATCTCTTCGTCTGTGAATACAGATGCGGAGTCACGGTTCGAGATTAATAACGCGTCTTCAGCCGGGGCCCTCAATAGTCGTCTGAGCATCCGGGGATGAAAAAGAACATCTCCGTTCAGCACTACGAAACCGTCTTCAATCAAATGTCGAGCCAGCCAAAGGGAATAAAGGCTGTTTGTCTGGTCATAGATGTCGTTCATCAGGAAGCTTGCCCGTGGCCCAATCAGATCGCGCACGCAATCTGCTTTGTAACCAACTACCACAACAATGTCGTCGATGCCGAAGGTTTCCAGAATCGAAATCTGACGCTCAAGCAGCGTTGTCCCGCCAACCTGAAGAAGGCATTTCGGCGCGTCGCCGATAAGTCCGTTTAGACGTAGTCCTTTTCCCGCCGCCAGAATAATTGCCCTCATGCCTGACTAACCTCCTCGACTATCGGGGTCGCCTGCGCAAGTGTCGGTCGTTTGATCAGGCGGGTTGCTTTATCCAAATACCATTGGCGTTCGTCTCGCGGTGTTGCCAGGAGCAGGAAGATTCCCGCATAAAGAAGAGCCGCCGAAATCGACTGCAGCAAAATCAGCAAAGCGTGTGCTCCCGCAATTTGATTAGTTAGCGACAGAAAAAGCGCCGTCAATATCGCGGGCCAGACGGCAGGCCATATTGCCTCACGAGCCGCTTGTCGAATAGAAATCTCAACACGCCGACACGCTGCGGGAAAAAGGATGAATATAGAAATACACCCTAGTGGAATCAGCGTACCCAACGCAACACCAACAGTGCCGTACCACCTGACTAACAAAATGCTCAGAACCAGGTTCGCAATCGCGATTGAAATATTGGAGAAGGCAAGCAGTCGGTGTCCTTCTGCTCCTTTGAGCAGAGTTGTAGCCGTTGAATTGCCTACGCGAATCGCTACGACGGCAGACAATATATAAATGACAGGAATGCTCTCCAGAAATTGCGGACCAACCCAGACTAAAACGACTGGTCGAGCGAGCACTATCATTCCTGTCGCAAATAAAAGCACCATGGCAAGCGATAGCCGCGTTCCCTGCACGAACATAAGCCTCAGTCGATCGTTTTCACCGACTGTCGCGTTATCTACAATGACCGGAAAAAGAGCTCCGTTCAATTGTCCGGTTAACCGCTGAGTCGTGTCGGCTAGCCGCTGCGCCACTGTCCAGGTCGCAATAACGGCAGTATTAAGAAAAGCTCCGATCACGAGCGTGTCGGTCGAATAATTGATTTTGTTCGCGAGATCGATAATTAGAAGGTAGGTGCTGAAACCCGTTACCTCCTTCAAGTGTTTCCGACTGAAATGCCGCGGTCGTATCCGCAGCATCGGGAAGACTCGGTACGCATTCATCCTATATACCAGGTAACTGAGAATACGAACCCCGGTAGTCGCCGCGACCATTGCAACGATTCCGTAACCTGCCAGAAGAACGGCGATGTTAACTACAGCGGCTACAACTGAGGTGACGATTGCCACAACGCCATTAACATAGTTACGCTGAAATCCGTTAACAATGCCACCGAAAACACTGAAGGGGAACCCTAACGCAACATAGGTACTGACTATCAACAAAACTTTCCTACCTGTGGCGGCCTGTTCCGCATTCAAGTTGAAAATATTCTGCATGTTGAATGCAATCAACACTGCAATGCCGAACGCGATCAAACCAATTCCGGTGAAGACAAAAAACAGCGTGCTGACGATTTTGTTAAGTGCTGTACTGTCGCGGCGAGCTCGATAAAGAGCGGCGAATTTCACCTGCGCGTCGCCATAACCGAGATCCAGCATCGAAAAATAGATTGTGACTGATGCGGCCAGCACTAGTAACCCGTAAGCCGATTTACCCAGGTGAGCGATATTAAAAGGCAATAACAAGACGCCGATGACCATTTCCACGGCCATCACCGTGTAATTCATTAACACGTTGCGTGCAACCAGGTCGAACTGGTCTGTTTTGTCATCCCACGCACCTGTTTGCTTTGTCGAACTCGCGGACACTTGTACCTTTCCGGCTATTCTTCAATATGCGTCACACGCCACGCGCAACCTTGCCGGGCGACGTTTCAGGACCTGCAGGCATCTGGTTAAAGGTGAGGGATTTTTTTTGCGGTATACTATTTCTATCTTTCCAGCGCTGCCTGAATATTCCCGCGAAAAACCAAACCAACAACTCGCTTTCGAACGCAAAGACCGAATCCTGGCGCGCGATGCCTTTTGCCATATTCAGACAATTTGCAGCAGCAGTGCGGAACAGATAACGCGGCACTCCGAAAACATGCGGTACATTTGCGAAGTCAAGCGACGATTCCTCTGGCGCTTCCATATCGGCGCCAGTTTCTTTGTAGAGAAGCGCCCTGCTGATCCCGTGCCAGTAAAACCATCGTCGAAAATATTGTTTATTCAAACGTTCTGCCGGAATGACGTGCCCGACTACCATCTCCGGAGCATAGAAGCCTCGCAGCCCTGCCGCAGCGGCGCGCAATCCCCATTCGCGAACTTCCTGACCGAGAAGAGTGCCTGCTTTGCGACCGACGTTGTTATTCCATAATCCTGCCCGAGCGAACGCTTCGCGGCGAAACGCCATATTCACGCCCAGCGGCACTCGCTTGCCGAACTGCAGCGGTTCGGGCCCGTAATCCAGCAAAGCGATCACTGCCCAGTGGCGCCCTCCGCGATTCGGCAGCCAGTCCGGTCGTCCTCCGCGCCAGATGGGCAACACCTTGCCGCCTACGTAATCACAATTGAGTTTTGTTAGCGATTCAGCCGCGCGGTCTAACCAGTCCGGCTGCACCCGCACGTCATCGTCCGTCGTAACAATGATCCCTCCCTTGGCAGCGCGGATTCCCGCATTAAGCGCGGCACATCGCCCTTGTTCACGCTCAAATAAATATTGAAGCGAGACCGGAAATGTCTTTGCGGCTTCTCGAATAACGTCTGCAGTATCATCAGAGGAATTGTTATCAACAACTATGACTTCCCAATTTCCCAATGGCGAGAGTCCGGCCAGGCTCTGCAAGGTCTCTCGCAGATCCTGCGCACGGTTGTATGTTGCGATGATTACTGAAAATTTCATATTGCGATGCAATCGCGCTCATTTACCTGCAATGTCGTAATAAAGCTTGATCCACTGTTCACCTACCGCTTGCCAACTGTACTTTTCGCACTCCTCTCGTGCCTTTCTGGTGATTTTCCACGCCAGCATCTCGTCGTCCAGGAGTCTCATTGCGGCATCAGCAAGGCTACCGTAGTCGCCTCGCTTAACCAGCAGACCAGTCTCCTCATGAGTAACAATATGCGGAATACCCCCGGAATTTGTGGTTACAACTGGCAACCCGGATGCAAATGATTCGATAATTGAACAAGGCATGTTGTCGATGTTCGAGCTGTTCAAATAAATATCGCATTCGTCGTAGAGGTTATGAATACGATCATGAGGAACCTGACCGACGAACTCTGTATTTCGCAGCCCCAGCGATCTGGCGGTTTTTCGCAGGTGCGCGCGCTGACTCCCATCTCCCGCAATCGTAAGGCGGGCGTCGCCGAACCGCTGCTGAATAATCGCAAATGCGCGCAAGATTGACTCGACGTTGTACATCGGTTCCAGGTTGCGATTTGAGAGAAAATGCGGACGCAGGGGCCTGCGCACCCTGAAATTGAACCGACCCGTATCAACCGTATTGAAAATTGCTCGGGATTTGAATCCGAATCGCTCAAACACATCGACCAAATAAGTTGATGGGACCACGATAGCATCAACCTTGTTAATTGCAGGCGTGGTTGTCTTTGGCCATCGGGCTAAATGATCCTCGGCTTCGCCGCTGTGATAATTGAGCACAACCTTCTTCTTCCTCATTTTCGCCGCAAATATCGCGGGCGCGGGCGCAAGAAGGAATGACAGGTAAGAGGCGGAAAAGACATGCACAATGTCATGTTTGCCGACCTGGGTAAGCAAATTCGCCAAATATAACGGCCAGGTTACCGCAGTTCGAATGTATTTGATGGATTGAAGCTTTTTCAGGACAGACGGCAGTAAAGGATTTATCGGCAAAAACGAAACCTTTACGCGAGGATCGGCTGTCAACGGTTCAATCAACCGCGATGCCTGCACCGCTTGCCCGCCGAGTATCCGCAGCGACGGGGCAACGATCAACACACGCAATGGCCCGTCGAGAGCTCGCGGACTTGCATTGTCAGTTGACGAACCACCGCTGTCTGGACGAATCTCATCTTTCGGCCAAACCAGCGCATCACCGTGGTCGGCTATTCTGCCAAAAACATTCTCGCCCATTCACAAAGCCCCGGCCTCGAAAAACTTCTTCTCAAACTACAATAAGTTACTGTCAGAAACATGTCGTGCAACTTCCATTTTGCGCGTCTTAAAGGTTCTGGCCTCCAACAACTGCCGATATAACCCTTCAACTTGTTCAAGCTGCCGTTCGCAGGAAAACTTCTTTTCGACTTCGAGGCGTCCACGTCGCCCCATCTCGCTCGCTCTTTCGCGATCGTTCAATAATCCGGTGATATGCTTTGCCATCAAACTGTGGTTTTCCGCCGGAACTAAATATCCTGTTTCGCCGTCGATAATCGCTTCCCTCGCTCCGCCGACATCAGTCGCTACAACGGGTCTTGAGGCAGCCATATATTCAAGAATCGAATTTGAGAAGCCTTCCGATATCGAACTAAGCACGCATACTTCAGATAACGCCAATAAATCGGCAACCTGATTACATCTCCCTATGAAGAAGGTGGATGATCCGATCCCCAATTCGCGTGCCAACTGTCGCATTTCTTCGATCAATTCACCTTCGCCCGCGATGACGAAATACGCTTCAGGAACCGATGAACGAACCAGTTGCGCAGCTCGAAGAAAAGTTTTGTGATCTTTAACTGGTCGAACATTGGCGACTATTGTCACAAACCGTTTTGAGCCGTCGTTCGGCAAATTAAACTGAGCAAGTGCGCTCGCCCTATCGAAATCTCGGACTCGAAGACGATCAAGGTTCAGTCCGTTATAAACTGTGACAATCTTTTGCGCGGGCACGCCTTCGGCAACAAGCTGTCGGCGTATTTCGTCACAATTTGCAATCACACGGTGAGACCATCGGTACGCAATACGTTCCAGCAATCGTTTATCAGCTCGGCGTTTTGACGATTCTCGTCTTGAGGCGATACGCACAGGCACTTGTGCGATAGCGGCAGAGATCATTCCGAATATGTTCGTATAAAAATCATGAGTGTGAACGATGTCTATTTTCTGCGATTTTAGATAGTCCGCAAACCGCCTTGCCTGAGTCATCGTGTTGCGATCATAAAAGTTGTTAAGACGATATTCCGGAACATAATCCAGATCTAATTCATCAATATCAGAACGCAGCGGACCGATATTATTCAAACAGGCGACACTGACATCAAAACGCCCGCTCTGTGTCAACAGTCGGGTAGTCTGCACAGCCTGGCGCTCTGAACCGCCGACTCTGAAACTGTCTATGAGCTCTAATACTTTCGGTCTCACATTCCCCCCAAATGTGCGCGTCATTCAATGCGCATCGCTGCGTCTTTCCAACCGTCAGGATGAATAACTTGTCGTGTCGTTCGTGCCCTTGGTTCAAAGCTGTCGAGCACGACAACATCATCAGCGCCAAAGCGGGTGATTGGCCAGCGAAATTCGCCGAACGCTTTCCTTACAAGAGGGATTTTGGTTCGGTCGTAACCTAGAAGTTCCGCTCCGGCCCAATCGACGGCGGCTGCGTTCGCACCAGCGAACAGGCTGCCCAGCAAAAGCGGTTGAGGGGAAAGCGGCCCGTTTCCCTGACCAGCCACAATCGCATCGACAATATGAAGAACTTTTCGTTGTGGTTTATCATCAAGCGTCGCATCGCGTCGCCCGTAAAGCAGGATCCGGTTCAGGTCCAGGCAGGTTCTCCAGACAGTATCGTTCCCAGAATGAGAGCCTTCGACCCCCAGAGTATCTCCGCTGTAGCGAAGCACTCGATCAAGATTTGTCGCGACCTCGTTCCACAGCTTCCCTGAAATGTGCGATGTGGCCATGTTCTGCTGATCCAGGGCAAATTCCAGAGCCGTCTTCATTACGCTTTTGCCAGGATAACAGTCGCCGCCGCTCTCCAGTCCGCCAACCCGATGGTGCGGCAGATATTCTTTGTTGCCGTTTATGCCGACGAGATTTTTCAAGGCGCAAGTTATGCCTGCTTTCTTATGCGTCTTCAGCTTCGGCAAGTTGATTACAACATCTGCGTCAATGATCTCTTTGGCGATCAGGTATTGATGTCTTCCTTTCCGGTGCCTTTCCGACAGAAGACGCGGGTCGTAGCATGTGACCCGAAATGGCGTACTGATGTCGCATACTTCTTCCAGCAGGCTTTCGTCCGCGAGATCGAAAAGCAGAAAATCGTCCTCTGGTTTCAGTCCTTCGGAAGCGACACGCACCCCATCAACAAAGCTGCAAGTTGTACGTCTGAAATCTCGAATTCCTTTAAACCTCGAATCGCGCGCCTGCAACTCATCCGACGACTCTTTCAGGTGGGTCACTTGCATTAGCGCATCAAAGTCGCAACTTTGAAGCGGAGCATCTCCGATGATAATTTCTGAAGGCTCCGCTTGCAGTACAGCTTCGGTGATCGCGCGAACAAGCGATGGGTGTGTAATTAGCGGATCCATTCCCCAGAGCCCTTGATTTCTGTGCGATACGAAATTGGGTTTGATTACCACGCGAGAGCCTTTATCAATAACTTTCCCAAATGGCCCGTGTGTATCGCTCGACCACTCCAATCGTTTACTCAGGTCGGTAATTGTCGCCCTGATAGATTCGTCCAAATAGTCGGGCGAATCCAGTTGCGCCAACGCCACTCGATGATCCATCCATAATTCCTCAATAGATTTCATGATGAAGATCTCCTTGAGGTTTGGTGACGGACGTGTTTACTTCGCTGACGACCGGGCGAAGCTTGTTTGATTTCGTGCGCGGAATTTCATCGACTAAAACAAGTTTAACTTCCAGATTCGGCAAGCTGCCGCGGATAGTGTCGACTATGCGCTTGCCGAACAGTTCGTTGAATTCCGGTTTCGGCAATAATTTCAGCTCAATCGTGTAATCCTCATGTTGATGGAGCATGTACTCTCGAATGGGGTAGTCCTTCAACATATGAGGAAAGAACTCGCCTTGAATTCGGTGGCCATTCGGAGTCCAGATACAATCGGCTTCGCGTCCAAGAACCTCGCGCAAAAGGAAGGTGGG